>Ga0326726_10002417_pt1 | contig 17205 bp, 14 predicted proteins | sample MHFenrmetagenome_2_FD_207603 | JGI IMG/M metagenome (GOLD analysis project Ga0326726, IMG submission 207603) | Lab enriched peat soil microbial communities from Michigan Hollow, Ithaca, NY, United States - MHF15MN | ecosystem: Environmental > Terrestrial > Soil > Wetlands > Peat | place: USA... | reverse complement strand
GTGAACAGCGGCGCTTGCAGCAGCAAAATGTACGCGGATCGGCGGCCCACGCCATCGTCGCGGAGCTGCGCGAGCGCGACCGCCGCGATCGTACCCGGGCTATGTCCCCGCTGGTGCCGGCCAGCGACGCCCTGCTGCTTGATTCCACCAAATTGTCAGAAGACGAAGTTTTGCAGCGCGTGGAAGAACTGGTGCAAAGCAAGCTCAAGCAGTGAGTGCTCACGCGGGCTGAGGCTAGAATCCCGCCATGACCCCGGCGACTTTCACTTTGATGCGGTAAATGCTGGTGCTGCCGGTGATGTAAAGGGTCTTGCCGTCCTTCTCACCCCAGGCCACGTTGCTCACCACTTCTGGAACCTTGATGGTCCCGAGGTGCTTGCCATCCGGAGAAATGATCCAGACCCCGCCCGGTCCCGAACTGTAGATGTTTCCCTTCTTGTCCGCCCGCAAACCGTCGGGTGGACCTTTCACTGGGTCGGAGGAGGCATCCAGAAAAACGCTCCCATCCGTGACCGATCCGTCGGGCTGCACCCGATAGCGCATCCATAGTTTTTTGCCGGAGTCCGCGACGTACAGGAATTTTTCATCGGGAGAAAAAGCCAGGCCGTTGGGCCGAGGCAGGTCTTTGATGACCAGTTGCAGTTTGTCCCGGTCGGGCAGCGCGCCCGGCTTCTGCTGGCGCGCAGCCGGTATGCGGTAAACGCCGTTGACTTGCAACTCTTTCAAGGGATCGTCGTCGCTCTGTGTGGGCAAACCGTAAGGTGGATCGGTGAAGTACAGCGAGCCATCGGATTTATAGGCGACATCGTTCGGACTATTGAGCTTCTTGCCCTGATAGGAATCGGCCAGCACCGTGATCTGCGCCTTGGGATCGATGGCCTCGAGGCGCCAGACAGTGCGTCGCGCGTGTCCTGCCACGGTGACCCGGCCCTCGGCGTCGAGCGTCATTCCATTCGAGCCCGGTTCCGGTCCCTTGTAGGGCTCTGCTCCTTCATATCCGCTGGGATGCATGAAGACACTCGCGCCCTGCCCGGGCACCCACTGGTCGATGTTGTTGGAGGGGATCTCCGCGAACATGAGAGTGCCCTTGCGAGTCCAGACCGGCCCCTCCGTCCACTTGTTGAAACCTGTGGCCACCTTCTCCAGAGCGGCGTTGGCATCCACCAGCTTGTCGAGGGCGGGATCGAGCTTCTGGACGTCTTGCGAGAACGCTGCGACTGCAGCGGCTGCGAGCAGCAGGACCACGAGAGATGTGCGGAGACGGGTCGGCATATGCGGGGGATTTTACCCCAAAACAAGCAGCCGCTCCGAAAGTGTCATCCCGAGCGAAGTCGAGGGACCTGCTTTCTGCCCGTGGACTAAATAAGGTGGACCTGCCCTCCCGTCTCATTCTGAAGGGTCGCCGTTTGTGTTTGCCTGCCGCCAAAGGTACACGACGGCACCGGATTCTGCGGTTCCGGATGCGCTCTGTGCCGTATCGAAACAACAAGTTGACGAGGTGGAGGCAGAGGGCCACTCAAATGCAACAACCAGGGGGAGAGAGCATCCTTGCTCCTCTTTCAGGTTTCTGAACTAAGTCAGTCCATCTGAAGCTCCTCCTCTCATAGCGGACCACAACCTTAAGGAGGTTGAATAATGTTTGCGTGACCAGGGTGGGCCAACCGCCATACACACTACCCCGCTTCGCCGGATTGACTTGCCCTTCCGCTGCTCCTAACATCGCTCCACAGCGTGGCTCCCCGTGATCGGCCAAACCATTTCGCACTATCGCATTCTGGAAAAACTGGGTGGCGGGGGCATGGGAGTGGTGTACAAGGCCGAGGACCTCATGCTCGGCCGCTTTGTGGCTTTGAAGTTTCTGCCTAACGAAGTCGCGCACGATCCTCAGGCGCTGGAGCGCTTTCGGCGGGAAGCGCGGGCCGCGTCGGCGCTGAACCATCCCAACATCTGCACCATCCATGAGATCGCCAGCCATGAGGGGCAGTGGTTCATCGTCATGGAGTTTCTGGATGGCGATACCCTGAAGCACCGCATCGGGGGGCGGCCTCTGGAGCTGGAGGCCCTGCTTTCGATCGGCACCGAAATTGCCGACGCGCTGGACGCGGCGCACGCCCAGGACATCGTCCACCGGGATGTGAAGCCGGCAAATATTTTCGTCACCAAGCGCGGACTGGCCAAGATTCTTGACTTCGGCCTGGCGAAAATGAGCAGCGGGCAGCGGCCCGCGAATATGCCGGACTCGGACCGTCCCACCGTGCTCAAGGATTTGACTGTGGTCGGAAGCATGATGGGCACCGTGGCCTACATGTCTCCGGAACAGGTTTCCGGCAAGCCGCTGGATGGACGCACCGACATATTTTCTTTCGGCGTGGTGCTCTACGAAATGGCCACCGGGCGCCAGCCCTTTGAGCGCGAGACCACGGGGTCAACCTTCGGAGCCATTCTGTACGAAGCGCCAGTCCCGCCCGTGCGCCTGAACAGCCATCTGCCGGCGCGCCTCGAAGCCATCATCAATAGAGCTCTGGAAAAGAACCGCAAGCTGCGCTACCAGTCCGCTGCCGAGTTGCGGAACGATTTGCAGAAGCTGAAGCGAGACACGGATTCGGGACGGTCGGCCGGCGCTGCGACGGTGATAGCCTCCTGTGGCGTCGATCCGACGATTCCCTCGCTGGTGAGTGACGAGACCATTGGCGACGTAGGAATGGGACCGATGGCAACGACCGCCCGTGTGGGGACGGACGCTCCTTCGGCTTCGCTCAGGACAGGCCCCTTCCGTCCAGGCCGAGCAAAGCTCGGCTGGGTTTTGGTCGTTGCTCTACTTATCGCGGCCACAACGGGAGTCTTCTACTTCCGCTTCCATCGCCAGAAAGCCCTTACCGAGCGCGACACCATCGTTCTTGCCGATTTTGCCAACTCAACGCGCGATCCCGTCTTCGACGACACCCTCAAGCAGACCCTCAGCGTCGCCCTGCGCCAGTCGCCTTTCCTGAACGTGGTTTCTGGCGGCAAGGTGGGTGCGACTCTCAAGCTGATGACTCGTCCCGAGGACACGCCACTCACTCCCGATGTTGCCCGCGAAGTTTGCCAGCGCGCCGGCAGCCAGGCCTATATTGCGGGAGATATAGCTCCCCTGGGCAATCAATATGTGATCGGGTTGAACGCGGTGAATTGTCACAGCGGAGACACTCTGGCGCAGGAGCAGGTCACGGCTGAGAGCAAGGAGAAGGTGGTGGACACGCTGGGCGATGCCGCCGCCAAATTGCGCGGCGAACTGGGCGAATCTCTGGCCACGGTCAAGAAGTTCGACGTGCCGCTGAGCCAGGCCACGACGTCGTCGCTCGAAGCTTTGAAGGCATTCAGTCTCGGGGTCCGTGCGGGTATGCAGAAGAGCACGACCCAATCCATCGCTTACTATCAGCGCGCCGTCGAACTGGACCCCAACTTTGCCGCGGCTTACCGGGGATTGGCCAACAGCTACGCCAGCCTGGCTGAACTGGGACGGGCCAGTGAATACCAGGGCAAGGCTTTCGAGAATCGCGCCCACTCCAGCGAACGCGAAAAACTTGCGATTGCGGCTGACTACTACCGTTTCGCGACCGGGGAGCTCGATAAATCAGCCCAGACGTATCAGGAGTGGATTGAGAATTATCCTCGCGACGACGCCGCCTACAGCGCGCTCGGCATCAGCTATGCCTCACTGGCGCAGTACGAGAAGGCGGAGGAGGCGCATCGCCAGAACCTGCGCCTTGCCCCGGAAGTGGGCGCTCCCTACATGAACCTGGGAAATTGTCTGCTGGCGTTACAGCGCTTCGACGAGGCCCGCCAAATCGCGAAGACCGCCCTGGCCCGGAACTTCGACGACTACATCCTGCGTAACGAGCTCTACGCGGCCGCCTTTATTGGACAAGATTCCCAGGGCATGGCGGAACAGGCGGCATGGTTTCAAAGCCAGCCTGACTCGGAGCATTTCGGCATGGCGCTCGAATCCGACACGCAGGCGTATTCCGGCCATCTCAACAAAGCGCGAGACCTTACACGGCAGGCCATTGCATCCGCGGTGCGGACCGACAGCAAAGAAAATGCCGCGATCTGGCAGGACAATCAGGCGTTGCGCGAAGCTGCGTTCGGCGATCTCGCGGAAGCGCGCAGGAACGCCGAGGCCGCGCTCAAGCTGGAGCCGGGCAGTCAAAGCGTGCAGCTCGAAGCCGCCCTGGGGCTCGCCATGGCCGGAGAGAATGCGCGGGCAGAATCCCTGGCGAGAGACCTGGACCATCATTTCCCGCTCGATACCCAGGTGCAGTCACTTTGGCTTCCGGCCATTCAGGCGCAACTGGATTTGAACCGAAAGAATCCGGCCGCAGCCATCGATCGCCTCGAAACCTCCACCCGCATCGAACTGGGGCAAATACAGTTCATCAACAATATTTCCTGCCTGTATCCGGTGTACATCCGGGGCCAGGCGTATCTGGCAGCAGGCAAGGGGAGCGAGGCGGCCGCCGAATTCCAGAAGATTCTCGATCACAGCGGGATCGTCTGGAACTGCTGGACCGGCGCTCTGGCCAGACTTGGGCTGGCCCGTGCCTACGCGCTTTCAGGAGATACCACCAAAGCTCAGGCTGCGTATCAGGACTTTCTTGCTCTGTGGAAAGGCGCGGATGCGGATATCCCAGTGCTCAAGCAAGCCAAGGCTGCGTATGCGAAGCTGCCAACACAGTAGTCGTGTCATCCTGGGCGGAGGGCTGCTTCGTTTCGCGAAGCAGCCCCGTAGTTGAGGGACCCCTTCCTTAGGTCGGAGCTTAGTGGTGCAAGGCGCTTGTACTGGATCCAGCGTGCTTCAAGCCGTTTTCCCGCGCATTGCGAGTGAAGCAGCACAAGGCGCGGCAGGGGTCCTTCGACTCCGCATGCACTTCGCTTTGCGAAGTGCACGCTGCGCTCAGGATGACACCGCAAATGGAGGACGGGCGTCCCCGCCCGTCCGGCAAACCGCATTCCCGACGCGGGAAAACTTTTGCGAGATAGTTTGCCGATCACAGACGCGATTCCCTCCGCGTGATATACCCAGCAAGTCCCTTTCTCCAGTCCGGACTCGTCCACGATTCGATTCACGGGGGGGGCGAGTCAATGTCGAGTGTCAGGAGTTATTTCTATCTAGTTTCTGTCTTATTTCTCACTACAGCAACGATAGCCCAGGACACGTCCAGCGGAGCGATCCGCGGGACGGTAAGTGATAGTGCCGGGGCGCGGATAGGCGCTGCCAACGTTGTGCTGGTGAACGCTGCCACTAACTTCCGCTATTCCACCACTAGCGACGTCACCGGCCGCTTTGCCTTCGAACTGCTTTCGCCGGGAGATTATTCCGCGCGCGCCGACTCGCCCGGAATGTCGCCGCAGACCACACCTGGTCTGCGTGTGGACGTGGGCGGCACCACTGAGTTGATCTTCAGACTGGCCGTCGCCGGGGCCAGCGAGACGGTCACGGTTTCAGAGGAGCCTCCGATGGTTGAAAGCCAGCCCAGCGGCATTTCGGCCTTGATCGACGAACGGGCGATCAATGACCTTCCACTCAACGGACGGCGCTACACCGATCTTGCCTTGCTGACGCCCGGAGTCACGCAGGACCCGCGCGGGCTGACCTCAGGGTCGAATGGTGACCTGGCCTTTGGCGGCATCCGCGGCTACCAGTCCAGCTATCTGGTGGACGGTGGTGACAACAACAACGCTTTTTTCGGGCAGGCCCGCGGCCGCTATCGCGCGCCCTACCAGTTCTCCAATGAGGTGGTGCAGGAGTTCCGCGTATCTTCCAACACCTACGGGGCCGACCTGGGCCGCGCCGGGGGCGCGGTGGTGAATGTGGTCACCAAATCGGGCTCCAATCGTCTGCACGGAACGGATTTCTATTTTTTCAAGGATAGCGCCATGGCGGCCCAGCATCCTTTCATGGACTTCAAGCCGCACGATCAACAGCAGCAGTTCGGTTTTACCCTGGGCGGTCCCATCAAACCCAACCGTGCATTTTTCTTTGCCGGCTTCGATCAGCACCTCTTCCACGTACCGGCAGTGGTGCGATTTCTCGACGGAAGCTCGGTCGTGGTTCCAAAGGCCGCCGCCGGACCCGACACACCGGGTGATTACGAGGCCACCGACCAGGCGCTGGTGTTCGCCACCGCTGCGCAACTTTCGAAGCAGGCCGGCACCTTTCCCTCGTCAATGCTGGGGAATGCCGGCTTCCTCAAGTTCGACCTGGTGCTCAACCAACACAACAATCTCTCCCTGCGCCTGAACACGTCGCGTTACTACGGACATAACAATGTCTTCCTCGATCCTGCCAGTCCGCTGTCCAGTTTCGGCATCAGCGACAACGGCGAAGAGGATGTATCCACGGAAAGCGGGTCACTGGCGCTCACCAGCAATCTCTCCATCAAAGTAGTGAGCCGCTTTCGGGCCCAGTTCTCGCGCGACCTGCAGTCCTCGACTGCCAACAGCACCGACCCGCTGACCAAGATCCCCGACATCATTGAGGGCTTCGGACGCTCATCCATTCTTCCCCGCCAGACCCGTGAGCACCGCCTGCATCTGGCCGAGACCCTGAGTTTGGAAGGCAAAAGAAATTCCTGGAAGTTTGGCGCGGACGTGCTGATGAGCTGGATCTACAATTTCTTTCCGTCGTTGAGTGGCGGAGAGTACATCTTCGATCCCATCAAGGTGAACCCGTTCACTTTCGAGATCCAGGAAGCCGGTCTCGAACTCACGCCGCTGCGGGCCTACGCGCATCAGGTCCCGCATTACTATCTGCAGAGTTTCGGTCCCGCGGTCACCCATCCGGACACGAACGAGTACGCCGGATTTCTGCAGGACACGATCCGGGTCTCGGACCGACTGGCCCTGAGCCTGGGTGCGCGCTATGACCTGCAAACGTTCACCACCAAAGGCCTGCAGGTCAACCCGCTGTGGCCGGATGCCGGACGGGTCCCCTACAACACCGGTAACTTCGCGCCGCGTGTGGGGCTGGCCTACTCGATCGGGAACGAGCGCCCCCTGGTAATCCGCGCTGGATATGGTCTGTTCTATACGCGCATTCCGCAGATCTACAATTCGACGGTCCAGAGCGACAGTGGCCTGACGGGAAACTTTCTGTTTCTCAACAACAATAACTTCTTCGACCACCAGGTATTTCCCCAATATCCCAACCCGTTGGTCAATTGCGCGGTGAATGCGACGAATTGTCAGTTGCCCTCCGGTCTGGCTCAACTTGAGCAGGCTGATGTCTCAGCCTTTTCGCACAATTTCAAGACTCCCCGAGTGCAACAGGCCAGCCTCAATGTGGAGCGCGAAGTCGCGCATCGCTTGTCTGTGGGCGTTTCCTACATGTACGTGCATGGCGTGGACCTGATCCGGGCGCGGGACGTGAATCTGCCGCCGCCGGTCGATGACAGTGCAGAACTCCTATGCGCCTGGCCTGGAAAAAGGCCCCAGCGTTACCGACCAGCGGCAGCGCTTCGTATTCTCTTTCGTTCTGGCCCCCAAGCCTTTTCACCGCGATCATGAGTGGCTGGGAATATTTTTCAACAACTGGAAGGCTTCCGGGGTATTCACCTATGGCAGCGGCCGGCCGGTCAGCGCCACCGTAACCGGAGATGCCAACCAGGATGGCAATAACAGCAACGACCGGCTCCCGGGAGTTTCCCGCAATTCGCTCCTCGGACCTGACTACGCCACCACGGACATGCGCCTTACCCGGCGTCTCTATGCCGGCGACCGGATGAAGCTGGAACTGATGGCCGAATCCTTCAACTTTCTGAACCGCGACAACCGGCGCGTCCAGATCACGCAGGTTGGTTTTCAGAGTAACTCGGCGCAGTTCGTACAAACCGATAAAACCATTGGAATCAACATTTTCCCGGCGCAGTACCGTGTGCCCTCCAGCTTCCTACGGGCCACCGACGCGTACGCGCCGCGGCAGATTCAGCTGGCCCTGAAGCTGATTTTTTAGGGTCGAACGGTCCCGCAGATGGCAGCTAGCGGCATTTTCTCTGCACGAAAATGCCATATACCACTTGACTTGCCGTGGGAACCTTGCAATAACTATCCCCGTCCAAACGGGACCGGTTTGGGGGTGTAGTTCAGTTGGCAGAAGTTAGACTTCAAGAGGGCGAGTCTCTCGAAAATGCGTTGCGTCGCTTCAAGCGCAAGGTGCAACAGGAAGACATCATCAAGGAGGTCAAGCGTCACTCCTTTTACCTGAAGCCGGGCGAAAAAAAGCGCGTGAAGGAAGCACTGGCGCGCAAGCGCAGCAGGAAAAAAGCACGGAAAGAACAAGACTAGGTCCATGGGCTGCCACGCCAAGTGGCGGCCCATTTCGTTGCTCGCGGGAGATTGTCAAAAATTGTAAAACAGTAATCCATGCCGCTGAAACGACATGGCAGGCCGAGTCCAGGGGAAATATTCCAGGGCGTAGTTTGAGGGGGCAACGACCCTGAGTCCACGCGCGTCACGCAATTCGTCTGTGTGGTCTTGGGGAATGGGGTTGAAGGGAGCATCTCTCAATGGAATTTCAGGACAAGGTATTGAAGTGCATTGACTGCGGTGCGGATTTTATCTTCACGGCGGGCGAGCAGCTGTTCTTTCACGACAAGCAGTTCAAAAACGAACCCAAACGCTGTAAGGCTTGCAAGACCAAACGAGTGTCAGTCTTAGGGGCGGCGCCTTCGGGGCAAGGTAACGGCTTCGCCAAGGTGGAGACTCGCACCACGTGCTCAGAGTGCGGCAAAGAAACTACCGTGCCCTTCAAGCCGACGCAAGGGCGTCCGGTATTCTGCCGGGAGTGTTTCCAGCAGAAACGGCAAGTAGCCTCGGCCTGATGTTGAACGAGAATTTGTAGGCGATTCCAGAGTCGGCGGCTAAAGCTCACCTTCCTCCCGCTTCCCGATTCCAAGGCGAATCTCGTCTGCCCGTGTAGATGTGCGCGCGGCGGAGAAACCGTTCCTCCGTCTCGCCGCCATGCCTCGAGACAGCACCGCCACATACGCTAGTATAGAAACGTGGCAACCTTCTACGTGGCAAATTTCGGCTGCCGGGCAGCGCAGGCAGACGGCGCTGCGCTTGAGCGCCAACTGCGAGAGCGCGGACTGGAGCGTGCCGACGAGCCTGCGAAAGCGGGGCTCGTAGTTCTTAACACCTGCACCGTGACGGCCGCGGCTGACCAGGACGCCCGCGCCGCCATCCGCCGCATTCATCGCAAGAACCCTAAAGCCCAGATCGTGGTCACCGGCTGCTACGCGCAACGCGCGCCGGAAGAAATCGCCGCTCTGCCCGGCGTGAGCCAGGTCATCGGCAACTCGGATAAACACCAGTTGGCCCAACTAATCGGACCTCAGACGTCGGACCTCGGACCTCGGCCGTCTCAGTTCGTCCCACTCACCCAGCTTTCGCTTGATGTTCGAAGTCCGCGGTCCGAAGTCCGCGCTCCGATTTTCGTTTCCGACATCTTCGCCCACACTGAACTTCAGGCTGCGCCGGTCTTCGACGCCGCCAACGAACGCACTCGGCCGAACTTGAAAGTGCAGGACGGTTGTGACAACCGCTGCTCATTTTGCGTGATTCCCTACGTCCGAGGACAGAGCCGCTCACTTGAACTGGCGGAGGTCATTCGCGAGGTGGACGCGCTGGTGAGTGCAGGCTATCGCGAAGTGGTGATTTCAGGCATCAACCTCGGTCGATGGGGGAGGGACCTAGACGTCAGCCCTGAGCCGTCAGCCCTCGGCAACTCCGGCCAAAGACCAACGGTCAACGGCCAACGACCAGAATTCGAAGATCTTGTCCGCGCCATTCTCTCCGAAACCGGGCTGCAAAAACTGCGTATCAGTTCGGTCGAACCCATGGACTGGAGTGACGAACTGATCCACCTGATGGCCGCGTCTTCGCGCGTCGCCAAACACGCTCATGTGCCATTGCAGTCCGGCAGTGATGCTGTGCTTCGCCGGATGCACCGCAAGTATCGCCCCTGGCACTATCGGGAAAAGGTTGAGAAGATCCGCGCCGCCATGCCCACGGCAGCGATCGGAGCGGACGTGATGGCAGGCTTTCCCGGCGAGACCGAGGCTGACTTCGACGAGACTTGCCGCTTCATCGAAGACCTGCCCCTCACTTACCTGCACGTCTTCACCTACTCCGCCCGTCCGGGAACTCCGGCCGCTGCGATGGACAAACAGGTCCCAGTACACGTCGCTCGTGAGCGCAATCGCATTCTGCGCGATCTTGCGTCGGGGAAAAAACTGGCTTTCATGAATGGCTTTGTCGGCCAGCAGATCGAAACCATCACTCTGAATGTCTCCGGCAGAGATCCAGCGGGCGAATATACCGAAGGACTCACCGATAACTACCTGCCTATACGGGTGTCAGCAAAACACGCGGCCAACCGTTGGATCCAAACTCGGGTGGAGCGAGTGTCAGACGGCGCCCTGCTGGGAATCGCCAGCTAAGGTCTTTACTATTGGCAGATCAGCCGAGGCAACCCCTTATCATTTCTTGGTAACAAGCCGATCCGCAATTTTGTCGTACTCGCTCTTAGCCAGGATGTGACGCGTCACGAGTTGGCCCGGAGTGTCGTAAGGACGTCCCGCAATCATTTTGTCCGCATCCGAGCCGCTCACACCCGGCAAGGTGATCAGCTGCTGTCGGGTCGCGCTGTTCAGGTCAAGCGGCTTGTCGCGACTCCAGCCTTCACGTATGCCTGCTGCGACTGCCTTGGCGTCCGTTTTCAGTTCAGCGGTAGCACTGGCAGTCTTCTCTTTGAGTTCTTGAGGATTCTGATTGGGAGTGCATGCCGCAAGTCCACCCAGCAGGATGATCGCTAACAGAGACCAGTCTCGGGGAAAGCGCATGTCCATTGACCTCGGACTTTTGATGAATTTACTCGTCTGCCCGGTTGGCTGTGATGCCCGGAAGCCCAAAGTGTGGGGCGGACACACCCTTCGACTTCGCTCAGGGCAGACTCTGTCTGCCGCTTTTGACTTGGACGTTCGCACGAACAAGAGTTGGGGTCGTAGCAAGAGACAACAATATCTAAGACCAACAGCAACTCAAAGGCGTCGGACAGGAGTGTCCGACCCACACACTTATCGGCGGCCGAATACTTCCTTCAGCAGGTTGGTGGTTTGCGCTGCCGGATCCTGGCGAATCTTCTTCTCTTCCTGGCCCAGTTCGTAGAAGAGTCCGTCGAGGGCCTTGGAGACCACGTAGTGGCTGATGTCTAAATCCTGATTTTTCGCAAACGGCATGGCTTTGTACTGCGAGACCAGCGCGTTGTACTGCTGGGTGACGCCGTTTTTGGCCATCGTCTTCTCCACCACTGGCCGGAACGCAGCTGTGAGTTGGGGCGTAGTCTTTTCCTTGAAGTAGTTGGTGGCCGCGGTATCGCCGCCGGAAAGGATTCTGCGCGCGTCATCGAAAGTCATGGAGGTGATGGCATCAATAAAGATTTTGCGCGCCGCCGGAGCTGCCGACTCCGCGGCCCGATTCATGCTCAGGACAAAGTCGTCTATTTTCGGCCCGTAGCCCACCATGCGCAGGCCTTTTTCCAGCGTCCGCAGGTTGTTGGGCATCAGAATTTTTATGTCGGGATTGCCAAAGTATCCGTTAGGGCGCCCGGTAATTTTCACTGCCTGCTCGGCGCCGATCTGCAGCGCCTGCTTCAGGCCCGAGGAAATTTTAGTATCACTGAGCGTCGCACCTCCCAGCCCAAGGCGTCTCGCAATGTCTCCCACTTGGGCAAAGGACAAGGTCGTCATCAATAACCAGCAGGCGCCTAGCAACACGCTACGCTTCATCATGGATTCTCCTTACCCGCCTTGGAATTAGGACCGGCTGCACCCAAATGTCCGAAGAAAATCATTTGCCAGGCTACCCCGGACTGGGTTTCTGCACCTAAGCTCCCGACGTTACACGAAATAGTGTTTCGCGAATAACTTTTTATAAAGGAGCACTTCATGGGAAACGAAACTGAGAAGAACCAGCAGAACCCGGGACAGCAACCCAGCAATCCTGGAAACCAAGGCGACCCTAACCAGCAAAATCCGACGCAGAGCGGGAAGCATGTCTACAAGCCACAGGATCCGACCACGAAAAAGCCGGGCCAGGACAGCGGCACGACTGATCGCCCCGACCGTGAAGGATCCGAGGACGTCGAAAAGCGCCGCGCATCCTAAGTGGGAGCGACCCTGAAGCATGAAGCCGCGGCGAACCTGCCGTGGCTTTATTGTGTTGTGAATATCTTTTCGCAGGGAGTTGGTGTTTGGTGCGGAAGACCAGCAGGACGGCGGGCGCCTGCCATGCTATACTTTTTTCCTATCTCATTCGTCCTGTTAGCTGACGGAGGGTTGTATCGATAAACGCTTTATCCGAACAAACGAACGCATTCGGGCGCGGGAAATCCGCGTAATTGACGATGAAGGCCAGCAGATCGGCATTTTGACTCCCTACGATGCGCTCAAGATGGCGCGCGAAAAGAACCTGGACCTGGTCGAGATTTCGCCCACCGCGACTCCTCCCGTATGCCGCATCATGGACTATGGGAAATTCCTGTACCAGCAGGAAAAGAAGGAGCGCGAGGCCAAGAAGCATCAAAAAGTAATCGTGGTGAAGGAAGTAAAGTTCCGCATCAATGTGGACGACCACGACTACGAGACCAAAAAGAACCATGTACTGCGCTTCCTCGACGACGGAGACAAGGTCAAGGCGACGATTTTCTTCCGCGGACGGGAGATGACGCGCACCAACCTGGGACGTGAAATCCTGGAACGGCTGATCAAAGACATCGCCGACAAGGGAATCGTGGAGTTCCGGCCACGGCAGGAAGGCAATACGCTGCACGCCATCCTGGCGCCCAAAAAAGATGCCGGACAGAAGCAGCCCGCTCAGTCGCAGCCGGCCCCAGGCCGGGTAAACCAGGCGTAGGAATCTAAGAAGCACTTAGCAATTGGCCCTTGGCATTTAGCCAAGTCAGAAATGCCGCTTTGGCCAATTGCCAAGCGCCAATTGCTGAACTGAGGATTTATGCCCAAGTTGAAAACACATAAGGGTGCCGCCAAGCGCTTCAAGAAGACGGCGACAGGCAAGGTCAAACGCCATCACTCGCACTTGCGCCACATGCTGACTTCCAAAGACAAGAAGCGTAAAGGCAAGCTGCGCCAGGCCGTTCTGGTAAGCGACGCGGATACCCCCAAGATCAAGCGAATGATCCCGTACTAGAAGTTTGCTTGTGTGGCGCGGGCGCTATCGCCTGCGTTGGTGGCTGCGAATTTCGTGGCCCAGGCGTGTGAAGAGGCAACCAGACCTTCAAGTCTCCTACCTCCAGCCGCCGTAACTTGAAAGTAAAAAGGAGCTACCCATGCCTCGCGTAAAACGGGGAACCAAACGCCGCGCCAAGCGCAAGAAGATACTCGACCGCGCCAGCGGCTATTTCCTCACAAAATCCAAACTCTACCGCTCCGCCAAGGAAGCTGTCGAGCGCGGGCTCAAGTTCGCCTACTCCGGCCGCAAGCAGAAGAAGCGCCAGTACCGCTCCCTCTGGATCGTGCGCATCGGCGCCGCCGCCAAGTTGAACGGGATGAGCTACAACCAGTTCATTCACGGCTTGAAGAAGGGCGGAGTCGAACTTGACCGCAAGATCCTGGCCGACCTGGCGGTGAACGATCCCGGCGCGTTTAAAAGCCTCACCGAGCAGGCGAAGGGCGCTCTCGGCGGGGCAGCATAAGGGCAGCTTCTGGCTGCTGGCTTCTAGCTCTTAGCTCCTGACCGCTGGGGATGCAAGCTCGGCGGAAGTTTTGGGAAGGGCACGACTTCAGTCGTGCCGTATCTCGCCCAGAGCTAGCGCGACTTCAGCCGCTAGGGTTCGCTGTTTCATCCCGTCGAACATTTTTTCGCAAACCGTAAAACTTTCGAGAGAAGACGTGGCATACACCGTTCCCAAACTCAAGAGCTTCTCCGCGGCCGCGCTGGACAAAGCCGCCGAAAAACTTCTGGCCGCATTGAAGCAGGAGTCCGCCGCGGTCAAAACCGAAGCCGACTGGAAGTCGTTCCGTGATCGCTGGGTGGGGCGCAAAAACGGTGTACTTACCGAAATCAATGAGCTTTGGCTGAAGGCAGCTTCGAAGGATGCTAAGCGGGAAGTAGGACAGCGCGTCAACGAACTTAAGGCTGCGGTTACGCAGGCCGTGGACGAATCTCGGCAGGGGGCCGCGACGGCGGTCATTCGAGCTGGAGTAAGCGTTAAGGCTTCGTCCGGAGCTGTTGTCGCGACTTTGGCCGGGCCCGAGTCCCTCGACATCACCCTGCCCGGCATTCGCCGTCCACTCGGTTCCGAGCATCCCGTGATCAGGACCATGCACGAGATCGTCTCCGTCTTCCGCAATCTCGGGTACTCGGTCGAGGAAGGGCCGGTGATCGAGACCGACTACTACAACTTCGAGGCGCTGAATTTTCCGCCCAATCACCCGGCGCGTGACACCCAGGACACACTGTTCATCGCCCGCCAGGAATCGAAGCCGCAACGCGAGCGGCTGCTGCTGCGGACCCATACTTCGCCAGTGCAGATTCGCACCATGGAGAAGATGAAGCCGCCGGTCAGGATTGTGATTCCGGGCAAGGTGCATCGCAACGACCCTCCGGACGCGAGTCACTCGCCCATGTTTCACCAGGTCGAAGGCCTGGCGGTGGACGCGAACATTACTTTTTGCGATCTAAAAGGCACGCTCGACCACGCCATGAAGGCGCTCTTCGGATCGAGCGTGAAGACCAGCTTCCGTCCGTCGTTCTTCCCCTTCACCGAGCCCAGCGCAGAGATGATGGTGTCTTGTTTTATTTGCGGGGGCAGCGGCAAGCGCGGCTCCGAGCCCTGCCGTCCCTGCAAACAGACCGGATGGATCGAAATTCTGGGCTGCGGCATGGTGGACCCGAACGTTTACGGTTTTGTGGATTACGATCCCAAGAAAGTTTCGGGATTCGCCTTCGGCATGGGCGCCGACCGCATCGCGATTCTGAAGTACGGGGTGGATGACATCCAGTTGTTCTTCAACGGGGATGTGAGATTTCTGGAACAGTTTGGATGAGGCAGTCGTCGGTCGCCAGTCGTCGGTTGTCGGCCCAGAACAAAAGCCAGAGGTTGTGAGCTAGAGGCTAGGAGCTAGAAGCTAGAAGCGGAAATGAAACTTTCTCCTGCATGGCTGCGTGAGTTCGTGGATGCCAAGGTGGACGACCGCCGCCTGGCTCAGGACCTCACTGCGGTTGGAATCGCCGTCGAGAACATCAGCGGCGAAGGGAAGAATACCGTCTTCGAGATGGAGATCGGCACTAATCGCCCCGACGCCATGAACCATTACGGTGTGGCGCGCGAGGCTTCGGTGATCTACAACGTGCCGCTGCGTACGGTTGACTCGAAGCTGCCGGCGGCACCGGGCAACTCGGATTTCGTCGTCGAAATCGTGGACGGGGCCGGCTGCGCCCGCTACACGGCTCGCGTGGTTCGCGATGTCAATATCAAACCATCTCCCGATGCGGTGGCAAAGCGGCTGCTGCTGGTTGATCAGCGGCCCATCAACAACGCCGCCGATGCCACCAACTACACGCTATGGGAGATGGGGCATCCCACCCACGTTTTCGATCTTGATCTGCTCGAAGGCGGCAAGATTCTGGTGCGGCGGGCGTTCAGCGGCGAGACCCTGAAAACGCTTGACGGAGTTGCGCGCAAGCTTACGCCGGAAGATCTGGTCATCGCCGACGCCGTCAAACCGGTTGCGCTGGCCGGAGTCATGGGTGGATTCGACACCATGATCACCGAGAAGACGAAAAACATCCTGATCGAGTCGGCCTGGTTTGATCCGGCCACAGTGCGGAAGACGGCGCGACGCCACGGGCTGCACACGGATGCGTCGCATCGCTTCGAACGCGGCGCCGATTTTGAGGCCACGACCAAGGCTTGTGACCGGGTGGCCGTGCTGCTTCTCGAATCGGCCGGAGGCAAACTGCACGGCGGCGCAATCGACGTGGTCGCCCGGCAAGTTGATCTCGCTCCTGTGGCTTTGCATCTTTCGGAAGTGCACCGCATTCTTGGCGAGAGGCTGGAGACCAACGAAATTTTCCGCATTCTCCAGCAACTGGGCTTTGAGTTGATGCCGGAAAGGGGCGGCGACCCCGACTTCACCGTCCACATTCCCAGTTGGCGTCTGGATGTGGAACGCGAGATCGACCTGGTCGAAGAGATCGCGCGCCTGCATGGCTACGACAAATTCGCCAATACTCTGCCCGCATATGCCGGCGCGGTGGTCGAGGCCCCGGACGCGGAAAAAGACAGCAGGATGCGCACGACCCTGCTTGCCCTGGGCTACGACGAGGCCGTGTCGCTGACATTTATCTCGCACCAGGATGCCGAAACATTTTCTTCGGCGCCGGTCGTCGAACTGGCGAATCCTCAAAGCGAAGAAGCGTCAGTGATGCGGAGTTCGCTGCTGCCCGGCATGCTCAACATGCTGGCCTATAACCTCAACCGCGGGGCGGACCAAGTGCGACTGTTCGAGGCAGGCAGCGTTTTCGAAGCGACGGATGGCGGAACCGCCGAACCTAAACGCATCTGCATGGGGGCCACGTCTCCCCCCTTGCAAAAAACGCAAGAATGGGGCACTCACGATGGAGGCTTTTTTGATCTGAAGGGCGATGTGGAGAACTTGCTGCACGCTTTTCAACACAAATCTTTAAAGTGCGATGCGCAGACCTCTGACTACTATCATCCCGGACGCTCGGCGAGAGTATTGATGGATGGGGTTCCGGTGGCCCAGTTTGGGCAGATCTACGCGGAGGTGGCCTCCGCCCGGAAACTGCGCCAGAACGTTTTTGTTGCGGAGATTTATCTTGACCGGCTTTATCCGCAAGGCCTACGCGTCGTCCGTTATCAGTCTTTACCGCGCTATCCGGCGGTAGAACGGGATTTCTCGTTTGTCTTTGACGATGGAGTTACATTCGAAAAGATTCAGCAGGCTGTCATCGGTCTCGGCCTGGCTCAATTACGCAGCTTTGTTCCGGTAGAGATTTTCCGTGGGGGCAGCGTTCCAGCGGGCAAATATTCGTTGCTGCTGCGGGCCCGGTTCCAGTCGGCCGAGCGTACGTTGCGGGAAGAAGAAGTAGCACAGTGGTCGATGCAGATCATCAGGGCGCTCG
>Ga0326726_10002416_pt1 | contig 17208 bp, 12 predicted proteins | sample MHFenrmetagenome_2_FD_207603 | JGI IMG/M metagenome (GOLD analysis project Ga0326726, IMG submission 207603) | Lab enriched peat soil microbial communities from Michigan Hollow, Ithaca, NY, United States - MHF15MN | ecosystem: Environmental > Terrestrial > Soil > Wetlands > Peat | place: USA... | reverse complement strand
GGGCGACGAGCGCATCGTATTCGTCACCACCGGATACCGTTTGGTGGAACTGAATGCCGCAACCGGCCAACCCATTAACGGCTTCGGCAAAGGCGGCATGATCGATCTGAAAGAGGGCATGGTCACCGGCACCGGCAAGCAGATCGATCTCGAAACCGGAGAAGCCGGTCTGCATTCGACGCCTCTGGTGGTGAAAGACACCATCATCGTCGGATCGTCGTTCAAGGAAGGTATGACCGTCGTGAGCCACGACAACACCAAAGGCGTGGTGCGAGCCTACGACGCCAAGAACGGCAAGCTCCTGTGGACGTTCAACACCATCCCTCGTCCCGGGGAATTCGGCAACGACACTTGGGAGAACGGCTCCTGGGCCACCAACGGCAACACCGGCGTTTGGACACAAATGACTGTCGATGAAGAAGCCGGGCTGGTGTATCTGCCGGTGGAAACTCCCAGCTCGGATTTCTACGGCGGCCATCGTCCCGGCGACAACCTGTACGGCGAGAGCCTCGTCTGCGTCGACCTGAAGACCGGGAAGAAGAAGTGGCACTACCAGATCGTTCACCATCCGATCTGGGACTACGATCTCTCCTCGCCGCCGATTCTTGCCGACATCACCGTGAACGGGAAGGCGATCAAAGCCGTCGCCGTGCCGAGCAAGGAAGCGTTTCTGTACGTGTTTGACCGCGTCACGGGCCAGCCGGTGTGGCCGATCGAGGAGCGGCCGGTTCCGCAGAGCGACGTGCCCGGCGAGAAGACGTCGCCCACGCAGCCGTTTCCCACGAAGCCTCCGGCGTACGCGCGGCAGGCAGTCACCGAATCGGAGCTGATCGATTTCACGCCGATGCTGCGGCAGCAGGCGCTCGAGCAGTTGAAGTCGTACCGCATGGGGCCGATGTTCCTGCCGCCGGTGCTGAGCAAGCCAGGCGGTCCGTACGCCGCGGTGACGATCGGCACGACCGGTGGCGGCACGAACTGGCCCGGTGCGGCGTACGACCCGGAGACGCACACGGTCTTTGCGCCCGCGTCGAATGCCGGCGTCGCGCTCCTTGGACTAATCGAACCGCCGGCCGGCTTCTCCGATATCCGCTACGTCGCGGGGACCGCGGGTCAGCCGTTCGTCGAACGCGAGGGACCCGGGTTCGGCAGCGCGGCTGATGCCCCGCAGCGCCGGGCGGCTGCTGCAGGACGCGGACGCGGCGAGGGGCAGGCTGCGGCTGCTCCGGCGCCCAGCGGCACGCAAGTCCAAGGGCTGCCAATCGTGAAGCCGCCGTACGGGTTGCTCAGCGCGATTAATCTCGATCGCGGCGAGCTTGCGTGGCAGGTGCCGCACGGCGACACGCCGGACGGCGTGCGGAACAATCCTGCCCTCAAGGGTCTGTCGATTCCGAAAACCGGTCAGCAAGGCGCGGTTGGCGCGGTCGTCACCAGGACGCTTGTCATCATGGGCGATCCGCAAGTGACGACGACCGAGGATCATCCGCGTGGCGCGATGCTGCGAGCGTACGACAAGGCCACCGGCAAGCAGGTGGGCGCAGTGCTGCTGCCTGCGCCGCAAAGCGGATCGCCGATGACCTACTTGTGCGAAGGGCGGCAGTACGTCGTCGTCGCGGTCAGCGGCGGCGCGTATTCCGGTGAGTACATCTCGTTCGCGCTTCCAAACGAGGGCGCGACGAGGTAGTTCGACGGTCTTCGTAGGGCGGCCCTTTCAGGGCCGCCACCGGCGGGGCTGAAAGCCCCGCCCTACGGATCTTGCAGAGGAGAGACTCATGCGAACGACGATGCGACAGGTTGCGGCGGTTGTGATCACGCTCGGCGCTTCCGCGGTTGCTGTCTATGCGCAGTCGCCGAAGGCTGCGACGTACATCACCGATGAGGAAGTGAAGAAGGTCAACACGTTGCCGGGCGTCGACCGGCAGATCAAAGTCGTGGACATCGGCAACGAGAATCTCGCCGTCGGCATCGTCCACCGAGGTCCGACCGGTGCCGCTGCGGCGGGCGGTGGAAGGCGCGGCGCCGCGCCGGCTGCTGCTGCGCCGGTGGACGTCTGCGCCGAACAGGCCAGCGCGCCTCCCGCGGACGCGGCAGCCACCGGGATTTCGCACGACTCTCAGACCGAGAGCTACATCATCGTGTCGGGTGGCGGCACCCTCGTCACCGGAGGCCACATCGTCAACGGCCGTAAGTCGGCGCCCAACGCCGACGTGACGAAGGTGCTGAATGGTCCGTCGTGCAGCGGCGTCATCGCCGGCGCGGACGTCGTCAAGAAAGTAGTCAAGACCGGCGACATCATCATCATTCCTGCGGGCGTTCCGCATGGATGGACGGACATCGCCGATCATGTGGACTATCTGAGCATCCGGCCGTCGGCTCGCGTGCTCGAGGCCGGATACGTCAACCCGGCGATTGCGAAATAGGGAGCGATAGGAGTTGCAGGTGTCTCTTCGAACGTTCGCGTGCGCGGTCGGCGCGGCCGTCGTCGTTGCGGTCGCCCTCAATCTGTCCACGGCACGGTCGGCTGCTCTCGGCCGGCCCGGCATCACGCCGCTCCCGTGCGCGAGCCAGGAGTGGCAGCCGATCGACCCGAAATTCGAGGCGTTGCCTGGCGCGCGCGCCTTTTTTGGATCCTACGACGGCGGTCTCTATCGGATCGAGATCCCCGAGCGCTGGAACGGCGAGCTGGCGCTCTACGCGCACGGCTTTGTCCCGAGCACCGGAGCGCGCGGGCTGGAGCTGCGCGTCGGCAACTCGCCGATTCGCGAACATCTCGTCGAGAAGGGCATCGCCTGGGCCGCGTCGAGCTATCGATGCAACGGGTACGTCCCCGGCCAGGGGCTGGTTGACACGATGGCGCTCACCGGCCTCTTCGCGAAGTTCAACGGCGGACGGACACCCCGGCGTGTGTATCTGACCGGCACGTCGATGGGCGGACATGTCACGGTGCTCGGCATGCACGAGTTCCCGAAGGAATTCGCCGGCGGCCTGGCGATGTGCCCCGCGGGCCCGGAGCTCTTCGACTTCTTCGCCGCGGTCGGTGCCGCGGCCGAAGTCATCACGGGCACGACGTTCACGCTGGGCACGATGCAGGACGATCTCGCGAAGATGGGCGACCTGCTCGGCAAGCCGCCCGACTACACCGACCGTGGCCGGCAGCTTGCGAGCGTCGAGATTCAGATTAGCGGTGGACCGCGTCCGTTCGCAGCTGAAGGTCTGGTCTCGCGCTTCCTCAACAACATCAACGGCGCCGCGATCGCCGGCGGGAAGACGCCGTCCAATCGCGCGGTGATGACGACGCATATCAAGTACGCCATCGACGCGGGCCTGGGCCTGACCGCTGACACCCTCAATGCCCGCGCCCGCCGCAAGCCGCTCGACGCCGCGTTCCGGAGCGCGAACGGCCCGTACGAGGAACTTGTCCCGTTTGACGGCAAGCTCGATCGCCCGCTGCTGACGATGCACGGGACGGGCGACTTGTTCGTGCCGATCCTCCTGGAGCAGTCGCTGAAGCGGGCGGTCGCCGCGTCAGGCAGGCAGACGCTGTTGACGCAGCGCGTCTATCGCGTTCCCGGCCACTGCGGTTTCAGCCAGCCGGAGATGATCGGCGCATTCGAGGATCTCGAGAAATGGGTGCATCAGGGCGTGAAGCCGGAGGGCGATGAGGTGGAGGGCGATCTGAGGCAGGCGGGTATGAAGTTCACCCAGCCGCTACGGCCCGGAGATCCCGGAGGCTTACGCGCCGGCGCTCCTGCCGCCCCGTAGTGGCCGGCTTGGACACCGATCAGGGACGTGTCGGAGGTGATCATCGAGCGCGGCGGCATGATCCGCGAGCGCGGCGGCGTGATCCGCGAGCGTTGCGGCATGATCCGCGAGACTTTGGCACGGATCAGATCGCTCGGAGAGGCGATCCGCGACCGTTGCGGCATGGATCCGCGAGCGTTGCGGCATGATCCGCGAGCGTTGCGGCGTGATCCGCGAGCGCTACGGCATGATCCGCGAGACTTTGGCACGGATCAGATCGCGTTGGCCTGCGATCCGCAAGCGTTGCGGTCACGTTCAACACGTCCGTTGCACTGTTTGCGAGTGTGTCAGGGTGTGTCAGGAATTTTGTGTGCAAGACCGGTGGCGAAACGACTCATCGCAACGGTGTCTTCTTGTATTCCGCCGGCACCGACCCGATCGCATCCGGCAACTGAGCGTCTGCCCGTCTGCGGCCGACCAGCCGGACGTAGCCAAGGTATCTGCCCTGATCCGTCTCCAGCGCCTGGATTTCCTCCCGGTTGTTGGGAGCGATCGCGCGGTGCCAGTCCAGCCACCGCTGCCAGCCGTCCGGCATCGTGTCGGCCACTTCGATGTCCACGATGCCGCTCTGCTCCCAGTGCCGCCGCCACCAGGTCGCGGAATGCAGACACCATCCCTGGTCCTGGGCCCACCACGTGCGAAGATGCTCGGGAACGCCGGCGCCGTCGATGTCCTGCACCACTCCGGCTCCAGCGATTCCCATCAGGCCGCCCGGCTTGACGAACCGCGCGAGGTAGTTGAGATACAGGTCGTCTGTCCCTCCGCAGTAGGGGAACGCGTCGATACAGACGACAGCGTCGAAGAATTCCGCGGCGAACGGCAGCGACCGGGCGTCCGCGTGAATCGGAAAGACGCCGTCCTCGACGCCGGCATCACGCACCCGCTGAAATCGTTCGGAGACGTTGTTCCACAGGTCCACGGCCCAGACCTGCACGTCGAACTCGCGGCGAAGGAAGACGGACGATGCCCCGCGGCCACACCCGAGGTCCAGCACGCGCATGCCGGGCCGCAGGTCCAGCGCTTCGGTCAACCACTCCGACAACCACAGGGAATTGGCCCCGCCGCTGACGCTGGCCATGATCCACTCGGGGTGATACGCCGACGAACGCGGAAATCTCGGGGAAACGAAACGCTGGTCCATCTTCAGGACGACGGCTTCCGTGCCTTGATGATAAAGGTGGTCGGCATCACGCTCGCCCGGTCGACAGAATACCAGCGCGCCGGGTCGGCATGTGCGTCCTTCACCGCGCTCGGATCAAGGGGCGTTTCGACCAGGGCCTCGATCTGCAGACCCGCCTGGATGATCTGACCGACGAACGTACCGAGTGTGCGACGTTGAATCACGATCGGCACCCCTTTCCACGATCCGTATTCGCGAGGGCCCTCGGCGAAGTACGGTTCCGCGACCGTGTACTGTGTCCCGTTCCACTCTAGGCAGCTGTACACCGGGTGCTCCCCGCTGACGATGAAGCATCCGCCTGCCCGAAGGTAGCGGGCGACCAGCGCCATCGTCGCCGGCAGGTCGGTCGTCCATCCCAGCCCATAAATCGAGAACACGAGATCGAAGTAATCCGGCGGGACTCCGGGATCGATTTCCATCGGCGATTCAATGAGCCGGACGCACGCAGCAAACGGACGAAGGGTCTCCTCCGCGAAGCGAATCTGAACCGGCGACAGGTCGATGCCCCAGAGCTCTCGTGCGCCCCGTTCGGCGAGGTAGCGAAGCGAGTGCCCGCTGCCACACCCCAACTCCAACGCACGGAGCTCCGGGGTCGCGTCGAGAAGCCGTAGCGACTCCTCGGTCGGCGCCAGCGGCCCATACTCCGGCAGCGCCGTACTTCCGTGGAAGCTCGGCGCGACACGATCCCAGCCGGCGCGATTTGTCTCGAGGAAGCGTTCCCGGTTGTCCATGGCTCCGGGCAGCTGCCACGCGCCGTCCCGTTCTGCGTGTGATGTTACTTCGACGAGGAAGCGGCTTTCACGGAGACCGCGACGTGGGCGTTCGTCCAGCAGCATTGGAAGCCGCCGCCGCCCTCGCCGGACGAGTCGTTGGCCTGGACTCTGAGGATATAGTCCCCGGGCGCGCTGAATGTCGCCGTGGTCGTCGCTTTGCCGCCGTTGGCGCGGTCGAGCGTCGGCCGCGCCTGCGAGAACGTGACGTCGCCGGGCCCGCGAAACTTGCTCCAGGACTCTATGAGCGGCGAAAACACGCCCGTCGCGCCGCCGCGGCCCCGGCCACCGGCCGAGGGCTCGACGTTCACCTTGGCGCCTTCGTCACTGGCCCATGTCGTCAGTTCGAGCGGCTGGCCGACGGATGCCGCGTAGCTCGCGGCGATGATCGACGGCGGCCCGGTGAATGACGGGCCGTCGGCCTTGAACTTGAGCACGGGCGGTGTGTTCTTCGACGCGGCGTCAAGGAAGGGCTCGACCAGCCAGTCCTTGCGCGTGTGCATCGTGATGGTGTTCGTGAAGCCGTTGGCCACGATCGTCCAGGTCAGCTTTTTATCGCCGAAGTCCTTCGGGACTTTGATCGTGAAGACGCCCCATTGCCGCGACGTCTGGAAGTGCGTCGGCTGGCCCTGATCGGGTCCGCCCGGCTCGATGCGGTTATTCGGCCCGGGCGGGATGTCGAGTTCCTGCTTCTGATTGCGGTTGTAGTAACCCACCAGAATCCGGATGCTGCCGTCGGCGTCGGTGAACCAGCCCTCGTAGGCACCGGTGATGCTCGTGCCGCGCTCGCGGATGGGGTAGGAGAGCGGAAACGGACTGGGCGTCTGGCCCGAGCCCTGTTGTCCGGCGCGCAGGAAGACGCTGCCGATCGCGGCAAACGCGATCAGCAGCGCGACGGTCCGTCGAGCACGCACTTAATGGGCTCCGCTGCTCGCGACGTTCGATCCGGAGCGCCTCGCGACCTCGGCCTTGAAATCCTGGTCGCCGAAGTAGGTGATGTTCAGCCACGCGTGGCCCATCTCGTCGATGGTGCGATCGCCCCAGCCGACCCATTGATCCGGATCGGGATTCGATCGGTTGCCGGTGGTGTTGTCGTACCACGCGACGAAATGAAGGATCGTGCCCTTCGGCAGCAGCGGCGCCGCTTCGTCCGCGTAGATGTACATGTTGTGCCAGTTGAAGTTGAAGTCGGTGACCTGGCTGAGCATCTCGCGGCGGCCGTTCGCGTAGATCGCTTCCATCGACATGCCCTTGCCGCGCAGATGCATGTGCGCCTGGAAGTTCTCGATGCGCGCGTTCTCGCGGAGCACGACGAAGCTCTCGGTCGTCGTCACCTGATTCGGCGGGATGTCGAGCTGACGGTTGCCGCCGGTGAACGTGTTGAAGAGCGCCAGCACCTCGCGGTGTTTCGGCTCCTCGCCCTTCGGGTAGAAGTAGACGCCGAGCTCCACGTGATCGGTGATCTGCTCGCCGACCGCGTGATAGTGCATCTCGAAGACGATCTTCGAGCCGGGCAGCATCAGCCGTCCCGAGCCCGGCCGCATCTCGTCGCCGCCTTTGCCGACGGCCCATTCCATGAACAGGCCGTCGCCGGCCACGTTCGGGTCGTTCGTGAACAGCTCCTTCGGCAGATCCTCAGGCTGTTGCAGGCGTGCGAGGGCGTGATGCGTGATTCGGCGGCCCTTGACGGTGGCCGGATGAATCTCGATCGCGCGCACCCAGCGCGGCTCCGTGACGCCCGTCGCGACCGACGGCCGCCACCACGCGTCCTGCGCCTGCGCGGGCATCGTGTACTCCGGCGCGCTGACGACGAGGTCGGGTGCGCCGTACTTCGAGGCGAGCTGCCATTTCGAATCGTCGGCCCACGTCTTCGGCGCGGGCATGTCTTTCGGATCGCCCTGCGGCGCGCCGGCGGCGACCCATTTCACGATCGTGTCGATCTGCGCGTCGCTCAGGGACCGGTCGTTCTTGAATTTCTGAATGCCGATCGTCTTGTCGAGATGCCAGGGCGGCATCTGGCGCGCCTTGACGCGGGACGCGATCGACTGCGCCCAGGGCCGCGCCTCCTGGTACGTGACGAGCGACATCGGCGCAATCGAATTGGGCCGGTGGCACGACTCGCACTTCTCCTGGAAGATCGGCGCGATGTCTTTGGTGAAGGTCGTCGTTCTCGTCTGGGGTGTGTCGGCAGCCATCGCCACAACCGGGAAGAAGAGAACCACGCCGAGCGCCCCGAGGGTGATGTGTCGCACCTTCATAACCATTGCCCGCTCCGTTTCGATAAGGCCGGCGGCAGGCGGTTTCCCCTGCCGGGATGAGCTTTCAGTCTACCATTTTTCAGAGCGCAGACAGGGGCCGGAACCGACCGAACGGTCGGTTCGGTCCCGCCCGGGAATTTCTGTGTAGGGTCAGCCTTGAGGCAGTCCGGCTAAAGCCGGACACTACGTCTGCTTTTTCCCACGGCGAACTGCCGGGTCAGCGTGACGGCCAGCCAGACCGCGGCGGCGATCGCCACGGCCACGATCAGCCAGCGGGTCAGCGTCAGCAGGAACAGGGCGTTGATGGCCGGCCATTGAAATTGGTACTGACGGAGCCGGTCGAAACGTTCGGTCATCCAGTGCCAGCCCGTATGCGCGACGAGGGCCGACAGGATGATCGTGCCCATGCGTTCGGCGACGATGTAGCGGAACAGCAGCTCGAGCGCGGGGACGAGCAGGGCCAGCACGACGAGCTGCCCGAGCTCGACGCCGACGTTGAACGAGAGCAGCGAGGTCAGGAGGTGGCTGCCGGCAAATTGCAGCGACTCCCGCAGCGCGAACGAAAAGCCGAAGCCGTGGACGAGGCCGAATCCCAGTGTGATCAGCCAGCGTCGCGCCGGCCGCTCCGTCGCGATGTTCTCGAGCGCCATATAGACGATCGACACCGCGATCAGCGTCTCGATGAGCGGCGGAAACCACAGCGCGTCGGGCGCCAGGTCGTACGCCGACGCGATGAGCGTCACCGAGTGCGCGAGCGTGAATGCCGTCACGATTGGGATCAACACCCGGAACCGGCGGAACGGGATCACGAGACAGAACAGGAAGAGCAGGTGGTCGGTGCCGTCGAGGATGTGGAAGAACCCGAGCCGGACGAAGCCGAGCGCCGCCTGATGCCACCGCGGATCGAGACGAACGACTCCGGGGTCGCCCGGGAACTGGAACGCGCGGACGCTGCCGGCGGGCGTCACGAACCGCAGCACGGTGACCGTCCTGACGCCGAGGCGCGCCAGCTTCGGACGGACCGAGAACTGCGACCGGTCGCTCTGAATCGGCGCCTCGAACAATACGTCCAGCAGGCCCGTGGTCCACGACACGTCCGTCGCCTCCGGCAGCCGCGGGCCCGTCGCGTGACGGAGCGCGTCGTCGTACGAACCGAACGACCGGTCGGTTGGCAGGGAGACCCGCAGATCGAGTAGACTCGTCGCCGGCAGCGGCGCATCGTTCTCGTACAGGTCGATATTCTGCCCGACCCAGACGGTCGCGGCGCCGGCCAGCAGGGGCTCGAGCCGCGCGAGGTCCACGGAGCTGACATTGTTTCCAGGGCGCGTGGGCACGCTCAAGTCGCGCAGGGCTTCGAGCGGCACGCGCACCAGGAGCCGCAAACGGTGGCCTTCGGGTTTGAGAAAGGCCTGGATCGTGACGTCGGCTGGAATGTCATGCGCGCCCGCGAACGTCGGCATCCCGAGCACGAACGCGGCCGCTAGCCAGAAACCCTTCATGACGCGTCCGCTTATGTTACGGCAAGGTCAAGATTCCGGCATCGTTAAAGGGAGACGGTGATGAAACGCAATCTCTATATTGGCGCGACGTTCGTCGCCGCCTTCGTGGTCCTCACGGCCGGTCAGGCGCTGCTTGAACGAACGGCCAGCGCGGGCAGTGTGCAGGCGCCGCGTTTCGAAGTCGATCCCATGTGGCCCAAGCCGCTCCCGAACCATTGGCGCATCGGCAGCGCGATTGGCGTCGGCGTCGACACGCAGGATCACATCTGGATCATTCATCGCGGGGGCGCCACGCTCGACCGGAAGGAAAAGTACGCCGAGACCATGCCGCCGTCGGCGGATTGCTGCACGTCGGCGCCGCCGGTCCTGGAATTCGATCAGGAAGGCAACATGGTGCACGCGTGGGGAGGACCGGGCCCAGGCTACGAGTGGCCCGACAGCAACCACGGCATCACGGTCGACAGCAAGGGCATCGTCTGGATCGGCGGGAACGGCGCGACCGACGGTCAGATCCTGAAGTTCACCAAGGACGGCAAGTTCGTCAAGCAGTTCGGGTTCGCATACGCGGGCGCCGGCAGCAACGACCTGTGGGCCTTCAACCGCGTCGCCAAGATCTTCCTCGACGAGCCGAACAACGAGGGGTACATCTCCGACGGCTATGGGAACAAGCGCGTCGCGGTCATCGATATGGACAGCGGCAAGATCAAGAGGTATTGGGGCGCGTACGGCAACAAACCCGACGACAGGCCGCTCGGTCCGTACAACCCTGAGGCCCCGGTCGCACAGCAATTCCGCAATCCGGTGCATTGCGCCGAGTTGGCGCACGACGGAATGCTGTATGTCTGCGATCGCGTGAACGACCGGCTCCAGGTCTTCACGAAGGACGGCAAGTTCGTCAAAGAGATCTTCGTCGAGAAGAACACGAAGGGCGACGGCGCGGTGTGGGATATCGCATTCTCGAAAGATCGCGAGCAGAAGTACTTCTACATGGCCGACGGCTCGAACGAGAAGATTCACGTGTTCGATCGGCTGTCGCTGACCGAGCTCACTGCGTTCGGCGACGGCGGCCGGCAGCCGGGACAGTTCTACGCGGTGCACAGCATCGCGACGGACTCGAAGGGCAACATCTACACAACCGAAACCTACGAAGGCAAGCGTCTGCAGAAGTTCGTCTACAAGGGCCTCGCGAACGTGTCGAAGCAGGAACAGGGCGTGGTCTGGCCGAAGAAGTAGCACGTAGTGCAGGCCTTGAGGCCTGCCGTAACCGGCGGACCTAAAGGTCCGCACTACATCAGGGGTGCATGATGTCGCGACTCATCAAGCGGTCCACGCTGGCAGCGCTCGCGTTTGCGGGCGGGCTCATCTACATGGCGGCCGGTCCCTCCGGGCAGACGACGGGCCAGCCAAGCACGAAGAACGGCGACTGGCCGGCCTATGCAGGCGACATCAAAGGCACGCGGTATTCGCCGCTCGATCAAATCAACACGTCGAACTTCAGCAAGCTCGAAGTCGCGTGGCGCTTCAAGACCGACAACCTCGGCACGCGCCCCGAGTTCAAGCTCGAGGGCACGCCGCTGGTCGTGCACGGCATCCTGTATGCGACAGGCGGCACGCGCCGCTCCGTCTTCTCCTTGCGCGCTGATACAGGCGAGCTGATCTGGGTGCACTCCGAGTTCGAAGGCCAGCGAGCCGTGGTGGCGCCCCGGCAACTCTCGGGACGCGGTCTGTCGTACTGGACCGACGGCCGCGGCGACGAGCGCATCATCTATGTCACGACCGGCTATCGTCTGATCGAACTCAACGCGAAGACCGGTCAGCCGATTCCAGGCTTCGGCAAAGACGGCGTCGTCGATCTCAAAGTCGGCATGGTCACCGGCACGGGCCAGCCCATCGATCTCGTCACCGGCGAAGCCGGCCTCCACGCGACGCCGGCCGTCGTGAAAGACACCGTGATCGTCGGCTCGTCGTTCAAGGAAGGCATGACGATCACCACGCACAACAACACGAAAGGCCTCGTGCGCGCGTTCGACGTCCGGACCGGCAAACTGCAGTGGACCTTCAACACGATCCCGCGGCCGGGTGAGTTCGGGAACGACACGTGGGAAAAGGATTCGTGGAAGGACAACGGCAACGCCGGCGTGTGGACGCAGATCAGCGTCGACGAGGAAGCCGGCCTCGTATACTTGCCGGTCGAAGATCCGTCTTCAGACTTCTACGGCGGCCATCGTCCTGGCGACAACCTCTTCAGCGACAGCCTGGTCTGCGTCGATCTGAAGACCGGCCAGCGCAAGTGGCATTTCCAGATCGTGCACCACCCGATCTGGGACTATGACCTCTCGTCGGCGCCGTTACTCGCCGATGTCACAATTGACGGCCAGTTACGCAAGATCGTCGCGCTGCCGACGAAGGAGACGTTCCTCTACGTCTTCGACCGCATCACGGGCAAGCCGATCTGGCCGATCGAAGAGCGGCCGGTGCCGCAGTCGGACGTGCCGGGGGAGAAGACATCGCCCACGCAACCGTTCCCGACGAAACCGCCCGCCTACTCACGTCAGGCGGTGACGGAGAACGAGCTGATCGACTTTACCCCCGAGCTCAGGGCTCAGGCGCTCTCGCAGCTGAAGGCGTACAAGAACGGGCCGATGTTCAATCCGCCGGCCGTCAGCAAGATCGAAGGGCCGATCGCGGCCATGACGATCGGCACCGCCGCCGGCGGCACGAACTGGCCTGGTGGGTCGCTCGATCCTGAAACAGGGATCGCGTATCTCCATGCGTGCAACTCGTGCCTGACGCCGATCGGCCTGATTCAGCCGCCGGAGAGCTTCAAGTCGGATCTCAACTACGTGCTCGGGCAGGCGGGACAGCCGTTCCGCGTGTCCGAAGGGCCGGGCTTCGGCAGCGCGGCCGACTTCCCGCTGCCGGGTCGCGCCGGTCGCGGCGTTGAAGGCGGTGCGGCAGCAGGCCGTGGACGCGGTGCCGCGCGTGGTGCAACGCCGGCGCCGGCGAACAGCGAGGCGCCGACGGCCAGCGTAACGCCCGTGCGCGGCGGCACGACCGTGCAGGGATTGCCACTGCTCAAGCCGCCGTACGCGACGATCAGCGCGATCAGCCTCACAAAAGGCGAAATCGTGTGGCAGGTGCCGGCCGGCGACACGCCTGACGCGGTGAGAAACCATCCGGCGCTGAAGGGCCTCAACATCCCGAAGACCGGCCAGCCGGGCTACAACGTCAACACCATCGTCACCAAAACGCTCGTCATCATGGGCGACGGCCAGGTGACGACGACGGAGACGCATCCACGTGGGGCGATGTTGCGCGCCTATGACAAGGCGACCGGCAAGGAAGTCGGCGCCGTGCTGATGCCAGCGCCGCAGAGCGGCTCGCCAATGACCTACTCGGTCAACGGCCGGCAGTTCATTGTCGTCGCGGTGAGCGGCGGCGCCTATTCCGGTGAATACATCGCGTTCGCGCTGCCGAACGAGGCGCGGAACTGACATGCGGAAAAAAGGGCCTAGGGCAAAAGGCACAGGGCAAAGGGCAGGATCGGCTCGAACCGCCACTTTGCCCTTTGCCCTCTGCCCTCTGCTCTTGATCGTGGCGACGGTCGGTGCGCAGTCGCCACGGACCGTATGGGACGGCGTCTACTCCGACGCCCAGGCCAAACGCGGGCGTGAGCTGTACAGCGGGAAATGCCTCTCGTGCCACGGCGCCGATCTGAGCGGCGGAGAGATGGCGCCGCCGCTCGTCGGCATCGGCTTTCAGTCGAACTGGAACGGTCTGACCGCCGGCGATCTCTCGGAACGCATCCGCGTGTCGATGCCGCTCGGGGCGGAGGGTTCGCTGAGCCGGCAGCAGGTCTCCGACATCATCGCCGCGATCTTCGCGGCCGGCGACTATCCGGCCGGGCCGAACGAGCTGCCGAGGGAATCGGACGTCCTCAAGACGATTCAGATCACGCCGCGAAAATGATGTCGTACGTAGTGCAGGCCTTTAGGCCTGCTCGTCACGGCGGACCTGAAGGTCCGCACTACAACAGATTCTGCGGAGCATGACCGATGTCGTTCGTGAAACGGGGCTGCGTTGCCGCAACTGGGGCAAATGGGGACCGGACGACGAACGCGGGACGCTGAACTACATTACGCCCGAGGCGATCGTCGAGGCCGCGCGGCTGGTCAGGCGCGGCACCGTGTTCTCGCTGGCCATTCCGTTCGACTCGAAGGGCCCGCAGGTCGCCGGAGCGAGGCGCTTCAATCCGATTCATCGCATGACGCTCACGGGGCCCGACTGCACGACGGGCGCTGTCAAGTTTCCCGGCGGCGCCGGTTTCACCGACGATATGGTCGTCATGCCGCTCCAGTGCGCCACGCAGTGGGACGCGCTCAGCCACTGCCTGCTCGACGGACAGCTGTACAACGGGTACGACGCCAACGAGGTGTCGAGCCGGGGCGCGCGCCGTCTGGGGGTCGAGAAGATCTCGCGGGGTGTTGCGGGACGCGCGGTGCTGGCTGATGTCCCCCGCGCGCGCGGTGTGCCGTGGCTCGAGCCCGGCTACGCGATCACGGCCGGCGATCTTGATGCGGCTCTCGCCGCCGGGCACGTCGAGGTCAAGGCCGGCGACGTCCTGCTGGTACGCACCGGTATGATGGCGATGTGTCGCGCGCGCGGCGGTTGGGGCGACTACGCCGGCGGTCCAGCACCGGGACTCTCGTTCTCGACCGCCGACTGGGTCCACAGTCACCGGCTGTCGGCAATCGCGACCGATACGTGGGCCATGGAAGTTCAGCCGCACGAGGTGCCCGACTCGTTTCAGCCGCTTCATCAGGTCTTCATCGTCAACATGGGCCTGACGATTGGCGAGATCTTCCAGCTCGACGAGCTCGCGGACGACTGCGCGCGCGACGGGGTGTACGAGTGTTTCTTCGTCGCGCCGCCGCTGCCGGTCACCGGCGCGGTCGGTTCGCCGATCAATCCGCTGGCGATCAAATGACGACGTACGTAGTGCAGGCCTTCAGGCCTGCCTGTCACGGCGGACCTGAAGGTCCGCACTACATCAGATGACGCGAAACCGCCAATGGGTGCTGGCCAGCCGGCCTGCGGGCCGAGCTGATGCGTCCAACTTCAAATTGATCGACGCGGCTGTCCCCGCGGTGCAGGACGGGCAGGCGCTGATCAAAGTGCACTACCTCTCGCTCGATCCGTACATGCGCGGCCGCATGGACGACGTGAAGTCGTACGCGGCGCCTCAGACGCTGGACGAGGTGATGGTGGGCGGAACGGTCGGCGAGGTGGTGGAGTCGAAGACGGACACACTCCGGCGCGGCGACATGGTCGTGGGCATGGGAGGCTGGCAGCAGTACTACGTGACGACTGCCGCCGGTGTGAGGGTCATCGACACACACAGCATCCCGGAGTCGGCGTATCTGGGTGTCATGGGCATGCCGGGTGTCACGGCGTGGTACGGTTTGCTTCGGATCGGCAGACCGAAAGTCGGCGAGACCGTGGTGGTCTCCGCGGCCAGCGGCGCCGTCGGCAGCGTCGTCGGCCAGCTGGCCAGGATCCACGGGTGCCGGGCTGTTGGCTTCGCGGGCGGCCCGGCGAAGTGCGCGTACGTGGTCGATGAGCTGGGCTTCGACGCGTGCATCGACTACAAATCGGACGGCGCCCGGGCGGCCTTCGCGGCCGCCACGCCGAACGGCGTGGACGTCGATTTCGAGAACGTCGGCGGCGCGGTGTTCGACATGACGCTCGCGCGCATGAACGTCTCGGGCCGCGTCGCGCTCTGCGGGCTGATCGCCGGCTATAACGGCCAGGACATCGCGCCGCGAAACGTCCGATCCATCCTCGTCAATCGTCTCACGGTGACCGGCTTCATCGTGACGGATCACCTGGATCTCTGGCCGCAGGCGCTGCAGGAGCTGGGCCGGCATGTGGCGAGCGGCGCGCTGAAGTATCGCGAAAGCATCGCGACGGGGATTGAAAACGCGCCGGCCGCGTTCATCGGGCTGCTGAACGGCGAGAACTTCGGCAAACAACTGGTGAAGTTATGAAGAAGCTGAGTGTTGCACTGATTCTGGCGGGTTTCCTCATCGGCGATTCCGGCGCGAAGGCCATCGGCGCGACCGATTGCACGGTTGCGAATCTGCAGCAGAAGGCGCCGGCGGATACGACCGTGACGGCGGCGACGGTCGTGCCCGCGGCCGGTGCCACGCCCGAGTACTGCCGCGTCGACGGCCACGTGGCGACGCCCGGAAACACCGTCAGCTTCCGGCTGGGACTGCCGGCGGCGTGGAACGGCAAGTTCCTGTTCGAGGGCGTCGGTGGCTTCGGAGGCTCGATTGGTCAGCTGACGACAGGCCTCGAGAAAGGCTACGCGTCCGCATCGACCGACACCGGTCATCAAGGCGCGGCGACAGACGCGAGCTGGGCGTTGAACAATCCCGCCAGACGAATCGACTTCGCGCATCGCGGCACACACGTGACGGCCGTGGCGGCGAAGGCATTGAGCCAGGCGTATTACGGCAGCGCCCCAAGGCGCGCGTACTTCGACGGATGCTCGAACGGCGGACGCCAGGCGCTCATGGAGGCGCAGCGCTATCCCGAGGACTTCGACGGGATCATCGCCGGGGATCCCTCGTTTGGCACGATGGGGCAAATCAGACGGACGCTCGTCTATCAGACGTTGCTGTCGTCGGGACACTTTCTGACGGCCGCGAAGATTTCAACGCTTGCGAAGGCCGTGCTCGACAGCTGCGACGTGCAGGACGGACTCGTCGATGGCTTGATTACCGACCCGCGCGCGTGCACTTTCCGTCCCGAGACGCTCAAGTGCGCCGGCGCCGACGGTCCAGACTGTTTGACGACCGCCGAACTTGAAACCGTGAACGCGATTCATGCCGATTTGAAAGGCCCGGGAGGGCGGGTTCTTCCCCGTTTTCCGCTCGGGCATGAAGACGGAGCCACGGGCTGGCAGGCCTGGGTCACGGGCGCGTCGGATCCGCAGCCGCGCGCCGACAACACGCTCGCGCTCACGGGAAGAATGCCGGCCGGCTTCAGCTTCCAGGATGGCTATCTGAAGTACCTCGCCTTTGAGGACGCGGACGGCACGTTCGACTGGCGCACGTTCAGCCTCGATCGCGATGGGCCGAAGCTGCAGCCGTTCATGGATGTCTTCAGCCCGACCAATCCCGATCTGTCGAAACTGCGCAGCCGTGGCGGAAAGCTGATTCTGTATCACGGGTGGGCCGACCCGGCGCTGAGTGCCCTCTCCACAATCGCGTACTACGACGACGTGGTGAAGAGAGCCGGCGGGCGGCAGCAAAGCGATCGATTTGTCGAATTGTACATGGTGCCCGGCATGCATCACTGCCAGGGCACCGGACCCGGGCCGAACCGGTTCGACATGCTGACGGCGCTCGACGAATGGGTCGAGCGCGGCTCCGCGCCGTCGCGCGTGGTCGCGTCGCACGCCACCAACGGCGTCGTCGACCGCACGCGTCCGTTGTGTCCGTATCCGCAGGTCGCGAAGTACGCCGGGCGCGGCAGCGTCGACGCGGCCGACAGCTTCCAGTGCGTGGCGCCCGCGGCGAATCAACAGACCGCGCTCGCAGTGCCGAGGGCCGAGCCCCGAGCCCCGAGTCCCGAGCCCCGACTCCAGACGAGCTACGCGCCGCCGAAAACTCCGTGGGGAGATCCCGACCTCCAGG
>Ga0326726_10002415_pt1 | contig 17214 bp, 14 predicted proteins | sample MHFenrmetagenome_2_FD_207603 | JGI IMG/M metagenome (GOLD analysis project Ga0326726, IMG submission 207603) | Lab enriched peat soil microbial communities from Michigan Hollow, Ithaca, NY, United States - MHF15MN | ecosystem: Environmental > Terrestrial > Soil > Wetlands > Peat | place: USA... | reverse complement strand
GCCTTGAGCAGGGTCAAGACGTGCGCCTCGGTCGATGATTCACCCATCAAGCCGATGCGCCAGACCTTCCCCTTCAGTGGGCCGAGTCCGCCGCCGATTTCAATGCCATAGGTCGAGAGCAGGTTCATCCGTATCTTCTCTTCAGGAATATGAGAAGGGACTGTGACACAGGTCAACATCGGCAGTCGATGTTCTATTGCAGGAAGGGGAGAAAGCCCGAGTTCGGTTAAGCCTGCGGCCAAGGCGTCGCCGTTCAGTCGATGCCGAGTGAAGCGGGCCGGCAATCCTTCTTCTTCGACGAGTCGCAATGCTTCCCGTAAAGCATAGAGCATGGAGATCGGAGCCGTGTGGTGGTAGGATCTGGAGCCTTCGGCCCAGTAGTCCGCGATCAAGGCCATATCCAAGTACCAACTCTGGCAGGGGGTGCGTCTGGCTCTGATGGCGGCCATGGCACGGTCGCTGAGGGTGAAGGGAGACAATCCGGGCGGACAGCTCAAACATTTCTGCGTAGCGCTATAACAGACATCGATGCCCCAACGATCGACCTCGACCGGTGCGCCTCCCAACGAGGTCACGGCATCGACGACGAAGAGCGTGTCATGATCGCGGCAGAGGCGGGCGATCGGCTCAAGCGGTTGCCGGGCGCCGGTCGAGGTTTCGGCATGCACGATGGCCACGGCTTTGACCGTACCGGATCGGCGCAATGCCGCTTCAATGGTATCAGGCTCTATGATCTGTCCCCAGGGGGCTTCGACCAGGATGGCTTTGCCTCCGCAGCGTTCGACAATAGTGGCAAGGCGTGTGCCGAACAGGCCATTGATTCCGACGATCACAGCATCGCCCGGCTCAACGATATTCACCATCGACGCTTCCATGCCTGCTGAGCCGGTGCCGGAGATGGCGATGGTGAAGCGGTTTTTGGTCTGAAAGACAAAGCGCAACAGGGCTTGGATATCGTCCATGAGCGCAAGAAAGGCTGGGTCCAAGTGGCCAAGCAGGGGAGTCGAGAGGGCACGCAGAACTCGCGGATGCACCATACTCGGCCCTGGGCCAAGGAGCAGTCGGCGTGGGGGGATGAAGTTTTTAACCGGCATAGCACTCCGAATCTAGTTCATTTGGTCTGTTCGGTCTATCTAGTCTATCTTGTTTATTTGGTTGAGCCCGACTGCCGGGATAAACCAGATAGACCAGACCAACCAGATAGACCCGATGGACCAGACAGAACGGAGTATAGCGGAGTTCAGTCGCGTTCGGCCACGGGTATTCTGAGTAGGGGCACGAGACTCGCGAGACTTGTGGGGAAAGCGGGGCGGGCGAGACGGACAGGAAAGTTCTGAGTTTTGAGTTCTGGGTTCTGAGTTAGAGGCGAACTGGGAAGAACGGGACGGGCGAGACGGGGGAAAGTTCGAGGTTTTCGGAACTTCGAACCCTGAACTTCGAACTTCGGATCGCGCTTCACGCGCCAGCATCCTGCTAGCCCCTCTGAGGGGTTTCGAGCCTGAAAAATAGCATGTTATAGTTTGAACGATGATTGAATCAGCCGCTACTTCTCTCAACGATCCACAGCAGTCCAAGTCCTGGTGGCGAGCCACAGACGTGCCGCCGCCGATTGGAGTCTATTCCGGGCGGTTTTCGCCCATGGTCACGCTGTTGTCCGCGCTCTTTCTCTTAGTGTCTCTGGCGTCGGTGGTAGGGCTGTCTGCATCGGCATCGAAGCTGGATCGGATCGAGTCACCCGAGCAGGCGCTGAGTCTCATGATCAGTCGGACCAGGGATGTGGAGGAGGGACTTAAGCGTGCGCCCCAGTGGGAACAGCAACTCTTAGCCTGGGCTTCCGGTGGCGACGAGGCTGAACGATCGAACGAGATTGAATGGTATCGAGAACTGGCGGGAATCTCGGAAGACCCGTTGGTGCCTCTTCAATTGGCGATTCTCCAAGCCGAGGCAGGCCATGTCTCGCAGGCGCTCCTCTCCGCGCATGAGTGGGCCGGGGCAGAAGATCCGCTTCCTGAGTTTGCCGATCTGGTGATGGCCGCCTATGGTGAAGGACCGGTTCATGAGGCGGATAAGTACGTCTTATGGCAAGCAGAGGTGGCGGAGCTGTTGCCGTCCGGTTGGTTTTACGATCGACTGGCCGAACGTTTGGCACGACGTGCCGACAATGCCGCACTCCTGGCCAGGATTCAGGAGCAGGCCGCTGTACGTGTCGATCACCAGTTTGCCCGGTCGCATCGATTGACGTTCGTTGAACTCGGCGCGATGGCTGTCGGCACCGTGGTGTGCCTGCTGCTTTGGTTCAGACGGAATGAGCCGTCCAGTTTCATCCGGCTGCATGAGCCTGGCGTGCCGCCGCCGTGGCCAGGTGGGATCGGCGCGGCGGTATTGCTGCGTGGGGGTGCGATCGGCGCTATGGTCACGGCGCTGTTTTTACTCTATGCGTCGCCCGATAACGTCTCGCTCCGGGCTTTGGCCATTCCGCTGTCGAATGTGCCGTTACTCTTCTTGGCCTATCGGTACCTCTTCCGGCCGTCCGGCATGACGTTCGATGCCGGCTTTGGGTTGGAAATCGGCTGGGCTCGCGCCGGTCGTCTGGCTGCGGCGGTATTGGCGGTGGTGGCAGCCGGCTTGTGGGGCGGGTGGGTCATGGATCGGATGTCGGGATCGCTCCATCTGACGAGCCACTGGGCCGAATGGTTTGACGCAGATCTCGTCTGGGCCACGCCCTCCCTGACGGCCGTCAGTATAGCCGAATACGTGGTCTTCGCGCCGCTGTTCGAAGAACTCGCGTTTCGTGGATTGCTGTTCGCGATTCTCCGCCGCAAGTTCAGTTTCCTGCCGGCTGCGTTGATCAGCGCCGGTATCTTCGGCATCGCTCATGGCTATGGATGGGTGGGGTTACTGAGTGTCTGTTGGAGCGGGGTGCTCTGGGCTTGGATCTATGAAAAGACCGGAAGTCTCCTGCCCGGCATCTTGGCTCACGCCATCAACAACTTACTCGTGTGTTTGGCAGTAATGGCCCTCCTCCGCTAGCAGGCTTGTGAAAACGGTCCCCAACGTCGTTCTCGGTTCGTCAAAATCCTCAACGTACCCCACTCGGGAAACGAGCTGTCTTGGCAGCTCGGGGGTGGGCGGGTGAAGAATGCCACGCCTCCGGTTTTGACTCGCCTGAGGCCTTGTTGGATGACCGTTTTGACAAGTCTGCTTACGATGGTGAAGGTGTTGATTCAATGAGATTGAGTGCTTCGTACAAATCAGGATGCCGAAACCGATAGTCTAGTTCAGAACGAAGCTTGGCGGTGCTGATTCGTTTTCCCGTTGATCGGTCTTCTTTTTTTGCTGCCGTTGGCATCCCCCATCGTTCTTGTGCAGTGGCGTAGATCTCATTCCACGTTCGTGGAGTGCCATCGCTGACATTGTAGGTTTCACCGGGCTTTCCTTTCTCCAGCGCCAGCAAACAGATGGCGGCCAAATCCTCCGCATGAATGAGGTTCACATACTTTTGGGATGGGCTGACGCGACCTTGCTTGATCCACGCTAGCGGGTTTCGTCCCGGTCCATAGATGCCTGCGACGCGCAGCACGATGGCGCCATGATGCTCCCGCAGATATTCCTCACCCTGCACGCGTGGTTTGGTCATGTCGATCGGGGCCGATTCGTCAATCCAGGCCGGAGGGTACTCGGCAGAATGATCGAATACCTCGTAGGCGGACGTACTTGCTAAGACGACAATTCGTCGAGCTGGCGCGTCGAGCGTATGTACAAAGGCCTGTACTTGTTTGAGCGGCGCGGCGGGGAAACACCAGATGAGATCGGCGCCAGCAGGAATATTTTCCCAGGTCGAGGGCTGTTCCAAATCGAATTGCAGGCGCTGTTCCGAGGGGATGCTCGCGAGATTGTTCAGGGGATTTCTACTGGTGGCATGGATGGCCCACCCCTGCGAGGTTCCCATTCTGTACAACACCAGTCCGGTGTAGCCAGATCCCAACACAATGAGCGGGGATGTCACCTGTCTTGTCACTCAATGCTCCCGTCTGTAAGGCTGGGCCATCTTTTCACAGTCGCGCATAATGGCACAACTGTTGCTGCAAAGAGGAATTCGTAGGAGAATGCTTCATATGAAATCCATTGCGTCAGTGTTGTCGATCATTGCCATCGGACTTGGACTGGTAAGCTGCACAGGCAGTGGGGGTGGTGGTGGTGGCAGTACCCCGGCAGCCTTTGCTGTGTCAACGACCGCAGCCGATTTTGGTGTGGTCGGAAACGTTTATACTTCGACCCTTGCGGTCACAGGAGGAACGGCTCCGTTCACCTGGACGCAATCTGGCGGAGATGTGCTGACTGGCTTGGTTCTCGCTGCAGGCACGGGTGTCGTGAGCGGAACCCCGACCGCAGCAGACAACTTCAATGCGACATTCACTGTGTTGGATAGCACAGGTATGACAGCAATTGGTTCCGTGCTGTTTACCATCCATCCGAGGACAGATCGTGTGTCGGTAGATAGTAACGGTACGGCAGGGAACGGGGACAGCGTTGAACCAGCCATCAGTCGTACCAGCGGTCGCTTCATTGCGTTTACTTCATTGGCGACCCTAGCGCCGACTCCGGGTGGGAGTGGTGCTCAGATTTTTGTGCATGATCGTCAAACAGGTCAGCCCAGCTTGATTTCTGTAAATACGGTCGGTAACGCGGGGAACGGGGCGAGCAGCCAGCCGGCCATCAGTGCGGACGGCCGCTACGTTGCGTTCACGTCGGCAGCTACGACCCTGGCATCGACTCCGGGTGGGAGTGGCACTCAGATTTTTCTCCGTGATACACAAGCTAATGCGACCATACTTGTCTCGCGGGACACGGTTGGAAATGCGGGGAACGGGGCGAGCAGCCAGCCGGCCATCAGTGCGGACGGCCGTTACGTTGCGTTCACGTCGGCAGCTACGACCCTGGCATCGACTCCGGGTGGGAGTGGCACTCAGATTTTTCTCCGTGATACGCAAGCTAATACGACCACACTTGTCTCGCAGGACACGGTCGGTAACGCAGGCAACGGGGCGAGCAGCGAAGCGTCCATCACTAGTAATGGTGGGTTCGTCGCGTTTTCGTCAGCAGCTGATTTCGCTCTAGGTGCTACCGGACCCATAGATATCTATGCTCGCGCGGTGCCCTAGCCCGTAGAGCTTCCTCTGGTGGCATGGTACGATCACGTGCCATGTCACTTGCTCGATTTCACCCCCTCATCGCTGACTGGTTTACGTCGTCAGTCGGGATCCCCACCGATGTTCAGGTGCAGGCTTGGCCGGCCATTCAGTCGGGGGCAGATGTTCTGATTGCCGCGCCGACCGGCTCCGGCAAGACGTTTGCCGCTTTTCTCTCCTGTATCGATCGTCTCTTCACACAAGCCCTTGCCCGCGAACTTGAGGAGCACACGCAAGTGCTCTACGTTTCGCCGTTGAAAGCGCTCAGCAACGACATACAGAAAAACCTCCAGCAGCCCTTGGCTGAAATCGGTACCGCAGCTTTGTCTGCTGGGCTTTTGATGCCGGAACTCCGGGTACTGGTTCGCACCGGAGACACGCCGATGACGGAGCGCCAGCAGATGCTCAAGCGGCCGCCCCATATTCTTGTCACGACGCCGGAGTCGCTCTTTATTTTATTGACGGCAGAGAAGAGCCGCCGACTCTTGCAGACCGTGCGGACCGTCATCGTCGATGAAATCCACGCTGTCGCGCCGAATAAACGCGGCGCTCACCTGGCCCTGTCGCTGGAGCGATTGGAAGCGTTGACGCTCACGAAACCTCAACGCATCGGGCTGTCCGCAACGCAACGGCCAATCGAAACCATCGCCCGATTCCTAGTAGGAAATCGACAGCCGGCTCAGAGGTCCCTGTTCACACCCCTCACGCCTGACGCCTCACGTCTCACGAGTCCCTGTCAGATCATCGACGTGGGCCACAAGCGTGAGATGGATCTAGCCGTGGAAGTGCCAAAGGATGAACTGAGCGCTGTGGCCACGAATGCGATTTGGGGCGATGTCTATGATCGTGTCGCTGAATTGGTCCGGCAGCATCGTTCGACTCTGGTTTTCGTCAATACGAGACGTCTCGCCGAGCGAGTTTCGCACTCGCTAGAAGAACGGCTGCGGGACTTGGGCGCCGACGTCGTAGCGGCGCACCATGGCAGTCTTTCACGACAGATTCGCTTGTCGGCTGAAGAGCGGCTCAAGAGCGGCAAGACGCGCGTGGTCGTCGCCACTGCTTCGCTGGAACTCGGCATCGATATCGGCGCCGTGGACCTTGTTTGTCAGATCGGTTCGCCGCGCGCGATTGCCACCTGCCTGCAGCGGGTTGGCCGGGCTGGTCACTGGATCAAGGCCATTCCCAAGGGCCGTCTCTTTGCCATGACGAGGGATGACCTGCTCGAATGCGCGGCGCTGATACGCGCAATTCGGACGGGAGTTTTGGATCGCATTGCCGTGCCGCCGGCTCCGCTCGATATTCTGGCGCAGCAGTTGGTGGCCGCAGCGGCGACGCAGACCTGGCAGGAAGACGACTTGTTCAATCTCTGCCGACGGGCCGATCCCTATCGGGCCTTGGCTCGTGCAGAGTTCGATCAAGTGCTGCGAATGTTGGCAGACGGGATTGCGACCAATCGCGGACGGGGTCTGGCCTATCTGCATCACGATCGGATCAATTACCGTATCAAAGGCCGGAGAGGGGCGCGACTCGCGGCGATCACGTCCGGTGGGGCCATTCCGGACACGGCGAACTATACCGTGGTCGCGGAGCCTGAAGGCACGGTCGTGGGATCGGTCGATGAAGACTTTGCGGTGGAGAGTCTGGCCGGCGACATCATGTTGCTGGGCAATACCTCATGGCGGATCAAGGGTGTGGAGATGGGCAAGGTGCGGGTGGAAGATGCCCACGGCGCGCCACCCAATATCCCCTTCTGGCGCGGTGAAGCGCCGTCTCGCACGGCAGAGCTTTCAACTGAGGTGGCTCGTCTTCGGTCTGATATCGATCACGCTCTTGAGGCAACCACCTTACCCCTCACCCCTTACGCCTCACCTGTTCAATGGCTTCGTCAAGAGTGCGCACTGGATCAGCGCGGCGCGCAGCAGGCGATCGAGTATGTGCTGGCAGGTAAGGCTGTGCTTGGAACTGTGCCGACGCAAGAGACGATCGTCGCGGAGCGGTTCTTCGATGAGAGCGGTGGGATGCAGCTGGTCTTGCACACGCCTTTCGGGGGCCGGATCAATCGTGCCTGGGGGCTCGCCTTGCGGAAGCGGTTCTGTGTGACCTTCGATTTTGAATTGCAAGCTGCAGCGATCGACAACGGGATCGTCATCTCGCTTGGCGAGAAGCACAGCTTCCCTCTCAATTCGGTGTTCGGGTTCCTGCACAGCCAGACCCTTCGCGAGGTCTTGCTTTCCGCCGTGCTCCAAGCGCCGATGTTTGTGACGCGCTGGCGCTGGAATGTTAGCCGTGCCTTGGTATTGCTGCGTTTCTCCCATGGCAAAAAGGTTCCTCCTCAGATCCAACGGATGAAGGCGGAGGATCTTCTTGGGGCCGTCTTCCCTGACGCGATGGCCTGTCAGGACAATATGATCGGCGAGCGGACTCGCCAGATCCCGGATCATCCGCTCGTGAACGAAACCTTGCGGGACTGTTTCACTGAGGCGATGGATCTCGACGGGCTGACTGCGCTCCTCAAGCAGATTGAAGCCGGAGCCATCAGTTGTGTGGCGGTCGATACACCGATGCCCTCTCCCTTCTCGCACGAGATCTTGAACGCCAACCCCTATGCCTTTCTCGACGATGCGCCGTTGGAAGAGCGGAGGGCGCGGGCGGTGGAAATGCGGCGCACGCTTCCGGTTCAGTTGGCCGGTGAAGTCGGAGCGTTGGACCAGGCAGCGATAGAGGAGGTGCAACGGGAGTCCTGGCCCGTTGTGCGCGATCCGGATGAATTGCACGACGCCCTGCTCACTCTCGTGTGGGTTCCCGAGTCAGCGGCTATCGATTGGACGATATTTTTTTCATCGTTGGTTGAGTCTCGACGCGCTGTGGCCATGTCTTTTCCCTCGCCTCACGCCTCGCGCCTCACGCCTGACGAAGTCAGAGGATGGGTGGCGACAGAGCATCGGGCTCAAGTGGAATTGATATTTTCGTCGGGCGATGAAGCCGCTACCGATGTCACGGTGCTCGGCTGGATGGAAAGTATCGGGCCAACGACGTCTCTGGAGCTGGCTGCTCGACTTCATCTACCTTCCGACTCGATTCATCGCTCGCTACTTCGCCTCGAAGCATCCGGGCAAGTCCTCCGCGGACAGTTTCGGCCTACCAGCCGAATTGAAAATTCAAAATTCAAAATTGAAAATTCCGGCGAGGCAGCTGCTGCCTCGCTGGAGTGGTGCCACCGCCGTCTCCTCGCGCGGATTCATCGTCTGACCATCGGCAGGCTGCGAAAAGAAGTCGAGCCAGTGACCGCGGCTGAGTTCATGAAATTTTTATTTCAATGGCAACATGTCGCTCCCGGGTCGCGTCTCCATGGCGAGGCTGGTCTCTTGAACATCGTCGTGCAGCTGGCCGGCTTCGAAGCGGCATCCTCGGCCTGGGAGCCGCATTTGCTCCGCGCGAGGCTGGCGAAGTATGAGCCGGAGTGGCTGGACCGGCTCTGTTTGAGTGGGGCAGTCAGCTGGGGCAGGCTGTCTCCCCATCCACGGCTTGCACAGGCCGACGTTTGTGAACGACGCCGGATTATCCCGACGAGTGTGGCGCCTATTAGTCTCTTCCCCCGCGAGGAGGGCGAGTGGCTGAGGGATGTCTTTTACAATGATGCCGCATCGCAGGGATCTGACCCGTTTGCCCAGTTGAGTTCCGTGGCGCAAGATCTGCGTCGCACCCTGCAGGAGCGGGGTGCGAGCTTCTTTGCCGACCTGGTGCGGATGACCAACCATCTTCCGACGGAAGTGGAAGAAGGACTCTGGGAACTCGTGGCAGCCGGTCTGGTCACGGCCGACGGTTTCGATAATCTCCGCGCCCTCATGGACCCGCGCCGCCGCCGTGCGGAAGGACGGGAGCGGTCTCGCAGGCCTCGATACTCAGCCGGGCGGTGGTCGCTGCTCCGCCAAGCGAGCGCGTCAACCGTCAATCGTCATTCGTCAATCGATATTCATTCACCATTGAAAATTGAACATTCAGCATTGCGTCCCACGGCTCACCCCTCACCTACGGTTGAGTCTGTCGCGCGCCAATTGTTGTGTCGATACGGCGTCGTTTTCCGTGATCTACTGGCACGTGAGTCGTTGGTTCAGTCCTGGCGCGATCTACTGGTGCAGTACCGTCGAATGGAACTGCAAGGCGAAATCCGTGGGGGGCGCTTTGTGAGTGGGTTTACGGGGGAGCAATTCGCGCTGCCGGAAGCGGTCGAATCGTTACGGGCGATGAGAAAACAGAACGAGTCTAGCGCTGCCTCTCATGACATTAAATTATCTGCCAGCGATCCGTTGAATCTCGCAGGAGTTATCTTGCCTGGTTCGCGCGTGCCGGCCGTTTCGACGAACTTTCTCGTGTTTCGCGATGGGGTTGTGGTGCGGTCTGTGATCGGGCGGGAATCAAGAAGCGGGGAGGTTAGCCCTGATGGCAGCCTCCCCGCCGTGGCTCGTTCGAGATAGGTACTACTGTGCGGATACTAATGGAGCGGACACATCGCGCAGAGCTGCAACGACTTGCTGTGTCGCCGTGAAATCCATCGCGGCAAACGCCGGGTAGCGCGCCTGAATCACGGTGAAGAATTCGGCTTGCCGTTCCGCCGGCACGTTCAGCAAGCGGCTGACAGAGGAGAGATATTCGCCCTGCCCGCTGGCCATGTCGTGGCGGAGATTCTCCGCGTTCAGCGCGACGAAGGCAGTCACCTTGAAGTCGGGCTTCACGATGCCTTCTTCGGTAAACCAGGTGCGACCTGAGGTCGTGCCTGTGACGTTGGAGGTAGTATCCGTGATCTCTTTGGTCGTGCCCTTGAGTGTGCAGCCTGGTGCCAATAACATGAGGGTCGGTAATACGGCCCAAACAGCGATCTGTTTCATTCATGTACCTCCCGGTGTGGAAGGGAACGGCTCCCTTCATGGTTGACGCCACCACTATACCACAAGCGCGCTAAAGTTCAGCCAGATGTGCGCCGATAGGAGATCTACGCGGTACGTTGCACCGAGCCTTTTCATCGAGGAGAAGCCCGCATGTCTGTCCAAGCTCTGACCCAAGTCGATCCCACGCAGTTTTTTAATCTCCCGTCTGCAAATGGCGCAACGCCTCAGCGATTGGATACCAAGGTCAGCGGGGTCGCGATCTCCAACGATTTCTCAGGCTGCTTGAGTGTCACGACGGCGGAAGGCGACAAAATTACCCTCTCGGCAGATATTGAATCAGACTTCCTTGCAGCGAGCTACAAGTCCCATGTCGAGGGCGCCTTCACGACGACGGATGTTAAAGCGAAGGGTGCCGAGTATTCGCTGAAACAAGAGTTTGGCGTGACAGTCGAAGGCGATTTGAACGAACAAGAGGTCAAGGATCTGACGAAGTTATTCAGAAGGGTCGCCAACATCTTCGAAAAATACTTGAACGGGCAGGATGACGCGGCCCTCGCCAAGACGGCAAAGCTGGTCGAGCGGTTTGGAAGACTGTCCTCTCTCTCAGGTCTGGACCTCAATGTGGATGTGGAACGGTCCGTGACGGCCCTCGCCGAGCGGATTGTCTCGGAGGTGACTGGCCAATCTGCGCTGCCGGCTGGCCCACAACCGCAAATTCCTATTGTTACGCCTGACACAACTACCCCGGGTGGGGCGCCCGCGACGGCTGCGGTGATCCCGCAACCGCCCACTGGTACCACGGCGCCCACCCCGCCATCGACCGTGGTGCCGGTTGCGAATGCAACCGGCATCACGCATCTCAGTGCTCCTGCTCAAGAGACGCAGCAGCCCAGGTCGTTGGCTCAGCAGATCTTGGACGCCTTGCAGGAGACCAATGTGGAATCGCGCAAGGTCCAGAAGTATCTTCCGGACTTCCTTCAGAGGCTCCGAGAGGATTTGGGGAAGGAATTGCGAGGTGAGAGGGAGCACGATCACAATCAGCCTGCAACCCAAGTGCAGACACCGGCGACCACGAGCAGCAGCGTTGCCTTTGCGTATCAGGCCGTGAGCCATACGTCGATATCTCTTTCCATTCATAGCTAGAGCAACAGCGTCAGCTTTCGGGCTGGCGTCAAGTGTACGGCGAGGCATGGGCATCCCATGCCTCGCCGTTGTCGTTTCAAAGACAGAGGAGAATAGCCAGACCGTCCGTCTTGCTCGCAGAAAAGGGAGTGAGAGTAGCACCCACGCTAGTCTCTTGCTCCCGGAGCAGAAGGGGGATGGAGCCTGATGATCTTCTGTGCTCGCGCAACGCGCGGCCTCCGAAGGCCCTTGTTGGACGCGCGCAGTGGAAGATCAATCAGCCCCCATCCCTGAAGAGAATAGGAGCGAGGTGTAAAGGCCATGGGGAGTTCAGTAGATGTGTTCGGTCATGGGTTGATCTCTTCACGGCTCTAACGAACGGAACTATGCTGGTCGGTATAGTAGGCTGGTCTTGAGCTGTCGAGATTTTGACAAGCCACCGAAATTGGATGAGAATCGGAACAGAAAAGGGTTCCACGGGACAGAAAAAGGCTCCAGGAACCGTTGATTGCCGTCTCGGGTAGCTTCACATCGAGGACATCATGCTTGAGCTTAGACCGACCTGTGAGCAGTGCAATAAGGCGCTGCCGCCTGATTCGCTTGAGGCGCGCATCTGCTCTTATGAGTGCACCTTCTGCGCCTCCTGCGTCGAACGCGTTTTGGGAAATGTCTGCCCAAATTGCGGCGGCGGGTTCGTGCCTCGACCGATCAGACCTTCGACGAATTGGAACGATGACAACTTCCTTGGGACAGATCCGGCGAGCGCCACGGTGAAGCACCATCCGGTGGATCCGAAGGTGCATACGCGCTTCTCGGCCAAGATCAAGACGATCCCACCGGAGAAACGATAGCAAACTGAAAAGGGCTCCAGAACCCTTAAAATGCTCAGATAGCTGCAAATAACTGCCTATCGGGTCGCCTGTTAGCCAGCTTGAATCCATTCCATATGCGGTGTCTCTTACGTTGTGTAGGGGGCTCAGGCCTTCGGGGAGGGAGGAGACATGGCGTCTGAAGATCTGATCCGAGTGGGTTCATACCTGTCCGTGCTGGGCGTGATGGCGACGTGGGAACTGTTGGCGCCTCGCCGGATGCTGACAGCCTCGAAGCTCTGCCGGTGGGGTGGTAACCTCACGATCGTGATCCTGAATACGGTCATCGCCAGGCTGTTTTTTATGGGAGGTGTTGTCGCGATGGCGGCGATGGCTCAGGATCGTGGCTGGGGGCTGTTGAACTGGTTCGACGGGCCGGTGTGGCTCGAACTCGGACTGGCTGTCGTGGCGCTGGATTTCATTATCTATTGGCAGCATCAGGTGTTCCATTTTATCCCAATCCTCTGGCGGTTTCATATGATGCACCACTCCGATCTGGATCTGGATGTGTCAAGCGGAGTGCGGTTTCATCCGGTGGAGATCGTCATTTCGACGGTGGTGAAGTGCGCGGCGGTGATGGCGCTGGGGGTCGCTCCCTTGGCGGTAGTCGCCTTCGAGATCGTGCTGAACAGTACGGCGTTGTTCAATCACAGTAACGTAAAGATCCCTCTGGCTCTCGATTCGGTGCTCCGGTGGTTCGTTGTCACGCCGGACATGCATCGCATCCATCATTCGGTGGACCCTCGCGAGACGAATAGCAACTACGGATTCAATGTGTCCTGGTGGGATCGCCTGTTCGGGACCTATTGCGCAGAACCGGCCTTGGGACAACTGGGAATGAAGATCGGTCTCGAACATCTCGGTCCCCCGGTCTGCTTGAATCTGTTCATGATGCTGCGGTTCCCGTTTGTTGCGACACTCGGCCGCTATGCCGGCCCCACTCATCCGTGATTTTCGTCGAAAACGATATTCTTTCAAAGCCTGGGCGAGTCTTGTAATCACACATTTGACGGGTAGATCTCATTTCCGTCGCGCCTAGCGATCCACATCATCATCGTTATGCACCATGCCTGCAATCCGGGAAAGGCTCCAGGGACCATTGATTGCACATTCATTCGTGGGATTGCTTGCTGGACAGGGCTGCCGGGGTCTTATCGATTGTTGAACTGGTTAGGTGAGTAAGGGGTGCCATAGTGGCCGAAGGGATTACGGAGCCAGTCGGGATCATAAAGCTTTGTGCTCTGCCGGCCTTGATCATAACGAGATAGGGCAGTGATCGTCTCGAAATTTGTTGCCGATGCGGGGCTATAGGGATTGCCATAGAGCCCCAATTCGTTGATGACGCTGTCCGGATCGCCGAGATTTTTCACGCTAAAGGGATCGAATACGGGACTCGGGTCTGGCTCGTTGGCGCTAAGGTTGTCGATATTTTCGGCCTGGGCAGTCAGGGGAAGAAAAGCGAGGATGCCGACGAGCAGGAGTCGCATACGTCACCTCCTAGTTTCACCACCAGACTAGCCCTCCCAATGGAAAGAGATCAAGTGTCTGGAACTTCACTTGGGCTTGCCCGATCATCCGATTGACATTTATTAGTCTTGTCGCTAGGGTCCGGTTTGTTGAGTGAATGGTCGTTGTGAGAAAGGGGGTTTCATGCAGATTCAGGTTCATACAGACAACAACATCACAGGACGTGAAGATGTCGTGAGCCTCGTCCAGTCCACTGTAGAGGGGGCTGTAGGCCGTTTTGGCGACCGGATTACCCGCGTGGAGGCTCACCTCAGTGACACAAACAGTCACAAATCGAAGGGTGACGACAAACGATGTTTGCTCGAGGCTAGACTAGCCGGGCTCCAGCCTTTCGCAGTGAGCCATGAGGCAGCGACCATCGAGATCGCTGTGGCCGAAGCAGCAGACAAACTCGAAAGGGCGATCGAAAGTAAAGTTGGACGGCTCGAAGATCGATAACGCTGTACAGATGGCGGTCGTGAAGGTTCTGGCTAACGATGAGAATTCAGAATATCCTCAATTTATAGCGGTATGTTGACCCGTATAGCACGCCCAATCTGGCTATGCATATAGCGTTGGGGAGTCTTTGAGCCAGCACGACAATCACAGTGGAAATCTCGGGCATGTTTTGCGTACTATGTCGGTCGGTATATGCAGTGGTTGGGCGTCTAATATTGGAGGATGTATATAATGACCACACGGTTTGTCATTCCTGTTACCGCCGCGCTAGCTTGCGCAATCTTCGTTGCGGCATGTGGGCAAGGAGGCTCGCCGCCTAGTAAAGCTTGTGTTGAGGCCGCCCGTTTATATGCAGAAGCGCTAGACGTGGAACGTACCGTCCCTGAGGGTGAGAAAGCGGACAAAATAGCCATTAAAAAAGAAGCTCTTGAGGCGATAGAGAAGCGCAAGATTGACGCCTGTGGGGAATAAGTAGCTGGAGCAGAACCAAATTAATCACGGGTATGTCGTAGCAGCGGATCAGCGATCGCGGCAGATGCGTACATGGAAAACGCGGCTGGTGCCCTACAGTTGTCACTATCGGACGACGAGGACGTCTTGGGCGAGGTCTTCCGCACGATTCCTCAAAACTCGTACTGCCGCAAAGGCAGAATCCTTTCACGCAAGCTGATACATATCTGACTCGATCCATAGATTACGGATGCTGTGATAACTCTGAGTGTGCGACGACGTCACCCAGAGATCGGAAGCCGATCTGCAATCCACGACAAACAGCCACTTGCCGGTCGAAGCGATTGGTGGTGCGGATCATCTCGCGTAAGGCGCGCATCCCAACGCGTCCCCAGCAGGGGAAATGGAAGACGGGGAGTGGGTAGTCCGTGCCGAAGAGCAGGCGCTTGTGGATTTCCGGCAGGCGGCGAAGGTGCAGCAGCATGCGAAATCGGTTGGGATGGGTCAGGGAGGAAATGTCAGCGTAGAAGTTGGCGTACAGTTGGACGAACTGTTGGAGGGTCGGGAGGAACCGCTCGTACAGCAGCAATCCGTAGCTGCAGGCGTGCGCAGCAATAACGGTGACGCCTTCTTCCAGAGGGACGCGCAATCTAACGGGATCCCCGGCAGATTGATCGGCCCCGCTCAGGCTGAACTCATACCCAACGTGGCTGAGCAGAGGCAATTTGCGGGCTGCGAGCGCTCGGTAATACATCTTGTAGGCAGGGTTTGCTGGGTCGAACTGCTGCGTGTTCGGCAGGATCTTCACCAGCGTGGCCCCGGCATCGGCGCAACGATGCACTTCTTCGACCGCATCTCGCCGCTGAGGATTGATCGAGACGCCGGCCAGGAATTCACTGGGGTGGGCTTGTGCGGTCTTGAGCACATAGTCATTGCTGATGAGGAAGTCGGTGTGGGCTTGGTCCAGCCACCCGTTCTGGTCGTAGACCCCATCCATGCCGAGCAGTACGGCTTTCTGCACGTGGCGAGAGGCGCGGAGCTCTGTCAGCAGGTCGTCGAGATATTTCTGATTGGCTTCTCCCGGCTTTTCCGGAGCAAGCTGGTGCTTCCACAAGAGAAAACGAAACAACGGACTCTTGAGCATCTTCGGTGAGATGTAGCAGCCGTTGTCTCCGTCCGGCAGAGCGGCGAGATGAACATGGCAGTCGATCAGGGTTTTTTCGATCGCCATACGCCACTCATCATCAGTGACATCTTTCTTCTATCACTTTACCTCTTATCCCTCACGTCCTTTGCGAGCCGTTCCATAGCGATTCGTTTGAGGCCTCGCAAATCCATCTTGCCGGTTCCCAGCATCGGCAGGGCCTCGACTTTGACGAAGTTGGATCGGGAAGGGATGAAAAGGTTGGGGAGACCATTGGAAGCGAGCTGACCAAGGATCTCAGGGATACGGGCTTCATCCAACGTGTGCAGCACAGCCAGGCGTTCGCCCTTCTTTTCATCCGGAATGCCGGTGACGGCGAAGACTTGCATCTCGCTGCCGGCGGCCTGCTGCAGCGCTTCCTCCACCTTGCCATGCGGGACCATTTCACCACCGATCTTGGAAAAGCGCGAGAGCCGGTCGGTGATCGTCACGAACCCGTCTTCATCCAACTTCGCGATGTCGCCTGTAATGTACCAGCCATCGCGCAGGGCGTTGGCCGTCAGATCCTCGCGGCCCAGGTAGCCCTTCATGACGTTGGGGCCCTTGACCAGCAACAGGCCTGGAATGTCGGGGGGCAATGGGGCGAAGCTGTCGGGATCGACAATCTGCACAGACACGCCTGGCAGCGGTTGGCCGACAGTGCCCCGCCGCGAGGCCGGTTGGAAGTATCCGGCGGCCCGGAAGTCTGGACAATTGACAGCCACGACGGGGGCACATTCGGTGACGCCGTAGCCTTCGATCGGTCCGATGCCGAACCGATCTTCAAAGGCCTGCGCAAGTCGGGACGGAAGTTTCTCAGCGCCGGTCAGGACCACGCGCAGCGAGCTGAATTGCTCCGGGGTACAACGGCGCTGATATAGCTGGAGAAAGGTCGGAGTGGTGACGAGGAATGTGATGCGGTGGCGAAGCACGAGATCGCCGATGGCGGTGACATCGATCGGGGAGGGATGAAAGACTATGCCCACGTTCTTGAACATGGCCAACCAGAAGACGAGATAGCCGAACGAATGGAAAAATGGAAGGATGCCAAGCACTCGTTCGTCCCGGTAGAGATGGAGAACCTGGTTGGCCCCCTGCGCATTGGCGTCGATGTTGAAGTGAGAGAGCATCACACCCTTCGGTTCCCCCGTGCTGCCGCTACTGAAGATGATGGTAGCCAGGTCATCCATTGTCAGTGGGGTGTCCTGTCCGCAGGCCCGTTCAATCAGCCGTGCCGGGGCGCAGAGGGCGAGGAGACTCGCGACGAGCTTCTGTCCTGTACCGATGGTGCGGGCGATGTCCTCCAGCCAGACGATCGACGGCCCGTCCGGCAACTCCAACTTGGCCTTCTCGACAAAGGTTCGGCTGGTGACGATCGTGCGAAGGCCGGCGAGTCGAACGGCTGCTTCGAGACCGGATTTTCCGACTGTGTAATTCAGATTCACGCTGGTTTTCCCGCAGAGTGGAGCGGCTACGTTGACTAATGCGCCGGCGACGGTCGGCGGAAGCAGGATGCCGACATGGCGCTGGTCTTCCCAATGTGGCCGAAG
>Ga0326726_10002414_pt1 | contig 17214 bp, 13 predicted proteins | sample MHFenrmetagenome_2_FD_207603 | JGI IMG/M metagenome (GOLD analysis project Ga0326726, IMG submission 207603) | Lab enriched peat soil microbial communities from Michigan Hollow, Ithaca, NY, United States - MHF15MN | ecosystem: Environmental > Terrestrial > Soil > Wetlands > Peat | place: USA... | reverse complement strand
CAGCTTCACAAATTGTACAATATCTTCTTTCGTTGTGTACTTCTTCCGCAAGGATTCTTCGTTCCCAAAGGGCCACATCGGTGTTCCTTTAATGGCACTCATCATGTTAAACTCAGCTGCGGCAATGTGTATGAGGTTTTGTCCGAAGGTCCGTTCATCCTTTTGCGCTTTGAAGTTGTATTTATCTTGAGGGAAATCCTCAGCCATCGCGATCACTTTTCTGAAGACATAGTACCAATGCGACACCAACTCCTGAGAGGGACTCCATGCGGGCCTGGGGGGTTCAACTGGTTTTTTCTCCTGGGCTGATGCGACGGTGATAAGTAATGCCGCGAATGCGGTAAGAATAATTTTCGGCATGAGATGCTCCTTATTCCCTCTTTTTGTGCCAGCCAACGGCTGAACCGAGACGCAATCCCGGCGTTGCCTGCAGCCGGCTTGTTGGGCCGGATATCAATTATGAGAGCCGCCATGCGCTGTCTTTCGACGACCCCGCATTCTCGGAGCCGCGTGATAACGACCCTATCCTATTCGGGACCCCAAAGGCATATCGAATTACACCCGCTTGACAGTGATCGACACAGTTTCCGCACAGGATGCACTCAGTATTCCGCAGGCTCCCTCTTTGTGCCATTGCTGCCACGGGCAGACTCATCGGACAATGCTGATCGCACTTCCCACAACCCGTACAAGCTTCAGGGTTGACGGTCAAATGCAGGGAAGGCCATCTGACCGTCTCCTTGATTCTTGTCCCGATGATCATGATCGGCGCTTCCCAGCACACATAATGGCAGTTCCCGAATCTGCCGAAGCGCAAGGCGATTGGAACGATGATCGCCACTCCCCCGAGTAACAAGATGATGTCCTGCAGGAGGGACCTCCGATCCATGCCAAAAAGAGGGTCAACAGAGTGGAAACCCCCAGCGCGGATCGCCATGAAGCCAATCAGACCAGCCAAAAGTGCGAAAACAACGTACTTGATCTTGTCTGCTCTTCCGCCGTTGCATCGCTTACGGACGATCATGGAGCAGGCTTCGTTGATCGCCGCGCCAGGACAAAGCCAACCGCACCATGCTCGACCGAAAAAGAGTGAGGCCAGGAACAGCAGCACATAGATCAACAAGCTCCCATTGACGATGCCCTGGGAAGCTGCCACGACGACGAGTACGGGTGAGAAGAACAGATGGAAAAGCCTATACTGGAAGAGAACGAGCATCGTAGCTAACAGACTCTTTCGGATGCGTTGCCGGTTAATAGTCACGATCCGGCATTTGCGAGAATGCCGGATCATCGTGCGCCCAACAGCCTCTACGCCCGGCTTCTCCACCATGGCGAATCTTCCTCCCTCGATGGTTAAATGTACTCAAACCATCCGTTACCTTTCAACCACGATCTGTCCGGGGGACTCTGACGGTAAACACCACAGTCCGCACGGGGCCTTCGAGGGGAAGACCCCGCATGAGGTGCTAAAATCTCCCCTACAATAAACTCAAAAAATGTCTCGCAAGGTCCGACATATCACAATTGACCGGAGCCCACATCATTGATCGGAGTACTGCTTCGTCAGAGACTTCGTGAAGATCATTCCCAGTCCGATGATAAGAAGCAAACCACTTATCCCCAGGTTGATGCCTATGTTGGTCCGGGCAACAGGATCGATCAGGATCAACAATGAAACCCCGCCCAATCCCACTGAAATCCAGCCGACCAGTGGGAAGATGTTGCCCTCCCTTGCTCCGGCGGAGACAACCTCCTTTGCCACATCTATTGGTTTATCCAGTTTTTCAAAGAATGCGGTCACGTCATCTTGTGATGACTTCAGGTCTCTGCCGAACAGGCCTGCGAATTTGAAGCTCAACACAAAGAAGGCCAGCGCTGACAGCATCAGCCAGAAATGAGCTGACAGCAGGAATTCCCTCCCGCCTGCATGCAGTATGGCAGTCAGAGTGCCTGGCGACAAGTCCGGATTGTTGTTGGCAACCAGGAAAAAGAAGTATAACGCGGAGCTTAGCAACAGGCTGAAAACCAGGACATAGATCCGGCGCGCGTTGTACAATCGTCCCAGCGGATTGGAGATGACGATAAACACCAGCGTGATGGCCACCGTAATCAGGAATTGCTGGCCCAGCGAATACTGCAGCACAAAGCGGGCGAGCGACGCCATGAGTACTCCCGCCATAACGGAAGCCATGGCAGACCAGCGCGAGATCTTTTTGGTCATGATTCCAAGGAACATCGGGATGGCGCTGGGAACACCGGTGAGGCCAAAGAAGATATTGCTGAACGAGAACACTCCGTAGTCGCTGTGAATAATGATCAATGCCAGCAGTATTGCAACAAGAGCGAAGGCAACCACAGAGATACGACCGATCAAGAGCGTTTCTTTTTCACTGGCAGCGGGTTTGAAGCGGTTCTTGTAGATATCCACCGAGACGATCGAGGAAACCGTGTTCCATACGCCGCTCATCGATGACATCGAAGCTGCCATCATAGCGGAGAGGAAGAAACCCACAATGCCGGCGGGCATATACCGCAAGACAACCGCAATGAAGATATTCTCTTCCGGTTTCGTGACCCGGGCGAAATAGTCGAGCATGCTGATGTCGGGCCACAGCACTTTCCCGATCAGGGGAGGAATGCCAAACAGGAGCGGTGCAGTCGAGAACAGAACAAAGGCCAACCAGCCAACCTTCATTGCTGCCTTTTCATCGCGGACGCTATAGTAGCGCTGGGCTTTGTCGGCGACTGAATTACCGAAGCTGTTTGCAGCAATGAGTCCCAGCAAATACCAGTGGTCGTACATGGTCGTGTCCGGCAACACATGCCGGAATGTCAGCGGTGGAATTCGCCGGAAAAGTTCTCCCACCGAACTGAAGTCGCCCGACAGGAAAATGGCGGGAAGGAGCACCACACAGACGGCAATCAAAATCAAGAACTGCACAACGTCCGTAATACAAACCGCCCACAGACCGCCCTGGAAGGTGTACAGCATGATCGTGATCCCAACGACGACGATCATCACATCGATGGCGGCCATTGAACCGGGGAACATGGTAGGCGCGCAAATCTTGCTCAGCGATGCCAGATGATGGGCTGGCCAGTACAGCATGGCCAGCGCCAGATAAACGCTGAAGAACAGATGAGTGGGTCTATTGAATCGAGTCTCGATGTACTCGACGGGAGAAGTGATGCGAGTTCTCCGCCAGCGTTTGGCGGACATGAGAAAGCCAATAAGGAACGAAATGCCCCAGGTTGCGAAGTACAACAATCCAAACCAGCTTGTATGATAAACGAAGCTGGCGCCGCCTGTGAACGTCCAGGCGGAGAACATGGTCATATACAGCGAGATGCCCGAAACCCACCAGGGGATGAGATTGCCTCCGATGAAGAAATCTTTTCCTCCCTTCATGAATCGGGAGAAGTAGAAACCGATGCCCAGCATCACAATGAGATAAATCCCGATGACCAGATAATCGACGGCAGGAAGACCGAAATTCATACTGAATCCTCGGAGTACTCTGAATGCGGTGATACAAGCCTCCGTCGACGCGGCGTCGTGAATTGTCAATCCAGCACGTTGCCAGGCGGAGAGAAGCGCGCTCTAATCCAGATGCGCAACGAATGGACTAAGTATAACGAATGTGACCGCGCAAAACAACGAAATGACCTGCATCGAGATATCGATGCCGTGCCGCAAGAAACCCGGCGTACTCCCCTTGAAGACAGTTACGTGTTTGCTTCGATATGTACCCAAAAAGCGTCCACCATCATCGTCTTGCTTTTCCATGATCTTGGCGCTATTTTATTCGGGCAATCCCTCATCGATCCGGCCGCATTTCGTAGAGGAGAATTCCAATGATGCCGACATTGAATTGTTCTTCCGCACGCGCTCTTCCTACACTTCTGTTCGCGTTCTTCGTCTTCACCGGTGCAGCCTCCGCCTGCCAACCGGGCCGAGCAGGCCCTCGCGGAGATGACTCAACCCTGCGCTGGAAAGCGGCGAGAATCTATGTGACCGACCGGGAAGGTGGCAGGCGGCTGTCGGAGATCGACCCCGCAGCGTTCGCGCCGCTCGAGCAGCCGGAGGAGCACATGCCGACGATCATGCTTGATGCATCGAAGACGTTTCAAACGATCGTCGGCATCGGCGGCGCGCTCACGGATGCGTCGGCCGAAACATTCTTCAAATTGCCCGCGGAACGACAGAAGGAGTTCCTGACAGCCTTTTTTGACCGCGAAAAGGGAAGCGGCTATTCACTCTGCCGCACCAGCATACACAGTTGCGATTTCTCAAGCGCCAGCTATACGTATGACGACGTGGCGGGGGACACCGGGCTTGTGCACTTCTCAATCGCGCCCGACTTGAAGTTCAAGATTCCGTTCATCCGTGCCGCCGTCGAGAGATCCGGAGGAGAGCTCAGGCTTCTTGCCTCGCCCTGGAGTCCACCGGCGTGGATGAAGACGAACAACGATATGTTGCACGGCGGGAAGCTGCGCGCGGAGTACCGACGGGCATGGGCGGACTACTTCATCCGGTTTGTCCGCGATTATGAAAAGGCAGGAGTTTCGGTGTGGGGTCTCACCGTGCAGAATGAGCCGATGGCGGTGCAGACGTGGGAGTCCTGCATTTTTACCGCCGCCGAGGAACGGGATTTCGTAAAGGTCTATCTGGGGCCGGCGCTCCAGCACGCTGGCCTCTCCGGTCTGAAACTGATGATCTGGGATCACAACCGCGGCATCATGTATCAGCGGGCGGAAGTTGTGTATGACGATTCGCTCGCGGCACAATATGTTTGGGGAACCGCGTTCCATTGGTACGTGGGAGATCATTTTGACAATGTCAAGCTCGTGCATGATGCCTATCCAGAGAAGGAGCTCCTCTTCACGGAGGGCTCGGTAGAGAAGTTCGACGCGGGGAGACTGCTCGACTGGACTGCCGGAGAGACGTACGCGCGGTCGATGATCAACGATTTCAATAACTGGGCGGCGGGCTGGCTCTGCTGGAACGTCCTGCTGGATGAGAAAGGGGGTCCGAACCACGTCGGAAACTACTGCATGGCACCGATCATCAGCGATACCAAGACAGGCCAGCTAACCTACACAAACTCATTCTATTATATTGAGCACTTTTCGCGATTCATTCGGCCGGGGGCTCGTCGCATCGCCTGTTCTTCAAACAACGATGATCTCCTTGCGACAGCGTTCATGAACCCTGACGGGCGGATTGCCGCTGTGGTTTTCAATGGCAGCGACAGGACGATGGACTTCAATATGTGGATCGACGGTGTTGCGTGCACGGCGAACAGTCCGGCGCATTCCATTGTCACGCTGGTGGTAAAGTAGGGATGGGGTTCCGTCCTAAGATTCTTTTTGGGGGTTGTGAGGAGAGGAGCCGCAGTCGAGCCACAAGGATGCATCGGTCGCCCGCCAACGAATTACAGCACACCCTGGAGAGTGTCAACTACGCAACCCGGGTGCTCTTCAGGGCTTGTAACCAAGAAATGCCTGAGGGCACGCTCCTGTTCACCTACCTGCCTGGTGAGGCCTTATCATTTGGTTTTACGTGCTCCACGCCGCCCGGCAAATTGCAGGCTCGGGATACTTCATGGCGATGAAGAGCGAATGCTCTGTAGCTCCAATCGAAAATCCTCCTGCACACTGGGGCAATGGATAGAAGAAAGACCGGATATGCCCACCAGATTCGTTTCATCGCATATCTGTAGACGTCGGCACCCTGGATCTGCTCTCCGTTTACCAGGAGAAGCCGCAAATCCGCCAGGAGATCGGCTTCGCTCAGATGTAACTCTGGCAGGACCCATTCAGCCTGCAACGGCGCAATGTCGAACCCGCGCTTGCGCAAAGTCTCCCCCCAGAACGGGACCCATCGACGGCAGAAACCGCAGGAGTCATCGTAAAGGATCCAGCCTACCCGCTCCTTGTGCCTATCGGCATCTGTCGGTGCGATGATCATGCGATCAAACGCCTTCCCATAAATACTCGCACATGCGACCCTTCGGCAAGAAAAGCCGATGAAGGGGGCGGTCCGAGCACTTCTGCAAATCGATCACCGTAAAGACCGGCGACATTGCAGTCAAGACTTGTCTGCGTGGCCTCCTGAATTTCCCAACGGGGGTGATCGACCCGATACTCCAGGGTTGATCCGTCTCGTAAACACGAGTAGCCCCAATAATGTTCAGAGATGAACTCCTGGACAGAGTTGAGGCGAGGGGGCTGGGAAATGCCAGCCGCCTTCAGCTTCAGTTGGTTCTCAAACCCGTCATGTCGCCAAGAATACTGAATCGAAGAACCGCGTCCCGTTGAGTCCCGATCTAACCGATGAGACATCGGCAGACTCACATACCGTTCATTATAAAGAAATCGCGCAGCAAGGGCGATTGCTGCCTTTGGAACAATTTCTTTGATAAAAACCACTCCCCTTCGCCAACCCTCATGTGATCTGCGACGGACATAGAATCTCAGATTGACCTCTTCGAAATGGCGATGAAAAGGAATTGGGACGCCGAACACCCGCGTATGAAGGAAGAGGAATCCGACGATGCTGACAAACGTCTTACCCTCGTGTGAATCCAGTGATGTTCCGGCGGGGACAAGGGCAGCAAGAATCGATGGGTCGACCTCGTAGTTCAGCATGGCGACGTGGCGCCATTCTGCGCTGAGGAGGACTACTCTCGAGTCAGGCGTTTCAGAGGCTGAGGAAGCCATCGGGCGCTGATTGGCGTATCATCTTCCGTTGGTATCTGAAACGGAAGGTTGACCAGCGATCTGGAATAGGTTGAACAACTGGCGGGCAACGCTGCAAGGCTTGCTTTCAGCGCTGCCCCGGTTCTCTCCGTGGGCCTCATTGCAGCCGTCCTCCTCAGCAGTGGGGAGAGCCGTTGGAGCGTGCCCGGTTTCTTACTGGCCTTTGCGTTCCCCTTAGGGTCGCTGCCTGATGCGCAGATTACGGGGAGCGGGCGCTGTCCCCTACCTCCCGATGGTCATCAGGAAAAGATAGAGTCCGATGATTAAGCCCACCATGACCCAGGAGCCGATGAATCCCCAGATATCTGTCTTTGTCGGTTTCCAGAATTCCCAGTCAGTGTGCGGAAACAACTTCCGGCTCTCCACGATCTCGGGATGTTCGATCGCCTCCTGCACGCGCCGTGCGTCTTCTTCGGGGTCGGCAACTGTCGGCGTGTGAACGGCACCATAGAATTCCCGCAGCGTCTTTTCTGAGTTGCGCTTCGTCACGAGGCTCACCCCGAACAGAACGAGAAAGGGGAAGAGGATATCGAAAAGAAGCGACACCGTCGAAAGCTGGGCTTTGTTCATGCCTTCCACGGGGACACCGAGGAGCGAACAATAGAAGATCTGGTTCTTGAACGATCCTTTCCCAACGAGACGCGAAGCGGGATCGCGTTCATTCTCTCGCACCACTTCATCGAAGTAGATCGCGATCGGGGGCTGGACTTTCCTCTTCTGCATCATCTGCCCGACGGAGTCTGCCTGGCCGAGAGTGACATCTTCAATGACCGCTCTGGTAGAGAGAAGGTACACCTTCTCGGGTGTCTGCACCGTCAGGGCGGGATTGGCGCGCACGGCATCGAACATCGGTGCGACGGAAGGAATCACGGCGGTGGTCAGTATCGAAATTACCATCTGCACTACCACGGCCGTCGTTGTGAGCCGACGCCAGAAATAGACAAGCCAGAGCGCAGGGCCGATGATTGTTCCGATCGATATGATGTTCTTAAAGAGGATGAAGACATCGTCGAGTCGCCGGGCAAAAAGAATCGATGAGAAGAGCACGATCACGATGACCAGCCGGCCGATGTTGACCTGTGCCCGCTGGCCGGTCTTCGGTCGCAGCGGGAGAAGAATATTCTGCGTGAATGCCGCCGAGAATTCGAGGCTGACCGCCCCCTTGGTGGACATATTGCCTGCCATGATGGCGGCAATCATGAGCCCCACGAACCCCGGGCCAAGAAGCTCCCGGGTCATGTGTCCCCAGATCATCGTGGGATCCGAGAGCAGGCCTCCAAAGAGACCGACGGCGATGAGACCGGTGAGTGCCCAGCCGATCGTCACAAAGCGCTTGGCAAACGAGCCGACCATCACGCCGACGCGCGCAGTCATGTCATCCCTGGGCGCTCCACCGGAAGTGAAGCTCTTGGGCGGGAGCCCGATCAGATTGGCGGTGGCAAACACAGCGACGAAGTACCAGGTGTATTCACTCACTTCGCCGGAGCCAAAGAGCGCAAACATGTAGTCCGGCACGTGCCTGTGGAGCCCGACGAAGCCGCCCAGCTTAATCAGGCCGAGGGGAATCATGGAAAACGAAAGGAAGAGAATGAGTATCCCCTGAATGACGTCGGTGAAGGCCACGGCAAACAGCCCCCCCAGAATCGTGTATGCGCCGACGATCAATGCGTAGGAAATGTAGAACCAGTTGATATCAAGATACGACACGTACGACTGCAGTTCACCCCGCTTGTCTTCCTCATGGAGGAGGGCAAGTTCGGCTTTCTCCTGTTCGTCGAGCGGGACGTGCGCCTGCTTCTGCAGGATTTCATGATACCGGTTGAAGTCGCGGACTGACTGTGCCTGTTCCGCCGTGTACTCCGCCGCCGGTTTCACCATCATCGCTTGCAGTGTCTTGCCGGTGATGACAAGGGCGAAGGCACCGCCGTACACGGCTATCAGCAGTGTGTACGTGGCGAACAACATGCCGAGGTTCCTGCTTTCAAACCGGTGGAGATACATATCACCGGGTCCGATGTACCGGACGCGCTTCTGCAGGATGGAGGTAAACCAGTAGAACGGCGTGAGGAACAGCGTGAGATTCTGAAACCAGAGACCGGACAGACCCTGGCGGTAGATTTCCCGCGTCACACCGGCGGCCTGATCTGAACTTGTCATTGAGCCGAAGCTCAGAAAGGTTGAGAGCACCTTCCCGAAACTGCGCCCCCCCTGATAGAAATCGCGGGCGTTGGAGATTCTCCTGCGCGCCCAGAAGCCGATGACAATCATGAGGAGAAAATAGAAGAGGATGACGAGCCAGTCGAGGAGGTGGAGACCGAAGAGTGTCATAGCGATGCGATTGTGAGAGAATGAAGGCCAATATCGGGGAAAATATCGTCAGATGGTAGCACCCGCCTGAAACTTCAGTCGCGATGCATGATCATCGCAGTCGCCATCAGTGCCCCCGGAAGCATACCCACGCCTTCCACAATGCCGATGGATATCGTCACTGCGCCGAAAAGCCCCCACGGGAATGGGATCACGAGCAGGTACGTCGGAATCCTCCATGCAGTGCAGGTCAGTATTAGGTTGCCCGAATCTGGCACCAGAGATAACCAGGAATTCTTCTCGTCTTCGAGAATTTGTCCAGTGTGTACCCGGTTTCGGGCACGCAACGATGGTGGATTGTGAATCCACCATCCACAAATATGGATTGAACGAGCAAATCCACAACGAATCCCAGCGCGCGCCGGGCTTCGCTGTTTTGTCGAGCTCTGCATCTCGATCAGTCTCGAGTCAATACAGCAAAGGCCCGGGACATCCCCGAGCCTTCTCTTTGCCCACCAGCGACGACAGTTACCTCAGCACGTACAACCGCCGTGTTTTCCTGCAACAGCCTCTTCTCAATGTCGCGAGTCTCTGTAACCCTTCCTCCCGATAGGTTCAATACTTCTGATGCCGTCACGCAATAGCCGTGAATCTGCTTTGGCATGAACGAGCGTGGCGCTGTCGTTCATGGGATCTGCTGCAGCCCCATCGATCGATCGCAAGGAGTAGTTCCCCAGAATCTTTGCCAGCTCATTCCTGGAGAAAATGGCAGAGCGGGAAAGTCACGGTATCCCAAAGAATCGAATGAAGGGCCTCTGCCTGGCGGCAGAGGCCGTTGAATGATCAGATGGTCAGCGCAGAGGATGCGGGCGAAGGGCTGTGTGATTGCTCAAACACACATTGACACTCACTTTTTGGCGATGTACTTTACAGAAGATAGTGCCACTCTCAGTGGCATTCGGGGCCCAAGAGCCGCAGCCCCTCAGACAAGCCGCAGGGAGGGAAAGGTTCACACCATAGCAGCACTTCAAACCGAATATTCAGTTCAGACCCACGACCTCGAAGTAGAATTCCCGACAATTGGAGCAACATTTAAATGCAGACCACAATGGAGCATCGAAGACTGGGAAAGCAGGGGCCGACGATGTCGGCCATTGGTCTAGGGTGTATGGGAATGTCTGAGTTTTACGGGACTGCAGACGACAAGGAATCCATTGCCACGATTCATCATGCGCTAGATTCAGGGATCACTTTTTTCGATACGTCGGACATGTACGGTCCCTTCAAGAACGAGGAGCTGGTTGGGAAGGCAATCAAAGGGAGGCGCAACGGAATCGTTCTTGCCACCAAGTTCGGGATCGTGCGAATGAAGGATCCGGCGGCCCGAAGTGTCAACGGCCGCCCTGAGTACGTGAAACAATCGTGCGATGGATCACTCAAACGTCTTGGCATTGATTATATCGACCTTTACTATCAGCATCGGGTCGATCCGGCTGTCCCCATTGAGGAAACAATAGGAGCGATGGCAGACCTTGTGAGAGCAGGAAAAGTGCGCTACCTGGGGATGTCCGAGGCCGGTGTGAAAACTATCCGCCGCGCCCATCGCATTCATCCGATCACGGCCCTGCAGACGGAATACTCGCTCTGGACGCGGGACGCCGAGGAGGAAATTCTCCCAACGGTGCGCGAACTGGGAATCGGATTCGTACCGTACAGTCCTTTGGGGCGAGGGTTTCTCACCGGCAGATTCAAGAAGTTTGAAGACCTGCCAGCCAATGACTTCCGCCGGACCACTCCTCGTTTCCAGGGAGAGAATTTCAAAAAGAACCTGGCGCTCGTTGCCCATGTCGAGAGACTTGCACAGGGCAAAGGAGTGACCGCGGGACAAATCGCACTCGCCTGGGTGCTGGCACAAGGGAATGACATTGTTCCCATCCCTGGCACTACCCGGCGGAACCATCTTGATGAGAACATCGCGGCGGTACACATCAAGTTCACCCGGAAAGAACTTGATGATATCGACACCGTGATGCCGAAAGACGCAGTGAGCGGCCTGCGCTACCCTGAGTCGGGCATGAAGATGGTGAATTTGTAGCGCCAGACAATCCTGTTGCCCTTACTCCTACTGTCCGGAGTACCCAGACAGTCCACCCTTCAGAACCTTTACGTTATGGAATCCCTTTCTGTAGAGCTCCTCGTGGATACGCGGAGAGATAACATCCCCCTGGTAGCAAACGAGAACTATCTCCGTTTCCGGCTTGATTCCACGGACATAGTTCTTGATTCTCCATCCGGGAACATGCAAGGAACCGGGAATCATCCGGGCTGGATACCTGACAGGACGGACATCCAAAACCAGAAGATTGTTCCCGGTCTTTTGCCTCTCACGAAAATCCTCCTGTGACAAAAAGATGGGCTCGTTGTGATACGATGTCGCGTTCGCGCGCATCCCGGCAATGATCCCAGGAAGTATGCGTATCAGGCGGCCCACATCCCGTTTTGAGTTGTACCTTCCCAGAGTTAGGCGAAGGCTGCCATAGAGATAGGCCGGCGGGATGCCGCAGGCCACCAGAACATGCGATGGATCGTTTCGGGGGGACGAACAGGCAGAACCACTTGACGCCTCAATACCATACTGCGAGAGCTCCCGTACGAGCATTTTGCCGTTCACCCCTTTGAAGCAGAAGCTCGCATGATTGGGCGCACGGCGCACAGGATCTCCGGTGATCATCGCGTCCGGGATGTTTTGCAGAATGCCCCCGATCAATCTGTCCCGCAAGTGAAGCAACTGCAAGACATAGCTCTGCTTTTCTCTCGCATTCAAGACAATGGCTTGCGATAGTCCGACGGCATAGGGAACGTTTTCCGTACCGCTTCGCAATCCAAACTCCTGCATTCCTCCATGAATGTGGGGTTTCAACGGAGTTCCGCTTCGAACGTACAAAAGTCCGATCCCCTTCGGCGCATAGAGCTTGTGGCCGGAGAAACTCATGAGATCGGCACCGATCTCCTTCATATTCAAATGCAGGTACGGAAGTGCCTGGACTGCGTCGAAATGCAAAAGCACTCCCCGGGACTTCACAATCTCAACAACCCGCCCGACATCCTGCGTTGTGCCAATTTCGTTGTTAATGTATCCCAGCGAAACAAGAATCGTGTCGTTCCTGATCGCTCCCGCAAGATGGTCAAGATCAAAACGCCCGCTCTGGTCCACACGCAGAGACGTAACTTCGAAGCCCTTCTCCTCGAGTGCCCGGCACGTATTGAGTACCGAACTGTGCTCAATCGGTGATGTGATGATATGCCGGCCACGGCCGCCCATCGCTTCGGCAACCCCGCACAGCGCAGTGTTGTTCGCCTCGGATCCGGACCCGGTAAATATGATCTCCTCCGAGCGACATCCCAGGACCCCGGCGATCCTCTCACGGGCCATCTCAATGCTTCCCCGCGCGATCAGTCCGCTTTCGTGGATGGATGAAGGATTAGCGTACGTCTTGCTGAAGTACCTGGACATTGCGGAGACAACCTCGCGCCGGGTCCGCGTGGTTGCGGTATTATCCAGGTACATGCGGCGCTGGAATTTCATCGTACTCGTTTCCCTCCTGGAAGAACACATTTTGTGCACACATCGGAATAAGACGCCCATCCTTCTGCGGATAGACATTGCAGCATCGTATGAGTCGGCCAAGATCCATCGTTTCCAGATCCATGAAATGATGAATGAAGATCGACTTCATCGACTCGAATCCCAGATTCATCGCCTTGCGGGAATCGAACCCGGTGTCGTTCATAAGGCTCAGGAGGGATTTTATGCGCTTCAAAATTTTCTCATTGGTGCCGGCGGAATCCGCCGCCGACCACATTTCGTACAATCTCTCCTTGAACAGTCCAAGGCCTTCACGGTCGAGTCCGGGGAGCGTGCGGTTGGCAATAGCTTCCAGGTAACGTTCCTCCCCGAGAAGTTCCTTGAGGCTTGTATAGGTGCCCGGCTCAACGGCGAAGTAGTAGGATAATGCAAAACACGAATAGTGAGAACACGGCAGCGGGTTGAAGTCCCCCGGATGAACGAATGAGCTCCTCCCGGCTTCCCGCACGACGTCGGCAATGGTGAGCGCCGCGGTAGCCGGTTTGAGCGCGGCGGCACTGCCGGTAAACGTGGCCGGCTGGAACATCAGGCTCAGGGCCTTTGAGCGGAAGAAGAAATCCACAATCCCGGTTATTTCCCCATCATTGATGCCATTGGCAACAGTCGAGACCAGCGAGTATTTGATCCCCTCCGATTCGAGTATCTCGATGAGAGATCGCTTTTCGCCCGTGAGGTCCATCCCCCGTAATGCCTGATATGATTCGCGGCGGAATCCATCGAACTGCAGAGCGACGATCGTATCAAATTTCTTGAAGAGATCGCGCAGAGGCTTGCGCCGAAACAACTCCCGCCCATTGGTGGAAACGGTGGTCTGGATCACGCCTTTCGTGGCGGCACACTCAAGGAAGCCGGCGAGATCAGGGTGCATCGTGGGCTCGCCACCGCTGATATTCAGAACGTCGATTTTCCCCTCGGTTCTCAGCAACGTCTCGAGGATGAGACCAAAATCCGCCGTCGACATGTCCGAAATCACGGAGCGGTTCTTCAGACAGATCGGGCAGTTCATGTTGCATCGTCCGGTGATCTCCACGACAGGCAGGCAGGTATGCTGTTGATGCTCGGGACACATCCCGCACGAGTCCGGGCAGCCGTGGTAATCCCTGACGCTCACCTCCAGAGGTTTCTGCTTCGGTTTGACGTATTGTCTGCTCTGTTCGTACCAGTCGACATCCGTGCTGATCAGAACAGATGAAAAGCCATGGTCCGGACAGAATTTCTCCATTTCGACGCGGTCATTGACCCGAATAATACGTGCCTGCACTCTTCGACGGCACTTCGGACAGAGCGCTTCGGTGTGGGAGTACACCTGCTTTTTCGTCATCGCCCCCCCTCCGTCGCATCGCTCCAGAAACGTGGATCCTGCTGACGATAGAGCAGATTGTAGGAACATGCCGGAATCATCCTCCCGGTCTCATCAGGAACAAGATCGCCACAACGGCTCACACGGTCGATATCGAAATTGTCTTCATCCATATGCGGGTGGATGTAGATGGTCTTGATGAAACGCTCTGCCTCCCGGCTGCGCTCTTCAGCCGTGAAATGCCCGGACCGGGGAAACACCATCTCAACCTTGCTCCGCAGGGAGCGGATGAGGTTGTCATCATCAAGCTCAGCCCAGAGCCGGTTAATGCCATCCAGGAACGGGCGATACATGCTTTCATCCGGCTCGAGAAAATACCGGTTGTCGGACATCCGTTTGAGTGTCTCGCGGTCCAGAACGCGTGAGAGGGAAACCATGGCTCCATCGGCCACGATGTAGTACGCGACCGAATAGCAAAGGGGATGATACGATGACAGCGGGAAGAAATCCGTCTGGGAGATTTCTCCTCCTGATGCGAGGATGGCCTCCACATCGTCTATGGTGAGGTGCATGCGAGGCGCAAACCGGCTGCCGTTTTTGCCCGTGAATGTCATGTTCTGGATCGTCACGCTCCGGACGAAACTCTTCTTGAGGTATGTGTGCGTAATGCTGGCGACATCCTCCTCATTCACCCCCTTTATGCAGACTGCAAGAATCGTGGTAGGTATATCAAGCTGTTCAAGAATCTCAAGCGTTGTGCGCTTCTCAGCGGTAACATCTCTGCCGTGAATGATGCGGCTTTTCACAGGATCGAACGTGTCCACGGAGAGAACGAGCTGAACTCCAGTTTCGCTGAGTTTTTCCGCAAATCCCTTCTCCCGCGCGATCCGCAGTCCGTTCGTGTTCATCGTCGTGCGGCCGATCCCTTCATGCCGGCAGGCATCGAGAATGGCAAAGAGGTCCGGATGAAGAGTCGGTTCACCGCCGGTGAGGTTGATAAGTTGCACCCCGCCTGAACGCTGGACGATCTTGCGGATGATCGTCCGTGTATCTTCAACCGACTTGTAGTACTTCCTGTCAGGACGGTTATACGTGAAGCAGATCGGACAGCTGAGATTGCAGTCGTTGGTAATCGAGAAAACGGGAAGGTGGATGCCTCCGGTATGCCACTGGCAGGGCCCGCAATCGAACGGACATCCCTTCTTCGAGGGGAACGGATCCGGGATATCGCTGATTGCCTGACAATCCTTTGAGCGGTCGATATACCAGCGGTAATCGGAAACAATCTTCACGCTCGCCGGTCCGTTGCGCGGGCACAGGCGTTCCATGAACACCCCGCCTTCCTTCGCCACAATGCGGGCGTGCTCGGTTGTACGGCATTCCGGACAATACGCGAGCGTGGATCCGAGCAATGTCATATGCCACCATCCACAAAGAGATGCTGACCGTTCACATAGCTCGCCCGGTCGGAGGCCAGAAAGCAGACCACTTCAGCCACTTCCCGTGCCGTTCCGGCGCGTCCGACCGCACAATGCGCAACGAAATCCTCCCGCTGTTTATCGGGAACGCCATTCCCCACTCCTCCATCAATCAGCCCGGGGATCACCGTATTGACGCGGATGTTAAATTTCTTCAATTCCACCGCCAGCGAGGTGGTGAGTCCCGTCATCGCGGCCTTGGACATCGCGTAGGTCACCGGGACGTCCAGCATGCGCTCTCCGGCAATGGATCCGATGTTGACAATTGCTCCTCTGTTCATACGGATCATCCCCTTGATGAGGGCGCGTGTGAGGAACAGCGTTCCTTTGATGTTGGCGTCAAACACGAGGTCGGCGTCCATCTCCTCAACAAGGGCCAACGGCATCACCTGGCTCACGCCCGCATTGTTCACCAGAACGTCGATCGGCCCGACCTCACGAAGAAGGCCGGCGATCGTTTCGTTAATTCCGTCGATATTGCGGAGGTCAATGGCAACCGCTTTCCCGCCGTTGAGCTCGCGTGCCAACGTCCGCGCCTTTTCCGTGTTTCCATGATAGGAGAAGATCACGGAGGCCCCGTATGATGAGCAGAGGCGGCAGATTTCCGCACCAATATGGCCGGTGCCGCCGGAGACAAATACTTTCTTCCCTTCAAGCACGTGATTCTCCCCTCTGGATCCTTGCCTCAATTGCGGCAGCGAGATCCCGGACGGTGATAGAGAGATATATCGTACGCTTCGTCATCCCCCCGGCAAACGGCTCGGTGTGCCCGGGGAATTGCTTGTTGAGGAGTGCAGCACCCTCCTCCGTGAGTTTGCCGTCGCGGAACATCGATGCAGAGGATCCCGCTATGGCTCCGCTCATGACCTCGTCTGGTTTGAGTACGACCCCGAACTCCCGTTCGATCAGGTAAATAATCTGGACGAAGTCCAGGCTTTCCGCCCCCAGGTCGTTAACGAGGGAGGCCTCCGGTTTGATACCTTCGATCGTAGGCAGATTGAAGACGGGCAAGAGCATTTCCCGTACGCGATGTTCAATTCCCATTGAATGATCACTTTCCCGATTGTTGGAGATCTGCCGCATATCCCAGGGGGATGACCGCTCCAATGCGGTACCCCAGTTTCAGGTCGACCAGCCGGCCGAGTTCCTCCTCCGCGAAGAGTGCCCCGGTCATGAAGCAGCTGGCAAGACCGAGGCTTTGCGCGGCAAGGAGGATGAGCATCGTCACGCACGAAATGGACTTGACGAAGTTCTCGCTCTCCAGCCGAAGAATACTCTCCGGGGGCTCACGGAACATGAGGGACATTGTGGGTGTGGCCTTGAACACCGGCAGCAACAACACCGGCGCGTTTTCGAACGCGGAAAAATAGCGTGCATATTCCAGGAATCCCTCCTGAAACGCAGGCCGGAGTACGACAGTAAGCTCCACCACGCGTGCTCGCACCACGCGAACGGCTTCCGCAATGCGATCCTTCTCGTGCACGACCAGCACTTCCCACTTCTTGCTCCCTCCGGCGTACGGTGACGTGCGCGCGATTGAAAGAATCTTCTCAACGAGTTCGCCGGAAACCGGCCTGTCGAGGAACTCCCTCGTGCTGTGCCGGGCCGTGCAGATCGCTTCAAGAGCGGCGTACGCGTCCATAGTCACACCCCCTTCATAAAACCGCCGTCGACGTGAAGTGTTTGACCGTTGATGAATCCGGCACCGGGATCACAGAGAA
>Ga0326726_10002413_pt1 | contig 17217 bp, 13 predicted proteins | sample MHFenrmetagenome_2_FD_207603 | JGI IMG/M metagenome (GOLD analysis project Ga0326726, IMG submission 207603) | Lab enriched peat soil microbial communities from Michigan Hollow, Ithaca, NY, United States - MHF15MN | ecosystem: Environmental > Terrestrial > Soil > Wetlands > Peat | place: USA... | reverse complement strand
GTTCCCGTCCGCGATCTGCTGCTGCTGCTCGTGCGCGGCACGAGCCTCAGCATGGTGCCCGATCCCGCAATCGAAGGGACGTTCATCGGCGAGCTGAAGAACGTCACCGTGCGCCAGGCGCTCAACGTGATCCTTCCACAGCTCGGCCTCGCCTCCGACCTGGACGGCACATTCGTCCGCGTCTTCAAGCGCGAGCCGGAGACGCGCCTGTTCGACGTCAACTACGCGGCCACCGATCGAACGAGCGCGACGACTGTGACCGCGGCCGCGGGCGGCAGCAGCGCCACCGTGTCGACCGCGACCAAGACCGACGCGTTCGGCGACCTCGCGAGCGGCGTGCGATCGCTCCTGTCGCCGCGCGCGACGTTCAACGTCGACCGTAAGGCGGGGCTGCTGCAGGTGACCGATTTTCCGGAGCGCCTCGACCGCGTCGCGATCTATCTGGACGCCGTGCAGGATCGCATCCATCGTCAGGTGCAGATCGACGCGCGCGTCATCGAAGTCGAGCCGTATGACGCGGACGCGACGGGCGTCGATTGGACGGTCGTCGCCGCGCAGATGGTCGGTGCCCAGCCTCAGGCGCCTGGCGCCGCCCCGCAGCCGTCCCTGACCGGCCTGCGCGTGACCGACCTCGCAAAGCTCCTCGCCCTGCTTGCGGAACAGGGCGAGGTCTCGACCGTGGCCGTGCCGAGGCTGCTCACGCTGAACAACGAGCCTGCGCTCGTCAGCACGGACGCCGTCGCGCTGAGCGTGACGCCGCAGGTGGCCATCGACCGCGTCGTGACGTTGAGTGTCAGCCCCATCGTGAGGCCGCCGGCGGCGGGGCAGGCCGATCTGATCGCGCGCGTCGCGGACGGCGAGACGCTCGTGCTTTCCGGTTTCACGCGGACGCACGACGTGCGCGAGAAGAAGCACCTCGGCACGTCGGGCGGATGGTTCGGCCGGAGCACGGTCGTGACACAGAAGCACGTCGAAATGGTGATCCTGTTGACGCCCAGGATCGTGACTGGCGTCGGGGTCCAATAACATGTACGAACGCTATTACGGGTTCGTGGAAAAGCCGTTCAGCCTCACACCCGACCCGAAATTCCTGTATCGCGGGCAATCGCACGGCAACGCCTTCGATCTCCTGCAGTACGCCATCCGCCGGCGTGAAGGCTTCATCGTCGTCACGGGTGACATCGGGACCGGCAAGACGACGGTGTGCCGCGCGTTGCTCGAACAGATCGATCGCAATACGTTCACGGCCCTCGTCCTGAATCCGTTCCTGACCGAAGAGGATCTCCTCAAGCGCATCCTCCAGGACTTCGGCGTGATCTCGCGCGAGGAGATCAAAGCCGGCCGGCTCGCGGGCGTGAGCAAGCAGGAACTCGTCGACACGCTCTATGACTTCCTGCTGGGGCTCATCCCGCTCAACGCGAGCGCGGTGCTGATCATCGATGAGGCGCAGAATCTGCCGCGCGCGGTGCTGGAACAGATCCGCATCCTTTCGAATCTCGAGACCGACAAGGAGAAGCTGCTGCAGATCATCCTGGTCGGTCAGCTCGAGTTACAGACCCAATTGCGATCGCCGGATTTGCGCCAGCTCGACCAGCGGGTGTCCATCCGCTACGAGCTGAAGCCGCTGGATCGCGAGGCGGTGGCGGCGTACGTGGCGCACCGGCTGGCGATTGCCGGCGGCGCGGCGTCGGTCACGTTCACTATCGACGCGCTGACCCGGGTGCACCGGCTGTCGGGCGGCATTCCCCGTCTGATCAATCTGATTTGCGATCGCGCGCTGCTTGCGGGGTTCTCAGCGCACGCCACGCAGATCACGCCCGAGATGGTCACGCACGCGGCCGAAAGCCTCGACCTGCCGGTGCCCGCGGCGGCTTCGGCCTTCACGCGTTTCGCGCGGCTCAAGCGCCCGGCGCCGATTGCCGCCGCCGTGGCCGGCATGATGGTGTCATCGGCAGTGGCCGTGGGCGCGACCGCGTACCTCTATCAGCGATTCGACGGCGTCGCGCAGGCCGCGTCCGTGACGACGCATGCCGACGCTCCTGCTCACGGTCTCACGGAGCCGCGCGTGCCGGCTGGCGCGCCGCGCGCATTGCCGGCCGACGCGGCGCTCACGATTGTGGTCGGCTCGTACCCGATCGCCGAGTCGTCGACGGCCGATGACGTCCGCGTGCTGACGGACTGGCTCGAAGCATCCGGCTTCCGCGTGTTCTATGCTGATGTGAATCTCGGATCGCAGGGCCGCTGGCGCCGCGTGCTGGCGGGGGCCTACGCGGATTCCACGCAGGCGCTCGGCGACGCCGCTCGCGTCAAGACCGCCGTTCCCTCGAGCGACGCGCGCATTGTCACCGCGGCGGTCGCCAGAGGCAGCGTCCCGCCACCGTCGTCGGAACGGGACGCTGGCGCGACCCGATCGGGACTGGAGCCGTGAGTCTGATCCTGGATGCGCTCCGGCGCAAGTCGGCCGATGCCGACGTATCGCGTGAATCCGGCGGAACCTCGCGTGCCGATTCGGTGCTGGCGACGCTCGGATATCCGCGCCGCCGACCTGGCAGCCGGTCCGCGCTCATGACGCTCGTCATGTACGGAGCCGGGGCCGTCGCGGTGGGATTCATCGGCGTGTCGCTCCTGATCATTTGGCTGGCCCCGCCGCCGCCGAGTCCTGCGAGGCCGACGCGTCCGACCTCATCGACATCGTCGGCCGCGCGCGTGCCGCCTCCGGCACCACCGCCGTCGCCGACGCAGCCGGTCGCGCGGGGGCGGGCCGAGAGTTCGGCGCCGCCTTTGCCGACGGCGCCGCTCGTCGCTCCACGCCTGGCCGAGACCATGCCCTCCGCGGTTTCGGGCGGTGTGGCGCCGCGTTTGACTCCACCTGCGGCGCCGGCGTCACAGCCGCAAGCGCCGCGCGTGGCCCCCGAGCGCGCCCAACCGACAGCGCCGCGCGTAGCGCCACAGCGCGCGCAACCGCCTGCCGCGACGGAGCGTCCCTCGCCAACTGAAGGCGCGGCCACCCGGCCGGCACCATCGCTGCCACGACCGGCCGCTCCGGGTTCCGCACAGCAGGCGCCTGTGGCACCGACCGTAGCGCCCGCGCCTGCGCCCGTGCCGCCTCCCGAGGATCACTTCGGGCTCGCACTCTACTACCAGCGCATCGGCGATTTCGACAACGCGCTCGCGCAGTATCGCAAGCTACTGGAGCAGAACGACGGCAGCGCCGAGGTGCACAACAACCTCGGGCTGTTGTACGCGGATCGCAATCAGCTCGACGATGCGGTGAGACAGTTTCAGCGCGCGATTGCCATCGATCCGAGATCGGTGAAGGCGCACAACAATCTCGGCGTTGCGCTGATGCGTGGCAATCAGCCGGCGGGCGCCGCGGCGGAATTCCGCGTGGCGCTGGCCGCCGACCCGCGCAACGTCGAATCGCTCGTCAACCTCGCGCTCGTGCAGAAATCGGGCGGCCGGCTGGCGGAGGCGCGCGATCTGCTTCGTCGCGCGCTGGCGATCGACCCGCGCAGCGCGGGCTCGCACTACAACCTCGCGGTGCTGGCCGACGAGGGGGGCGATGCCTCGACGGCGATCGAGCACTACCAGGCCTTCCTGCGGTTCGGGGCGGTCGCGAACGGGGACCTCGCCGCCCAGGTGCGTGCCCGACTCTCGGCGCTGGGATCGGGCTAGAATCGGCCGCATGGCCGACCCCAAGCTCGCAGAATTCGACGATCTCCTCCGCGAAGACCGCACGTTCGCCCCTCCTCCTGAATTCACCGCCCGCGCCGTCGTCCGCGACGACTCCATTTACGCCGACGCCGAACGCGATCCCGAAGCCTTCTGGGCGCGCTTCGCCGCCGAGCTCGAGTGGTCGCGCCCATGGGACACGGTGCTCGACTGGCAGCCACCGCACGCGAAGTGGTTCGTGGGAGGAACGATCAACGCCAGCGTCAACTGTCTCGATCGCCACGTACGCGGACCGCGCAGAAACAAAGCGGCGCTCATCTGGGAAGGCGAGCCCGGCGATCGGCGCACGCTGACCTATTTCGATCTCTTCCGCCAGGTGTCGGCGTTCGCCAACGTTCTCAAGTCGCTCGGTGTGCGAAAAGGGGATCGCGTCGCCATCTATCTCCCGCTGATTCCCGAGCTCGCGATCTCGATGCTGGCGTGCGCGCGCATCGGCGCCGTGCACAGCGTGGTGTTCGGCGGTTTCAGCGCCGAGTCGCTGCGCGATCGCATCAACGATTCGACATGCAAGTTGCTGATCACCGCCGACGGTGGCTTCCGGCGAGGTCAGATCGTCGCGCTCAAGCAGGTGGCGGACGAAGCGCTCGCCGACACGCCGTCGATCGAGAACGTCGTGGTCGTGCAGCGCGGCCACGCGGAGATGCCGGTCCACATCCAGGAGGGCCGCGACCATTGGTACCATCGGCTCATGCAGGACGCGTCCTATAAGTGCGATCCCGAGCCGATGGATGCGGAAGACATGCTCTACATTTTGTACACGTCGGGCACGACAGGAAAGCCGAAGGGCATCGTGCACACGACGGGCGGCTATCTGGTCGGCACGTACGCAACCACCAAGCTCGTCTTCGATCTTCGTGAAGAAGATGTGTACTGGTGCACGGCCGACATCGGCTGGGTGACCGGGCACAGCTACGTGGTCTACGGTCCACTGGCGAACGGCGCGACGGTCGTGATGTACGAGGGCGCGCCCGACTGGCCGAAGAAGGATCGCTTCTGGTCGATCATCGAGACGCACGGCGTGACCGTCTTCTACACGGCGCCCACCGCGATTCGCGCGTTCATGCGCTGGGGTGTCGAGTGGACGCAGAAACGCGATCTGACGTCGCTGCGGCTCCTCGGGTCGGTCGGCGAGCCGATCAATCCGGAAGCGTGGGTCTGGTACTACTGGGTCATTGGCGGCGGTCGATGCCCGGTCGTCGACACGTGGTGGCAGACCGAGACCGGCGCGATCATGATCACGCCGTTGCCCGGCGTGACGACGCTGAAGCCGGGTTCGGCGACGCGGCCGTTCCCCGGCATCGCCGCGGAGATTCGCAACGAGCGCGGCGAGAAGGTTGAAGTGGGCGGCGGCTTGCTCGCGCTCACGCGCCCCTGGCCGTCGATGCTGCGTGGAATCTACGGCGACCCGGACCGCTACGTGCGCCAGTACTGGAACAAGTGGGGCACCGGCGTCTACGTGACGGGTGATGGCGCGAAGCGCGACGCGGACGGCTGTTTCTGGCTGCTCGGGCGCGTCGACGATGTCATCAACGTCGCCGGCCATCGCATCGGGACGATGGAAGTCGAGAGCGCGCTCGTCGATCATCCGAGCGTGGCGGAAGCGGCGGTCGTCGGACGCGCGCACGAGATCAAGGGACAGGCGATCGCCGCGTTCGTGACGGTGAAGGAGGGCACGCACGCGACGAAGGACCTGGCTGACGTGCTGAAGGAGCACGTGGTCAAGAAGATCGGCGCGATCGCTCGGCCCGACGACGTGCTGTTCACGGCCGATCTGCCGAAAACGCGCTCGGGAAAAATCATGCGGCGCCTGCTGCGCGACATCGCCGAGGGCAAGGCGCTGGGCGACACGACGACGCTGGCGGATCCTGCGGTCGTCGCGAAGCTGAAGGCGAATTACGAAGAGGAGTACGGCGGCTAGTCTCGCGCAGCGATGTGCAATCGTGCGCGACGGAGAACAGTCGCGACTACCGAGTCCCGGCGCTCGAACCGACATAGGGACCGGGAGTCTTCGTCCCTTCTCAGTCGACCATGTTCCGACGCATTGGAATCGAGCTGTCCCCGGCCGCATACCGGATCGTCGAGATGGAGTTCGGGTTCGCGGGGCGCCGCGAGACGCGTGTGCGGTCGTACGCTGTATTGGCGCCCTCCGGGCCGCAGACGATGGCTGCGTTACGGTCGCTCCGCCGCCGCCGGGTGGCGGTCGTCGTGTGGGGCGCAGTGAGCGAACATCGGCAGGTCGTCGTCCGGCCGGGATCGTACGAGACGATGCGCGCCGAGGCGCTGGCCGCGCTGACAGCGGCTGGCGTGTCGACGCGCGGCATGCTGGTCGACATCGCGCCCGCCGCGCCCTCGCCCGATGCGAAGCGGCGACCGATCGTCGTGGCCCTCGCGTCCGCGTCGGCCGTCCGGTCGGCGATGCAGCCTTTGATCGATGCGGGCATTCGCGCACGGACCGTGATGACACCCGCGATCGCGCTCAGCGCGCTGATGCGCTCGCGCCACGGCCGCTCGGAACCAGGAGGGATTCAGGCCTTCGTGGCGCTCGATGAGACGGCAACGTCCCTGGCGCTGATCAAGGACGGCGCCCTGATGATGACCCGCGCGCTGGGGTGGGGCTACCTCGACGGCATCGACAATCAGCCGCGCTGCCGTGAGGATATCGCGTCACGGCTCGCGGACGATCTGGCTGAGTTCTTTCACGACGCGGGCGGATCAGCTGCGTCGGTGCGCCAGGTCTGCATCGCGAGCGGGCTGCCCGAGCTGCGCAGCATGACCGTCCCGCTCATGGAGCAGCTCGATCTCGAGGTCGAGCCCCTTGATTCAGTCTTTGGCATCGACACCGCCAACATGCCCCGGGGCCAGGGCGATCTTCAGAATCGGATCGCGGAACTTCGACTGGCGTGGGCAGCGGCGACGGACTGGCCTGCCTCGCTCAACCTGATGCGCGCGCAGTATCGAAACAGGTTGCGCGTCGCCCTCTCGCGCGCGGCGGTCGTGGGGGGCGTCGCTGCAGGATGGGGAATCGGCTGGCAGGTTGCCGAAAGCGCGCGGTGGCAGGCGATAGGATCGATGCCCGTCGCGCGTCAGGCGACGCACGCATCCTTCGTCGCGCCGCCGCTCGTGCGCCGCGCGCCGGACCCGTCGCCTCGGGTGGAGCCGCCGGTGCGCGCACACGACCTGCGGGTCTCATCGGCGCCGATCGTGCGCGCCGAACCGGCGCCACTGCTGCCGCGCCCGACGCTGCTGGCGAGCGCTTCGGCGCCAATACGCGCCGCGCGCGCCGCAGACGTCGCGCATCGCGTAACGCCGCCGCTTCCTCCAAGGGCGGACTTGCGGGAGACGACCGACGGGTTTGACGCCGTTCTGGGAACGATTCTGTATTCGTCGGAGCGCCGGCTCGCGATCGTCGATGGTCATATTGTTGGCCTCGGCGACGACGTGCGCGGCGCGAGAGTCGTCGAGATCCAGCCAACGTCCGTCCTGTTGCGCGACATAAGGGGCCGATTACGGCGCTTGACCTTGGGCGCAAACGTTCGCTGATTTCGGAACGCCGGCTGCTATACACTCGTCAGAGTCTAAAAGCCTATGGCACTCATCGAAACCGTCGACCTCTGGAAAACCTACGTGATGGGCACGGAAGAGATCCACGCACTGCGCGGCGTGTCGCTGCAGATTGAGCGGGGCGAGTACGTGGCGATCATGGGACCGTCCGGCTCCGGCAAATCGACCCTGATGAACCTCATTGGATGCCTGGACACGCCCTCGAAGGGCTCATACCTGCTGAACGGCAAGCAAGTGAGTCAGATGAACGACAACGAGTTGGCGCGCATCCGGAACGAGGAAATCGGATTCGTGTTTCAGACGTTCAATCTGCTGCCGCGCGCGACGGCCCTGCACAACGTCGAGTTGCCGCTCGTCTATGCCGGTGTCCCCACGAAAGATCGTCAGGAACGCGCGAAGGCGGCTCTTCAGAAGGTGGAACTCGGCGAGCGCATGATGCACCGGCCGAACGAGCTGTCCGGCGGACAGCGCCAGCGCGTCGCCGTCGCCCGCGCCCTCGTCAACAATCCCTCGATTCTTTTGGCCGACGAACCGACGGGGAACCTCGACTCGAAGACAGGTGCCGAGATCATGGGGCTCTTCGAACGCCTGCACGCAGCCGGCAACACGATCGTCCTCGTGACGCACGAGGCCGACGTCGCTGCTTTCGCCCACCGGACGATTCACATCAGGGACGGCAAAGTCGAAGACGACGTGCGGCGGGCTGCGTAAGTTTCACACCGCCGCCCAGTGTCCCGCGGCGACTTCCTTCAGCGGCGCTTCGCGATTCACTGACGCGGGATCCAGCACCAGTCGATGGCGTGGCGCATCCGGATCAGGTACCGGTATCGCCGACAGCAGCGCGCGCGTGTAGGGATGTCGCGGCGACGCAAAAATTGCCGCGGCCGATCCGAGCTCGACGATCTTCCCCAGATACATGACGCCGATGCGATCGCAGATGTGTTCCACGAGCCGCAGGTCGTGCGCGATGAACAGATACGTGAGCTTCAACTGCCGCTGCAGATCCATCAGCAGGTTGACCACCTGCGCCTGAATCGACACGTCCAGCGCCGAGACCGGCTCGTCGAGAATCAGGAAAGACGGATTCAACGCGAGCGCCCGCGCCAGCCCGATGCGCTGTCGCTGTCCGCCGCTGAATTCGTGCGGAAACCGCTCGAGATGGGCCGGGTCGAGCCCGACCAACTGGAACAGCTCGGCGACGCGCTCGCGACGGGCCGCGCGATCGCCCAGTCTGTGAATCAGCAGCGGTTCCTCGACGATGACCCGCGCGCGCATCCGCGGATTGAGCGACGAGTACGGATCCTGAAACACGATCTGCATCTCGCGTCGCGCCTCGCGCATCCGGCTCTTCGAGAATCCGAGCACGTTCTCGCCGCGAAACCGCACTTCACCTGACGTCGGCTCGACGAGCCTCAGCATGCAGCGCCCTGTCGTCGTCTTGCCGCTGCCGGACTCGCCCACGAGCCCGAACGTTTCGCCCTCGTCGATGCTGAAGCTGACATCGTCCACGGCGGCGACGCGCGTGCCCGCGCGGAAGAGGCCCGCGTCGCGCACGAAATGCTTCACGAGGCGCGAGACGTCAACGAGAGGCATCTGATGATTGCGGAATGCGCGTTGCGGATTGCGGATTGTGCAGATAGCACTTCGTCGTGTGGTCGGTGCCGACCGGATAATCAGGCGGCGGCGCCGTCGCGCAGACGTCGAAGCGATCGGGGCAGCGTGGTCCGAAGGCGCAACCCGACGGCAGCGCCCCGAGTCGCGGCACCGAACCGTCAATCGCCTTGAGACGTTGTCCTGGCGCTCCGCCCGGGATCGACGCGAGCAATCCGCGCGTGTACGGATGGCTGGGGTTCCGGAAGAGCGCGCGCACGGGCCCGGTTTCGACAATGCGGCCGGCGTACATGACGGCGACGCGGTCGGCGGTTTCGGCGATGACCCCGAGGTCGTGGGTGATGAGCAACAGCGACAAATGGAATCGCGCCTTCATGTCCCGAAGCAAATCGAGAATCTCCGCCTGGATCGTCACATCGAGCGCGGTGGTCGGCTCGTCGGCGATGACCAGCGCGGGACGGCAGGCGAGCGCCGTGGCAATCAGCACGCGCTGACGCATGCCGCCGGACAGCTGGTGCGGGTAGTCGCGCGCCCGGGCCGCGGCGTCAGGAATCCGGACGGCGTCGAGCAGTTCTACCGCCGCGGCGGCGGCTTGTGCGCGCGACGCCCGCCCGTGGACGAGCAGCGTCTCGGCGATCTGATCGCCGATCCTGAATACAGGATTCAGCGCGGCCATCGGTTCCTGGAAGATCAACGCGATGTCCGCGCCGCGCACGCGCCGCATGTCCCGCTCGTCGAGCGTCGAGAGATCGCGGCCCTTGAACACGACGCGGCCGCCAGCGACACGGCCGGGCGGCTGCACGAGCCGCAAGATGGAGAGCGCCGTCACCGACTTGCCGCTGCCAGACTCGCCGACCAGCCCGAGCGTCTCCCCCGCGCGGATCTCGAAGCTGATGTCGTCGACCGCGGGGACCGGGCCGCCCGGCAGATCGAAGACCGTCGTCAGATGTTCGACGCGCAGCAGCAGGTCGTCCGTCATCAGCCCTCAGCCCTCAGCCCTTTGCCCTTCATACCGTCGCCGTTTCTCGATACTCGCCGAAAACCTCGCGCAACGCGTCCGCGATTTCACCGACGGTCGCCCGCGCTTCGACGGCGGCAATGACAGACGGAACCAGATTGTTCCCGCCGCGCGCGGCAGCGGTCACCGCGGTCAACGCGGCGCGGCACCCGTCGGCGCCACGGCTCGCCCGCACCGCGCGCACGCGTTCGACCTGCTGCCGTTCGACGTCGGGGTCGATGCGCAACGTTGTCATCGCCGCGCCGCGCGCGGGCTCGGCGAACGCATTCACACCGACGACGACGGTCTCGCCGGCATCGATCGCGACTTGCGCCCGGTAGGCGGACTCCTGGATCTCGCGCTGGATCAGACCGGTCTCGATCGCTGCGAGCGTTCCGCCAGCACGATCGATACGCTCGAGCATCGTCGCGGCGCCTTCCTCGATCGAATTCGTCAGCGCTTCGATGGCGTACGAGCCCGCGACCGGGTCGACGGTATTGGCGACGCCCGTCTCGGCCGCGATGATCTGCTGCGTGCGCAGGGCGATTCGCGCCGACTCCTCGGTCGGCAGCGCCAGCGCTTCATCGCGGCCGTTGCAGTGCAGCGACTGCGTGCCGCCGAGCACGGCGGCGAGCGCCTGGAGGGCGACGCGGACGATGTTGTTGTCGGGTTGTTGCGCCGTGAGCGTGCTGCCGGCGGTCTGCGTATGGAAGCGGAGCTGCTGGGCCCGCGGATTCGTCGCGTGAAACCGATCGCGCATCAGCCGCGCCCACAGCCGCCGCGCCGCCCGGTATTTCGCGATCTCCTCGAGAAAATCGTTGTGGGCATTGAAGAAGAACGATAGCCGCTGCCCGACCTGATTGACGTCGAGTCCGGCGTCGATCGCCGACTGCACGTACGCGATCGCGTGGGCGAACGTGAAGGCGACCTCCTGAATCGCCGTCGAGCCGGCTTCGCGGATGTGGTATCCGCTGATGGAAATCGTGTTCCAGTTGGGCAGCTCGCGGTCGCAGAACGCGAAAATGTCCGTCACGACGCGTAGCGACTGGCGCGGCGGAAAGATATACGTGCCGCGGGCGACGTACTCCTTCAGGATGTCGTTCTGGATCGTGCCCGAGAGCGTCCGTAGCGACACGCCCTGGCGCCGGGCGACGCTGATGTACAACGAGAGCAGAATGATCGCCGTCGCGTTGATCGTCATCGACGTCGAGACGCGGTCGAGTGGAATCGCGTCGAACAGCGCCGCCATATCTTCGATGGAATCGATCGCAACGCCGACGCGGCCGACTTCGCCCGCGGCGAGCGGATGATCCGAGTCGTAGCCCATCTGCGTCGGCAGGTCGAACGCGACGCTCAGCCCGTTGACGCCCTGCGCGAGCAAATACCGGTATCGCGCGTTGGATTCCGCGGCGGTCGCGAAACCGGCGTACTGGCGCATCGTCCACAATCGGCCGCGGTACATCGTGGGCTGGATGCCGCGCGTGAACGGAAAGCCGCCGGGCTGTCCGAGCGCCGTCGCGGCGTCCCAGCCGGCGAGATCATCGGGCGTCCGCGCATCGCGCACGGCCGGATTGTACTGCGACTCTGACAAAACTGTCGCCGCAACTCCTTGACAGAACGGCATCTCGCGCTTACACTCGAATCACCTACAAGGTCTTTCCGACACATGAATTTTTCACGCGTCCGGTCGCTGTTCACCGCCCTGGTGTAGCAGATCGATCGGGAAGCGCGCCGGACCCGGCCCGGCGGCGTAGGGAGGGCAGCACAGATGGACGACGTCGTGAACCGGTTCGCACGAGAGCTGGCCGACGCGATTGCCGGCGCGGTCGCGGAAAATCCCCAGGTGGAAGCATGCCGCGAGAAAGCGCGCGCGGCCGGGTTCGAGATGAAAGTCACGCTCGAAGCCGTTGTCGGCTTCGTCAGTCGCTCGCAGTCGACCGCGATGACGAAAGTGGCTGCGCCCGCCCGCGTCGTGCAGCCGCGCCGGAATTTCGAAGTGACGGCCAACGATCGGCGATTCCTCCGGTCGCTCCGCATCGCCGCCGACGAAACCGCCGAGCCAGTTGAGTAAGTGAGAAGTTAGAAGGCACAAGGCAGAAGTTGCTGGGCCGGTTCGCTCATGCGAGCCGGCCCTTTTGTTTTCTGCCGTGTCTTCTGCCTTCTGCCTTTTTCCTGCTTACTTCCGCAAGGCTTGCGCGGCGACGCGCGCCGCGGCGGCCGCCGCAGCGGCCGGATCGCCCAGATAGTAATGGCGGACCGGTTTCAGGTGATCGTCGAGCTCGTACACGAGCGGAATCCCCGTCGGGATATTCAGCTCGACGATGTCGGCTTCCGAGACACCGTCCAGGTACATCACAAGGGCGCGCAGGCTGTTGCCGTGCGCCGCAATCACGACGCGCCGGCCCGAGGCGATCGTCGGCGCGATGGTGCCGTGCCAGTAGGGCAGGAACCGCGCGACCGTGTCCTTGAGCGATTCGGTGAGCGGCAGTTCGGCGGCGCTCAGCGACGCGTACCGCGGATCCCGCGACGGATGCCGTTCGTCGTCGGGCGTCAGCGGCGGTGGCGGAATGTCGTAACTCCGGCGCCAGATCTTGGTCTGCGCCTCGCCGTGCTTCGCCGCGGTTTCCGCCTTGTTCAGTCCCTGCAGCGCGCCGTAGTGCCGTTCGTTCAACCGCCAGCTGTTGATCACCGGAATCCACATCAGGTCGAGGACGTCCAGCGTCGTCCACAGCGTCCGAATCGCGCGCTTCAGCACCGAGGTGTACGCGATGTCGAACTTGTACCCGCCGTCACGTAGAAGGCGACCGGCTTCCAGCGCTTCGGCGCGGCCGCGCTCGGACAGATCGACATCGGTCCAGCCGGTAAAACGATTCTCCTGATTCCAGGTGCTTTCGCCGTGGCGCAGAAGGACGAATTTGGTCATCGAGTCATCTGGTTATCTGGTCATTTCGCCGCGCGCACGGCCGAGCGGCCGGCGAACACGGCGGCCGATCCGAGTTCCTCTTCGATTCTCAGCAGCTGATTGTATTTGCAGATGCGATCGGTCCGGCTGGCCGAGCCCGTCTTGATCTGACCGGCGGCGGTGCCGACCGCGAGATCGGCGATCGTCGCGTCCTCCGTCTCCCCTGAGCGATGCGAGATGATCGTCGCGTAGCCCGCGTCCGCGGCCATACGAACGGCGTCGAGCGTCTCGGTCACCGTGCCGATCTGATTCAGTTTGACGAGCAACGCGTTGCCGACCTTCTCGGCGATGCCCTTCTTCAGGATCTCGGGATTCGTGACGAACACATCGTCACCCACCAGCTGCACCCGATCGCCGAGCGCGCTCGTGCACCGCTGCCAGCCGCTCCAGTCGCCTTCGGCCAGTCCGTCCTCGATCGAGACGATGGGGTACTGCCGGATCCAGTCCTCGTAGAGGCGGATCATCTCGTCCGACGTCCGATCCGGCTCCCCTGATTTCTTGAACGTGTATCGCCCCTCGCCTTTCCACAGTTCGCTCGACGCGACGTCGAGCGCGATCCACACGTCGGCGCCCGCTTTGAGGCCGGCCTTGCCGATGGCCTCCATCACGACTTCGACGGCTTCGCGATTCGACTTCAGGTTCGGCGCGAAGCCGCCTTCGTCGCCGACGCCGGTCGACTGTCCGCGCGCTTTCAGAATGCCGCGGAGCGTGTGAAAGATTTCCGCGCCCCAGCGGAGCGCTTCGCCGAAGGACGGCGCGGCCAGCGGCATGACCATGAATTCCTGGAAGTCGACGCTGGAGTCCGCGTGCGCGCCGCCGTTCAGGATGTTCATCATCGGGACCGGCAGCGTGAAACGGTCGTTCTTATAGAGCGCGCCGACGTGGCGATACAGCGGAATGCGCGCCGACGCGGCGTCTGCGCGGGCGGCCGCCATCGAGACGCCGAGGATTGCGTTGGCGCCGAGGCGGCTTTTCGTGGGTGTGCCGTCGAGCGCGATCAGCGCGCCATCGAGGCCGCGCTGGTCGAACGTCTTGCCGGCGACGGCCCCGGCGATCTCGCCGTTGACGTGCGCCACGGCGGAGCGGACCCCCTTGCCGCCGTAGCGTTTCTTGTCGCCGTCGCGCAGTTCGAGCGCCTCGCGTTCGCCCGTCGACGCGCCGGACGGCACCGCGGCCCGCCCCATCGCCCCGCCCTCGAGGACGACGTCCACTTCCACCGTCGGATTGCCTCGGGAATCCAGGATCTCCCGGCCGTGCACGCGCGTAATCTTCACGACTGCGTCATCCCTTCTGCCTTCTGCCTTCTGCCTTCTAACTTCCTCCACCCCTGCGGTCGGCTTCTGCCTCGAATTTCAGCGCTTCGTCACTCAAGGTCCCGATCAACGGCTCGTCGTCGGTCGTGACGACGACGACGCCCGAGTCCGTCACGGTGTGGCGGCGGCGATCCTCGGCCTCGTCGTAGCCGATCAGCGCCCCGCGCGGAATGAGCACGTCGCGGTCGATGATCGCGCGGCGCATCCGCGCGTGGCGTCCGACGCGCACGCCCGGCATCAGAATCGACTGCTCGATATGACAGAAGCTGTGCACGCGCACGTTCGGGCAGAGGACGCTGCCGTAGATGCTGCTCCCGGACACGATGCAACCCGGCGAGATCACCGAATCGAGCGCCTGCCCGCACCGCGCGCCCGCCTCGGCGAAGACGAACTTCGCCGGCGGTGCTTGCGGCTGGTACGTGCGGAGCGGCCACTCCGGATCGTACAGGTTGAACTCCGGATTGACGTGACAGAGATCCATGTTGGCTTCGAAATAGGCGTCGAGGGTGCCGATGTCGCGCCAGTACTTGGACGCCTTCTTGTTCTCGTCGTAGAACCGGTATGCGTAGACCGGCACCTGATGAATCAATGTCGGGATGATGTCTTTGCCGAAGTCGTGCGTAGTCGGCTGGTTGGCGTCGGCTTCGAGCGCGCGGACGAGGACCTCGGTGTCGAAGATGTACACGCCCATCGAGGCCAGCGCGAGGTCCGGTGCGCCGGGAACCGGGATCGGCGCGTTCGGCTTCTCCTGGAATCCCGTGACGCGTTCGGTCTCGTCGACCGCGATCACGCCGAACCGGTTGGCATCGGCGGTCGGCACTTCGATCGTGGCGAGCGTCACGGCGGCTGCGTGGTCCAGGTGAAAACGCAGCATGCGTGCGTAGTCCATCTTGTACACGTGATCGCCCGAGAGGACGATCAAGTGACGCGGACTCTCGCGCATAATCGAATAGAGATTCTGGTACACCGCGTCGGCCGTGCCTTGGTACCAGTGCTCGCTGACGCGCTTCTGCGGCGGCAGAATCTCGACGAACTCGCCGAGCTCTTCCGACACGATGTTCCACCCCATGCGGATGTGGCGGTTGAGCGAGAGCGACTTGTACTGGGTCGCGATGAAGATGCGCCGCAGTCCGGAGTTGATGCAGTTGCTGAGCGCGAAGTCGATGATGCGGTACGGCCCGCCGAAGTACACCGCGGGTTTGGCGCGCTCCTTGGTGAGGGGATACAGGCGTTCACCGGCACCGCCGGCCAGCACGATCACGAGGCTGTCGTCGAGCAACGCCGACATCGGGGGAACTAGAGTAGCACGGCGGCAGGAGGCTCCAACCCGCCTGAAGTGCTGATCGCAGAAGGGTTTGACTTGACTGGGAGTGGACGCCTATTATTGTCCATTCCACACTTCTTCATTCTGGGGAGACTGGGCTTTATGAAGTATCGGCGTCCCGCACTCGCTGTGGCCGTGGCACTCGTCGTTTCGGCGTCCACCGGCCTGTTTGCGCAGAAGGACAAGAAGCAGGACGAAGCGCAAAAGAAGGAAATTCAGAACGTCGTCAAGCTCGTCGACGAGATCGCGGCGGGGCAGCCGGCGCCGAGTGACCTCTCGCTCGCGTGGGTCCGCGAGGACACGCTGAAGGCGCAGGGGAACAAGCAGTACGTGCCGTTCACGGTGTCGATCGACCCGGCGAAGATTACGGGCGGCACGGTCGCGTTCTACTGGCGCGTCGTGGCGAAGAGCGCGCCCGAAGCGGCGCCCGCGCCAGGCCAGAAGAAGGACGACAAGAAGGACAACAAGAAGAAGCCCGACTACGCCTACGAGGACATCAGTTTCGTTCCGGTCGCCGCGGGCCAGAGTCCGATGCGCATTTCGCGCTCGTTCACCGTCGCCGCGGGCACGTACGACGTGTTCGTCATCGCGAAGGAACCGACGCCGGAGAAGGCGCCCAAGAACGCGCCGGCGCCGAAGGCCTCGTTCCTGAAGCAGACGATGGTCGTTCCGGATTTCTGGAACGGCGACCTGTCGACCAGCAGCGTCATCGTCGCCTCGCGCATCGATCCGTTGCCGGCGCCGCTGACGCCGCAGCAGCAGGCAGACCGGCCGTACGCGCTCGGCGCGATGGAGATCATGCCGGTGTTCGATACCAAGTTCACCAAGAAGTCCGAGTTGTCGACGTTCATGCTCATCTACAATCCGAAGGTCGACAGCGCGAACAAACCGGACGTGATGGTGGAATACAACTTCTGCCAGGCGGCGGCCGGGAGCGAGCCGAAAGCCGGCGAACCGTGCAAGGCGGGCGAGAAGTTCTTCAACAAGACGAATCCGCAGAATCTGAACGCGCAGACGCTCCCGCCGCAGTTCGATCTGGCCGCGGGCCATCAACTGCAGACGGGACAGGCCGTGCCGCTCGCGTCGTTCCCCGAAGGGCAATACCGGCTCGAGATCAAAGTGACCGACAAGATCGCGAACAAGACGCTGGTTCGAGACATTAATTTCTCCGTCAGCGGTTCGTAACGCGCGCGGATCCGGGTCTCCGCGCGAACAGCGCCTGGAGTTGACTGGGGTGCATATGGCAAGCACGGCCGGCATAGCGGCGTCGACGGCGATCGTCGGTCTGTCGCTTCTCTGCCTTCCGGCCGTCGCGGCGGGGCAGCCGTCGTCGCAGACGCAGCCCGTGATGCGACTGGCGTCGCTCGCCCCCGGGTCGATTCAAGGGCAGGTGCGCGACGAGCAGGGCGTGCCGATCGCTGGCGCGATGGTCTCCGCGCTCGGATCGGTGAGCCGGTTCGCCGTCACCGACCGCAGCGGCCGATTCGAGCTGCTTCCGCTCTCGCCCGGCTCGTATCTCGTCCGGGCCCATTCGATGGGTTTTGTCGCGTCGCGTGCGCAATTGGTGGACGTCCGTTCGAGTTCGCGCGTGTCGTCATCGATTGCGCTTCGCCGCGCGGCCGGCCCGGCCGCGGCCTCGTACCCCGTCGCGACCGCCGGCCTCGGCGGGACTCCGGTGTCCGCCCAGCCTGCCGACGGGCCGGCAAGCACCAACGCC
>Ga0326726_10002412_pt1 | contig 17219 bp, 17 predicted proteins | sample MHFenrmetagenome_2_FD_207603 | JGI IMG/M metagenome (GOLD analysis project Ga0326726, IMG submission 207603) | Lab enriched peat soil microbial communities from Michigan Hollow, Ithaca, NY, United States - MHF15MN | ecosystem: Environmental > Terrestrial > Soil > Wetlands > Peat | place: USA... | reverse complement strand
GGGTGCTGGCGAAGGAGGCGGTGGCACGGGACCTCAACAAGGATTTTGCCGACACCCGGACCCTCGGCGAACGTGTGGCGGATCGTGTCGCGGCCTTCGGCGGATCGTGGCCATTCATCGGCCTCGCCTTCGCGCTGCTCATCGCCTGGGTCGTGCTCAACTCGGTCATCCTGGCCCGGCGCGGCACCGCGTTCGATCCCTTTCCCTACATTCTGCTGAACCTCTTCCTCTCGATGCTCGCCGCGCTCCAGGCCCCGGTGATCATGATGTCGCAGAACCGGCAGGCCGCACGGGACCGGATCGTGGCGTCTCACGACTACGAGGTGAATCTCAAGGCCGAACTCGAAATCCAGTCATTGCAGGAAAAGCTCGACGCCCTTCGCGATCATGACTGGGCGGCGCTCGTCGCCCAGCAACAGGAACAGATCCAGCTGCTCCAGCGCCTGCTGGAGCGCGTCACCGGGGAGTCCGCATGAGCAGCAGCCACGAAATGACCACCACCACCTTCGAACTCGATGGATTCCAGACGGCGCAGAGCCTCGGCGTGGTCCGCGGCATCAGCGTGCGCTCCCGCAACCTGTTCGGGTCCATCGGGGCCAAGCTCGAGACCCTCTTCGGCGGCAACATCACGATCCTGACCACGCTCTGCGAGCGGACGCGGCAGGAGGCCTTCGACATCATGCTGACCCACGCCCACCAGATGGGCGCCAACGCGGTCGTCGGGGTGCGGTACGACGCCACGGAGCTGATGCCGGGCGTGACCGAGGTGCTCTGCTACGGGACGGCGGTGGTGGTACGACCGCTGCTCGCGGGCGGCGAGGGATAGCCGCATGCCGCGCGATCCGCTGCAGGAGATTCCCGGCGTCGGCCCCAGCATAGCGGCCGATCTCCGCGCCCTCGGCATCCGCACGGTACGCCAGCTCCGGGGTCGGAGTCCGGAGCGCCTGTACCGCCGGCTGGGCGAACTGCAGGGCCCGCAGGACCCCTGCGTGCTCTACACCTTCCGCTGCGCGGTGTACTACGCCAGCACGCCCCGGCCGAAGCCGGCGCTCCTCAAGTGGTGGAACTGGAAGGACGCGCGGTGACTTCGTCCGGACGAAGCGGCCCCCCCGATCTCCTCAGGGCGCTGCGCGCCAAGCTCCGCCGCGACATGCCGATTACCAGGGCGCTCGGGCTCCGCGTGGTGGGCAACGAGGGTGGCGGGCTGGTGCTGAGTTCGCCCCTCGAGCCGAACATCAATCACAAGGGCACCGCCTTCGCCGGCAGCCTCAACGCCACCGCCACCCTGGCCGGCTGGGGCACGATCTGGCTCCTGCTCCGGGAGCACGGCATCCGCTCCCACGTCGTCATCCAGGACAGCACCGTGCACTACTTTCGTCCGGTGACCGGCGATTTCACGGCGCGCTGCCGCCCGCCGTCATCGACTGCGGTCGAGCGGCTGGTGAACGCGGTGCGGCGGCGCGGACGCGGGCGGATCGAGCTCGACGTGCTGGTGGCGGACGCGTCGGGAGATGCGGTGCGGTTTCATGGACGGTTTGTGGCGTTCGTGGACGCGGACAACGCTGTCGGGCCCACCCATGCTCGTGGCTGAAGCCACGGCTCGGCTGACGTCGCTGAAGCGACGCGTGACGCCCAGGGCATCCGGAAGCTGCCCACTGCTCGTCACCCCGGCGAAAGCCGGGGCCCAGAGACAACAAAACGCCGGGTCGAAAGACCCGGCGTTCTGAGTTGGTGGCAGAACAGTGTTGCTCAGTTCACCAGTACGATTCGTGGCACCTGGCGCTGCTGAAGTGCCCGGAGACGTAGCTCCGCAGCCGAGAGGGGCCGGCCTGTGGGAGCTGCCGCAGTGCCCTTGCCTCGGAGCGCCGATACCAGAGGTGCCCCGAGGCGCGAGGCGGGCAGCGGCTCCATCACGGCATTGCCACACCACGGCACCGGCCCGGCCGAGTCAGTGACTTCGAGTTCGGGCGCAAGGCCAGCCCGCACCGTCCGCTGACAGTTCGACCAGCCCAATCCCTCGTATTCATAGGAGATCAGGGTGGACCCGTCGGCGCGCCAGCCGAGGGCATACGACAGGCGGTTGTTGATGGTCCGCTCGCCCAGCACCGTGAGGCCCGACACGACGCTCACCTGCTTGAATGTCGTTTCCACACCGGTCGTCGTGATGACAATTCCCGGGTAAGGATCCAGCGAGTCGGGTACGCCGGGAGTAACGAAATAGCTGACATCCGATTGACCGTCCCACGCCACCGCGCCATCCGAGCGCCACGCCAGCACGCTCACGCCCGGAAGATTCCAGGCACCCGCCTCCGGGGCGCAGGGCTCGAAGTTGGTCTCGCGCAGGGGTATCCTGGAGCCGCTGGATCCCAGTGGTACCAGGTAGCTGCCGTAGAACCCGTTCGCCGGGCCACACCCCGTGAGATCGTAGTTGTTCCGGCTGACCGTAATGTGCGCCCATTCCCCCGTGCTTGCGATGGGGCCGGAATAGCAAGCGGTCGCGAAGAGGCCCGTGAAGCCTTCACAGACGTTGAACGGGCCCCTGGGGCCCGTAGCGCCCCTGATCGTCAGGAGCTCCGGCCCGGTTGAATAGTCAATGAAGGCGGTATCCCGCTCCAGGAACTGCCGATAGCCGCGGAAGGCAACGGCGCCGGTGCCGCTCCAGGAGCCATTCTGGAACAGCCGATCAACGCTGGTCGTGTATCCGTCGATGCCGATTCGGCGGCCCCCTTGCGCCACGGTCACACTCCCGACCTCGCCTCGATAAATCTCGAGCGGAGCTCCCGGCCGTGCGATGCGGACGCTGGTTTCCAAGTCACCCGTCGTGGGGTTGCTGACTAACGACGTGACGACCGGGAATCCGCAGATCGGCGTCGCGTCGTCGCCGGCAGACAGGAGCGAGAGGGAGCCGTACGCGTCCAATTCGTAGACTTGTTCCGCGGTACCTGGCATGGAGAGGGCTCGATCGGAACCTGCGACCAACTGACCTGATGCAGGGTCAAGACGCGGCTGCTTGGCGCCATCGATGAGCAACCGCTTAACCTGCGAGGCGAGTAGGAAGGGGCTCATAGACCACAACTGGGCTGCGACTCCGGCAACCAGCGGGGCGGAGAACGAGGTGCCATTTCCGAGGGTGGCAGTTGAGTAGACGGATCCGCCACGGGCGAGGCTGACCACACCAACATTCTCGCCGGGGGCAACGAGTTCAGTCATGCCAGCGATCCAGTCAGAGTCCTGGTAGAGGGTATGCCCTGGCGACGTACCTCCAACGAACAGAATGCGGTCCCGATATTCACTTGAGGAAAGGGCTAGTTCCACAAGAACGGCCCGAATGGCGCTCGTCGTGTCATTCTGCGCCCCCGTGGTAGTGTACGGAACGCCGCCATCACCGGACGCGATCACCACGAGCAGCCCCGGAACGCCGTCCAACAACTGCCTAATGGATTTACGCAAGTAACCCCGTTCACCAAGCATTGAGGCGCCAAGCTCCATCTCACTACTGATCGAGAGGATGCGGGGCTGCCGCCCTATCATGTCAGGCACAAGCTTTTTCTCGAGCGCGAGCACCGCATTAGATTCCCGCCGATTCGGTGGAGTCATTTCGTATATGATGAGGTCCGAGGACCAAATGGCGCCGACGGCACCGAGTCCGTTGTCCCCAGAGGCGCTGAGTGCGCCTGCCACGGCGGCGCCGTGCCATTCCCACTTGTCCACAAGGCCTTGATCGACCGCATCATGGGTCCTCTGGGTGTCAGCGACAACCCGAGCCGAAACCACCACATCTGGATTCGGGTAGAACGCCTGCTCGAGGACTGCGACCTTGACCCGACCGGAGGAATAGGTACCAGTCTCGCAGCCCCAGGCGAGCGGTGCCCGGATGGCCTTCAGTGCCCAAGTGTGGGTTCCCGGACTTGGTTGAGCCCACTCAAGTCGAGAAAACCCAGGTCCATCCACCGGAAAGCGACCCTCCACGCGGCCAGGCGGCAACGTTCGACTTACTCCTGCGACGAGCTCCACACCGGGGAAGGCACGCATTCTCGTAAGGACAGAGTCGAGCGCCTGCAACGAAGGCCCCGGATCCGGAAACTGAATGAAATACGCTTGAAGGCCCGAAAGCCCACCCACCACCGTCGCTCCAAATTCGTTGAAAAAGGCGACGACCATTGAGTCAGTCGCGGATGGCAGAAAGGACACCTGGCCAAGCCGCCGATAGATCTGGTTTTCCGGGTTGGACGGGTTCAGCAAGACGTACAGGGAGTCATCCGGCGGGTCTACATTGTTGGGAATCGGCGGTCTCACCACCGGAAGCTGGCAAGGTGGTTTGTTCCCGTTGGCCTTGGTCTGGATCAACACGCCATCCAGGAACAGCCGCACCGTGCCCTTGTTCACCGTCGTGAAATACGTTTCGCTGTAGGGGCCGGTACTCGGTTTCGCAGGCAGTGTCAGGCTACCGGTCTCGCCCTTCTGATACACGTCCCAAGTCACTGTCATCACGGTCGGGTTGGTGTTGCGCACCCGAAACGAGTTCCCGCAGATGTAGGTGAGCGTGATCGAGTTGGGCAGTGCCGCTTGGCTCAACGAGGGCCCGGTGGTCTGTTCCGGTTCCTGGCACGCGGCGAGCGAAAGGGCCAGGGCGAGGGACATCAGCATAGTGCGCTCCAGGCCGAGGGTGGCGGCGAACCGGCGGGCGGTGGGCATTCCTGCGCCAACGGTTTTCGTGGGGGGGGAATCGCAACCTAAGCCCCCCCCCCCCCGATTCGGCAAGGGGCGTGCCTGCCCCACGCTTCGCGAGCCCGTAGCTGAAGCCACGGCTCGCCCGGCCGCGGATCAAGGCGTTTGGACGCTAGAAGTCCTTCCGACGGAAAACCCGGCTCGCCAAGAGCAGTGGCACCGCGGCCTGAATGGCCAGTGCCGCCAGCACGGTCATCCGCCCTCCCGAGGTCCCGAAGAAGCGCTCGAACACCGCCCCCGTGTACCCCATCAGCGCCGCCGTGTCGAACTGCAGGAGGAGAAGCACCCGGCCCAGATCGATCGGGTTGAGCAGCGTGAGCACAAGCACTGGGCGCTCGAGGGGGTACTCCCGAAACATCGTGATCAGGAGCAGGATCAACCCGTCGTAGAGCACGGCGCAGCCGAGCCAGATCAGGATGGCGCCCCCGAGGCCCTTGGCGCGGTCGTCGAAGAGGGTGGCCAGGAGCATGGCCACGGCGGTGAAGACGAAGGTGAGGAGCAGCCCGGCGGTGAGCAGCATGCCCAGCGGACCCCAGAGCGCCGCTTCGGGCCGTGCGTGGATCACGAACGGCAGTCCCACCCCCGCCAGGAACGCCCCCGCGAGCGGCAGCGCGAGCCCCAGGTACAGCCCCGCGAAGAGCGACCGCCTCCCCACCGGCTGCGCCAGCAGCAGCTCGGTGAATTCCCGCGCGCTGTAGACGTACATGGTGCCGAACACCACGCTCACCAGCGGGACGAAGAGCAGCACCACGTTGAGGAGCGAGAGCACCACGCGCGGGCCCTCGCCGCCGAAGCGGAAGAGCACATCCGTCAGCAGGAAGAGGAACACGGTGTAGATCAGCACCGCGCGGCTCCGGATCACGTTGTGGAGCTCGTACTTGAGCACCCGGCGCGTGGTCCTCATGCGCCGCCCCGCCGGAGCAGCGCCGCCATGGCCCGTTCGAGCCCGGCCTCGCCGGTCCGCTCCTTGAGCCCGGCAAGCGGACCGGCATAACGCACCCGCCCCTCGACCAGGAAGACGAGATCCTCCGCGAGCTCCTCCAGCTCCGCCATCAGGTGCGAGCTCAGCACGACGGTGGCGCCCCCATCGCGCACGCGGCGGATCTTGTCCTTGAGGATGCCGCTCGCCACCGGGTCGAGACCCGCCGTCGGCTCGTCCAGGATGAGAAGCCCGGGCCGGAAGAGAAACGCGATGGCGGCATTGAGCTTTTGCCGGGTGCCTCCGGAGAGCACACGCACCGGGCGGTCGAGCGCGCCCGATTCTCCGAACCACTCGAGGAGTTCGTCGTCCGTCTCCGCCGACGGTCCGCGCAGGTCGCGCAGCATGGCGACGACCTCGCGCCCGGTGAGGTTGTCGGGGAAGCGCGGGGCCTGCGGCATGTATCCCAGCTCCCGGCGGTACGCCCACCCGGCGCCGATCGGCGCGCCGCCCAGCTGCATGACGCCCTCATCCGGACGCACCAGGCCGAGCAGGCACTTGATGAGGGTGGACTTGCCGGCCCCGTTGGGGCCCACCAGCGCCGTGATCCGCCCCGGCGCCACGACGATGTCCACACCGTCGAGCGCGGTGAGCCGCCCGAACCGCTTGCGGAGCCCACGGAATTCGACGGCGGAGGCGGCGCCCGTCATGCGGGCGCTCGCATCAGGGGCCGGTCGTCCCGCAGCGTTTCCGGCGTGAGGACCGGCAGTACCCGCTCGGCAGCGTCGACCAGGTCCACGAAGAAACTCCGGAGCAGGATCAGCGCCGGCTCGTTTTCGGCCACGAGCAGGGCAAAGAGCCTCACGGGGTGATAAGGCACATCGCCGACGCCGTCATGATCGAGATCGTACCCCTCGTAGTGGTCCCAATAGTTGCCGCGAAAAGTGCTCACGTTGCTCCGGCTGTTGGTGGACACGTCAAATGAATTCCCGACAAAGGTGTTGCCGGCAAACCGGTTCCCCTCGGCGTCGGCCAGCACCCGGACCGCCCAGCCGTTGGCCTGGAAGGTGTTCCCGGTCACCTCGTTCCGGGCCGACCCCTCGAGATAGAGCCCGATGGTGTTTTCGCGGAAGATGTTGCCCACAATCCTGCTGTCGCGGATCTCCTTGAGCAGCAGCCCGTAGGACGCCCCACCCCAGTTGTCCGCGAAGGTATTCCCTTCCATGAGCACGTGCCGGGTGTACATCACCGCCACCCCGGCGCCGTTGTGCGCAAAGCGGTTGTTCCGGTACTCACAGCCGTGCGAGAACATGAAATGCAGCCCGTAGCGCAGGTTGCCGATGCTCTGGTTGTTCAGCACCCGCGCGTTCTCGGCGAACTCGAGATAGATGCCGTCGCGGTGGCCCGACACCCGGTTGTCGTCGATGGTCACGTCGCTGGAATGGAACAGGTGGATCGCGTTGCCGGCGGTCATCTCGAGAGTGCCAGTCCCGAGGACCACGTTCCGCGAAATGCGGCAGCCACGACTCCGGGCCAGGTAGATCCCGAAGAAGGTGCCCTCGAGCCGGCTGTCCTCCACGACACACTCGGCGACGCTGTCGAAGCGGATGGCCGCCCGGTCCTCGATGAAGCTGGGCTCCACGTGCCGGAGCGTGAGCCCGCGGAGCGTGACCCGGTCGGCCGTCACCAGGAAAATCTCGTGTGCGCCACCCTCGAAGATGGCCCCGGAATCGCCCGCGATGGTGACCGGAACAGTCACCTTGATCACCGGCTCGAGGTATGTCCCTGCACGCACGGTGATACGCCCGCCCGGCGCCACCAGGGCAAGCGCCTGAGTCACGGTGCGCACCGGGCCGGCCGGGTCCACCACGACGGTGGACTGGGCGGCGAGGGGGGCGGCGAGGAGCAACCAGCCAAGGAGGCGCGCGACGGATCGAAGAAGCATGCGGAGGCGGGGCGCTAGGCCGGCGAATGCGCGGCGGCGAGGACCTGCTCCCAGTCGAGCAGGGTCCCGCCGAGCGCGGCCTGGAGGCTGTCGCCCGCGGCGCGAGGCACTGCGAGAAGATTGCTGCCCATCGGGGTCCGGACCTGTTCGGTTCGGAGAAAGAACGCGTCCTGCGCCGGGATGAGGGTGCCCGGGTGTCGGAAGTCGGTGACCCATGCGGAGTGCACGTGCGCGGGGTCGACCGGGCCCGTCACCGCGAATGTCGCCAGGCAGCCCGCGTCGTCGAAGGCGTACACCTTGCCCGTGCGGGTCACGAGTTCCGCGGCGAACCGCGGGTCGGCAATCGTCATGTGGCAGTGCTCGCAGGCCACCTGCCCGAAGGCGATCGGCGTGGGGCCAGGCTGCCCGCATGCGAGCGCGGCCGCACTGAGGAGCGCGGCCGCCTGGAGCCGGACCATCTGCCGCGTCACGCGGCCGCGCCTTCCGGACGCCGCCAGGAGCGGATAGCCAGCACCACGACGAGGGTGACCGCGGCGATGAGCACCCAACCGCCCGACGCGGGCCAGCTGGTCGCGTGGAAGTTGAGCAGCTGCTTCCCTCCGATCAGCGGTGGCTGGTAGGTCATGCCGGGAATCTTGATGATGGCCGTGGGGCTCAGGTTGTGCCCGTAATCGTACGACCACTTCCAAAAGTCGGCCAGCCCCGCCACTGAAAAGGCGACCAGCAGCGCGGCGTACCCGGTGAGGAGGCCACGCTTGCCGGCCGCCGCCGTGAGGAGCCCGCAGGCGATGAGCCCCACCACGATCTTCGGCATGTACTTGAGTTCGGGAATGTCGTCGGGGCTGATGACCTTCATCCCGATGTAGTGATTGAGCCCGTTGATGCTGTTGAGGTCCTGCTTCTGTTCGCCGACGATCTTGTCCACGGCAATGTAGAGTCCCAGCCCCTCCGGGTACTGCGGCGCCGTGAGCCCGATGTGCCAGAGCGGCCGGACAAAGACGATGGCCATCGAGAGGGCGGCCAGGGCGACGAGCAGGCGCGTGGTGCGGGACATGGTGGGAAACCTCGGTGGGCGGTGCGGGAGGGGACCGTCCCCTCCCGCCCGCCAGTGACCTAGTGCTTGGCCGGGGTGTTGGCCGTGAGCGCCACGCTGCTGCCCTTCGGCGACACCCGGACATACCCTTGCATTTCCTGATGGAGCGCCGAGCAGAAGTCGGTGCAGTAGAACGGGAACACGCCGACCTTCTCCGGCACCCAGACGATGGTGCGGGTCTCGCCCGGCATGATCAGGAGCTCGGAGTTGTTGATGCCGGTGATGGCAAAGCCGTGCGGCACATCCCAGTCCTGCTCGAGGTTGGTGATGTGGAAGAAGACCGAGTCACCCACCTGCACACCCTCGATGTTGTCGGGCACGAAGTGGCTGCGGATGGCCGTCATCTTCACGTGGACCGACTGCCCCTTGCGGCTGACGCCGGTGGCGGCCTCGCTCAGTGCTGCATACGGATCAGCGTTCGTGGCCAGGTCGAAGGTCCTGAGCTGGGCCTGGGTGATCATCGACGCCGGCAGCGCCTGCGCGTAATGCGGCTCGCCGATCGTCGGGAAGTCGAGCAGGAGCTGCATCTTCGGACCCGAGATGTCGAAGAGCTGCGCCGACTGGGTCAGCTCGGGACCGGTCGGGAGGTAGCGATCCTTGGTGATCTTGTTGAGCGCCACGACGTACTTGCCCCACGGCTTCCGGGTGTCGCCGCCGGGGATCGAGAGGTGCCCGATCGAGTAGTAGGTCGGGACCCGGTCCAGGACGGTGAAGTCCTTGAGCGACCACTTCACGATTTCCGACGAGACGAACATCGAGGTGTAGGCGTTCCCCTGCCCGTCGAACTCGGTGTGGAGCGGGCCGAGCCCCGGGTTCTTCACTTCCCCGGCAATCGTGGCCTCGTACTTGAGCACCGGGATCCCGTTGACCTCGCCCTCGAACGCCTTGTCCTGGATGGCCTTGATCATCCGGGAAAAGGAGTGCACCGGGATGACGGTGGCCAGCTTGCCGCCGGCCACGATCAGCTCGCCGGACGGGTCCACGTCGACGCCGTGCGGGGACTTGGGCGTCGGCAGGTAGTACACCACGCCGGGGCAGTCCTTCGCGTCGAGGAAGGTGGTGGAGGTCTCCATCGTGCTGGTGGCCACGTGGCTGACCGGATCCATGATGTTGTGCGCGTACCGGGCCGGGACCTGCTTGGCCTTGCCGTCCTTGACGCACTGCTCGGCCACCGTCCAGTGCACCGCCGCGATGTAGTCCTTGTCCTTCTGCGAGGCGTTGACCTCCAGCAGGGTATTCGCCTCCTCCGAGTTGTAGGAGGTGAAGAACGACCACTCGTGAGACGGTCCCTTGCCCGAGTGCGAGAGGTCGTAATTGAAGCCGGGCATCAGTATCTGGAAGGCGATCTTCATGTGCCCCGTGGCGCTGTCGACCTTGATGAAGGTCAGGAGGCCGCGGAAGTTCTCCTTGTACGACGCGATCGGCACGTCCGCCTGCGGGGTCGGGACGCTGAAGCGAGTGGCCGCCACCGAGTACTCGGTGTTCTCCGTGACAAACGGCGAGGCGTGGTTGCCGGCCGAGTGCGGGATCTCGAGGATCTCGGCGGTCACGAAGTCCTTCAGGTCGATCCGGGCCACGCGCGGAGTGTTGTTGCCGTTGATGAAGATCCAGCGGCCGTCCGGCACGCCGTTGGTCATCGACAGCTCAGGATGGTGCGAGTCATCCCACGGAATGAACCCGTAGGATGTGTTGAGCATCGGCTTGGTTTCCTGGCTGTACCCGTAGGCGTTCTCCGGGTTCTGCGAGAAGACCGGGAGCACCTTGAGGAGCCGGCCCGAGGGAAGGCCGTAGACGCCAAGCTGCCCGCTGAAGCCGCCAGACGTGAACAGGTAGAACTCGTCGTACTGACCCGGCGCCACGTAGACCTTCTGCGCCGCGTCCGCCGCGCCCACGCTCGGCGCGTTCCCCTTGCCGCAGCCCGCCAGGGCCGCCACGGCCAGCGCGGCGCCCCACATGGTATGCGACCCGAATGACTTCCTGCTCGACATGGTCGTTCCTCCTGGAACGGTGAGGCCCCCGGTGGGGGCTGGTTACTGCGTGGGGGCCGGAGCCGCGGCCGGAGCCGTGGTGGTCCGCAGATACTCGACAATCGCCCGGGCCTGCTCGACGGTCACCCCGAGGTTCGCCATCTGGGTCATATACTGGCCGAGCAGCTCCTTCACGACCGGATGCCGGGTGTACATCTCCTGCGGATTCAGGATCATGTTCATCGCGAATTCCGGGGTCACCCGTTCCGTGATGCCGCCGAGCGGGGGGCCGACATAGCGTTGATCAAGCTTGTGGCAGGCGGAGCACTTGGCCTCGAAGAGCTTCTGTCCCTCCTCGGCTTGTTCGTGATTGATCGGTCCGAGTGTCAGCGGCTCGGTGACCGGGCCGATGCCGTTCTTGAGTTGCCACGGCGTCAGGTCGCTGCCGACGGCGGGCGGCGTCGCCGCGGCGGGCGGTGCCGCCTTGTCTCCACCGCCACAGGCCAGCGCACCGACGAGCGAGGCCAGGGTCACCAGGTGATTCCAGCGCAGTCCTGCCATGAGATCCTCGAGAATGGAAGTCGTATGAGGTCCTTCAGCTCCTGCGTCCGCCGGCCGGAGTGAACCACCCTTCACGGCGAGATCGGCAGTAGCATTAAGGACAGTGATTAAATTATCATACCGATATGATAATTACAACTATTCTTCCTGAAGCCGCCTTCACGCTTTCGCCACGGTTCTCAATGCTCTCCCAGACCGCCGAATACGCCCTTCGCACCGTGCTCTATCTTGCGGCGGAGAAACAGGATAGCCTCTTTCGCGTCAGCGAGATCGCGGAGGACCTCGACGTCCCCCGGAACTACCTCTCGAAGACACTCCACCAGCTCGCCAGGGCTGGCGTCCTGACGTCGAGCCGTGGCAAGCATGGCGGATTCCGGTTGACCAAGTCCCCGGCCACGCTCACGCTTGCCGAGGTCGTCGCCCCCTTCGATGGCCCGACCGGCGCGCGGATCTGCCTCCTCGGCCGCACGGCCTGCAGCGACAGTGATCCCTGCCCCGCACACGGTCGGTGGAAGGCGGTGTCCACCGAGGTCTCGACCTTTTTCCGGGAAACGACGGTGGGTGACTTGCTCGCGGGACCAGCGGCGCGGCCGCCGCGGAAGGGCCGCGGCGCCCGTTAGATTCCCCCCATGCCCGAACCCTCCGAACGCATCCGCCGCTCGTGGAGTGCCCTCGCCGGCCTGCCCGGCGGGACCTGGCTCTTCAGCCGCCTTCTCGGCCTGATGGTCCCCTACACCGGTTCCATCGGCGCCCATGTGCGTGAGCTCCGCGCCGGTTACGCCCGGATCACCCTCCGCGACCGGCGGGGCGTCAGGAACCACCTGCGTTCCGTCCACGCCGTCGCCCTCGTCAACCTCGGCGAAGTGACCAGCGGGCTCGCGATGATCACCGGCCTCCCAAGCCAGATCCGGAGCATCGTGACCCACCTCGAGATCGACTACCTCAAGAAGGCCCGCGGCACGCTCACCGCGGAGGCCACCGTCGCCATTCCCGAGGTGAGGGAGCCGATCGACTACCTGGTCCACGCCGACATCCGTGACACCGCGGGAGACATGGTGGCGCGCATTGCGGTGACCTGGCGGCTCTCTCCCCCAGCGGAGACTCCCTCGTGACCAGCACCGCGTTCACCAGGCAGGCCGGCGTCGACGTGCCGCTGATCTGTGGCGCCATGTACCCCTGCAGCAATCCCGAACTCGTCGCCGCGGTGTCGGAGGCCGGTGGCCTCGGCATCGTGCAGCCAATCTCCCTCACCTACGTTCACGGCCACGACTTCCGCGAAGGCCTCCGCCTGATCAAGCGGCTCACCAGCCGGCCGATCGGCATGAACGCCCTCATCGAGGCGTCGTCGAAGACCTACCACGAGCGCATGGTGCGCTGGGTGGATGTGGCGCTGGAGGAGGGGGTGCGCTTCTTCGTGACCTCTCTCGGCAATCCGAAGTGGGTCGTCGAGAAGGCGCACGCCGTCGGCGGCGTGGTCTATCACGACGTGACCGAACGGAAGTGGGCGGACAAGGGACTGGCGGCCGGCGTGGACGGCCTGATCGCCGTCAACCGCCGGGCCGGCGGGCACGCCGGCCCGAAGGACGTCGAGGAGCTCTGGAAGGAACTGGGCGGGCTCGGTGTGCCGCTCATCTGCGCCGGCGGCGTGGGCGACGAATCCCACTTCGTCGAGGCGCTACGGATCGGCTACGCCGGGGTGCAGATGGGGACGCGGTTCATTGCCACCACCGAGTGCCGGGCCAGCGAGGTCTACAAGCAGGCCATCGTGAAGGCGCACGCCGCGGATATCGTCCTGAGCGAGCGGATCACCGGCGTGCCGGTGGCCGTCATCAACACGCCCTACATCCAGCGGATGGGGCTCCAGGCCGGGCCAATTGCCCGGTGGATGCTCCGCGGCCGCCGGCGGAAGCGCTGGATGCGGAGCATTTACGCGCTCAAGTCGCTGTTCCAGCTCAAGCACGCCTCGCTCGACGAGTCGGGCCAGAAGGACTTCTGGCAGGCGGGCAAGAGCGTGGACGGCATCCATTCTGTCGAGCCAGCCGGCGCCATCGTGCGGCGATTTGCCGCGGCGGCGGATGCGGCCGGGCTGACCTCACCCCCTGTCCCCCTCTCCGTATGACGGAGAGGGGGGACGATGGATCGCCGGAACCCCGATGAACATCCTGGTGGACCCGCTCGCCCGCCCGCTGGTGGCGCACCGGGGCGCCTCCGCCGAAGCCCCCGAGAACACCCTCCCCGCCTTCCAGCGTGCCGCCGACTTGGGCGTCGACGCCTTCGAGTTCGACATGCGGGTCACCGCCGACGGCGCGGTGGTGGTGCATCATGATCCCACCCTCGAGCGCATCACCGACCTGGCGGGACCGCTGTCGACTCGGCCCCTGGCGGAACTGCGCACTGCGGACGCTGGCTTCCGCTTCACCGCCGACGACGGCGCCACCTACCCGTTTCGCGCCCGGCATGTCTCCATTCCGACCTTCGACGAGGTGCTCGAGGCATTCCCGGGGATGCCCATGCTCGTCGAACTCAAGGAGGTGGCGGGGCAGGAACGGGTGCGGGAGGTCATCCTGCGGCACGGCGCCGCCGCGCGCTGCCTCGTGGCCTCGGAGCATCACGCGGCGCTCGCATGCTTCCGCGACGGGCGCTTCCTGGTCGGCGCCAGCCGCAAAGACATTCTCCGCCTGCTCATCGGCTCCGTCACCGGCGCCCGCCCGAGGTCGGTCGGGTACCACGCGCTTTCCGTCCCGGCGCGGCACCACTTCATTCCCGTTGGGACCCGCCGATTCATTGACGCTGCCCATCGGCTCGGCTGCCCGGTCCATATCTGGACGGTCGATGATCCCACCGAGGCCGCCCGGCTCCGGGGGCGAGGCGCCAACGGGATCCTCACGAATGACCCCGCCAGGCTGGGGGCCTTCGGGACCAAACCGGCGTCCTAACATTCTGTCATTGCGAGGCCACGCAGTGGCCGAAGCAATCTGGCCTGAGATTGCTTCGTCGGCCCCTTCGGGGCCTCCTCGCAATGACAGAGGCCAGGGGGTTGACGGCGTCAGTACCAAGGTATTATCATATTATCCGGCTGAAAGGATATAATGATCGTGCCTGCTGTCCTCGACCGTCTCAGTGCGCTCGCCGACCTCACCCGGAGCCGTCTTCTCCTGGTGCTGGAGCGGGACGCCCTCACGGTGGGGGAGCTCTGCCAGGTGCTCCGGCTCCCGCAGTCCACTGTCAGCCGGCACCTCAAGCTGCTGGCCGATGAGGGGTGGGTCTCGGCCCGCGCCGAGGGGACTAGCAACCGGTATCGGGCAGCGCTCCGGGAGCTCGATCCGGCGGCTCGACAGCTGTGGCAGTTGGTGAGCACCCAGATCGCCGAGGCGCCGGCCGCGAAGCAGGACGCGATCCGGCTCCGAGGCGTCCTCGCCGAACGGAGCACCAAGTCGCGGGAGTTCTTCGCCACCTCCGCCGGTCAGTGGGATCGGCTTCGGAGCGAACTCTTCGGCGCCCGCGCGGAGCTGGCTGCTTTTCCGGCCCTTCTGGACGATGCCTGGACGGTGGGGGACCTCGGCGCCGGGACCGGGCAGGTCGCGGCGTCGCTCGCGCCCTTCGTCCGGCGGGTGGTGGCGGTGGATGCCTCGGCGCCGATGCTCGAAGCGGCGCGCAAGCGCCTCGCGCCGTTCGGCAATGTGGACCTCCGACGGGGCGAACTGGAGGCGCTGCCGATGGAGGACGGATCGCTCGACGCCGCGGTGCTCTCCCTCGCGCTCCACCTGGCTCCCGAGCCGGCCCGGGTGCTCGCCGAGGTCGCTCGCGTGCTGCGGCCTGGCGGCAGGCTGCTGATCGTGGACATGATGCCGCACGAGCGCACGGATCTTTCCGAGTCAATGGGGCATCTCTGGCCCGGTTTCGATGCGGAATCGATCACGGCCTGGGCGCACGCCGCCGGTTTCGAGCGAATGACCTATCACCCGTTGCCGGCCGACCCCGCGGCCAAGGGTCCGACACTGTTCGCGGCGGTGGGGTGCACGCCGCGGAGCACGAATACTCGACTGGACGTTCCCGCTTCCCCGCTTCCCCGCTGAGGTTTGACATGACCGCCGTCGCTCCAAGCCGCCATCCCTTCGCCGCTGCCCGCGCCCTGGGCCGCGAGCCGTACAAGGTCGCCGACATCTCCCTCGCCGAGTGGGGGCGCAACGAGATCCGGCTGGCCGAGCACGAGATGCCCGGGCTGATGGCGCTCCGCGCCGAGTACAAGGGCAAGAAGCCGTTGTCCGGCGCCCGGATCATGGGCTCGCTCCACATGACGGTGCAGACCGCCGTCCTGATCGAGACGCTCGCGGAGCTCGGCGCCGACGTGCGCTGGGTGAGCTGCAACATCTTCTCGACCCAGGACCACGCGGCCGCGGCCGTGGTGGCGGGGCGCGACGGCAGCGCCGCCGACCCGCGCGGCGTGCCGGTGTTCGCGTGGAAGGGGGAAACGCTGGAGGAGTACTGGTGGTGCACCGAGCAGGCGCTCGAGTGGCCCGGCGGCGCCGGCCCGACGCTGCTGCTCGACGACGGCGGCGACGCCACGCTGCTGGTGCACCGGGGCGCCGACTACGAGACCGCCGGCGCGGTGCCGGCGTTCAACGAGGCCGCCGACTCCGAGGAGTGGGGCGTCATTCTCGAGCTGCTTCGCCGGACGCTGAAGACCAGCCCGGGAAAGTGGACCAAGCTCGCCGCCGGCATTCGCGGCGTGTCGGAGGAGACCACCACCGGCGTGCACCGGCTCTACGAGATGATGCAGGCCGGCACGCTTCGCTTCCCGGCCATCAACGTCAACGACGCCGTCACCAAGTCGAAGTTCGACAACCTGTATGGCTGCCGGCACTCGCTGACGGACGGGATTCTCCGCGCCAGCGACGTGATGCTGGCCGGCAAGGTGGCCGTCATCTGCGGCTACGGCGACGTGGGCAAGGGATGCGCGCAGGCACTGAAGGGGCAGGGCGCGCGGGTCATCATCACCGAGATCGACCCGATCTGCGCGCTGCAGGCGGCCATGGAGGGCTACCAGGTCACCACCCTGGACGACGTGGTGACCACGGCCGACATCTTCATCACCGCCACCGGCAACAAGCAGGTCATCAGCGCCGCGCAGATGGCGCGGATGAAGGACAAGGCAATCGTCGGCAACATCGGCCACTTCGACAACGAAATCGACATGGCGGGGCTCAAGAAGCTCCCCGGCGTGAAGCGGGTCAACATCAAGCCGCAGTTCGACGAGTGGGTCTTCCCTGACGGGCACAGCGTGCTGGTGCTTGCCGAGGGGCGCCTCCTCAACCTCGGCTGCGCCACCGGACACCCGAGCTTCGTCATGTCGGCGAGCTTCACCAACCAGGTGATGGCGCAGATCGAGCTGCACACCAGCGCCGACAAGTACAAGAAGGCGGTCTACACCCTGCCGAAGCATCTCGACGAAAAGGTGGCCCGGCTCCACCTCGGCAAGCTCGGCGTGAAGCTCACGGCGCTGACGCCGGAACAGGCCGGCTATCTCGGCATCAGCCCCGACGGCCCCTACAAGCCGGACCACTACCGGTATTAGTCGCGCGGCGCGCACGGGGGCCTCGGGTCCCGAACGGGGAGGGGCGTGCGCCCCTCCCCCTTCCCTTTCGTCACCAATTGGCACGTGGGTTACGGAGCCAGAAGCCGCGGGGTATTATTCCCGGGTTGACCCACTTAATCCGGGGACCCATGCACCGCTCTCTCGCACTACTCGCTGCCGTGGCGCTCGCCGCCTGCGCCGGCCCCTCGATCACCGTCACGCGCGACGCCACCATCCCGATGCCCGGCGCCGCCACCTACTACTGGGGACCGCCGCCCGAGCACGTCCCCGACGGGCAGGGTGTCGTGGCACAGAGTCCGATCATCCAGGAGCGCATCAAGACGGCGATCAACACCGAATTGCGGAACAAGGGCTACCGGGAGACGGACTCCACCAGCGCCACCTTCATGGTGCGCTTTGCCGTCGGATCG
>Ga0326726_10002411_pt1 | contig 17225 bp, 16 predicted proteins | sample MHFenrmetagenome_2_FD_207603 | JGI IMG/M metagenome (GOLD analysis project Ga0326726, IMG submission 207603) | Lab enriched peat soil microbial communities from Michigan Hollow, Ithaca, NY, United States - MHF15MN | ecosystem: Environmental > Terrestrial > Soil > Wetlands > Peat | place: USA... | reverse complement strand
GGCAAAATATGTGGGAGCATCCTGCAGATGCCCATAGCCGGGCGAGCGCAGCTTGCCCCTATCCCGCACTTCGCGGGACAAGGAACGTAATCCCGGTCCGAGCGGGATTACGCCTTGGGCGGAAGACTTTTTACGAAGCCATCAATTTTTGAAGGGAGTCATGGAATCCATGCGAATTGATTTTGAACGTGGCAGTGGATTAATCCCGGCCATCGTCCAGGATTGGAAGACCGGAGAGGTCCTGATGGTTGCCTATATGAATGCCGAAAGCTGGGCTAAGACCCAAGAAACGGGGAAGGCATGCTTCTGGTCCCGTTCCCGGAAAAAACTCTGGCTCAAGGGAGAGACCTCGGGAAACGTTCAATTAGTCAAGGAAGCCTATCTCGACTGTGATAACGACGCGCTTCTCTTGAAAGTGGAACAATTCGGGGGGGCTGCCTGTCACACGGGATATCGAACCTGCTTTTATCGTCAAATTATCAATGGGCGGCTTGAGACCATCGGGGAACGTGTCTTTGACCCCAAGGAGGTCTATGATGAATAAACTGAAATTCGGCATCCCGAAGGGGAGTCTGGAAAAAGCCACGATTGATCTTTTTCAAAAGGCCGGATGGGTGATCAAAGTGAGTACCCGGAATTATTTTCCCACGGCCGATGATCAACAACTTTCCTTTGCCATCATTCGGGCCCAGGAAATGGCCCGGTACGTGGAAGAAGGGGTTCTGGACGCGGCGATCACCGGAAAGGACTGGATTCTGGAAAATAACAGTGAAGTCGTGGAGGTCCAGGAACTGATCTACTCCAAGGAAAGCCCTCGTCCGGCCCGGTGGGTCTTGGTGGTTACGGAAGGCTCGCCGATTAAAAAAATTGAAGACCTGCAGGGGAAAAAAGTTGCCACGGAGCTTGTTGCCTTCACGCGGCGTTATTTTGCCGAGCGAGGTATTCAAGTCAAAGTGGAGTTCTCCTGGGGAACCACTGAGGCCAAAGTCGTGGAAGGTTTGGTGGATGCGATCGTGGATGTAACCGAGACCGGATCGACGATCCGGGCTCATGGCCTCCGCATTGTTCATGAATTGATGCAATCCACTCCGCGGTTGATTGCCAATAAGCAAGCATGGGAAGATCCGTGGAAAAAGGAAAAAATCCTTCAAATCTCAATTTTGCTGAAAGCAGCTCTCGGGGCGGACCGCATGGTAGGCCTAAAGATGAACATTCCCGAAAAAAATCTGAAAGAAGTGATAACCATTCTTCCTTGTTTGAATGCCCCCACCGTTGCCTCCCTTTACCAGAGTGACTGGTATTCCGTAGAGGTTGTCGTTCGGGAAGAGGTTGTGCGCGAGCTAATTCCGCTTTTGCTGAAAAAGGGAGCCGAAGGCATTATTGAGTACGCTTTGAATAAAGTGATTTAAAAGAGCTTTCACCCGGAAGCCAGGGGTTTGGGTAAATTTTATATTTTCCCCTATTTCTCTTGACAACCCCGAAATAGCTGTGATACCCATTTTTTTAAAACCACGCCCGCAGAACCTTGGCCCCCCCAACGGGCCTGATCCTTCATGGTTGTTTTGAAATAAAGAACTGGAACTCCGATCCTCTTCGGAGAAAGGAGAAGTTGACGTGTTCCCCATTGTTGAATCCCGGGTTCTGGCGACAGCCGTTAAGCAATTTAAAGTGACCGCCCCGGAAATCGCCCGAAAAAGGAAACCCGGTCAGTTTATTGTCTTGCGGACCCATGAAGAAGGGGAACGAATCCCCCTGACGATCGCCGATGCGGATCCGGAAGCAGGAACGATCACGCTCATATTTCAGGAGGTGGGAAAATCAACCGCCCATCTCGGAACGCTTTCCTCGGGCGATTCCCTTCTGGATCTCATTGGGCCATTGGGTCACCCCACGCATATAGAAAAATTCGGTACCGTTGCTTGCATCGGCGGAGGAATCGGCATCGCCCCCGTCTACCCGATTGCCAGGGGAATGCACGATGCCGGGAACCGGGTCCTGGCCATTATCGGCGCCCGCACCAAAAACCTTTTGATTCTGGAAGAAGAAATGTCTAAAGTTACTGATTTCCTTCGGGTCTGCACCGATGACGGGACTTATGGCTATCATGGCTTTGTCAGTGACGCTCTCCAGGACATTCTTGATCAGGGGACCCATATCGACTTAGTGGTGGCCATCGGCCCAGTGCCGATGATGCGGGTCGTCTGTAACCTTACCCGGAACCGGAATCTCAAAACCATCGTCAGCCTAAACCCCATCATGGTGGATGCAACCGGAATGTGCGGCGCGTGCCGGGTGTCGGTGGGAGGGAGGACCCGTTTTGTCTGCGTGGATGGGCCTGAGTTTGACGGCCATGAAGTAAATTTTGCCGAATTAGTGAAACGCCAAAGAGCCTATCTGCCCCAGGAGAAAAATTCCATGGAAAAATTCCAGCATGCCCATGGGGCCTGTCTTGGAGGGAAGCCGTGATCGCGGAAACCACGGAAAAGAAGAAGAGAGAAACAATTCCTCGACAGAAGATGCCCGAACAGGAGGCCAAGGCGCGGGCAAAAAATTTTGACGAGGTTCCCTTTGGATACAATCCCGACTTGGCCAAAATGGAAGCCAGCCGATGCCTGCAGTGCAAGAAGCCGGCCTGTGTCAAGGGTTGTCCGGTTTCGATTGATATTCCTTCATTTATCTGGATGATTCTTCAGGATGATTTTTTGGGAGCGGCCCGAAAACTCAAAGAGATGAACAGCCTTCCCGCAGTTTGCGGTCGGGTCTGCCCGCAGGAGGATCAGTGCGAGAAGGTGTGCGTCCTGGGCAAAAAGGGGGAACCGGTAGCCATCGGACGGCTCGAACGGTTTGCCGCGGATTACGAACGGAAACACGGGGAGTTTGTCATGCCGCCGAAAGCCTCACCCAGCGGAAAGAAAGTCGCTATCGTAGGGTCCGGGCCGGCAGGTTTGACCGTGGCCGGCGATCTTATTAAAAAGGGCCACCAGGTGACCATTTTTGAGGCCCTGCACAAGGCCGGAGGTGTTTTGGTTTACGGAATTCCCGAGTTTCGTCTGCCTAAGGCCATTGTCCAGGCGGAAGTGGACTACCTGGGGAATCTCGGCGTAGAAACCCGGACGAATCAGGTCATCGGCCAAATCAACACCGTCGATGAACTCATGGCCAGTGGATATGATGCCGTCTTTCTGGGAACCGGCGCCGGCTTCCCGACCTTCATGAACATTCCTGGAGAAAATTTAAATGGCGTTTACTCGGCCAATGAATATCTGACCCGCTCCAACCTGATGAAGGCATACCTCTTTCCCCAGTATGACACGCCCATCGCTCGAGGAAAAAACGTAGCGGTCCTGGGAGGAGGCAACGTGGCCATGGATTCGGCCCGAACGGCGATCCGCCTCGGAGCAGACAATGTTTACATCGTTTATCGCCGCTCGAAAAAAGAACTTCCGGCCCGGATCGAGGAAGTCCATCATGCCGAAGAGGAAGGGGTCCAGTTCCATTTCCTGACTCTCCCGGTACAGTTCCTGGGGAACGATGAGGGGTGGGTGAACGGAATGGAGTGCCAAAAGATGGAATTGGGGGAGCCTGACCAGTCTGGACGACGCCGTCCCATCGCGATCCCCGGATCGGAGTTCAAAATCGATGTGGACTTAGTCATTGTGGCCATCGGCACCGCAGCGAACCCGCTGATCCAATCCACGACCCCCGATCTGAAGACCAACAAGTGGGGCTATATCATCGCCGATCCGGAAACCGGCGTTACGAGCAAAAAAGGAGTTTATGCCGGTGGTGATATCGTCACCGGTTCCGCTACGGTCATCCTAGCCATGGGAGCGGGTCGCCAAGCTGCGGATGCGATTCATAAATATCTATCAGGATGAAATGTGCTTCTCGCCTGCTGAATAAGAGAACGGTTGGGTAAAATCATCAACGGGGCGAAAATTTCTCGCCCCTCGAGCGCATGGAAGAGCCGAAGAAAGGATTTGACTTTCTTTTCTTATGGTGTGAAGATAAGAAAAAAATAATGGTTTGTGTCCGTGCTCAAACCCTTTGAATGATTGTTTATTCTCGGATCGCGGAGACAGATCATGATTTGATGCAAGGCGGCATGGGAAGGGGGTGCAAGTCCCCCGCTGCCCCGCAACTGTAAGCGGAACGAAACCCACAAGAAACCGCAAGGCGCAAGGGGAAAGAAGGAAGTAGAATCCTTAAGCTTTGAACCTTGAGCCGGTTAAAGGTTTCAGCCACTGGACTCTGTCCGGGAAGGCGTGGGGAATCCGCCGGGATTCGGCGGATCTGTAGGATGCCGCAAGCCAGGAAACCTGCCCGCCTTGACAAGGATAAGCAACCCTTCCGCGGGGAGGGGTGGGCGGTTGAGTTATTTCCCCGGACCCCAATCTTCCCCCCGAAGGTTGGGGTCTTTTTTTTCAATTTTCAGCGCAGAGAGCGCAGATGATTTAGAATTTAAAAATCAGGATGCATCAGCAAGTTCTCATTTGGGTGTTCAATTTGCGAATTTTCTTATTTCGTTTTCCCTGCGATCTCAGCGGTCTCTGCGGTAAAAAAATATGGATAAGAAAATTATTTTCATAACTGGTGGAGTGCGGAGCGGGAAGAGCCGGTTTGCCCAGGAATTGGCCAAAAAATTTGCCGGGTCCAAGGCTTATCTGGCCACAGCTCAAGCCCTTGATGCCGAGATGCAAAGGCGGATTTCCCGCCATCAAAAATCCCGTCCCCGGGCCTGGCAGACTTTGGAAGAGCCCGTCCACATCGGCGATGTGATTCAAAAAAAAGGAAAGAGGTTCGACCTGATCCTCCTCGATTGTCTGACCCTCTGGCTGTCGAATCTCATGATGGCAGGGTGGAGCCAGAAGAAAATTCTCGGGGAGACGACCCGGTTTCTTAAAATGGCCCGCAAGTCTTCGTCTTCTTTTATTTTCGTGAGTAATGAAGTAGGCATGGGCATTGTCCCGGACAATCCAGCGGGCCGGTTCTTTCGGGATGTGAGCGGGATGATCCACCAGAGAGTAGCCCAAGAAGCAGATGAAGTCTATTTTTTGATCTGTGGGTTGCCCCAGAAAATAAAGGGGTAAAAAGAAATATGAAGAAGCGACTTGAGGAAAAACTGGCGGCCATTCAACCGATCAAAGAAGAATTTCTTTCCTTGGCCCAGGCTCGCCTGGATCATTTGACCAAACCCGTGGGAAGCCTTGGCCAGCTTGAAGAACTTGCCAAGCGGTACGCGGCCATGGTTGAAAAGGCAACGCCCGTGATTCAGAAAAAAATTATTTATACTTTTGCCGCCGACCATGGGGTTACCAAAGAAGGGGTCAGCGCCTATCCTCGGGAAGTGACCACCCAGATGGTTTACAACTTTCTGAGGAAAGGGGCGGGAATAAATGTTCTCGCGGAACATGTGAAGGCTGAAGTCATCGTCGTGGACATCGGGGTGGATCACGAATTTGCCCCGGTGGAAGGGTTGAAAATCCGTAAGGTAGCCTTGGGAACAGATAACATGGTCCTCGGGCCGGCGATGTCGAGGAAGCAGGCCCTTCAAGCCATCCACGTGGGTCTGGAGATGGCGGACCATGCGGGGACGCAGAAAGCCGACCTGGTGGGGACGGGCGATATGGGGATTGGAAATACGACCCCGAGCAGTGCGATCCTCTCGGTATTAGCCGGAATGCCGGTAAATCAGGTAACCCACCGGGGCACCGGAATCGATGACCTCGGTCTGACCCGCAAAGTTCAGATTATTGAAAAGGCCATTGCCCGCAACAAACCGGATCCGCATGATCCCCTCGATGTTCTGGCCAAAGTGGGAGGTTTCGAAATCGGCGGGATCGCCGGTTTGATCATAGGCTGTGCCTCTCACCGTATTCCTGTGGTGGTGGATGGATTCATCTCCGCCGCGGGGGCCATGATTGCCGTGGCTTTAAATCCTGCGATCAAAGGATACCTCTTTGCATCTCATCAGTCCGTCGAAGTCGGGCATCGATTCATGTGGGAATATCTGGGTCAGAAACCAATCCTGAATCTATCCTTACGTCTTGGGGAAGGAACGGGAGCGGCCCTCGCGATGGGCATCATCGAAGCGGCGGTAAAAATTCTGACGCAAATGGCAACGTTTACCGAAGCCGGAGTATCCGGGAAGAACCCATGAATCGCTTTTCCCTGGCTTGGCAATTTTTAACGATCCTTCCCGGGCAGAGAAAGAAAGGGGCCGCGGACCCTCAACTTTTGGGTCCGTCCATGGCCTGTTATCCTCTTGTCGGTTTTTTTCTGGGGCTGATCCTCTGGATCCTGTTTTGGTTTTTGACCTGGATGTTCCCTCGGAGCTTGGCGGACGGTCTTCTTCTTTTTCTTTTGGTTCTTTTGACAGGGGCGCTGCACCTGGATGGCCTGGCGGACACCTTGGATGGCCTGGCGCATGGGAAGACTGCAGAGGAAAGATTGCAGATCATGAAAGACCACCGCGTAGGTGCGTTTGGGGTCATCGGGCTAATCCTAATCTTGGGAATCAAGTTTCTCGCCTTGAATTCCCTTCCCAAACAGGTGGCGATCAAAGGATTGTTGATGGCCTTGACCCTCAGTCGGTTCTCCATGGTGCAACTACTCTATCGGAGTCCCTATGCCCGCAAAGAAGGGGGGTTGGGGTTGGTTTTCAAAGAGCAGCTGAAGAAAAAGGAGATGATCTTCGCGGCCCTTTTGGCTCTGGTTATCCCCCTTTTTTTCCTGCGGATTCGCGGGCTCATCTTGTGGAGCCTTGTTCTTTTGAGTACATTCCTTATGGAAAAGTTTTTTATCCGGAAAATAGGGGGGGTTACCGGAGACGTTCTCGGAGCCGGAAATGAAATCAATGAAACGTTCATTCTCGTCCTGGTTGCTGGCATGAACCATTGGGCATTGGATGTCTAACAAGAGGAGATCATGGATTCAGAGCGAACGCGACTCTACCTGATGCGACATGGAGAAGTAGTCAACCACGGAGTCTACAACGGGCAGACAGATGTGGATATCACTCCCGCGGGCGCAAGGCAGATGGAACGCCTTCGGGAATGGCTGCAAGATAAAGCGTTGACGGCCATCTACTCCAGCGATCTTTTGAGGACGAAAAAGGGAGCCGCGATCATTGGGCAGCCGCACGGTCTTAAACCCGAAAGCTTCCGCGAGCTTCGAGAAATGAATTTCGGGCGCTGGCAAGGTCTTACCTACCAGGAAGTCATGGAAAAATATCCTCAGGATATTCCTCAATGGATGAATCAACTGGAAACGTTTCGGATTCCGGAAGGAGAAAGCATCCTGGATGTGCGTGAGCGGGCGATGAGGAAAATTAGCTGTTTCCTTGAAAGACACCGCGGAAAAGAGTTCGCTTTAGTCTGCCATGGGGCTTTAAACCGGGTGATTTTGGCCGAGGCCCTTCATCTGCCCATTCCACAGCTTTTGCGGATCGAACAGGACTACGGTTGCCTGAATATCATTGAATACGCTCCGTCATGGACGGGTGTAAAACTGATCAACGGATAGGAGCGCTATCCAAGCGGGAATTTCGTCACGCAACAGGCTCCCGGAAACATAGAAAGTCCAGGGTTGCCCTGCATTCAATCGAGCGCAGGGTGGAATGCAGAATGCGGAAACAAAAAAATTTTTTCATCCTTCTGTCTTTTTTATCGCTATTTGGATTGAGAGAGGTGGGGCTAGCCGTTCCTTTTACCGATGAATTGGGCCGAAAAGTGATGGTCGTCCATCCGCCCCAGCGGATCATTTCTATTGCCCCCAGCGTAACCGAGATTCTTTTCGCTCTAAATTTGGGGGAAAGGATTGTGGGCGTGAGCAGTTATTGCAATTATCCTCCGGAAGCGAAACAGAAGGAAAGGGTAGGGGGATATATTAACCCCTCCATGGAGAAGATTGTCGCCCTTCACCCTGACCTGGTGATCCAGACAGCTGATGGAGACTTGAAAACCTTCGTGGATCGGCTGACGAGCCTTGGAATCCCGATATACATTACCAACCCCCGCTCAGTAAACGAGGTCATGGAATCCATTTTGAAGATTGGAGCGGTGACTTTTACTACGAAGGGAGCCGAAAATCTGGTGGGTTCCATGAGGGAGAAGATACAGGATATCCAAAGAAGGGTGCAAGGACAGCCCCAACCACGAGTTCTCCATGCAATGTCGGTGGACCCTTTGATCAGCTCGGGAAAGGGGACGTTTGTTCATGACTTGATCTTGTTGGCTGGGGGGAGGAATGTGGCTGAAAATGCCCGGGGAAAACACCCCCAACTGAGTATGGAAGAAGTGATGGCGAGGGATCCCGAAGTCATCCTCCTTTCGGCCATGCTTTCGAGTGATTCCCTCCAGGATCAAAAGAAATGGTGGCAGCGCTGGCGGGAGATCTCAGCGGTTCGTTCGGGGCGCATCTATGCCGTGGAGGCAGATTTGATTCTCCGTCCGTCCCCCCGAATCGTAAGGGGGTTGGAGGAAATCGCCCGGGCCTTGCATCCGGAACTTTTAAAAAAATGATTCGGTACCGTGTCTGGGGAAAGTAATTTGCTCCGCCATCTCCCTGGGAATGGCGCCCACCCGTACACTTACACATATCATTTATGGCTCGCTGGACCTTAAAACGTTGGGCGGTTTGGAATCTTTTCCTTTTCCTCTGTTTGCTGGGGGTGATTCTCCTGGCCTTATCTTGGGGTGCCGTTTCCATCCCGCTGGGAAAGAGCTGGGCCATCTTGTCCCATCGTTTATGGGGATGGCCCGCTCCGGATTCTTTTTTGCCCCGGGAAATTTCTATCATTCTGGAATTGCGTTTACCGAGAGTCATTTCCGGGGCCCTGGTGGGCGCGGGACTCGCTCTTGCGGGAGCCGTCCTGCAAGCTCTTCTGCGGAATCCTTTGGCAGATCCTTTTGTCTTAGGGATCTCCAGCGGCGCCGCTTTGGGAGCCGTTCTGGCAATCCTTTTTGGTCTCGGGGGGACCCTGCTCGGATCGTATATCGTTCCGGGAACCGCGTTTGTCGCTGCCCTCCTGACGATTTTCTTCGTTTATTCGATTGCGAGAGTGGGGGGGCGAGTTCCTGTCCAAACTATGCTCTTGGCCGGGGTCATCGTCAGCTCCTTCTTCTCCGCCATGATCATGTTCCTGATTTCCCTGACCAGCGATGAACGTCTGCACAGCGTAACTTTTTGGCTGATGGGCAGCTTGGAGTATATGGCTTCTCAGAACCTTGGATTCATTGCTCTCTACTTCTTCGGGGGAGGAGTGATCTTATTTTTCATGGCGAAGGACCTCAACCTCATGGCTTTAGGAGAGGAAACCGCCCTCGAATTGGGAGTGGATGTGGAAAGAGTCAAGTTGATCGCTTTTATCTTTACCTCCTTGATAACCGGGGCCGTCGTATCCGTGAGCGGCCTCATTGCCTTTGTAGGGCTGATTGTTCCGCACATGATCCGGATGATCTGGGGACCGGATCATCGTTTTCTCCTCCCGGCCTCTGCATTAGGTGGAGCCATGTTCCTGATCCTGGCCGATACGCTGGCCCGGACCGTTATGGCTCCTTTGGAAATCCCTGTGGGAGTCATTACCGCCATAACCGGAGCGCCATTTTTTATCTATCTCCTAAGGAAAAAAGGGCATGCGGTCTATCATTGAATTGGAGTCGGTTGATTTCCAATATCCGGGGAGAAAGATTTTTACGGGTCTCAGTCTGGCCATGGCGAGAGGAGAAATTTTAGGCCTGATCGGACCCAACAGTTCCGGAAAGACGACATTGCTGCAGCTAATGGATGGTCTGCTCACTCCCGATCGAGGGAGAATTCTTTTAGATGGGGAGGATTTGCGAGCGCTTTCGCGCTCTTCCATTGCCAGGAAAATTGCGGTTGTGCCCTCGGGAATGGACGTCCCTTTTGCCTTCACCGTCGGCGAAATCGTCTTGATGGGACGGGGGATTTATCTCGGCCGTTTGGGGTGGGAAAAAAAGAGAGACTGGGAAGTGGCCCGGGAGGGGATGGCTTTGACCGACGTGTTGGAGCTGGAAGACCGGCCTTTCTGGGAGCTGAGTCAAGGGGAAAGACAAAGAGTGCTGATTGCCCGGGCTCTCGCGCAGGAACCGGAAGTGATCCTCCTGGATGAGCCGACCTCGCACCTGGATTTGAACCATCAAATCGAAATTCATGAACTGATCCGTCACTTGAATGCCGTTCGAAATCTGACGGTTCTCAATATCTCTCATGATTTGAATCTGGCCGCGGAGTACTGTCACCGGATCATGATGCTGTCCCAAGGAGGAATTTTCTGCTCCGGACCCCCGGCCCAGGTCATTACCGAAGATCATATCCGCAGCGTGTACGACATTTCCGTGATCGTGGAACCCAATCCATTCTCCGGGGCCCCCCGGGTGACCCCGGTGAGTAAATCCAAAATGGTTCAATCCCAGGTTCCCAAAACCGTTCACGTAATCTGCGGTGGGGGCAGCGGTTCTGATTTGATTCGCCGTCTGGTTTCGCGGAAAATCCGCGTCACCCTAGGGGTCCTGAACATAGGAGACAGCGATTACCTCATTGGAAAAACGCTGGGATTAGCCATGGCCGCGGAAGCCCCATTTACCTCGATCTCAGAGAAGGCATGCGCAGAAAATAGAGCCTTAATGGCTCATGCCGACCTCATCATCTTGGAGAGACTTTACATTGGCAGAGGCAATTTGGGCAATCTGCAAGCAGCGGTTGAGGCAATCCAAGAAGGGCGGAAAGTGCTGGTCCTTGAAAGCGATCCGTCCCATGATTATACAGGAGGTGAGGCCAAGGAATACTATCAGGAATTGAGAAGAGGCGGAGCAACTTTTTGCATCGATCACCCACAAATTTTGAAGGAGGTTGAGAAAGTTTTATCCTGAAGGTTTCAGCGGAAGGTGGTGCAAATCCACCGCTGCCCCGCAACTGTGATGGGAACGAAAACCACAAGAAACCGCAACGCACAAGGCGTAAGGCGCAAGGAGATGGAAAATAAGATCCTTGGGCCTTTAACCTTGAGGCCACCGTTGGTTTCGACCACTGGACTTCGGTCCGGGAAGGCGTGGAGAGTAGAAAGCCCTGAGCCAGGAGACCGAGACGCTTCAGGAAGCCTTTCGAACCTTTCGCGGGAAAGGAGAAGATGAAATATGAGCAGGCGGAGGTCGTTTGTCTTGGGCATTTGTATCGTAGGAGCTCTCGGGCCGGGGTTTTTCGGGGACGCCGTCTATGGGAGCGAAGTGGAATTGGGGCAGGTCGTGGTCACAGCCACCCGGACTGACGTGGAGATCAGCGACGCTCCCCAGTCGATCAGCGTCATTACAAAAGAAGAGATTCGCAACACACCCGACCGGACCATTCCCGAAATCATCCAACGAGCCGCGGGAGTCCAGGTAAACCAGAATGGGCCAATGGGTTCCATCTCTACCGCTCAAATTCGCGGTTCAGAAGCGGGGCAGGTGCTGATCATGATTGATGGCCGCCGGATCAATGATGCCCAAAACGGCCAGTTTGACCTCAGCAGCCTGCCCCTGACCAAGGATGATATCGAGCGCATCGAAGTGCTTCGCGGGGGTGCCTCCGCCCTTTATGGGTCCGATGCCATGGGCGGGGTAATCAATATCATTACCAAGTCTCCGTCCAAGGAGCCCTCCGCCCGGGTTTCCTCGTCCTTTGGCCGGTTCGGCACCCAGGAATACTCCCTGAGCTCCCGCTGGAAGCCAGGGCCCCTTGGATACGGCCTGTTTGCCTCCTGGGGAAGATCCGATGGCTACCGCCCCAACAGTGATTACCAGGGCTTGACGCTTGGGGGAGAGCTGTACTACGATCTTCCCTGGAAGGGGGAGCTCAAGGTATCTGCCAGGAACATTCAGAAGGAGATCGGCCTTCCCGGCCCAATCAACTTCACCGACCCGGATGATCGCGAGAAGGATAATCTGACCCAGCTCGACCTGAATTACCGGGACAAGATCGGCTCGAACGTGACCCTGGATTTCAAGGGGTGGCAGAATATCAACCGCAATATATTCGACCCGGGGACGCAGGGGTTCAGCGCGGGCTCGTCCACCGTGAATAAAAGTTACGCGACGGGCGGAAACTTCCAGGCGACGGCAGCGATTGGCAGCGCCAACCTGGTTACCGGCGGTATAGAAGCCATCCAGAACCGGGTTGACAGCAGCGCGTCTGGTGTTCACCAGGGCACCACGGGCGCGATTTATCTTCAGGACGAAATCGAGGTGGCCAAACCAGTAACCGCCACCCTTGGCCTGCGCTACGACGCCAACTCGCTTTTTCAGGACCAGTTGGATCCACGGGCCGCCCTCCTTGTTCGTTTGCCCTGGGAGACCCGGGTCCGCGCGTCGGTGACACGGTCTTACCGGGCGCCGACTTTCAATGATCTTTTCTGGCCGGCCACCGGGTTTACCGCGGGCAACCCGAACCTGCAGCCCGAGAAGGCCTGGTCTTATGAACTGGGAGGGGAGAAGAAATTCGGCGACCTGGCGATTTTCAAAGTCGCTGGCTTCTACCGGGATGTAACGAACCTGATCCTTTGGGCGCCGGGGGCCGACTTCGTATGGCGCCCCACTAACGTCCAAAGTGCGCATATATGGGGTGCGGAAACGGAGCTCGTCTTCCACCCCTGGAAGGGCGTGTCGATTCCCCTGAACTATTCCTATCTTTATCCCCAGGATCAATCGACCGGAGGACCGATTACGAATAAGCCGAAACACATCGTCAATGCCGGGGTAGAGTACGTAACCTCTTTCGGCCTCAAATCCAGCTTGAAGGGACGATATGTGCAGTATTATGTAAATAGCACCTCCACCCTGAACCGGGATTATTTTGTGGTCGATGCTCGCCTGGCATACGAATTCAAGGTCTACCAGAAGTTTAAAGGGGAAGGCTTTGTCAGCCTGACCAATGCCTTTGATAGGCATTACCAGATTAACGAAGGCTACCCGATGCCGCCTCAGTCATTGAATGGGGGGATATCTTTTGCTTTTTAGAAAAAGGGTGAGGCCCAAGGCGCAAAAATTAAACTTGCAGGTTCGAAGGCCAAAGTAAAAAAATAGGCCTTGCACCCAAGGCCCTAGCCGCACACGAGTTTTTATGAAACGCTTCTTTTTTATATCTGCCCTCTTTCACGGGACCCTGCTCTTGATTCTTTTTTCCTGGGAAATTCCTCAGGCAGATCGGATGCTCCTCAGGAACAGGATCGAAGTGTTTCTCGTTGAAAAAATGGAGGAGAAGATAGAGGAAAAGAAACTTCAGGGCGCCAGCCCTCCGCTATTGAAGAAGGAATTTAAACGGGATTTCACGGAGAAAAAAGAAATAGAGGGAGCCCGGCAGATCACCCCAACGAAACCGGAAGAGAAAAAAGAGCAACCAAAGCAAGAAAGGCTGGAGACAAACCAGATAAAGGCGGATGAAGAGAGAACCAAAATAGAAGACAAGGCTCCTGCAGAAGAGTGGAATTTAAAAGCCAAAGGAGAAGACGAACGGATTATTCAGGCGAAACTGACGCACCAGATTATTGAAGATGGAATTGCCAAGGAATTAGCCAACTCCGCAGGAACACCCCAAATTTCCTTGGCCAGGGGAAATCCCGGCCCGGCCTTTATCGCCTTTCCAGAGTCGGAGATGGAAAGAGAAGGGCGCCAGGGCGGAAGAGGGGAAAAAGGTGTCGCTTCCGGCAAAGGAGAGGGAGGGCCTATACAGGTTAGCAGCATTCGATCCCCACCTCAGGAGGGGAACTCCATTCTTCTTGAGATTATGCGCAGGATCGAAGGTGCTAAACGGTATCCAAAAGCCGCCCGGAAAATGCATATTGAGGGAAAGGCGACGGTCCGTTTCAAAATCAAGCCCGATGGGAAAGTGGACTCCGTCGAAGTCGTGGAGTCGTCGGGTTCGGATATTTTGGACCAGGCCTCCCTGGAAACTGTCCAGCGGGCTGTCCCCCTGCCTTTCAAAGAAGGATGGTTGAAGGTGGGAATAGTTTTTAAAATTCTTTAATGAATTTAAAAACTAATGAGTTTCACCACGGAGAGCACAGAGTCCACAGAGATTTATTATCAAAAAGCTTTCGCAATATTGGGTCCTCTATTCTTGCTTTTCATTAAAATTTTCTCTAAAACTCTGTGCCCTCTGTGTGCTCTGTAGTACAAATTATAATGAAGAAAGAATGGGTTTTTGAAGAAATTGCCGTGGAATCCTATTCCGGATACAAGGGAGAAGAAACTCCCCGTTCGTTCACTTATCAAAATCGGCGCTTCGAAATTTTGGAAATTTTAGATCGCTGGTATGAAGGAGGGATGAACCCGACAGGAATCCTCCACAGTTATTTCAAAGTTAAAAGCCGGGAGGGGGAGATTTTTCTCATCCGCTACACGCCGAGTTTTCAAACCTGGACTCTTTGCCGTAAAATTCCCGTACCCAATTTTTCCAACGATTAAACGCCCTGCAAAGCTATGTTTTCGTTCGCTGAGGCGGAGCTTTGATGAATGATTTGGTTGGCGTAAAAAAGGGGATTGTGGTTTAATTCTTAAGGGATCCCTATCGCAGACAGGACCGCAGGTAACAAAAAGGTCCAAGCCCCGGAAATCCTTATTTTTTGAGGTTTTATTTTGATTTTTCCCGATGCCGAGGACATTTTTGATATTGCCCGAGAATACGGTTTGACGCCAGACCAAATATTGGATTTTAGCGCGGCCATCAATCCGCTGGGTCTGTCCAAAAGAGTGGAGAAAAAGCTAAAGAACAACCTACCTGTGGTTCTTCGTTACCCGGATTCCCATTGTCTGGATTTGGCCCAAACACTGGCGCAGTTTCATGGCCTTGCCGAAGATCAAATTCTTCCCGGAGGCGGAGAAACGGAGTTTATTTATGCTATCCCCCGTGTTTTTTTCATGCCGCGAGTTTTGGTGGTCACGCCCACATTCCGTGCGTATGAACGGGCTTTGGAAGCTGCAAACCAAAGGGGAGAAAGGCGCATTGATTTTTTCGAAACCCGGGAAGAAGATGGTTTCGAAGTGGACGCCAATGGGCTCGTTTCCACTCTGACGATTGGTTATGACGCCTTGTACCTCTCAAATCCCGGCTTTCCTACGGGGATTCTGACCGGCAAAGAAGACTTGCTTCGTATCCTTGCCCAAACCGAGCGGCAAAACACCTGGTTCATTCTGGATGAGAGGTCCATAGACTTCATTGAGGAGAACTCTCTGAAGGAGATGATAAATACCTGCCCTCATCTTATCGTTCTTCGGTCGATGGCGGAATTTTTTGCCCTGCCGGGATTGCAGGTCGGATACGCGATTACCAATAGAGAGGTGGTCAATAGACTTCGCGAGGGGAAAGAACCCTGGATGGTCAATGCCCTGGCCCAAATGGCCGCGATCGAAGCACTGAACGATAAGGCCTATATCCGCCGCGCGAGGGAATGGATGCCCGGGGAACGAGGCCGCCTGATCCAGGGCTTGCGGTCCATCCCGGGGTTTGTGCCTTATCCAGGATCGGTCAATTATCTCTTCATCCAACTTCTTCCATTTCTTGGTTTCACGGCAGGGGAACTCCGGGAAAAACTGATTTCTCAGGGTATCCTGGTTCGTGACTGCCGGCATTTCCACCATCTTGGGCCGTATTTCCTACAAATTGCGGTGCGAACCCGGCAGGAAAACAACCTCCTGATCAAAGCCCTCCGGCGGATTGTTCAGAGTATCCCCATGTCCGGTGAATCCTCGCCAAACCCATAAAGACTTCCCCTCCCAGAGCCCGCATCTCGACCTTGAATGCAAAGATTTTTTTGAGTATTCCTGAAAATTCTTATGGTTTTTTATGGAGTATTGAGAAGCACTTTACAAGATAGCAGCGAAAAAAAGCTTGACAAATTTTCCCCAAATGTTGTAAACACTGATTGTCCGAAACATGGATAGAGAAAAATTGCCATTCGTCGAGGTTCGTAACGTAGCTTTTGGACCATCCATTCCTTAACCGCCAACTGTTTTTAATAATTTAAAGGGAGTAACGAGTTTATGTGGGAGACCCTTGAAGTAGTCCTCATTTATTCGTTTATTCTCGGCTCTCTTTACCTCCTGATTTCTCTTGGATTCTCCATCATCTGCGGAGTGCTGAGGATCTTCCACTTAGGGTATGCTTATCTCTTTACCCTAACCGTTTATATCGTATGGATGTTCATGAAGGAGCTTGGTTTTGGGTTGATCCCGGCCCTCCTGGCCATGGTGGTGGTTCAATTTCTCATCTCCTATATTATCTACAAAGGCATCATCATGAAATACATGGCCCGGGAAGAAATCATTCTGACCGGGCTTCTCCTGGTATCCATCGTCGTGGAACAGGTGGTGAATTACCGATACCCCATCCAGGCCGGGGTCTACATTAACACCACCATTATTGACGGAAGTTCCGATATCGGATCGGCTGTCATCTCCAATCAACTGTTGGTGGGGGCGGCGGTCGCCATCCTCCTGACCATTTTGTTCATCCTTTTCTTCCTCAAAACCCGGATCGGCCTGGCCATCCGGGCCCTTTCCCAGGATATTTATAGCAGCCGGCTCATCGGGATCCACGTGGAAGGTCTCTATACGCTGACCATGTTCCTGATCTTGATCCCCGTGATCATCGGAACTCTCATCGTGGCTCCGGTCTGGGCCGTAGACCCGACGATGGGCTCGCTCTACATGACAACAGCCATCTTAGTGGCGATTCTGGGGGGGCTGGGCAATATTAAGGGCACCATTATCGCCAGCTATCTTATCGGATTCACTCATGCCTTTGTCTCCTTCGTATTGGGGGAACCGCGATTTATGAACTTCTCGGCTTTGCTTCTGGTCATGATCATTCTAATGGTGAGACCGCAGGGAATCGCCAAGAGTGAGGCGCTATGGTAGACGTGGAAATCAGAAGAGACCGCATCATCATCCGCTTCAAAGGGAAGAAGTGGGACTGGATTCTGGAGCCCCGGTACTGGCGAAACACCCTCATCTGGTCGGCCTTCCTGATCCTCTTTCCCATTATCTCTTATTTTGTCAGTCCCATCCTCCTCAACACAGTGATCTCCGCCAACCTCTACGCGGCCATTGCCATCCCGCTCGCTTTGATGACCCTGGGAACGGGACGGATGAACTTTGGCCCCAACTTTTTCATCGGGGTGGGAGGGTACACGGCCGCTCTTCTGTCCATTGCCTATGGATGGGGACCGCTGG
>Ga0326726_10002410_pt1 | contig 17229 bp, 15 predicted proteins | sample MHFenrmetagenome_2_FD_207603 | JGI IMG/M metagenome (GOLD analysis project Ga0326726, IMG submission 207603) | Lab enriched peat soil microbial communities from Michigan Hollow, Ithaca, NY, United States - MHF15MN | ecosystem: Environmental > Terrestrial > Soil > Wetlands > Peat | place: USA... | reverse complement strand
CATCTCCGGATGACGTAGTAGAGGTTCGACGGGGAGGTCTATTTTCTTGACTTGTGGGTTTTTTTCGAAGAAGTGCCCCCAGATTTCGGTGTCTGTCTCTGATTTGGATGCGATGATGTCACCGAGGGTAGTGATCTTAAGGCCGTAGCCGTAGGTACCGAGTGGTAGGCCCATGGTGGTGATGTAGTCGGCTTTGGTGTGTTGATAGGTGTCGATGAGTTTGTCGAGGTGGATGGCGTCGGCGAGGGGGTTGTCTGCGGTGGTGGAGGCGATGAAGTCGACGTGGAAGGCTTGGGCGGCGTGGTAGAGGCGGTCGAGGACGTCTTCTTTGCTGCCGCGGAAGTGTTCGATTTCTTTTTTTTCTGCGACGTCGACGAGGATGTCGTCTTGGGGGTCGATGCTGGTGCAGAGGATGACCATGTCGGCGTTGTGCGAGGTTTTGAGTCGGTCGATCATGTGTTCAATCATGGGGTATCCTTCGATGTAGCGCATGACTTTGAGGGGGAGTCGGGTGGATTTCATCCGTGCGGTGATGGTGATGGCTTGTTTCATGGTTTTTTCACCTTGGTCCAGTTGATGGAGTCATTGGCTTTGACGTCGGTGGTGAGTTGTGTGCCGAGGATTTTGAGGTAGTCGCGTTGTTGGATGGGGTTTTCTGGTTCGGTGCGTTTGAAGGTGATGTCGGTGGGGTTGAGGGTGTGTCCTTTGTGGAGGTCGTGGGTGGCGACGAGGGTGAATTTCATGGGTCCGTTGGAGGCGACGGCTTTTTCGTAGTCGTTGAGTTCCATGGATCCTGTTCCTAGTGTGGTGGTGAGGAGTTCGATTTGTCGTTTGATTTCGCAGAGGGCGTAGATGCTGATGGCGGATTCGTAGTCGATGCGTTTTTCTCCGGGGGTGAGGGTGACGTGTTTTTCGATGAAGTTGGCGCCTTTGATGAAGCCGGCGACGGTGATGAGGGTGTTGTCTTTGTGGTCCCAGCTGGTGTGGTCGGCGTAGCCGATGGGGACGTGGTAGGTGTGTTGCATGGTGGTGAGTTTGTTGAGGTTGATGTATTCGAATTTTGTTGGGTAGATTTGGAAGCCGTAGGTGAGGAGGATGTCGGGTCGGTCGAGGTAGTCGAGGGCGTAGTGGATGTCGTCTTGGGTGGATCCGCCGACGCCGAGGATGACGGGTTGGGGAATTTTTTTAGCGCGGTCGAGCATTTCGAAGTTGTTGATGGCGATGGCGTGCAGTTCGACGGCGGTGACGAGGTCGGGGTGGTTGGCTGCGAAGTCGATGGCGTTTTTTTCGTCGGCGAGGACGATGGTTTCGAAGCCTTTTTGTTTGGTTTCTTGTAGGATGTTTTCCCAGGTGTTGGGTGGGAGTTTGAAGGTGTCGTAGAGGTTGTAGAGGTGGTGGGCGTGGGTGATGTAGGCGTCGACGTCGAGGAGGATGTGGTATTTGACGGCGTCGGCGCAGTGGTGTTCGGCGAGTTTGGTGAGGATGGCGGAGAAGATTTTTGGGTCGCCTTCGTGGATGTAGGCGGTTTCGGCGATGATGTAGGGGATGGTGTGGTCGGTGAGTGCTTGGCGGAATTTGCTGGTGGTCCTTGGAGGCGTCATCGGGCGGGCGAAAGGGTCTCAGGACATAAATAGGTTTTCAATCCAGGAGGTGGTGTCGATGGAAGAACTCCTTGAAATGTGTGGCGGGGTCTGGGGTGAAGAAGAGGCTGGCGATGTGTTTGGTTTCTTGGACGGCGGCGGTGTAGTCGTTGAAGATTTTTTTTGTGTTGGTGATGAAGGCTTCGGGTGTGGCGGCGATGTAGGGGGTGTTGGTGGGGGTGGTGAGGTGGAGGATGTCGAGGAAGATGTTGGGGGTGCCGAAGGCCATGGCTTCGAGGCCGCTGGTGGAGTAGACGGTGGCGTGGAGGTCGGCGAAGCTGAAGAGGCGGAAGGTGTCGTCGTATTTGTTGACGAGGGTGACGTTGGGTGGATGCTGCCAGTCGGTGTAGTTGGTTTTGTCGTAGGGGTGTGGTTTGAAGAGGATGCCGATGTCCAGGTTTTCGTGGTGGAGTCCGTCGGCTGCGGTGGTGATGAAGTCTTGGACTTCTTGTGCGACGATCCACTGTGAGGTGACGAGGATGGTGCGTTTGTGGGTGGTGTAGTGTGTTTTGAGGGTGGCGTCTTGGGTTGTTTCTTGGAGTTTTTTGGTGAGGTAGGGGTAGCCGGTGGAGGTGACGTTGTCGGGGGTGAAGAGGTGGCCTGTTCGTACGAGGTCTGCAAAGATGGTGCCGTGGGCAAGGAGGTATTCGGGGACGCAGTCGTGGTTGTCTGTGGGTTGGGTGCGTCGGTAGGCGGGGAGGTAGCGGGTGATGAGGCCGTGTTGGATTTCGACGCTGGGGATGCGGAGGGTGCGGCAGGCTTGGGCGAGTGCTTGGGGGAAGCGGCCGTAGCCGCAGCGGATGAGGACCATCTTGGGTTTCCCGTGGGCGAGGGTGGTGGTGAGGAGGTCTTTGATGGCGACGAAGACGGCGATGAAGTCCTGGAGGTCGTTTTTGAGGCCGGTGTGGTCGACTTCTGCGGTGGTGCTGATGTGGTCGATGACTTGGTTGAGGACTGGAGTGCCGTGGATGGTGAAGGTGGGTCGTCTGCGAAGCTCGTAGAAGAACAGGTCCCAGAAGGTCTTGGTCCAGACGGGGATGTGCATGGGGACGTAGTGGCGGGAGTAGACGGGTTTGTCGTATTTCCTGCGGATGCCAGATGTCTGTGGCCATTCCAGGACGGTGAGGTGGTCGTCAAGGACGTCGTAGAGAGGGTCGAGGTAGATGTCGTAATACGTGTCTTGGTAGTGTTTGCGGCTTTCGCTGCTAGAAAAACCCCACACCAGAGTCTTAGGGATACGAAGGGGTTGTAGTCCTTCTTTGAAGGTGGAGAGGAAGGTCCGCAGGGTCTGCATGGAAAAGCCGCTGGTGCTGGTCTGTTCGCCGAGCCGCTGGTAATTGGAATAGAGGAAGACCCGGATGAGGTTCCAGAGGCGGGTGCCGTCATCGAGCCTAATACTATCGACATCGAATGTGGCTTCGAGGTCTTCGATGAGCTGGTACGCGGTCTGGTCGTGGATCTTGCCGGAGACTTTGAGGTCGTAGACGTCGTAGAACGCCATAATCTGCTCGGCAAACTCGCGTGGATCCCGGGTCGAGGTAACCATCTCCTTTACAGGTGGCTTCTGGTAGCATGAGCAAAATTATATAGATTCTGCCGTTTCCGAAGTCCTAATGCCGCCGACGTACCCCTTGGTGTCCTTCCTCATCCCGCTGCGCAACGAGGAAAAGACCCTCCGCCAATGCTTGAACTCGCTGCTTTCGTTGGACTACCCGCAGGACAAGATGGAGATCATGCTGGCCATCGGACCGTCTTCGGATGCGACCAAGACGATCGCCGAGGAGTACACCACGAAACATCCCTGTATCAAAATCCTAGACAACCCGACTGGGAACACCGCGATCGGCCGTAACCTCTGCATCGAACACTCCACCGGCGAGATGCTCATGAACTACTCCGGCCACGTCGTCGCCGAACCCAACCTGCTTAAAGCCCTGACAGAGACACTACTGAAACAGCCTGACGACGTGTGCGCTGTCGGCTGCTCCAACCTCACGCCGCCACAGCAAAGCTTCGTCGCCCAAGCCTCAGGCGCCGCCTTCCTCAGCGTTCTGGGAGGCAGGAGTTTCTTCTCCCAAAACGCCGTCCATCCCACAGAACAGTTCACCGACCACATCTCCTTCGCTCTTTATAGGAGAAAACCAGTGGAGCAGGTCGGCAAGTTCGACCCGGAATTCTGGTGCGGCCAGGACTACGAACTCGACATCCGCCTCCGCGACGCCGGCTACAAGATCCTCTACACACCGACCACCAAGGTCCTGCATTTCAAACGACCAAGCATCAAGTCCCTGTGGCGCCAGATGTACCGCTATGGGATCGCCCGCGCAAAGATGGTCAAAAAACACCCCAAGACCCTGCGGTTCTTCCACCTCATCGGACCCGCATTCATCCTCGGCGCTCTCCTCCTCGTCATCCTCACGGCAGTCCACTTGATTCCCATCTGGGTCGTCCCCCTCCTCATTATTGCCTATGTGCTCCTGTCGTTCATCAGCGTGCTACAAATCATGAGGAAACCAACTGTCGTCATCGCCAGCCCGATCTTCTTCCTCCTCATCCACGTCGGGTACGGCCTCGGGTTCCTTCGAGGCGTCGTCTACAGCAAACTCTAAGCCACGTATCACTCAGGGGAACACCGTATCGAAAAGAATGACACTTGTGGGGACGTAATAGAGCGCGATTTCCCCTGAGCAGTTCGTTATCTGCTGCCCAGCCGTCACATTCCCTGCAGGGAAAGGATTACACGATCCGGTACCAATATTAGTAATGTTACTCCAAAGAACGCCGCTATCCGCACTCGCCACGGTAATCGTCCGCGTCGCATTATCCGCAATGAAACTGAAATGCGGCGTGGCCGGCGGCGCCTCATATTTCACAAAACCCAGCAAAATACCAACCTTAATCCATTTCAGGACCTTAATCCCCCACGTCATCGTACGCCACAACATGAAGGTGCCGTGAGTGTAAGAATAAATGATGATGCTCACAGACAGACGCGCCACCCGATACTTCAGCACCATCGACCAAAGCTTTGCTAACAGCGTCCTATTCGTCCCGTTATTCGCAAAAGACACAAGCTGCTGCGGCGTCGACTTCTCCTGACCAGCGACCGTCAACGCAACCTCAGGGTTCTCCGCCACCAACTTCCTCAGCTGCGCCTGAACCTGCACCGGCAGCAAACTCAACGCAAGATCATCCAACACCAACTCAGGGTCATCCTGAGGAGCAACCGCCGCGGAAAGAGGTATCAATAACAAGCCTGCAACAACACAAAGACTACCAAAAACCAATAACTTCTTCATGCTTTCTTTTCACCCCGGAAAACCAAAGAGCCATGAACCTATTTAAACTTACCTCAGAAAAAAAACCTATCAAAAAAACCACAATCCCGTAGACAACCGGTCATTCTTTAAATAGGGGAGAAGAATTATCGCATCCAGAACCATGAAACGACTCCGCATCGCCGTCGTCGGCATCGGCCACATCGGCACCCAACACGCCCGCCACGCCCACGACGTCGGCGACCTCATCGCCGTCTGCGACATCAAAAAAGACCGAGCCGACACTATCGCCACCCAATACCACGCCCACCCCTACTACACCATCACCGACCTCCTCACCAACGAACCTGACTTAGACCTTGTCTCCATCTGCACCCCCAACGGCCTCCACGCACAGCACACCATCCAAGCCCTCAAAGCCGGCGCCAACGTCCTGTGCGAAAAACCTATGGCCACCACCGTCACCGACTGCGAACACATGATCCACACCGCCGAACAAACCAACCGACGCCTCTTCATCGTCAAACAAAACCGCTTCAACCCACCCGTCCAAGCCCTCAAACAAGCCATCACCGAAGGACGACTCGGCAAACCCATCAACATCCAAGTCAACTGCTTCTGGAACCGCAACCAACAATACTACAAAGACAGCGACTGGCGCGGCACACTAGACCTCGACGGCGGCACCCTCTTCACCCAATACAGCCACTTCATCGACCTCCTCTACTGGATGATAGGCGACGTCGAATCCGTCAACGTCTACACCCACAACTACCTCCACCGCGACACCATCCAATTCGAAGACACCGGCGTCGCCATCCTCACCTTCACCAACGGCGCCATCGGCACCATCAACTTCACCATCAACAGCTACGGCAAAAACATGGAAGGCAGCCTCACCATCTTCGGCGAAAAAGGTACCGTCAAAATCGGCGGCCAATACCTCAACATCCTCGAATACCAAAACATCCAAGACTACACCATCCCCACCCCGCCACCCGGCAACCCACCCAACACCTACGGCACCAACACCCTCGGCTCCATGTCCAACCACGACAAAGTCTACCAAAACATCGTCGACGTCCTCATCCACGGCGGCACCGTCGCCACCGACATGCTCGACGGCCTCAAAACCGTCCAAATCATCGAAAAAATCTACAAAGCCGCAGGACGCAAACCCCAGGAGACCTCCACCCCATGACCGAAAAACCCAAACTCCTCAAAGCACAAATCCGCGACGTCACATTCGGCAAAAACGTCACCGTCATCGAACCCGTCAACCTCTACGAATGCACCATCGGCGACGACACCTTCATCGGCCCCTTCGTCGAAATACAAAGCACCGCCAAAATCGGCAAACACTGCAAAATCCAATCCCACGCCTTCATCTGCTCTCTCGTCACCATCGGCGACTACTGCTTCATCTCCCACGGCGCCAAATTCGTCAATGATCTGTTCTCGGTCGGACACCCCGCAGGCGGCAACCAAGCCCAATGGAAACCCACCACCGTCGGCAACCACGTCTCCATCGGCACCAACGCCACCGTCCTCCCCGTCAGCATCACCGACCACGTCGTCATCGGCGCCGGCGCCGTCGTCACCAAAGACATCACCCAACCAGGAATCTACGCCGGCAACCCCGCACGAAAATTCCGATCCCTCCGACGAAGGTAAACCCCATGAAAATACCTCTAGTCGACCTGAAAGCCAACTACCACTCCATTAAACCAGAGATGGACAAGGCCATCCTCGACGTCCTCGAGAGCGGCACCTACATCATGGGCCCGCACGTCAAAGCCTTCGAAGACCAATACGCCTCCTACACCCACGTCAAACACGCGATCGGCTGCGCCAACGGAACAGCAGCCCTACATCTCGCTCTCCTCGCCTGCGACATAAGCAAGGGAGACGAAGTCCTCACCGTCCCCAACACGTTCATCGCGACCACCGAATGCATCTCCTACGTCGGCGGCCGCATCCGCTTCGTCGACGTCGTCCCGGAAACAGGCCTCATCGACATCGACCTCGTCGAAAAAGCCATTACGAAAAAAACCAAGGCCATGATCATCGTCGACCTCTACGGACAGATGCCCGACATGGATCCGCTCAAAGAAATCGCTGAGGCCCATGACATCGTATTAATTGAGGATGCAGCCCAGGCCCATGGGGCTGAATGGCAAGGCCGACAACCCGGGTACTATGGGGATGTCGCCTGCTACAGTTTCTTCCCAGCAAAAAACCTCGGCTGCTACGGAGACGGCGGCGCGATTACCACCAATGACGACGACATCGCGCAACGGATACGGATGTTATTGAATCATGGCCGCACGAAAAAATACGAACATGAACTCGAAGGCTACAACTATCGGCTTGATGCCCTTCAGGCTGCTGTACTCTCCGTGAAACTGCGGCATTTGTCGCATTGGACGGATCAGCGACGAGCCCATGCGAAAATCTATGATAAAGAACTTCCCGCCACTATTACTAGAATCGAGGAGGCACCTGGTGCGAAGCATGTCTACTATATGTATGTGATACGGATAAACCACCGCTTCGGGTTCATGGAAGCACTGGCGAAGCAGGACATTGAATGTGGAATCCACTATCCTATACCATTGCATCTACAAGCTGCGTATGCATCAAAGGGATGGAAGAAAGGCATGTTCCCGATCGCTGAACGGCTCGCTGAAGAAATCATCTCTATCCCAATGTACCCAGAGTTGACCGGCGAGCAACAGCAGTTCGTCATCGATACCATCGCGCGTACGTTACAGTGACGTCACCGTGTTTTCACATGCGAAAGAATGCCTTCGCGCAGCTCAGGTTTTTCTAAAGCGAAGTCGATGATTGCCTGGATGTAGCCGAGTTTGTCGCCGACGTCGTACCGTGTTCCTTGGAACGCGCAGGCGTAGATCTTCTGTTTCTTTGAAAGTATGTTGATGGAGTCTGCTATCTGAAGCTCGTTGTTGACCCCAGGCTTAGTCTGCCTCATCGCCTCGATGATCTCAGGGGTGAAGATGTACCTGCCGATGGCGGCGAGTGTGGAGGGCGCCTCGCTGGGCTGTGGTTTCTCGACGATATGGTCGATGAGGTAGAGTTCATGGCTGGGATCGGGGATTCGTGTGGCTTTGACGGCGCCGTAGCGGTCGATCTTCTCACGGGGTACGTCTTGGACGGCGATGACGGATGACTGGTATTTTGAGTAGACGTCAAGGAGTTGCTGGGTGCAGGGTATCTGGGAGCGGATGATGTCGTCGCCGAGGAGGACGGCGAACGGCTCGGAGCCGACGTGTTTGGCGGCGGCGAGGATGGCGTCCGGGAGCCCTTTGGGGGATTTCTGTCGGATGTAGTGGATGTTGGCCATGGAGGAGATGTCGGAGATGAGGTGCAGGAGGTCGTCTTTCTTGGTTTTTTGCAGGTGCATCTCCAGCTCGGGTGATTCGTCGAAGTAGTCTTCGACTGCGCGTTTGCCTCGACCGGTGATGATGATGATGTCGTCCAGGCCGGAGTCGACGGCTTCTTTGACGACGTAGTGGATCGCAGGTGTGTCGATGATCGGCAGCATCTCTTTTGGCATCGCTTTGGTGACGGGCAGGAAACGTGTGCCGAGGCCGGCGGCGGGGATGACGGCTTTGGTGATTCTGGTCATGGTTACCAGCAGACTCCTTCGTAGATGCGCGCGGTTTTTTTGGCTTCGTCGAGGCGTCGGCCGTCGATGACGATTTTACCGGTGAAGTCGAGTGAGGAGAATTCTTCCCATTTGGTGGTGATGAGGACGGCGTCGGAGTTGAGGACTTCTTGGGGGTGGGTGCAGTATTCGATGGTGGGGAAGAGTGTTTTGAAGTTGTTCATGGCTTGGGGGTCGTAGGCTTTGATGAAGGCGCCGTGTTTGAGGAGTTCGGTGGCGATGGGGATGGCGCGGCTTTCGCGGATGTCGTCGGTTTGGGGTTTGAAGGCGAGGCCGAGGAGGCCGATGGTTTTGCCTTTGAGTTTGGGGACGTGTTTTTGGAGGAGTGGGATGAGGCGGAGGGGTTGGTTTTGGTTGACGGTGCGTGTGGCGGTGATGATGGGTGCGGTGGTGTGGTGGTCTTTGACCCAGGCGAGGAGGGCGTCGATATCTTTGGGAAAACAGGATCCTCCCCATCCTATTCCGGCGTCGAGGAAGGCGCGTCCGATGCGGTGGTCGTAGCCCATGCCTTCGGCGACTTGGTAGGTGTCGATGTTGAGTGTTTTGCAGAGGTTGCCGATTTCGTTGATGTAGGAGACTTTGGTGGCGAGGAAGGCGTTGCTGGCGTATTTGATCATTTCGGCGGCGGAGAGGCTGGTTTCGATGATGGGGCAGGTGAAGCCGGTGTAGAGGTGTCTGAGGGTGTCTGCGGTTTTTTGGTCGCTGACGCCGATGACGATGCGGTCGGGGGTGAGGAAGTCGTGGATGGCGTTGCCTTCTCTGAGGAATTCGGGGTTCATGGCGAGGCCGAAGTCAGTGTTTGCGTGTTTGTTGGAGTTGGTTTCGAGGAGGTGGCGGACGGTGGTGTCGGTGGTGCCGGGGACGACGGTGCTTTTGATGACGATGAGGTGCCAGCCGGGGAGGTTTCGAAGGATTTTGCCGATTTGTGCTGCGCTGTTTTGGATGTAGGTGAGGTCGATGGAGCCGTCTTTGTGGGAGGGTGTGCCGACGCAGATGAAGGTGATGTCGCTTTGGTAGATGGCGGTGGTGGCGTCGGTGGTGGCGTGGAGGTTGTGGGCGTAGGTTTGGAGGAGGTCTTCGAGTCCGGGTTCGTAGATGGGTGTTTGGCCGTTGTTGATGAGTTCGACTTTGGTGGTGTCGACGTCGACGCAGGTGACGGTATGTCCGAGTTTGGCGAAGCAGGCGCCGGTGACGAGTCCGACATAGCCGGTGCCGATGACGGTCAGCTTCATGGAGAATGGAAATGTGTGGTTGTTCTTTAAAGGTTGTCTTGGAGGCTGCCTTGGATGGCTTTTCTGACGGCGTCGTCGGAGGTGTAACGTGCGGTCCAACCCAGGGTGTTCATCTTGGCTGGGTCGAGTTGGAAGCGGGGGACGTCGCCTTTCCAGCCGCGGTCGCCGCCGGTGTATTGGAACGTGACGTTTTTGAGTCCCATTTCTTCGGTGACCATTTCCCCGATGCGCGTCACGGCCGTGGTGGTGGTGCAGCTGAGGTTGTAGAGGTTGAGGGGGTGGTGGCTGTGAGTGTAGCCGTGGAGCATGCCGTCGACGCAGTCGGTGACGTAGAGGTAGGGTTTTTCTTGTCTGCCGTTGCCGAGGATTTCGAGGGTGCGGGGGTTTTGTCTGAGTTTGTTGATGAAGTCGACGATGACACCGTGGGTGCCATTTTTTCCGACGACGTTGGCGAAGCGGTAGATCCAGGCGTGGAGGCCGAAGGTGCCGCTGTAGGCACTGAGGAGGCCTTCGCCGGCGAGTTTACCGGCTCCATAAAGGCTGATGGGGAGGGTGGGTCCGTAGGTTTCGGGCAGTAGCTGTCCGTTGGTTTCGCCGTAGACGACACTGCTGCTGGAGTAAATGATGTCGCGGATGTCGTTGTTCCTCATTGATTCGAGGACGTGGTGGGTGGCGATGGTGCCTTGCTGCAAGTCGAGGTCGGTGTGTGTTTCTCCGAGTCGGACGAAAGGATTGGCGGCGAGGTGGACGACGAGGTCGTGGCCATGCATGGTTTTGGTGAGGGTGGCGGGGTCGAGGAGGTCCGCTTTCTTGAAAGTGAGGTTGGGTGATTTTGGGAGGAATTCTTGTTTGCCGGAGCTGAGGTTGTCATAGACGGTGACGGTGTGTCCTTGGGTGAGGAGGGTGTCGACGAGGTTGCTGCCGATGAATCCGGCGCCGCCGGTGACAAAGACGCGCATGAGGTGATGACTCCTATGGTGTGTTGATAAATCATGGTTGTTTATGAATATTGTCTTTTCCAGGGTTGCTGTGCCACAAAAAAAAGAGAGAGGGGGAGGAGGTCTCCCCTATTTCTTGATCATCGTGTAGATGATGAGCTGTTTTCCTGTCGCTGTTTTGTCTTCACCGGCTACGGTTGCAGCAATCGCGAGAGAACCGAAACCGAAAAGCATTCCTGTCCCCACGGTTTTCGTTCCACCTGCTGGGATGTCGATAGTACCATTCACTGTTTTATTTATGCGTCCGAGCATGCCGCCTTGTACGTGGATTGACCATGGAACACTTGTGGCATTAACTGTTCCGTTGTTCGTGACCATCAGATGTACCCCAAGACCGCCGGTGATGATGAAGCTGGTACCCACTTTGGTGAACACATAGGCAGAACCAGTGTGATCATTCCCATCAGCTCCGATGAGCGCGGTATCACCCGAAAGAGCAACAGAAAAGCCAAAATCGTCCCCTGCTGCGCCATCGGATGCGAGGAGCTTCTGCTGCTGTGTCCAGGCGGCGCCAGTGCGAGTAAACACATACGCTGATCCAGAATTTATTCCCATGTCATCATCATAATTTGCTCCAATAATGGCGGTGTCACCATCAAGAGAAATGCCATAATAGCTAAATTGGTCCCCTTGTGCGCCGTCTGATGCATGAAGTTTTTGCTGTTGTGTCCAGGTTGTGCCAGTTCGGGTGAACACATATGCAGATCCAGAATTTGTTCCCATGTCATCATCAAAAGGTGCTCCTATGACCGCAGTGTCACCCGAAAGAGCAGTAAAAGTGCCAAAGTTGTCCCCTGCTGCGCCATCGGATGCGAGGAGCTTCTGCTGCTGTGTCCAGGTGCTGCCGGAGCGGGTGAATATATATGCTGACCCGGAATCGACTCCGTTGTCGTCATCATAGTATGCTCCGATGAGGGCGGTATCAGCAGAGAAAAAAATAGAGCCGCCAAACCGGTCCCCAGCTTGGCCGTCTAATGCAAGGAGCTTTTGTTGTTGTGTCCAGGTGGTACCAGTGCGGGTGAATACGTACGTCGACCCCGACATGTTTCCGTTGTCATTATCATGGTTTGCTCCAATGAAGACAGTGTCACCTGAAAGTGCAACAAAAAAGCCAAATTGGTCCCCAGCTTGGCCGTCTAATGCAAGAAGCTTTTGTTGAAGTGTCCAGGTGGTACCAGTGCGGGTGAATACGTACGCCGACCCCTTGAAATTATCATCAGCAACTGCTCCTATAAGGGCGGTATCGCCATCAAGAGAAGCAAAATAGCCAAATTGGTCCCCTGCTGCGCCATCTGAGGCAGTGAGTTTTTGTTGTTGTGTCCAGGCGTTGTCGGTACGGGTGAACACATACGCAGAACCAGATTGGGCTCCGTTGTCATCATCATACGCTGCTGTGATGAGGGCGGTGTCCCCAGAAAGAGAAATAGCATTGCCAAAGACGTCCCCTGCTGCTCCATCTGCGGCATGAATGTCTTGCCCTTCAGTCCAGATCCCTGCCATGCTTACCCGAGGAGTGCTTGCAATCGTTGCGTGTATCGTACTGTTTTTTATAGAGGTGACTGCGGGAACCGCAGTAGCTATCAGCAGCATACAGACACATAGTCCAATGAGTTTCGTTTTCATGGTTTTCCTTTCCTCCTTTACATAGTCTATTTTTTTTGTGATTATTGAGAGGGATGGAGGCAGGTGAGGCATGTTATCAAGGGGACAACTATGAAGAAACATGCGTCCTGCCACTCTCCCATTCCTTTCAGGTTGCTTTCCTCCCTCTCGAAGGCGTTTCGTTCAAGATATGAAGACTTGAACTCTGTCGATTTCCTCCCTTATTTCTTCACCATCGAGTAGACGATGATCTGCATTCCTGTCGCTGTTTTGTCTTCACCGGCCACGGTCGCAGCAATCGCGAGAGAACCAAAACCGAAAAGCATTCCTGTCCCCACGGTTTTCGTTCCACCCGCGGGGATATCGATGGTGCCGTTCACGGTCTTGTTAATCTTCCCTAGGATGCCACCTTGGACGTGCAACCAGTAGGGGACGCCGTTCGCAGCTGTCGTACCGTTGTTCGTGATCTTCAGATGGACCCCGAGGCCGCCGGTGATGATGAAGGTGGTACCCACTTTGGTGAACACGTACACCGACCCAGAATTTGATCCCATATCATCGTCATACCATGATGAGATGAAGGCGGTGTCACCAGAGAGGATAACAATGCCGAACTGGTCGTTTGCTGCGCCGTCCGAGGGGAGGAGTTTCTGCTGCTGAGCCCACGTGGTTCCCATACGGGTGAAGATATAAGCTGATCCAGAATCTTTACCGTTGTCATCATCCAACATTGCTCCGATGAGGACGGTGTCGCCCCAAACAGAAATACTGCCGCCACTAAATTGATCCCCTGCTGCGCCGTCTGAAGCAAGCAGTTTTTGCTGCTGGGTCCAGGTGGTGCCTGAGCGGGTGAACACATACGCTGAACCAGATAGGTTTCCGTTATCATTATCACCATATGCTCCGAAGAAGGCAGTGTCACCATAAACAGAAACAGAACTGCCAAACGAATCCCCTGCTGCGCCGTCTGAAGCAAGCAGTTTTTGCTGCTGAGACCAAGTAGTTCCCGTGCGGGTGAACACGAAGGCCGACCCGGCATCGACGCCATTATCATCATCCCAGTACGCTCCAATCAGGGCGGTGTCATTCACCAGGGCGATGGAGCCGCTGAATCGGTCTCCTGCCTGTTCATCTGAGGAATGCATCTTCTGCTGCTCAGTCCAGGTGGTGCCGGTGCGGGTGAACACATAGAGAGAGCCTGACCCGTCTCCGCAGTCATCATCCCAGTTTGCGCCAATCATGGCGGTGTCTCCGTTGAGAGCACAGCTATAGCCGAAATGGTCTCCGGCCGCGCCGTCAGAGGCAGTGAGCTTGGCTTGTTGGGTCCAGGTGGTGCCAGTGCGGACGAACACGTATGCAGACCCGGAGTCGACCCCGTTGTCATCATCCCAAATGGCTGTGATCAGAGCGGTGTTGCCATCGAGAGCGCCAACCCAGCCGAAATAATCATTGAATGCGCCGTCTGAGGCGTTGAGCTTCTGCTGCTGGGTCCAGGTGGTCCCTGTACGGGTGAAGATGTATGCCGCACCCGCCCAGGTAGCATGGCCTCCAAAATCCTGTTCTGCACAAATGAGGGCGGTATCACCACTGATAGAGGTGCAATCACCGAAATTGGCTCCTGCTTTACCGTCTGAGGCGACTAGCTTCTGCCCTTGAACCCAGCCCCCACTTGTACTCGCCTGCGCATGGCTTGGGGCCATTGCGTACATTGGACTGTTTCTTGCGGTGACTGCGGGGACCGCAGTAGCTATCATCAGCATACAGACCAAAAGTCCGATGAGTTTCGTTTTCATGGTTTTCTTTCCTCCCTTACGTAATCCATTTTTTTTGTGTTGGTGTGTAGTGAGAGGGATGGAGGCAGGTGAGGCATGCAATTAAGGGGACTTGAATGAAGAAACACGCATCCTGCCAAACTCCCATTCCTTTCCTTTCAGGTTGCTTTCCTCCCTCTCATAGGCGTTTCGTTCAAAGCCGTTTGGCTTGAACCGTGATTTATTCATGGGGTGTATGTTGTGGATATCAAGTCATACTCCTCGATATCATAGGGTTTCGGTGTCGCGGTCGACCCCCAGTTTAGGTAGATGTACCTCTTCGCGTAATTTCCGACTTCGGGAACATAATAGGATCGCCAGTAATGGCGGGGATCATAATTTACAGAAACATTGTACGCGTTGTAAGTCCCTGCGGGAACAGTGATGTTGTCCATCTCAACTGTATACTTACGAGGGCCGGTATCACCAGGGCCAGAGACGTTATACACGACCTTGTGCCCCCAGTAGAGAGTACATTTTTGGGAAGAAGTGGAATGAACATTGTTGAGAGTCCCATTGGTTCCCGCGACGAGAGGGAATGGCATTAATATGTTCGGCTGGTTGTTGTGCGTCAAGGTAGAAACCGACAATTGTGCAGGGAGCGGGAAGTTAAGTTTGCTGATCAACCAGAAGATAGGACCCTTAAATTCTGCATTAAAGGAAATCTCAGCAAGATTGGTTTTTTGGAGATAATCCTTCTCCGTCATCTTCATGAATTTCGTGAAGATGAATTTGTATGGACCGTAGTAAAACTTCCCCGACATGTTCTTTTCGGTTATCTGGAGCGTATAATTGTCAGCCGAGACAGCGGTCACTGTATAAGTCATCGTTCCATTTCCTAAACAGGTCGAATACAAACTTCCATTTGAACTATAGGTGTAGGTCTGAGTTCGGACTCGGTACGTCCATGAATCCGAGTTCTTCCACACGGGGACATCAGCCCCATATGCCGCCGGGTGCTTCTGCACATTTACAGTTGTTTGAATCGAACCACCGATTGGTTTTCGGAAATAGGTCTTAAAACAGAAATCAGCGGGATTGCTAGGACCACTTGACCATTTTATCCAGGAGGAACCTGTGTTTGCTTTATACCATGTTTCTCCTCGAGTGTACGTATCATTGTTCGCGAAGAGCCAGCAATAGGCGTTGGTCGCGTCACCGGCATCTCCTGAAACCACGATGTAATAGACCACCTCAGGGGTGGTAGAAATATCTGCGAAATCAAACAGGACCCATGTGCCTGAACTCTTTATTGTCAACTTACTGGTGTCTATGGTCTTCGTGGCAAGATCCTGCCCAGTCAAATTATCTCGAATGGACACCGTGATATGAACCGGTTCTGGAGGTGTGGCGTGTTTGAAAATCCACAGTGAAACCGCCGTCAGTTTATCCTTTGTCGGTTTAAAACTCTGGGCGTTCGTCTCCGGCGGAATCAGTGTGATACCATATTTAGAAGTCTTCGTTTGTTTTTGATCGACGCCCCAATCAAACAAACCAGGTTCATACGTCGCTATTTTATTGTCGTGTACGGTAGACAGTCCCGTTGGAACCGTTGGGATGGTGTTGTTCCCGGTGAACGTTGTCGCGGACACCACCGTGGTGGCGAGCAGCATCAAGACTACGATTCCAACGATTTTGCTTTTCATAGTTTCCTTTCCTCCCTCGATTGAGACGCGTGGTCATCTGATAGCGTTGAGAAAGGGTATTGGCAAGTCTGTTTTAAAAAAAAGGGGTGATATGAAGAACCATTGTTCCTGCCACGTCCCATGCTCTTCAGGCTCCTTTCCTCCCTCTCAAATATTCAGTATTTTTCGCTTACAGAAAAAAATTGACCATTTCCTTCTTTTGTTTTAATATCGTCCCCCTTATGAAAGAATATAAAAAAGAATATCATCTTTTTGTATATAAATCTATAACATTACAATTATATCAAAAAAATTGTCAAAAAAGTATTTTTCCTTTGAGCGGACAATTCACTATTTGGTACAAAAAATCCAAATGGAATCCCAAATCAATGGATTTTTCTACTATTTACATTATCTCTAAAGTGAAGGCGAGCAGGGTAAGATCTATCCTTTATGAAATGAGATGAAGCCTCCCCGGGCGGAATGATTTATTAGTCCGGTGATGTTTCTGTGGTTATAACGAGGAGCGTTGGGCCTGTGGCGCGGATTCACCGGGACAAGTTGATGTTTCATTGGATAACCAAGCACCATGAGATCGTCGTCGGATTCATCTCGAAACGATACGGCACATGCAAGCAGTGCGGCAAGAGCATCCCTCAGGGTGATACACTCTGCGATGCCTGTTTCGCCCGGGAAAAAGACGTCAGCGCAAAATAAACCCCACCACTTTTCCTTAAAAAATTTTTGTTAAAATATAAGAGCGGATGTTGGCTCGTGCGGCAGGGAAGTTTGGTGAAGAAGCCCGCTAGAGTCAATGAGAATCCGGCGTCGGTTCGGTGTACGATAGTGTTCGGGTGAATTGGTGTTTTATTCTTTTTTGATGTTGACGGCTTTGGGGCCGCGTTCGCTGTCTTCGGTGTCGTATTCCACTTTGTCTCCCTCGTTGAGGTTCATGTCCGAGGGGACGGAGGAGCGGTGGACGAAGATGTCCTTTCCATCCTCTCCCAAGATGAATCCATAGCCTTTACGCGAGTTGTACCACTTGATGGTGCCTTTCATTGGGGTGTTCCTCCTCTTATGTTATGGAGCTAGGTTGTTTTTTTCTCATACAATCGGGTCTGCGCGGGCGATTTTCCTGGATTCAGGCACGGTTGTGTGAGATGACTCTGGAATTCGCCCGGTGTTTTATATAGATTTTCATCATAAGACATAAGATTTCTTTCTCTTTATTACACTGTGCTCGACAGAGGATTGCGTTTCGACGAGACCGGTGGTTCAGATACCCAGCCGTCAATCCCTCGCCCTCGTACTAAAATATATAAATAAGCCGAGCTTCATATATTCCTTGTAAAAAT
>Ga0326726_10002409_pt1 | contig 17233 bp, 14 predicted proteins | sample MHFenrmetagenome_2_FD_207603 | JGI IMG/M metagenome (GOLD analysis project Ga0326726, IMG submission 207603) | Lab enriched peat soil microbial communities from Michigan Hollow, Ithaca, NY, United States - MHF15MN | ecosystem: Environmental > Terrestrial > Soil > Wetlands > Peat | place: USA... | reverse complement strand
GCCCGGACCGACTCGCGCCCGTACAGGTCGGCGTTCTCCAGGGCCAGGGCGGCCGGCCCCGAGATCGTCGTCAGGAGCTCCCAGTCCTCGCGCGAGAAGAAAGACCCGTCCTGCTTCTTCCCCATGACAAGGCCGCCGACGACCTTGTCCTCGACCCGGAGAGGCAGGACATGGAAATAGCCGGCCGCCGAGAGCTTCTCCATGGCCGCCCGCGCCGGCTCCGATTCCGAGGCCGAGACGAACCCGAGCCAATCCCGGTCTCGGAGCGCCCCGGCCAGCCAGTCGTCGACGACGATCCGCTCGGCCGGACCGGACTCTTCGCCCCTGGTCTTGAGCACCTTGAACGAGCGCCGGTCATTCTCGTCGGCCAGGAACAGGGCCAGCTTCTTCAGGTTGAGCGCGTTGGCGATGGCCTCGAGCAGGGACTGGGCCAGCCGGCCGAGGTCCCGCTCGCGGTTGAGGTCGCGGGTGATCGAGAGCAGCGTCTTGCGGTACTCGTAGCTCCTCTTATAGATGGCCCGGTCGAGCAGGGTCTGGAACATCCGCTTGAGGGGCGTGAACAGCGTCGCCCCGAGGACGATGGCCAGGGCGCCCAGGACGAGGGCGTTGAGCCTGTTCTCGGAGAAGAGACGGGTCCGGGAGCTGACGAAGAAATAGAGGGAGGCGATGACGAAGAAGGAGAAGGTCAGGGTGGCCGCCTTCTTGAGGAAGACCTCGATGTCGACCAGGCGGTATCGCGAGATGGAATAGGAAAAGACCAGCGGGATGAGGGCCATGAGCAGGACGGTCAGCTCGGCGCCCGTGGAAGGGCGGCCGCCGAGGATGAAGGGGACCAAGTAGAAGACCGTCGCAGGGAGGACGCCGAAGCCCAGGCCGGCGTCGATGATGCGCAGCTGCTTCTTGAGCAGGACGTTCGGGGCCCTGAAGGTGCTGTGGAAGAGGACGGCCAGGGTGATCAGGGCGAACAGGGCGAAATGGAGGAGCTCGAGATGTTCGAGGGCGTCCTGGGTGCGAACGACGGACGCCTCGCTCAACGGCCCCGGGAACGGGACATGCATCCGGATGCGGGCGAAGAGGAGAAGGGCTGCCGGGGCATAGAGGGCCAGGCGGAGGCTGGGGTGCTGCTTGAAGAAGCGCTTGCGCAGCGGGAAGATCATGAAGAAGTGGAGGAGGAGGGGCGGGAAGGCGAGAAAGCTCAGCTTGTCGAGCCCGTAGAAGAGCATGTCGAGGGACGTCATCTCCCCGGTCGGCGAGAAGATCATGAACCCGGCGAAGGTCAGGGCCAGGAGATAGAAGAAGACGTAGGGGAGGGACATCACGCCCCGCGAATTGAAATAGACGGTCAGGGCGATGGCCAGGGTCATGACGCCGACGAGGACCAGATAATAATAGATCGGGTTGGGGGCCTTCTTCTGGGGATAGAAGGTCGGGTAGATCTGCATGCCCTCTTTGTTGATCTCGTAGTTCACGCTCTGGTCCGTCGCTGCGGCCTGCCAGAGGCCCTTGAGGACATCGCTTTTGGTCCTCACGGGGATCTTGTTGATGGCTGTGAGGACGTCCCCCTTGCGGATCCCCGCCCGCAAAAAGGCCTCGCTCTCGGGATCGACGCGGACGGCCCGCAGCCCGCTTTCGGCCACCCCCCAGATCACGCCGTCCGTAACGTCCCGCCAGTGGGCCTTGCGGATGACGTTCATCGCGCCCAGGGTCAGGACGGCCAGGAGCGGGACGATGATAAAGGCGAGCGATTTTTTCATCGGCATCCAAAAAATTGAATCCGTACCATAAAAAAAATTACCTAGTCGAGGACATGACGGGATCCGGCCCGGATGGCCCAAGCCACCGGACCCTGGCTCAGCATCCGCCGCGCCGCCGGGTCGTCCTTCAGGCCCAGCGGGTGGGTGCTTCGGGACAGGAAGTTGTCCATGTAGTCATAGCTCGGCTTTTGGACTTTCTGGGGAGGCGGCTCCTGCGGGGTCGTCTGCCCGGGGCTGATGGTCTGCGGGCCGAGGAGAAGAGTTAATGCGATGGCGGACAACACGCCCGAGAAGACCCTTTTGGCTTTGGTCACGGAACCTAAAGTTAGCCCTTATCCCCAGCTTTGTCAATACAGTCCCGCTTCGGGCAGTCCCGAGCCCCCGAGGGGCAGCCCCGCCTCGCGGGCGGTAAATCCGAGGGGGGGGTCGGTCCAGCCCTTCGATTGACAATAATTGGGCCCTGGAATAGATTAAGAAGGACGCCACAGAGCAGAAATTTGCCAGAATGCCGTACTATCTTTGCCGGATAGCCGGCGAGGATGGACGGGTTGAAAGCCGGTCCGTTCTCGCCACCGCCGCCCAGGAATGCCGCCGGACGTTCGAGTCCGAGGGCTTGCTCGTGCTCTCGGTCCGCCGCGATTGGAACAAGCTCGGCAATCTCGGGCTCGGACGCCAGGTCAAGCAACGGGACATCATCCTGTTCAACCAGGAGCTCGTCGCCATGATCAAGGCCGGCTATCCCATCCTCAAGAGCCTCGAGTCGATCTCCGGCCGGAGCAAGAACGTGCACCTGAGGGAGATCCTGATCGACGTCGCCGGGGAGGTCCGGAAAGGCAAGGCCCTGTCCGAGGCGTTCCTGCCCTATGAGAAGATCTTCACGCCGATCTTTACGGCCAGCCTGATGGCCGGAGAAAAGGGCGGCAACCTGCCGGCCTCGATCGGGCGGTACATCCAGTACGCCAAGATGGTCAATCAGACCCGGTCCCGGATCAAGTCGGCCATGACCTACCCGACTGTCCTCATCGTCTTCTCCTTCATCCTCATGAGCATCCTGATGAACTTTGTCATCCCCCGGTTCGCCGATTTCTACAAGAGCTACGAGACCCAATTGCCCGGGATCACCCGCTTCATCATGGGCCTGGCGACAACGCTGAGCCACATCTGGTATCTGATCGCCGCCGCGATCGTCGCCGCCGCCGTCGCCTTCCTCCGTCTGCGGCGCCGGCCGGATTTCCGCTATCAGATGGACCGGTTCAAGCTCCGTGTGCCCTTCGGCCGGACGATCTGGGTCGAATCCGGCATCAGCCTCTTCAGCCGGACCCTCGGCCTTCTCCTCGAGGCGGGGATCTCGCTCCTGACGGCGATCGGCATCGCCATCCAGGCCGTCCCCAACGCCTGGATGGTCCGGCGCATGGAGAGCGTTCCCGATCACATCCGGAACGGCGAGGGGTTGTCCGACTCCCTGACCCAATCGGGGACCTTCCCGCCCCTGGCCCTGGACATGGTCCGCATCGGCGAGAACTCGGCGAATCTGCAGGGCATGCTCGGGGACATGGCCGATTTCTATGATGAGCGCGTTCGTGGTAAAATCGACACGCTCGTCACGCTGGTCGAACCCGTGGTCATCATCTTGATGGGGCTCGTCGTCGCGGCGATGCTGTTGTCGGTGTATATTCCGATCTTCAATATCATCCGGGTCGCCCGGTGAGCGGGCGGGGAGGCCAGGCCGTGGGCAAGGACAGGGCGGACGGCGGCGAGAGGGACGTGCGGGCCCTGGCCGAGCGCTATCGCGTCCCCTACATCGACCTCGAGGACGAGCCCCTCGACCGGAACCTCATCCAATCCTTCCCCGTCGAGTTCATCCACCGGCTTTCCTTCGTCCCCCTCGGCGACGAGAACGGCGTCATGAAGATCGCCGTCGCCGACCCGTCCGACATCTCGTCGATCGACGCCATCGAGGCCTTCCTCGGCAAGAAGGTCAAGGTCTTCGCCGCCTCGAAGAGGGCCATCCTCGAGGCCCTGCGCAAGAGCGAGACGGCCATGCAGGTCCTCCGCGACGCGACGGAGGGGTTCGTCACCCAGATCGTCGAGCGCGAGAGCGGCGAGGAAGAGGACGTCATCTCCATCGAGAAGCTGGCCGATCAGGACGGATCGATCATCAAGCTCGTCAACACCATCATCTTCACCGCCGTCCAGAAGCGGGCCTCCGACATCCATATCGAGTCCAAGGACGAGGACGTCAAGATCAAGTTCCGCGTCGACGGCGTCCTCGGCGAGGCCATGGAGGCCATCGACAAGAAGTTCCAATCGCCGATCATCTCCCGGATCAAGGTCATGTCCGATCTCGACATCGCCGAGCGCCGCGTCCCCCAGGACGGCCGCTTCCGGCTCAAGATCAAGGACAAGACCATCGACTTCCGCGTCTCGATCATGCCCTGCATCTACGGCGAGGACGCGGTCGTCCGCATCCTGGACAAGGAGATGATCACCCAGGCCATCCGCGAGCTGCGCCTCGACGTCCTCGGCTTCTCCGACGAGATCCTGAAGAAGTTCCGTAAGTACATCGCCCAGCCCTACGGCATGGTCCTGGTCACCGGGCCGACCGGGAGCGGCAAGACGACGACTCTCTATGCCGCCGTGACGGAGATCCGATCGGTCGAGGACAAGATCATCACCATCGAGGACCCGGTCGAGTACCAGGTCGACGGCATCACCCAGATCCCGGTCAACGAGAAGAAGGGCCTGACGTTCGCCCGGGGGCTGCGGTCCATCCTCCGCCATGACCCGGACAAGATCATGGTCGGCGAGATCCGCGACCCGGAGACGGCCCAGATCGCCATCCAGTCCGCGCTGACCGGGCACCTCGTCTTCACGACCGTTCACGCCAACAACGTCTTCGACGTCATCGGCCGGTTCCTGCACATGCAGGTCGACCCCTACAGCTTCATCTCGGCCCTCAACTGCATCCTGGCCCAGCGGCTGGTCCGGCTCCTTTGCCCGTGCTGCAAGGTGCCCGTCCGCTACAGCTCCGCCCAGCTCGTCGAGTCGGGCCTCGACCCCGCCCGCCATGCCGGGAACGTCTTCTACGAGCCGAAGGGCTGCGCCGAATGCAACTTCACCGGCTATCAGGGCCGTACGGCCATCGCCGAGATCCTCGAGCTCTCGGACCCCATCCGGGAGCTCATCCTCGAGAAGCGCCCCCTGTCCGAGGTCAAGAAGCGGGCCAAGGCCGAGGGCATGGTCTTCCTGCGGGAGGTGGGCATGGACAAGGTCCTGGCCGGGCTGACCGGCCTCAAGGACCTGAACAAAGTGACGTTCGTGGAGTGATCGCGTGAAATCCGGAAGCCGGCTCCAGAAATATTTCACCGAGCGTCTCCTGCCGGACTCCGTCTTCCAGATCACCCCCGGCCATCTCAGCGGCATTCGCGTCAGCCGGAGCGACGGGTCGATCAAGGGCGGCTTCGTCCAGCCCTTCCCGGAGCGCCCGGTCGCGCCGTCGTTCGACCGGCCCAACGTCACGGATGCGGCCGCCCTCGAGGAGGCCATCGAACAGGGGAAGAGGAACCTGCGCCTGACCTCCGGATCGGCCGCCCTTCTCATCCCCGAGCCGTCCGTGCGCGTCTTCGTCATGAGCGTCGACTCTTTCCCCGGGTCCGGCAAGGAGCGGGACGCCTTCATCCGCTGGCGCATCGGCAAGCAGATGCCGCTCATCCCCGAGGACGCCCGGATCGACTATGCCGTGACGCCCGGTAAGGGGGCCCGCAAGGTCATCGTGGCCATGGCCCGCCAGGTGGTCGTCTGGGAATATGAAACGCTTTTTGAAAAGTCAGGCCTGAAGCCGGTCCTGGTAACGTCCCCGTCCCTCGCGCTGGTGAACCTGGTCCGCCGCGACGGCCGGGCGAACGGCGTCCTGCTCAACATCGAGGACGAGACGCTGACGGTCTTGGCCCTGTCCGACCCCGGCTGGTCCCTCTACCGGCAAAAGGATATCGGGCCTCCCGGCCGGGCCGGCGCCGGCGAGCGCAGGGATAACATCGTCCGGGAAGCCGAAAACACCATCCGCTTCCTCGAGGACAGGGACAAGACGAGGGTCGAGGGGCTTTGGCTGCGCTGCGCCGATGTCGCCGAGCTCACGGACATCAGGGACCGGCTGAAGGAGAGGATCCTCCTGCCCATTGAAGCCGTGGCCTATACGGCCCCCGGAGCCTGGACGGACGCCCACAAGGCTATCCTTGCCCCCCTCGTCGGGCAGGTGCTCGGATGAACGATCCCGCGCTCAACCTGAACCTGGCCACGCGGCCGCTCCGCAACCGGCGGCTGTATCAAGCCGTTTCGCGGGGCCTGGTGGCGCTGATCGTGGTCCTGGCCGCCCTGGCCGCCTTCGCCATCCTGAAATACGGCGGCGAGGCGTCGCGCCTCAAGGCGGCCATGGCCGAAACGAGCCGGCTCCAGACCGAGGCCGGGCGCGAGGAGAAGCGCCTGACGGCCGATATCGACCGGGAAGAGAAGCTCAGCCGGGCCCGGGTGGACCTGGTCAACAGCATCATCCTGAGGAAGACGTTCTCATGGACCGGGCTTCTCTCGGACCTCGAGAAGGCCCTCCCGGACCCGAGCTACATCACCGCGCTCAACCCGAGCTTTACCCCAAGCGGCGCGATCGCCCTGGAGATGAGCGTGACCTCGCGCAACCTGGGAGACCTCGAGGCGTTCATCACCGCCCTGAACGCCCGCGGCTTCAAGAACATCAAGGTCGGCGGCGAGCAACGGAGCGAAGACGGTCGGGTCCTGACCCCGATCTCGGCAACCTATGAACGCGCTATTTGACCGGCTCGACGACAGGGAGCGGCGGATGCTCGGCCGGCTCGGTCTGGCCGCGCTCATCGCCCTGATCGCCGCGCTGGCCCTGTTCGTCCGGTTCCGGGTCGGGCTCGATAAGGAACGGACGGCGTCGTTCCGGCTCCACGAAGCCTCGCAGAGGACCCTCCAGGCGCGAGACAAAGCCAAGGCGCAATGGAAGCTCTGGGAGGACGGAGAACGGGACCTGGCCGAGCTCCGGACGGGCTATTTCTATGAGGAAAGCGCCGGCGGCCAGACCCTGCGCCAGGACGTCCAACAGATCTTCGCCCAGGCCGGGACGAACATCACCGCCATCGATTACGGCTATTCCGACTTGGAAAAAGAGAAGGTCCGCAAGACGGTCGTCAGCTTCACTTACATGGGCACCTATGCCGGGCTGAAGAGGCTCCTGGTCGTGATCGAGGACTTTCCCAAGTTCCTGGTCATCGAGAAGGTCGAATTCCCGAGGACGGGCGCAGGCGGCGACCGCCTCAACTGCAAGCTGACATTGGCGGGCTACTATGGCATCTAGAACAGGGCGGCTGGCCGCGATCCTCCTCGCCTTCGCCGGGGCCCTGGCCCTCTCGGCCGGCCAGGAAGGCGGAGCGGCCAAGCCTCTCGTCCGCAAAGACCTTCTCGTCTTCGGCAAAGGCGAGATCGCGCCCCCCCTCCGCGACATCTTCCGGCCCAAGGCGTCCGGCGCAGGCCCGGCCGTCTTCAGGCCCGCTGGACCCTCGGCCAAGCCGGCGGGCCCGCTGGCCGCCGCGGCGCCGCCGTCCTTCGACCTCAACGTCAGCTACATCGGCTCGGTCAAGTCGGGCGGCCGGACGATCGCCCTGGTCCTTCGCGGCGGCCAGACCCTGTCGGTGAAGGAGGGCGATGAGGTCGGCCCGGGCTATAAGGTCATCAGCGTGACCGCCGAGTCCATCGTCATCCAGGGCCCCACCGGCGAGACCCGAACGTTCCCGAGACAAGGAGACCGGCCATGAAGAGAACTGCCCTGATCCTGATCCTGGTCTTGGCCGCCGCGGGTTGCACGACGCTCACCATCGACTACCGGCAGGGTGTCAAGGCCGAAATGAACCAGAACTACGAAGAGGCCGTGCGGCAATACCAGAAGGCGGCCCTGGACCATCCCAACGAGGCCGTCTACCGCATGGCCCTCGTCCGGGCCCGGACCATGGCCTGCCTGTTCTATCTCCATGAGGGCCGGACCCTGGTCGCCCAGAACAAGAAGAAAGAAGCCGAGCTGAGCTTCCGGAAATGCCTGATCTTCGATCCGCAGAACGTCATGGCGGCCAACGAGCTCAAGGCCCTGCTCGCCGCGCCGCCGAAGGCGGCCAAGAACGGCGAGAAGCTCGAGGGCCCCGTCCGGCTCAAGGGCGCCGGAGAGCCGCTCGACCTGAGCTTCCGCAACGAGGTCTCCCTGAGGTCGATCTTCCAGACGCTCGGGCGCGTCGCCGGGGTGAACTTCCTCTACGACGACCAGTTCCGGGATTCGAACCTGGCCATCGACCTGACCGGCAAGGACCTCCAGCAGGCCATTAACTTCCTCTGCGTGGCCAGCAAGAACTTCTCCCGCGTCATCGACGAGCGGACCGTCATCATCGTGCCCGACAACGTCCAGAAGCGGATGCAGTACGAGCTCAACGCCATCAGGACCTTTTACCTGTCCAACATCGACGTCAGCGACGTCCAGATGCGGCTGACCCAGATGATCAAGACGATGTACAAGGTGCCGTCGATCCAGGTCGACAAGAACCTCAATTCCGTCACCATCCGGGACACGCCGCAGGCCGTGGCCCTGGCCGAGAAGCTCCTTCGCTCCTGGGACAAGCCCAAGGGCGAGGTCCTCATCGAGATCGAGATCATGGAGGTCAGCCGGCTCCGGGAAAAGAACCTCGGCATCGACCTCAGCAAGGGCGTGCTGGGCGCGTCGTTCATCCCCGCCGACGGCTCCATCAACGAAGACGGCTTCTTCCCGATCAAGGGGGTCAATTTCGGCGACCTGGCCAACTACCAGATCACCCTGCCCACGGCCCTGGCCGCCATCCTGGCCGCCGATTCCGACACCAAGATCATCGCCCAGCCCAAGATCCGCGGCCTCGGCGGCGAGAAGATCGAGTATGTCGTCGGCCAGAAAGTGCCCATCGTCAATTCGCAGTTCGCGGCCGTGGCCGCGGGCGGTCTCAATACGCAGCCCATCGTCAACTACAACCTGCAGGATATTGGCATTACCATCAAGATGACGCCGCGGATCCATCTCGAGCACGAGGTGACCCTGGAGATCGAGCTCACGGTCTCGTCGATCGCCGGCACCGGGACCGCGGATATCCCGATCATCGCCAACCGCGAGATCAAGAACACCGTCCGGCTCAAGGACGGCGAGACGAACCTCCTGGCCGGACTTCTCCGCGACGAGGAGCGAACCTCCGCCGGCGGCATCACGGGCCTCAAGGACCTGCCGATCGTGGGCTACCTGTTCTCCGCGAAGAAGAAGGTCATCGACCAGACCGATGTCATCCTGACCATCACGCCCCACATCATCCGGGAGATCGACATCACGGAGGACGACCTCAAGCCGCTCTGGGTCGATCCCGACAACCTCTCCGGGGTGACCGGCGCGGGGGCGGCCTCGTCCGTGAGCCGCGGCGTCGTGACCGCCGGCGAACAGGCGGCCCCGCCGGAGGAAGAGCCGGCCGCGCCCGAAGAGACCGGAGCGAGCGGCGTCTATCTCTCGCCGGCCAGCTTCGAGGCGCCCCGCGACCGCGAATTCCGGATGAACGTCGAGCTCTCGAGCGAGCAGGAGGTCGGCAACGCTTCGCTCGTGCTGACGTTCGACCCCCGGGTCCTCAAGCTCAAGGACGTCCTCGAAGGGGGCGCCCTGCGCCAGCTCGGGGAGAAGACCCCGTTCATCAAGAGCATCAGCGGAGGGACGTGCACCCTCGGCTTCTCCAGCCCGCCCGGCGGGCCCGGCTTCAAGGGCCGCGGGGTCCTGGCGGTCCTGGTCTTCACTTCCGTCGGTTCGGGCCAGTCGTCCGTGGCCTTTTCCAGCGCGACGGCCGGCAGCCCGATGGGGCAGGCCATCGTCCTGGAAACGGGCGAAGCTTCGGTCAACATCCGCTAGACCCGATGGTCCTTGTGCTGTCCGGGCCCGTTCATGCGGGCAAGACGACCTTCCTCGAGCGCGTCCTGCCGCTCTGGAGAGCGCGGGGGCTTGCCTGCGCCGGGTTCCTGAGCCCCGCCGTGACCGACGAGGCCGGCGAGACCGGCTATGACCTCGTCGAGATCGGGTCAGGGCGTCGCCGGCCCTATCTCCGGCGCCGGGCCGAGCCCGGCGCGGAGCGGATCGGACCTTACGTGTTCGTCCCTGCCGCGCTCGAGCGGGCCCGGGCGATCATCCGCGAGTCCGGGCCTTCCCGGCTCCTCGTCGTCGACGAGGTCGGCCCGCTCGAGCTCCGCGGGGGAGGCCTCTGGCCGGCCCTCCGGGGGGCGCTCGCAGCGCATTGGCCAGCGCTTCTTCTCGTCGTCCGCGAGGACATCGTCAAGGATCTGGCCGCCCGGGTCGCGCCGCTCGTGCCTGTCGTCTTCGATTTCGGCGATGCGGAGGCCCGCAGGCTCCTGGAGGAGCGCCTCTTTCGAAACGAGTCCGCCCCATGATGGTCAAGACTAAATTCTTCGCTTATTTCCGCGAGCTCTTCGGCGGTCGCGAACGAGACGTCGACGTCAGCGTCGAGGCCACCGTGGGCGAAGCGTTGGGCGTCCTCTGCGACACGCCCGAGCGCCTGTCCGAGATCTTCCTCTGCGGCGAGCTCAAGCCCCATATCGTCGTCATGCTCAACGGCGTCCCCATCCAATCTCTCAAAGGACTGTCGACGCCGCTCGCCCCCGGCGATACCCTGGCCGTCTTTCCCATGATGGGCGGTGGGTGAGAAAAATGGGGACGCTTCTATTTTTCTGGCAGGGAAAATAGAAGCGTCCCCATTTTCCGGTTCCTTGCGGGCTGGTTTTGGTTCTGATATCTTAAACGCTGAACATGCCCGACTTTCCCATCTCCGGATACCACGGCCGCGTGCTCGTCGCCGACCTGACCCGCGGCGAGGTCCGCACCGTGCCGCTCGACCCCGACACGGCCCTGCGCTACCTCGGCGGCCGCGGCCTGGCGACGCGCCTCCTCTACGACGTGATCGACCCGGCCTGTGATCCGCTCGGCCCGGACAACGCTTTCGTCATCGCCTCCTCGCCGCTCGTCGGCGCCAACGCGCCGACCGCCGGCCGGGGCCATATGGTCTTCAAGTCGCCGCTCACGGGGGTCATCGGGACGTCCAATTCCGGCGGGACCTGGGGCGCCGCGTTCAAATCGGCCGGCTATGACGCCCTGGTCGTCACGGGCGCCTCGGCGTCTCCGGTGATGATCGACCTCGCGCCCGGACGGGCCGAGATCCTGCCGGCCGATGGGGTCTGGGGCCAGACGACCCACGAGACCAACGACGCCCTGGCCGCGGCCTCGGAACCGGGCCGTCCCGCCCGCGTCCTGTGCATCGGGCCCGCCGGCGAGAACCTTGTCCGCTTCGCCACCGTGGCCAACGACCGGAACCGCGTCTACGGCCGCTGCGGTCCCGGCGCCGTCTGGGGCAGCAAGAAGCTCAAGGCCATCCGCGTCCAGGGACGTGAGAAGATCTCGATCGCCGACCCGGAGAGATACCGGTCCGGCTTGGACCAGGCCGTCTATCTCATGAAACAGGCTCCGGTCACCAAGCGGCTCATGCGCGACCTCGGCACGGCGGGCCTCGTCGAGCTCATCAATCTCATCGTCATGCTGCCGCACAGGAACTTCCAGGACTGCCTCCACCGCGACGAGGACGTCGAGCGGATCTCCGGCGAGACCCTGGCCAAGACCCTGCTCGAAAAGGCAGGCTCCTGCTATCTCTGCCCCATCGGGTGTCAGCGGCACACCCGCGTGGCCGGGCGCGCCGGCGGGGAGGAGCGCGGCGAGGGCCCGGAGTACGAGACGATGGTCCTCATGGGCCCGCTCTGCGGCATCTACGACATGGCCGCCATCACCCGGGCCAACTATCGGGCCAACGAGCAAGGCCTGGACACCATGAGCTATGGCGGCACGCTGGCTTGTGCCATGGAGTTGGCCGAGCGCGGCCTCATCGGCCGCGAAGAGAGGGGCGGCCTCGATCTCTCCTTCGGCGGGGCCGAAGCCCTCGAAACTCTGGTCGGGATGACGGCCCGTCGAGAAGGCCTCGGCGCCTCCCTCGCTGAGGGCGCTTATCGTCTGGCCGCCGGGCGCGGCCGCCCCGACCTCGCCATGACCGTCAAGAAGCTCGAGATCCCGGCCTACGACCCGCGGGCCTCCCTCACCCAGGCGCTCGGTTATATGACCTCGCCGTCGGGGGCCTGTCACCTCCGCGGCGGCTATGCCGTATCCCTGGCCTTCTTCGGCGGAGCCAAGGAGATCCCGCGCTTCAGCCTGCTCCAGGCCCCGATCGCCATCCGCAACATGCAGAACCTCGGCATTCTCCAGGACAGCCTCGGCGTCTGCCGCTTCACCGGCTACGCCTTCGCCGCCGACCCGTGGGCCCGCATGGTCAGCGGCATCACCGGCCGCGACTTCTCCGTCGCCCGGCTCGAAGAGATCGAGAACCGTGTGGCCACGCTCGAACGGCTGTTCAACGTCGAGGCCGGCGCGACGGCGGAGGACGACTCGCTGCCGGCGCGTTTCGCCGACGTCCCCATCGTCGTCGAGGGCAAGGAACGCCGGGTCATCCGCGAGGACCAGGAGCGCATGAAAAGGGATTATTACGCGGTCAGGGGCTGGGACGCGGAGGGCCGGCCCGCGCCGGAGCTTGTCCGGGCCCTGCGGATCGAAGAGAGGCGGCGATGACCGGACCCAAGTGGCAGGCGACCGAGGAACTTTTCCGCGAGTTCCGGGCCCTCGGCCGGGCCTCGCTCCTCTATGACGTCCAGGACAGCCACAGTGGGAACATGGCCCTTCGCCGGACGAATGCGCGCGGCGAGGCTGAGATCGTCATCACCGCCACGGGATCGCAGAAAGGCGATCTCGATCCGAGCCAGATCTGCTTCCTCTCGGCCACCGAAACGGATTACGGCTATTACAAAGCCTCCTCCGAGACCGACATCCACGCCCGGATCCTGGCCTTGCCCGGCGTCCAGGCCTCGATGCACGCCCACCTCAAGGATCTCATCCTGGCGACGCTCGACGACGTGCCCAAGCCGTCCCAGCCGCCGGATTTCGTCCCCGTCGACCCGCTCGCCCGCCACCACCTCGGAGCGGCCATCCCGGTCGACTGGTTCGCCGTGCCGAGCGGCTCGCCCGAGCTGACCCGCGTCATCCCCGAACGGCTGGCCGCCCACCCGCTGACCATCATCTTCGGCCACGGGGCCATGGCCAAGGGCCGGAGCCTGCGCGAAGCGTTCTTCCGGCTGTGCGTCGGCAACTACGCCGGAGCTGTCGTCCGCGGCATGGAGAAGCTCCGCGTCGACGTCGGGGCCGTCCGCCGCGCCATCGCGGCCGATCCGGCCCGCGCCTTCGCCGGCCCGCCCCCGGACTATGAGGTCGAGGGCGACGACCGCTCGGATTTCCGGGACGAAGAAGAGATCCTGCGGGAATTCGTCAAGGCCGGCCACCGCATCTTCGAATCCCGCCTGTCGCCTTTCCACACGGGCTCGATGTCGGTCCGCGGCGTCGCGACGATGCTCTACGCGCCCAAGGCCTCGATGCCGCGCGACGTGGGCGGCCCGCTGCGGAGCATCCCGCTCGCGGCCGGCCCCGCCGACGACGCGGAGACGGCTCTCCACAAGGCGATCTATGCCGCGAGCGATTTCCAGTCGGTCATGCACTGCCACATTCCCGAGGCCGAAGCCTCGGCCTATTTCATCTATCCGGGGGAAGAGGCCCCGGCCGACCGCATCATTCCCATCGACGCCGAAGGGTCGTTCCTCTATCTCGTCATCCCCGTCCTGCCTCCCGACGTCACGGCCGCCGGTCTTATCCGCTCCCTCCATGAGTATAAGGTCGCCGTGGTCCGGGGCGGGGGCGTTTGGGCCGTCGGAGCGCAGTCGCTGTCCGAGGTCCTCCACCACCCTTCGTCGGTCCGCGAGATCTGCTTCTATCGGATGGGCGCGGTCGAGCGCGGCCTCGACCTGAGGCGCATGGAGCCCCCGAAAGCCAAGCGCTGGTAGGGGCCGTGCCCCCCCTCACCCCTTCCCCCCTTTGGGGGTGAGGACCCCACCCATAAAATCACCCTCAAAGGGTATTGTCTGCCCGAGGCGTTGAGATAATCTGGACGCGACGATCGCACAACACCGGACATCAGGATGAGCCGCAGTTCCTTCGACAACCCCGAATATTCCGGCGGAAATCCCGGCCTCTTCGGCAGCATCGGGCCCCGCAAGCTGCGGACCAAGATGCTCCTCCTTTTCGGCACGCTGATGGCCGGCTACAGCGGTCTGGCCTACCTCGCCCGCTCTCGGCCCACCGCTCTCCTGATCTCGAGCCTGGCGTTCTTCGTCCTCGGCCTCGTCGGCGTCGTCTTCCTTAGCGGCCTCATCACCCGGCCCCTCGTCCAGCTGACCAGGACCGCCGAGCGGCTGGCCGCCGGGGATCTCAAGCAGCGGGTCCGCGTCTTCGGCCGGGACGAAGCCGGGCTGCTGGCCCGGACATTCAATGGCATGCTCGACGGCCTCGAAAGGTCCTTCCACGATCTCGATAGCCGCCGCCGGCTCCTTGAAGAGGACGCTTCGAGGCGCGCCGCCCAGACGGACAAGGACGCCGCCGAGCGTGTCCGCATCGAAAAGGAGCTGCGGCTGGCCCGGATCGAGATCGACCACCTCGTCGACAAACGGACCGAGGAGCTGGCTCGGGCCAACGACGAGCTCCACGGCGAGGTCCTCGAAACGCGCCGGTCGGAGGACCATCTCCAAAGCACCCTCGACCGCCTGGAGCGCTCCCTGGAGGGGACCTTCCGGGCGATGTCCATGACCCTCGAAATGAGGGATCCCTACATGGCCGGTCACCAGCACCGCGTCTCCAGCCTGGCCGTGGCCATCGCCCAGGAGATGAACCTCCCCTGGGAGAAGATCGAGGGGCTCCGTTTGGCCGGCATCATCCACGACATCGGCAAGATCGCCGCCCCGACCGAGATCATGACCAAGCCCTGCCGGCTGACCAAGTCGGAGTTCCAGCTCGTCAAGGACCACCCCCGCATCGGCTACGAGATGATCAAGGACATCGCCTTTCCCTGGCCCGTGGCCCATATCATCCTCCAGCACCACGAGCGGCTCGACGGGTCGGGCTATCCCGAAGGGCTGGTCGGCGACGCCATTCTGCCGGAAGCCCGGATCCTGGCCGTGGCCGACGTCGTTGAAGCCGTCTGCTCGCTCAGGCCCTACCGTCCCGCCCTCGGGATCGAGAAGGGGCTCGAGGAGATCCGCAAGGGCCGGGGCATCCGCTACGACACCCGGGTCGCCGACGCCTGCGCCAAGCTCTTCCGGGAGGGGCGCTTCACCTTCCGGAAAGAGGCCGAAGCCCCCATCCTCCAATAGCGCCCGCCAGGCCGGGCTTCGTTGACTTGGGGGGTCGATTCCGCTAGAATCTCCCCACCTTGGCGGCGTAGCTCAGTTGGTCAGAGCATGCGGCTCATATCCGCAGTGTCGGGGGTTCAAATCCCTCCGCCGCCATTTCTTCAGGTTCTCGCCCCCATGATCCGAACGAGACGATGACAGCCAAGAAACCCGCCGATCGCGTTTTCGCCGCTTTCAGGGAGACGGCGGTCGACGGCGGTCTCGTCGTCCCCGGCGACCGCGTCCTCGCCGCGCTGTCGGGAGGGCCCGATTCCGTCGCTTTGGTCGCCCTGCTCCTGAAGCTCCGCGAGGATCTCCCTCTCGAGATCCGGCTGGCCCATTTCAATCACCGGCTCCGGGCCGAAGCGGGGGAGGACGAACGCTTTGTCCGCGGCCTCGCCCGTCGCTGGGCCCTGCCCTTGGACGTGGCGTCGGCCGATGTCCGCTCGTACGCCTCGCGCCGGAAGATGAACCTCGAAGAGGCCGGGCGCGAGCTGCGCTATCGTTTCCTGCGGCGGGCCGCGGCCGGCGCCGGGGCGACCAAGATCGCGACCGGCCACACGATGACCGATCAGGCCGAGACCGTTCTCATGCGTCTGATGCGAAGCACCGGCCTCTCCGGGCTGGCCGGGATCGCCCCCGTCATTGACGGCGTGCCTTGTCCGATCGTCCGGCCGCTGCTGGGCCTCTCAGGCCCGGAACTCCGGGCCTGGCTAGATGCGGCAGGCCTTCCCTTCCGGGAGGACGCTTCGAACCGCGACCTCCGTTTTCTGCGCAACCGCATCCGGGCCGAGCTCCTGCCGGAGATCTCGCGCCATTACGAGCCGCAGATCGTCGCCCATTTGGCCAGGCTGGCCGGGATCGTGCGCGAGGACGACGAGCTGCTCCACGGGTTTGTCCGCGAGCTCGCCGACGAGTTCATCCTCCGCAAGGGGCAGGACGTCATCTTGGACCTGAAGACGCTGCCCCTTCTCCTGCCGGCCCTGGCCCGTCGCGTCGCCAGGGAGTACCTTCGCGAGATCGCCGGCAGTCTCCGGGACGTCTCCTACGACGATGTGACATCGCTTCTCGCGCTCCACGAGGGGAAGGAGCTCCCTCTCCGCAAGGAGCTCGTTCTGCGGCGCGAAACGGGCTTGGTCTGCCTCAAGAAACGGTCCGCGCCCGCCAAGCCCTATCAGGTCCGCTGGGACGGCCGCGGAGAGATCGTCCTCGACGCCGCGGGGCTGACGCTCAAGGGGACCCGGCGGAAGGCGAACGTGCCGATCCGATCGTTCAAGAACGACGACCGGACCGGCGCCGACCTTGACGCGGCGACGCTCGTCTTCCCGCTGACGGTCAGGACCCGCAAGCCGGGCGATCTCTACAGGCCCCTCGGCGCTCCCGGCCGGAAGAAGCTCAAGGAGATCCTCCGAGCTAAAGGCGTCCCGGTTGCTGCCCGCGATCGTCTTCCGGTCGTCCTGTCGCGGGCCGAGATCGTCTGGGTCCCGGGACTTCCGGTCGGCGAGAAGCACAAGATCTCCCGGACCACGACGACGGTGTTTTCGATCCGGCTCGGCAAGGCCAAGTCCTAGCGCTTGTACAGGCTCAGGTAGGCCCGGACGATCCGCTCCCCCCACAGCATGGCCACGAAGGCCGCCGGTGCGATGAACGTCCCGAAGGGCAGGGCGAACTGGACGTTCTTGCCCTTGCGCACGATCAGATAGACCCCGAAGAGGGCGCCCGAAAAGGACGCCAGGATGAGCACGAGGAGCGTCCGCGGCCAGCCCAGGAAGGCCCCGACCATCAGCATCATGGTCACGTCTCCCATGCCCAGACCTTCCTTCTTGCGGATGAGCCGATAAGCGCCGTAGACGAGGAGCAGGAATCCGCCCCCCACGACCGCTCCGAGGAGCGCGCCGCGGAAATTCAAGTCCTCGCGGAAGAACGAATAGGCCAGCGCCAGCACGAGCCCGGGCATGGTGATGGCGTCCGGCAGGATCTGGTGATAGGCGTCGATGAAGCCGAGGACGATGAGGGCGCTCGTGAAGAGACAGCCGGCGATGGCGGTGAGG
>Ga0326726_10002408_pt1 | contig 17239 bp, 10 predicted proteins | sample MHFenrmetagenome_2_FD_207603 | JGI IMG/M metagenome (GOLD analysis project Ga0326726, IMG submission 207603) | Lab enriched peat soil microbial communities from Michigan Hollow, Ithaca, NY, United States - MHF15MN | ecosystem: Environmental > Terrestrial > Soil > Wetlands > Peat | place: USA... | reverse complement strand
CGACTGCGTTCAGGCAGTGTGTCATTACCGTATTAACGAATTCCCGGATATCAGCCATGTTTGATGAAATAGAATTTGACAAGATCAAGAGGCTTCCCAAGTATGTTTTTGCCGCAGTAAACGAGCTGAAGATGGCCGAACGGAGAGCGGGCGAGGATGTCATCGATTTTTCGATGGGAAACCCCGACGGCCCTACGCCGCAGCACATCATCGACAAACTCGTCGAAAGCGTCAACAAGCCGAAGACGCATGGCTACTCTGTATCGAAGGGCATCTACAAGCTTCGCGGAGCCGTGGGCACCTGGTACCGCAACAAGTACAACGTCGATCTCGACCTCGACAGGGAAGTCGTGGTAACGATGGGCTCAAAAGAGGGCTACGCACACCTGGTACAGGCAATCACGAATCCCGGCGACCTTGCCATCGTGCCCGACCCGTGCTACCCGATCCACTCGCAGGCATTCATCCTTGCGGGCGGGAACGTGCATCGCATGAAGCTCGAAATGAACGACGACTACACGCTCGACGAAGAGGCCTTTTTCCACAACATCGAAACGGCCTTGCGTGAATCTTCGCCCAAACCGAAGTACCTTGTCGTCAACTTCCCGAACAACCCGACCACAGCCACCGTCGAACTCCCGTTCTACGAACGCCTGGTCGATCTGGCCCGCCGGGAGAGGTTCTACATCATCAGCGACATCGCCTATGCGGAGATCACCTTCGACGGCTATGTGACTCCGTCCATCCTGCAGGTGCCCGGCGCCAAGGATGTCGCCGTCGAAAGCTACACCCTTTCCAAGACCTACAACATGGCCGGATGGCGCGTAGGATTCATGGTCGGCAACGCCAAGCTTGTCGGAGCCCTCGAAAAGATCAAGAGCTGGCTGGACTACGGAACATTCACCCCGATCCAGGTCGCATCGACCATCGCCCTGACCGAAGACCAGACCTGTGTCAGGGAGATCAGCGAAGTCTACCGCAAACGCCGCGACGTGCTTATTTCCAGCTTCGCAAATGCCGGCTGGGGCATCGTGACACCGAGAGCCTCGATGTTCGTATGGGCAAAGATACCCGAAGCGATGCGCAGCATGGGCAGCCTCGAGTTCAGCAAAAAGCTGCTCATTGAGGGCAAGGTAGCCGTAAGCCCCGGCATCGGATTCGGAGCCTACGGAGACGACTACGTCAGGGTAGCCATGATCGAAAACGAAGAACGAATCCGCCAGGCCTCGAGGAACATCAAAAAATTCCTGAAAAACAACGGCTGCGGAGAAGGGTAGTATTCCGATTTGTCGGAGTCGATTTTGAAGATATTGGACTGAAGTCCGGATTTTTTTTGATCAGTTAACCCCGGACTGAAGTCCGGGGCAACTGAAGAGAATGTAAGAATTAGAATCCCCGTCGTCCCGACTACTGAGAAGCCCTGAATGTAATCTCCGACATTTCATTTGCATCCCACTTCAGACCTCTAACATTCAAATTGCCCCGGACTTCAGTCCTTTTCTATTCCGAAGGACTTCAGTTCTTCGGACATTCAGCCCTCTTACATTCCATTTGCCCCGGACTTCAGTCATCTTCTATTCAGAAGGACTTCAGTCCTTCGGACATTCAGCCCTCTTACATTCCAGTTGCCCCGGACTTCAGTCATCTTCTATTCATAAGGACTTCAGCCCTTCGGATATTCAGCCCTCTTACATTCCAGTTGCCCCGGACTTCAGTCCTCTTGTATTCAGAAGGACTTTAGTCCTTCGGATATTCAGACATCTTATATTCCAGTTGCCCCGGACTTCAGTCCTCTTGTATTCAGAAGGACTTCCGTCCTTCGGACATTCAGACCTCTTATATTCCAGTTGCCCCGGACTTCAGTCATCTTCTATTCAGAAGGACTTCAGTCCTTCGGACATTCAGACCTCTTATATTCCAGTTGCCCCGGACTTCAGTCATCTTCTATTCAGAAGGACTTCAGTCCTTCGGACATTCAGACTTCTTACATTCGAGTTGCCCCGGACTTCAGTCCGGGGTTCAAGGACCCCTAAAATAATCTTCGGGCTTCAGCCCAATCTCTTCATTTGTCGCCCGTGCCCGGCTTCATTCCAACCGTCTCCCCGAACCCGAACTTCTCGATGAACTCCTGATATTCATCGGCAAAACTCTTCACCCGATGATGTTCAATCTGCTCTTCGATATACTTGCGCACAGTGTCGATCTGTGACTCACTTACCGAAACAGCGAAATAATCCTCCTGCCAGCAGAATCTGAACGGGAACATCCCGTTTCGGTTCAGCCAGTAAGTCGAGTCCCCCTTAATCTGTTGTATGACTCTGGAAATGTTCTGTTCTGATCCCAGGGAGATCAGCAGATGGACATGATCATTGCTGCCATTGATGCAATCGATAAAGATGCCGTTGCACCTCGAATGCTCGATCATATGGGTGAAAAGGCTCGATCGAACCTCCCGGTTCAACATGCTGGACCGGTTTTTCGTGGCCCAGACGCAATGGACCCACATTTTGACGAATGGCATGGAATTGAGGAGAATAGGGGTTCAGCCTCTCGAGAATATTATACTGATATATTACGCAGCAGCATTGATAAAGTGCAACATTTTTACAGAAAAAATTGGACTAAAGTCCGGAATTATTTTTGGATCTGATAACCCCGGACTGAAGTCCGGGGCAAACGGGGAGAATGTAAGACACAATTGGCCGTTGTCCCGACCAGTCGGGAGCCATGAATATATCTCACTTAACATTCGAGTTTCTCCGGGCGTCAGTCCTCTTGTATTCAGAAAGAATTTAGTCCTTCGGACATTCAGACCTCTTACATTCGAGTTGCCCCGGACTTCAGTCATCTTCTATTCAGAAGGACGTCAGTCCTTCGGACATTCAGACCTCATACCTTCGAGTTGCCCCGGACTTCAGTCCTCTTCTATTCAGAAGGACTTCAGTCCTTCGGATATTCAGACCTCTTACATTCCAGTTGCCCCGGACTTCAGTCCGGGGTTAAAGGACCCCGAGATAATCTTCGGGCTTCAGCCCAATATCTTCAATGCTGACATGAGAGGGTCCTTATTACCCTTGGGGGACGGATTTAAATCGTCACAATCACTGTAGGGGCAGTCCTGAGATATATTGGACTAAAGTCCGGAATTATTTTTGGATCTGATAACCCCGGACTGAAGTCCGGGGCAAACGGGGAGAATGTAAGACACAATTGGCCGCTGTCCCGACCAGTCGGGAGCCATGAATATATCTCACTTAACATTCGAGTTGCCCCGGACTTCAGTCCTTCGGACATTCAGACCTCTTACATTCGAGTTGCCCCGGACTTCAGTCATCTTCTATTCAGAAGGACGTCAGTCCTTCGGACATTCAGACCTAATACCTTCGAGTTGCCCCGGACTTCAGTCCTCTTCTATTCAGAAGGACTTCAGTCCTTCGGATATTCAGACATCTTACATTCCAGTTGCCCCGGACTTCAGTCCGGGGATGACGAACCCCGAAATAATCTTCGGGCTTCAGCCCAATATCTTCAATGCTGGCTTGAGAGGGTCCTTACCCTTGAGGGACGGATTTAAATCATCACAATCACTGTAGGGGGGGGCCTGAGATATATTGGACTAAAGTCCGGAATTATTTTTGGATCTGATAACCCCGGACTGAAGTCCGGGGCAAACGGGGAAGAACGTAAGACTCGAATGTCCGTCGCCCCGACCAGTCGGGAGCCTTGGATAATCTTTCATAAAATTTCATTTGCCCCTGACTTCAGTCCTCTTGTATTCAGAAGGACTTCAGCCCTTCGGATATTCAGACCTCTTACATTCCATTTGCCCCGGACTTCAGTCTTCTTGTATTCAGAAGGACTTCAGTCCTTCGGATATTCAGCCCTCTTACATTCCAGTTGTCCCGGACTTCAGTCTTCTTGTATTCAGAAGGACTTTAGTCCTTCGGATATTCAGACCTCTTAAATTCCAGTTGCCCCGGACTTCAGTCCGGGGATGACGGACCCCGAAATAATCTTCGGGCTTCAGCCCAATATCTTCAATGCTGGCTTGAGAGGGTCCTTACCCTTGAGGGATGGATTCAAATCGTCACAATCACCGTAGGAGGCGGAGATCTTCAATCTTCGCTTTCGAACAGTTCCATGACCGCTTGCGGTATGGCCTGCAGGACATCCACTGACGACACAAGGCTCGATACGTCGCAGGCCAGGTCACCGGCTCTTCCGTGCAGCCAGGCGGCTGCTGCGGCTGCGTCGCGTGTGTCCAGCCCCTTGGCTGCCAAGGCTCCTATCATGCCTGCCAGCACGTCACCCGTTCCGGCGGTAGCCAGAGCTTCGGTACCGCTTTCGCATATGAGTACCATGCCCGCAGGGGAGGCCACGAATGTCGGACTCCCTTTCAGCAGCAGATTCACGTTCCATGATGCCGCCAGGTTTCTTGAAATGTCGATGGGGGAGGAGAGGATCTCTTCGGCAGTCAACCCCGAAATCCGGCTGCATTCGCCGGCGTGAGGCGTAGCGACAGCGTCGTCCAGCGTAATCCCGTCGTCGAACAGGTCGCGCTCAGCGATTGCGAAGAGCGCATCAGCGTCGATCACAAGTTTTTTTGATGCGATTTCCGGATTGCGAAGCAACTCCTCGACCAGATCCTGTGCGGCTTCGGTTCGACCGATTCCGCAACCGATAACGATCGCATCTGCCCAGCGTGCCTTTTCGAGGATATCGTCCATGTTGCGCCCTATCACCACAACCTCGGGAGCGAAGCTGTGCATCGTTGCGGCATGACCTTCCGGCAGGGACGCGCAAACATATCCTGCGCCGGTTTTTACCGCCGCCCTGGCTGCTAGCATTGCTGCACCGAGCATCGACGAACCGCCCTCTGACGAACCGGCGATGACCAGCACCTTGCCGTTAAGGTGCTTTGCGCTGGAAGGATCGCGAAGCAGATAACTTTCAGCGGCGAACTCCTCGTCGACGATCAGGCATGACGGAGGTTCGACCAGGAATCGGGGAATGGAGATTTCAGCCGCCTGTACCGGTCCACAAAGCGACGGTCCGTCGTTCTGGAAGAAACCGGTTTTGTGGAATGCCATGGTGATGGTGTGGTCGGCCCTGACGGCAGGCTTTGTGCTCAGGCCGCTGGTGGCATCGAGGCCGGAAGGAAGGTCGATCGCGACCGTTACTGCACCGGACTCTTCGTTCAGCCGATTGATCAGCTCGACGGCTTCAAGTGCCGGGCTCGAAAGTTCAAGTCTTGCAGAATCGAGCCTCATGCCTGTGCCGAACAGCGCGTCAAGTATCGCGTCATACGACTGCTCTTCGATAAAGGAACCCGCTTCTTCGAGACCGGAAAAGATTCGCAGCCCGTCATGGTATCGCCGGTATGCCTTCAGGATATTGAGCCCTTCGAGGTTCACTCCGTTCAGTTCGCTTTCAGGCCAAACCAGCATGACATCAACGAGCGCTCCGAGGTTCAGGAGGTGCCTGGCAGCAACGAACCCGTCACCGCCGTTGTTGCCTTTGCCGCAGACTACGAGAAACGAGAGTCCCTCCAGTTTACCATCTTCGTTGAACTGCTCGGCGATCAGTCTTGCAGTTTCCCTTCCGGCAAGCTCCATCAGCCGGGTTTCACCGGTCCGAAGCTCTTCGATGGCCGCTTGGTCGGCCTGGCTCATCTCACGGGCGGTCAGTACAGGCAGCATGGATCATTCTGTTTAGTTCACAGGGGGGCTTTAATCGATGGATATCCGAACAGTTTCGGAATAACATGGAACAACTCGATGCTGCTGACAGAAGATATTGGACTTCAGTCCGGAAAGAGAGCCCAATATCTTCATTCCAACACTTTTCACACCTGACGAGCGATTCGAGTGCAATCAATCAAAGCTTGTCGAGATGCAACTCCTGCTCCAATGCATGTTCATAGGCATGCAGCAGCTCTTCGAGCGAAAATTCCACCACGCTCCTGCCGTTGACGGCGATGCGGGCGCCCTTCGGCTGCACCTTTCCGATCACGCGTACCGGAACGTTCAGGCGGTTGGCCTCTTCGATCGCGGCTCCGACCTTTTCGGGATCGATCGACACCACAACGCGGCCCTGCGCCTCAGAGAACAGCTGGCGCTGGATGCCTGCTGCGTCCTTGCCTGCCTCCTCGAGATCCACCTCGAATCCGAGCATAGCCTCGCTGTCCATGATCGATTTTTCCGCCAGGGTGATGGCAAGTCCGCCATCCGAGACGTCGTGCGCCGACTGTACGAGCTTTTTCGACGCCAGGGAGACCAGCAGATCCTGCAGGTTCTTTTCGTGCTTGAGATCGACTGCAGGGGAATCATTGCCTGGAGTCCCGTACTGCATCACCAGGTATTCCGAACCTTCAAGCGTGAGTTCGGGATCACCGAGGAGCATGATGGCGTCGCCAGCCTTGCGGAAAGTCGAACCTACCAGGTTGTCGATGTCGTCGAGCAGACCGATCATGCCGATTGTCGGGGTAGGGTAGATGGCCGTACGTCCGCCGCCAAGGGTGGTCTCATTGTAGAAGCTCACGTTGCCGCCGGTCACGGGTGTGTTGAACATACGGCACGCATCGCCCATGCCCTGTACGGCTGATTTGAACTGGAAATAGACCTCGGGCTTGTAGGGGTTGCCGAAGTTCAGGCAGTTGGTCACGGCCAGCGGTTTTGCTCCAGAGCACGCGATGTTGCGCGCACACTCGGCTACAGCGATCGCGCCGCCGCTCTTCGGGTTCAGGTAGACGTAACGGGAGTTGCAGTCGGTTTTCATGGCCAACCCCTTCTTTGTACCCTTGATACGGATGACGGCCGCATCGGTATGGCCGGTCGGCGTCACGGTGTTGGTCTGCACCATTGAATCGTACTGCTGGTAGACCCACTTTTTGCTTGCGATGTTCGGACGCGAGAGCAACTGCAGCGACAGCGCCCTGAAATCGAGCGTATCGTCACCGACGAGTTTCGCTGCCGGGGTATCGGGTTTCTTTTCGATGGCCTCGCGAATGTAGACCGGAGCACCGCCGCCGAGCACCAGCGACATCGCCGGGATCTCCGCCACGACCTTGCCGTGCTGGCTGACGCGCATCATGTTGTCGTCTGTCACCTGGCCGATTACCACTGCGTAAACGTCCCATTTGTGGTAAACGTCGATGATCTCCTGCTCACGCCCTTTTTCTGCCACGATAAGCATGCGCTCCTGCGACTCTGAAAGCATCAGTTCGTAGGCGGTCATACCCTTTTCGCGAGCGGGAACGAGGTCGAGGTCGATCTCGATGCCTCCACGTCCTTCCTTTTCGATACCGCGAGCGCTCATTTCCGAAGTCGAGCTGGTCAGTCCGGCAGCACCCATATCCTGCAGTCCAACGACCGCTCCGGTGGCTATTGCCTCGAGCGTCGCCTCGAGCAGCAGTTTTTCAGCGAACGGATCGCCGACCTGCACGCTCGGCCGCTTGTCCTCGGAGGCTTCGCTGAGCTCTTCGGAAGCGAATGTAGCGCCGTGGATACCGTCACGACCGGTCGATGAACCGACGATCAGTACAGGATTGCCCTTGCCTTTGGCCGTAGCGCTCACGGTTTTGTGATGCTCGACCAGGCCGACCGACATGGCGTTGACCAGCGGGTTGCCGGTGTAACCGTCTTCGAAGTAGATCTCGCCGCCTACCGTCGGCACGCCGAACGAGTTGCCGTAATCGCCGATGCCGCGCACCACACCGTCCACAAGGTAGCGAACCCTCGGGTCACGCGGAGAACCGAAACGCAGCGAGTCCAATGATGCCACCGGGCGAGCGCCCATGGTGAAGATGTCGCGGTGGATGCCGCCGACGCCGGTCGCCGCACCCTGGTAAGGCTCGACAGCCGAAGGGTGGTTGTGCGACTCGATCTTGAAAGCCACGGCGAGGTTGTCGCCGATATCCACGAGTCCCGCGTTCTCCTCGCCGGCCTGCGTCAGGAGCGACTCTCCGTCGCGCGGCAGGGTCTTGAGGAGAGCGATCGAGTTTTTGTAGCTGCAGTGCTCGGACCACATCACGGAGTAGATACCCAGCTCGGTGAAGCTCGGCGTCCGGCCCAGCACCGATAGTATCTTGTCGTACTCTTCGACATTAAGGCCATGCTCCTGGGCCAACTTCAGGTTTACTTCGGGTTCGGTATTCATCATCATCATTTATAGAGCGTTACTGAATTAACGTCAGAAGGGAAGATATTGGACTAAAGTCCATAATTTTATCAATCCTGTAACCCCGGGCTGAAGCCCAGGGCAACTGGAATACAACAGGTCAAATTTGATGCCCATTATTCACTCATTATCAAGCCAGACAGACATTCTTCATAAACTATCTTCGATAATAAAAACGAGCAGTCTATTCGAAGATATTGGACTAAAGTCCACAATTTTATTGATCCTGTAACCCCGATTAAAACCCGGGGCAACTGAAGAAAAAACTTTATAAGACCCATCGTCTTCCTCTTTCAATTGAGGCTGTCTCAAAAGTCAAGATGATGCCGGTTCATTGCATTGCCGGGAGCGCCAAGCTCCAGCTTGGCATTCTCATGGATAATCAAAAAGACTCTGCATCAACGCCACCGGACATCATTTTTACTCTTTTTTTGAATAATCCGGAGCTTGCTTATGTATTGCCGAGCTGGAGCTCGGCGTTCCCAGGGTTTTGGCGTTCCTGATTGTTCATTTGAGACAATCTCAGAGAGTGACAACAAAAAACACCCAAGGCTACAGCCCATCATTCATCCCCTATCCTCAATCCCTAAACTATCAACTATCAACTCTTCACTCGTTCTGTCCGTGGCAGTTCTTGTACTTCTTGCCGCTGCCGCATGGGCACAGATCGTTGCGACCGGGTTTCTCTTCTGCTCTCACCGGCATCTGGATCACGACATCTCCTCCGGGCAGAACGCTGCCGGCGCTGCCTTCTGACTCAACAACCATCTCGTAAGCGCTTTCGGCCTCAGGATGCTGGGCAACGAGCTTCTCCTGCTTGACTGCCTGGCGTCGCTGTTTTTTCTCGATCTCTTCCGCCTCATCCTCGGTCACAGGGAAGAGCTTAAACGCGAGCGACAGGGTTTCATTTTCGATCTCCTGCAGCATTCCGATGAACAGATTGAAAGCTTCCTGCTTGTATTCGAGCAACGGATCCTTCTGTCCGTAGGCTCGCAGGTTGATGCCCTCGCGAACCGAATCGATTTCGCGAAGGTGCTCGCGCCACTTCTGGTCGATCACCGATACCACGGCGTACTTCTCGATCTGACGCATCATTTCGTCCGGGAGAGCCTTCTCCTTGCGGCTGTAGAAATCGCTGGCAACCTTGAAGAGCGCATTGGCCGTCTTTTCCTCCGGCTCACTTTCGAAAGCTCCTGCTTCAGGTTTGTACTCGACAGATAGCTCCCGAAGGACCTGCTCTTCGAGCCCGGCAGCATCGGCGACAGCGTGGAACTTCTTGACCACGGTGATGCAATAGTCGTGCAGCAGATCCATGATATCGGTCTTGAGGCGATCCATCTTGAGGGCCTTCCTGCGGCGGGTGTAGATCACCTCACGCTGCTGGTTCATGACGTCGTCGTATTCGAGCAGGCGCTTACGGATGGAGAAGTTCTGCTCCTCGACCTTCTTCTGTGCGCGTTCGATCGACTTGGTAATCATCGAATGTTCGATGACGTCGCCCTCCTCGTGACCGAGCTTGTCCATGATGGCGATCACTCGCTCCGAACCGAACAGGCGCATCAGCTCGTCCTCGAGCGATACGAAAAAGATCGATTCGCCGGGATCGCCCTGTCGTCCGGCACGACCCCTGAGCTGGCGGTCGATGCGGCGAGACTCATGACGTTCGGAACCGAGTATGAACAGGCCGCCCAGTTCGCGGACGCCGTCTCCGAGCTTGATATCGGTTCCTCGTCCGGCCATGTTCGTTGCGATCGTGACAGCGCTCTTCTGGCCTGCCATGGCCACGACGTCGGCCTCGCGGTCGTGCTGCTTCGCATTGAGCACATTATGCACGATGCGCTTTGCGCGAAGCATCCTCGAAAGGGTCTCCGACACCTCGACGCTTGCCGTACCCACCAGCACAGGCTGGCCTTTCTCCTGCAGCTCCTGCACCCTCGTGACGATGGCATTGTACTTTTCGCGGCGGGTCTTGTAGACCAGGTCATCCATGTCGCGGCGAACGATCGGCCGGTTGGTCGGGATGACGACCACGTCGAGTTTGTAGATTTCGTAGAACTCCGAAGCCTCTGTTTCAGCCGTACCGGTCATGCCGGCCAGCTTTTTGTAGAGTCGGAAGAAGTTCTGGATGGTGATTGTGGCCATCGTCTGGCTTTCACCCTCAGTCTTGATATTCTCCTTGGCTTCGATCGCCTGGTGCAGCCCATCGCTGTAACGGCGGCCTGCAAGCACACGACCGGTGAACTCGTCGACGATCAATACCTGACCATCCTGGACCACGTACTCGTCATCTTTGGAGAACAGGGAATAGGCCTTCAGCAACTGGCTGATGTTGTGCAAACGCTCCGAACGGTCAGCATAGAGGCGATAGACCTCATCCTTTTTCATAATCTTGTCGGACGGCTGGAGGTTTTTGTCGGCTTCTATGGCCGCAATCTCGGTGCCCACGTCCGGCAGCAGGAAAAGATCCCTGTCCTGATGGCTCAAACGGCTCAGGAACTCACGTCCCTTGTCGGTAAGATCGATCGTGTTGGCTTTTTCATCGATCGCATAGAACAGCTCGTCGTCCACCTCGTGCAAGCGGCTCGCGTTGTCCTTCAGGAACTCGTTTTCGACCGACTGGATCAACTTTCCTATGCCCGTCTGCGACAGCATCTTGTTGAAGCGGTTATTCTTCGGCTGGCCGCGCTTTACACGAAACAGGGCAAGGCCGGCATCGAAATCAGCCGTCTTGTCCTTTCCGGACTTCTCCTTGATCAGTTTCTCGGCGTTGGTAAGCAACGAAGCCACGAGGTTTTGCTGAGCCCGAACCAACTGCTCGATCCAGGGCTTGATCTCAAAGATCTTGCTGTCGTAGTCGGAGTTAGGTATCGGTCCTGATATGATAAGCGGGGTACGGGCTTCGTCGATCAGCACGCTGTCAACCTCGTCGACGATGGCGAAGTAGTGGCCGCGCTGAACCATCTCTTCCGGCGTACCGGCCATATTGTCGCGCAGGTAATCGAAGCCGAACTCGCTGTTGGTGCCCCAGGTGATATCGCATAGATACTGTTCGCGCCTCTCGTCGGAATGCAGTTCCGACAGGATGACACCGGTGGAAAGCCCGTGGTACTCGTAAACCGGCCTCATCCACTGCATGTCACGCTGGGCGAGATATTCGTTGACCGTCACGACATGCACACCTCGTCCGGTCATGGCGTTCAGGAACACGGGCAGGGTCGAGACCAGCGTCTTGCCTTCACCGGTAGCCATCTCGGAAATCTTGCCCTGATGCAGCACAACGCCACCGAAAAGCTGCACATCGTGAGGAACCATGTTCCAGGTCATCTCGCGACCCATCACGTAATAAGTATGGTCCTTCAGGCGGCGGCAGGTCTCCTTTACCAATGCAAAGGTCTCGGGCAGCACTTCGCTGAGTATTGCGGCCGTGGCGACCTCATAATCCTTGCGGACCTGATCGAGCTGACCGTTCAACTGCTCGTTCTCCTCGAGACTGACATCCGGACGGTCGAGCTTCTCCTCTATCTCTTTTATCTGCTTTTCGAAAGTCGCCAGTCGTTCGCGGACCTTCGCCTTCAACTCTACACCTTTCTTGCGGAACGCCTCTTCCGAAAGGGATTGAAGCGGTCCGTAAAGCTCACTTATCTGTTCGACGAGCGGTTGGATTTTCTTGAGGTCTTTGTCGTGCTTGGAACCAAATATCTTTTCAAAAATTTTGAGCATGTACCCTTGAATTCTCAGTGTTTATAACGGCTAAGTTGCGCTTATGCGCACTTTCCCATGAACTTAAAAGTACCGAATTTAGCTCGTGAGAAAAAACAAATGCCGAAAAAAACATCATCACCGCCGGGAGCCCTCAACTCTCTGTGATTAAAGGCTTTGCGACCTCAGACAACTTCCGGGATCAGGGGGTCGCCTTTAATAATAATACTCACCCCTCGTGAGAGGCCATCTCCTCGAAGAAATCGCGCAGACGATGCGTCCCGTGTGCGGGAGCGACGGTATCGTTCCGGCTGACGGTGGTAGCAAACAGCGCGATGTCGTGGATGTCGCGGTTGATCAATCCCGTTACGGCAGCAACGCCGTCGGCCAGCCACAACGGCAGGGAAACTGTGAACGGCCTCTTTTTGACCACATCGGCAGCCATCTCCGCCACCTCGCGATAGGTGAAGGTTTCCGGCCCGCCTACTTCGATCTGGGTGTCGATCCCCTCGATCGCGTCGACGCACACCTTGGCCAGGTCCGCCCCATGGATCGGGTTCGAGCTCTTGTCCCCGTCGCCGAGCGAGAACATCACTCCGTTGCGAGCCATGTTCAGGAACTGCGCCATGTCCGAGAAATAGCCTGTCGGCCTTACCACAGCGTAATCAAGACCCGAAGCCCTCAGCTCATCGACGAACTTCTCGTGAGCCTGGATATTTTCGATCTCCATCATTTTCTGCGCGTTGAATACCGACACATAAACGAATTTCTTCACTTTCGCCTTCATGGCAAGGCGCAGGATGTTCAGGTTCGCCTTGTAATCCACATCGAAGCTCGAATGCACGAAATCGGGTCTGGTCATGCCGAGCGATGAAAAAACGATATCGACGCCGTTGCACAAGTCCACGATGCTGTCCAGTTGCGTGGCATCTCCCATGAAGAACTCGTCGGCAAGGTTTTCGAGAGACGGTTCGAGGTGCGCACCCGGCGTCTTGATCTTGTCGGGGTTCCGGACAAGGGCGCGAACCCAGTACCCTCGACTCTTGAGCTCCTGCACTACATAACGCCCGATATAACCGGTCGAGCCGGCAACAAGTACTTTTTTCATGGTCGTTCACTGTTTTGGTTGATGAGGGGGCTGACCGCTATCAGCAGCCATCTCTTTGAAGTAATCCTTGAGGCGGCGCGACCCGTATTTCGGTGCGTCGTTTTCCATTTTATTGACAAGCACAAAGAAAGATGCCGAATCCGCAAGCCTGGGGTTGAACAGCCTGATGGTCCAGAGCGCCGCCTCACCGAGCCAGAGCGGCAGGAATGTGATTCCGGGTTCCCGGCCGACGGTTTCGAAAGCGAGTTCGAACATCGAACGGAACGTGAACATATCCGGACCGCCGGCATCGATCTCCCTGACCGTACCTTCAGCAGCATCCACGCACACAACAGCCAGGTCTGCCCCGTGGACAGGATTAATCAGGTTGTGGCCGTCGCCGAGCCAGAACAGGTGACCCTTGCGGGCTATGTTCAGGAACTGCGCCATATCGGAGAAATAGGCGTTCGGCCGGATGATGGCATAATCGATTACCGAATTCCTGAGATCATCCACAAACGCCTCGTGCGCACGCACCACATCGCTCTCCATCATCAGTTCGGCCCTGAAGATCGATACATACACGAACTTCGACACTTTTGCCTTGAGGGCGAGTTCGAGAATGTTCCTGTTGCCGATATGGTCGACCTCTTCAAAGGTCAGATGCGAATCGGAACGAGCCAGACCCATCGATGAAAACACTATGTCGATGCCGTCGCAAAGCCCGATGAGCGTTTCCGGTTTGGTTGCATCTCCGGTAAACACCTCGTCCACCATATCGAATATAGGGGGTTGATGCGCCGGCCCCGCCTGTTTCAGCTTTTCAGGATCCCGAACGAACGCCCGAACCCGATATCCCCGTTTCTTGAACTCCAGGGCAACATATCTACCCAGATAACCGGCAGCCCCGACCACAAGTACATTTTTCAATATTCCCTCCTGGATTGATCATTAGCAATCAATTGGGGAACCACATACACTGCATTTTTAACTGTAGGGGGCGAACCTGCTTGTCCTTCCATATTACAATGAACACTACGGGATTGGGCAAACACTCAGGTGCGCCCCTGCGCCCTATTTTCCTGATTCATCGTCTCACCAGGAATTCAAATGTTAAATCATTGTGATCCCTGTAGGGGCGGACCTGCGTGTCCGCCCTCGTTCCAATGAACCAAGGGATCGAGCGAACACACAGGTTCGCCCCTTACGCCCTATTTTCCTGATTCATCGTCTCGCCAGGAATTCAGATGTTAAATCATTGTGATTCCTGTAGGGGCGGACCTGCGTGTCCGCCCTCGTTCCAATGAACCAAGGGATCGGGCGAACACACAGGTTCGCCCCTACAGTCCAATATCTTCCAGACAATCTCACAGGATTAAAACCAGATCGGCCCGCTCAAAAATCCTGCATTCAGAACGCTTTCATTTTCCTGACCTCCTTCCGCCAGCAATGGAAAAGGATGTGCCCTGCATACCCGGTAAACTCGGCTCCCAAAATGCTTCGCGCCTCATCCTGAAGATAACGATAATTCTTTTCCGTCAGGCTCCGCTGCGCCGCCTCGATGCCGAACCACTCCCAAAGGTACTGTTTGACATGCGTATCAATCGGGAACGCATCGAATCGTCCGAGCCCGAAAAGGGCAATGCAATCGGCTATTTTCATGCCGATTCCGCTATGCACACACAACGAATCACGCAACGTATCGAGGGAACAGTCACCAGAACGCACACAGGCAATAGCCATCGCACCCGACTCGAAAGATCGAGCCATTGAGATGATGTTTGCCGCCCTTATTCGATTGTTGTTCGTGCATAAGGCCAGATCATTAACATCAGCCGAAGCCAGACTCGATGGGGTAGGGAAGCCATACAACCGAAGCGGACCGTTTTCAGTTTCGAACACCAGCTCTTCACCATACCTCTCGGCAATCATCTCGACCTGTCGGCGTATCAGATGCATTCCGATTCCCTGTGCACACATGAAGGTCACCATAATTTCGAACGGATCCTGCCTCATCACCCGCACTGATCGATACCCATTGACAAGCTTCCAGAGATCCGGATATCGAAGAGAAAAATGATCAGGAAATACAGAATTATCGTCGATATCAAGAGTTAAATATCTGACAATAAATTCAGTTATATTCATGCCATATATGAGATTACTACTGCACTGTATCTCAATTGATGAAGGCGATACTTGCCTCATTATCACAAGCCTGTCACCTATCATCCCTAAAAATCTATCTGGATTATAAGGATACTCATTCCACCTGAACGATTGGCCGCTAAACAATGTTGATTTTAAACAGACGCTCTTATCAGAGATTATTATTTTCTTATGTAGAGGATCGCTCATGTTTGATTTTGCAATTAATTAATGGCTTATTCATCATACTTCGATAGGTCTGGTAGTGATATCTAATTTATTGTATTGTAATAGGATAAGAAGTGTTACCTCACAAAGTCTTCAATGCGCAGGATTCACAATTCTTCAACTATTATTTATACATGACAATTCATTAAATAAGATGTCTAATGCCTGACTTGAAGACTGTTTTATCATTTATATATTGATTAGTGATCACATATTTTAGATCGCCTATTGATAATAGTAAACCTCTTATAATGACCATATCTAACAGAACGAATACCTTAATATAATCCAGTCTGACTTAATTCTTTCGATCTTTTGTTTTTGTTCATACGTCTAATTATTTATTCAATTGCGCGTGCTTCTAACTCTAAATATTGAATGATTGATTACAGTATTAACGTCTATCATTAAGATTATATGGACGCGGCCTATTCATTAGCGAGCTCGTTTCCCGTGAAACGTAATGGTGACGAGTGTTTTTGATGAGCCCCGATTAATTCGATTAATGATCATGTATTCTCAAGAGACAAATGACAGCTCAATTCAGAATGATGCAGGACGGATTGAGTTCTCACTACCGGGTTCATGCAAATTGATCGAGAGCAGGTGACTGCATACCGTACTCTCTTTTATTAACAATATGACCTGCCATTCATTGTATTAATGGCTGATGATCCGGTTCATTATCGCCCGGAAGGATGTGGCGATATTCCGGCGCAAAGCTCGGCCGGGATTGGTTTACTGCTGAAAAATAGGTTCATTACGATGACCGAAAACCACAGGCATTTATCAACCTTATCAGCATTATCAATGAAGAAAGTACTTGTCGCCGGTGCAACGGGCTATCTTGGTCGCTATGCAGTTCAGGAGTTCAAGAATCGCGGTTATTGGGTCCGCGCCCTGGTGCGCAATCCGGACAAAGTCAAACAGCCCGGCCCCTGGTTCGCACCATCTATCGACAATCTTGCCGATGAGATTTTCATAGGTGATGCCACCAAACCGGAAACCCTCACAGGAGTTTGCGACGGAATCGATTTCGTCTTCTCGTCGCTCGGAATGATCAAGCCTGACTTCGTTCACTCGAACTTCGACGTAGACTACCAGGGGAACATGAATATTCTGACCCTGGCTCTTAAGGCTAACGTCAGGAAATTCGTTTACGTTTCGGTCTTCGATGCGCACCGCATGATGAATATCCCTAACGTACAGGCACACGAAAAGTTCGTCAGGGAGTTGCAGGCCGCAAAGATAGAGAGTGCGATCATCCGCCCGAACGGCTTTTTCTCTGAAATAGGGCAGTTCGTCGCCAGGGCAAAACGGGGATATATGATATGGGTGGGCGACGGCTACCAGCGCCAGAACCCCATCCATGGAGCCGATCTGGCAAAGGTCTGCGTCGATGCGATGGAAGGCACTGAAAAAGAGGTGGAAGTCGGCGGTCCGGAGGTGTTCACCTATCACGAAATGGTCGATCTGGCTATCGAAATCGCCGGTACCAAGCCGGTGCTGATCCCTTTACCGTTCTGGTTAGTGGACGGGCTGGCTGCAGTTACAGGAATTTTCAACCCTGACGTCCGTGACGTCGCGCTCTTCGCAACCACCCTCAGCAAAATCGACATCGTGTCACCTAAGTACGGCACGCACAGACTGCGCGACTTCTTCGAACAGTGCAAAACACTTACCAACTGAAACACAAACTGTAAGCTGGCGCTTCTTATTCTTCTTTCTTCATTGATTATCGTGAGCGGCACGAGTGCAAGACGCACAAGCCGCTCACAATGACTTATGAGCTGCATTCTGCAATTGTGCCTACTCTGAAGTCTCGACCTGCCCATTCATTTTCTTAAGTGACTATTTGCTATAAACAGCGAGGCTCAAAGCTCATTATGGTCTTGTTTT
>Ga0326726_10002407_pt1 | contig 17241 bp, 9 predicted proteins | sample MHFenrmetagenome_2_FD_207603 | JGI IMG/M metagenome (GOLD analysis project Ga0326726, IMG submission 207603) | Lab enriched peat soil microbial communities from Michigan Hollow, Ithaca, NY, United States - MHF15MN | ecosystem: Environmental > Terrestrial > Soil > Wetlands > Peat | place: USA... | reverse complement strand
CTGGTCACCCACTGCCGCCGGACGCTTCTGTCGATGCCGTGCCCGATTACTGTTGCACTTGTTGAGGACATCCGGGAGCTCCGCGAAGAACTCAGCACCCTGATCAGCGGATTCAATGGTCTCTGCTGCGCCGCTTCATTTTCGACAGCCGAAGAAGCGCTTCTCAAGCTCCCTTCCGTCCTGCCGGATGTCATCCTCATGGACATCAATCTGCCGGGTATGTCGGGAATCGAGTGCGCAAGAATTCTAAAACACCGGCTTCCGCAGACTCCCATCATGATGCTGACGGTTTATGAAGATGACGAGAGGATCTTCGAATCGCTCAAGGCAGGGGCGGTGGGATATCTACTGAAGAAAACTCCGCCGGCGGGAATCATGGAAGCGATTCAGGAGGCGCATGGCGGGGGCTCCCCCATGTCAAACCAGATCGCCCGCAGGGTCATTGCTACCTTCCAGACCCGCCTGCGGCCCACTGACGAAGCCGGGGCGCTCTCCCCCCGTGAGCTTGAGATCCTCAGCCAGCTGGCACGCGGGCTTCGTTACAAGGAAATTGCTGATGCGCTCTTTATAAGCACCGACACGGTGCGGACCCATCTTCGGAATATCTACCGAAAACTTCAGGTACGCTCCGCCGCCGAAGCCCTCTTCAAGACATTTCCCAGGTCCTGACAACCAGCCCATGTCGCTGCGCACACTTGTCCCGGCCGCAACACTCCTCGCCCTGCTCGGCTCCATCTCTCTACCTGTCATTGCACAACCGCGGCTGCTCCAGCGTATTACCGTCAACGAAGGACTTTCCCAGAACACCGTGTACCGCATGTTCCAGGATTCACGCGGTTTCATGTGGATCGGTACGGCCGACGGCCTCAACCGATACGATGGCTATGCGATTACCGTGTACCGGCACACACCTCATGATTCGACGTCGCTGCCAGGCAACGACATACGGGATATCGCGGAGGGGAGTGACGGCACGCTCTGGGTTTCCACCCAGCGGGGCGTCGTCCGCTTCGACCGTCGGCGTGCCGTATTCGTGAAGGTTCGGCCGGAGTACGCGGCTGCACTCCTCGTAGACCGCCGGGGGATTCTCTGGATGGGCACGGCCGGGTATGGACTGTTCTCCTATGATCCCTCCACCGGCCGAACACGACAGTACACGCAAGAGCAGCACGATGCGGCTGCCATCAGCAGCAACGCCGTCCTGGCACTGGCCGAATCTCCGGACGGGACTCTCTGGGTGGCCACCGAGGGTGGCCTGGATGCGATGAGGCGCGGGAGAGACACCGTGGAACACATCCGGAACCAGGTAATGTCGTCGCTCACCACCATGAGGGCGACGTCGATGGTGGTTACTCCGGACGGATACCTCTGGATCGGGACAATGGGTGCGGGCCTGATCCGTTTCAATCAATCCTCCGGCACCGCTCTTCGAATCCGGGCAACCCGTGTAGATGCACGAAGCCTCCCCTCCGACACAATTCTCACGGTGAGCAGCGACAGTGTCGGGAACCTCTGGCTTGGAACCTTCCGGGGCGGCGCTCTGTGCACCGACAGGGAGGTCGCAACCTTCCAGAGGATTCCGACGACCCATCCATGGGGAACCAGAGTGTGCGTCGACCGGTCCGGGCTCGTCTGGGTTGGGACCGACGGATTCGGCGTGGAAGTGCACACGCTCCAGCCTCCGAAATTTCAGCTTGTTGGATTATTCCCGGATGAATCCCGGGGACCGGGGGGCGAATTTCTCAAGGCCGTCTATGAAGACCGCGACGGCACGGTGTGGATCGGGTCCTACGGAAACGGCATCACACTCTGGGATCGCAGTCGCAACAGATTCAGACACCTCACCTCTCGCGCCTCGGGACTCCGCGGCAAGAGCGTGTACGCGATCTCCAGTGACTCCACAGGGCGGATCTGGGTCGGAACAGAAGACGGCCTGAATCTGTATGAGAGGAATGCTGGAACGTTCCGTTTCTTCCCTTCGATGCACTCCCGATCAGCTTTACGGTCACTCGTTCCCCAACCTTCCTGCGTCAATACCATCGCCGCTGATCCAAATGGGGATCTCTGGATCGGCACGAATTCGGGATTCGAGGTGTTCGATACCCACTTCCTCCGATACACCAGCCATCTTGCCGAATGGAACTGGCCACCGGGAACCACCTCGACATGGACCAATACCATCTTCCGGGATGGTGACTCGCTGCTCTGGATCGGTACGCAGTATTCCGGACTCCTGAGGTGTGATAGGGCGACGAGAACCGTGCGCACGTTTACCCACTCCCCGCGTGAAACGACCAGCATCAGCTCACGGGCGATAAAGGTCATCCATCGCGACAGCCGCGACCGGCTGTGGATCGGAACGGAACTTGGCCTGAACCTCGCAAACGAGGGAGCCGGCACATTCACGAGATTCTTCGACGTTGACGGCCTGCCGAGCTCCTACATCTACGGCATCCTTGAAGATGGGAAGGGAAACCTCTGGATCAGCTCCAACCACGGGATCACGCGGTTCGCACCCGACACCCGCCGTATGCGGAATTACGACCGGGACGACGGGCTGCAATCCAACGAGTTCAACACGGGGGCATACTTCGAGAATTCTTCGGGGGAAATGTACTTCGGAGGGATCAATGGCCTGAATCTCTTCCATCCCGATTCTGTGAGGGATAACCCTCATGTGCCGCGTGTCGTTCTGACAGGGTTCAAGAAGTTCGATGTTCCTTCTGCTCTCGAGGCCGATGCATCGGAAGTGAAAGAAATCCTCCTCCGGTTCGACGAATCTGTTTTCTCGCTGCAGTTCGCGGCGCTGGAGTATACCGCTCCCCTGAAAAATCAGTATGCCTATATGCTGGAGGGTTTTGAGAGCAACTGGATCTTCGCGGGGACCAGGAGGGAGGTTCGCTACACGTCTCTTCCTCCCGGGGGATATGTTTTCCGGGTCAAGGCCTCGAATGGCGATGGCATCTGGAACGAGCAGGGCTTGGCGATCCGGATCGTTATCGTTCCCCCTTTCTGGAGATCATGGTGGTTCCTGACGCTCTGCGGCCTTGCCGCACTGGGAACCGTCGGGGGTTCCATCCGCTACATTGAAATGCGGAAGCTGAAGCGAAAAATCGCCCACCTCGAGCAGCAGGAAACGGTGCAGCGGGAGCGGGTGAGGATTTCGAGGGACATGCACGATGAGCTCGGTGCCAGCCTCACGCGCATCAGCCTCCTGGCCGGGATTGCCGGTGCTCCCGGTCGGCCGGAGGAGGAGATCAGGAATGAGCTCAGAAAGATCGAAGCAACATCCCGCGACGTTGTCCAGCGGCTGGACGAAGTGGTGTGGATGGTGAATCCGAAAAACGATACGCTGGAGAGCCTCGCAGCGTACGTTGCCGAATATGCCGAACAGTTCTTTGCCGAAAGCCCCATCCGATGCCGGTTTGATTTTCCCACAGTCCTTCCTGCCGCTTCGCTCCCGGCCGAAACCCGGCGGAACATATTCCTGACGATCAAAGAGGCACTCAACAATGCCCTGAAGCATTCAGGAGCAGAAATGGTCAGCCTCCAGCTCAGCCTGAATCATGACGCGTTCCGGTTTGTCATCCATGACAACGGGCGGGGCTTCCACACTGCCATACAGGGAGGGCTCGGAAACGGCCTCGGGAACATGAAAAGACGTGTTGAAGAGATCGGCGGGCATTTTTCCCTCACTTCCATCCCGGAGGGAGGAACGACGGTTACCGTGCAGGTCCGGCTCCCCGCGCGCTGACCGAGCGCACTTACCCACTTTCGTGTGATTGACAATAACCGTGGATTCGCGCAGATTCCTGCGGGCTGAAATCATACGCATTCATCTGGCTTCCCGATGCCGATCCGTGTCTCGATTGTAGACGATGCAGAGGAGATTCGCGAGAGTCTTGCGGCTCTCCTGAGGAGTTCTGAAGGGTTTTCCCTCCGGGGCGCGTACGGGAGCGCCGAAGCCGCACTGGAAGGAGTGTCCCTCGACAGACCCGATGTCCTCCTCATGGATATCAATCTCCCCGGGATGTCGGGCATCGATTGCGTGCGCAGGATGAAAAAAGAGACACCGGGACTTCAGGTCATCATGCTGACTGTCTATGAGGACCCGGATGCGATCTTTGATTCCCTGGCCGCCGGCGCAAGCGGGTATCTCCTTAAGCGCACTTCCCCGGAAAGGATCCTGGAGGCCATCAGCGAGGTGAGCCGGGGCGGCGCCCCGATGTCCAGCCAGATTGCGCGAAAAGTCGTCCAGTCCTTCAGCACTCCCGCCGCAGAACCATCCCAGGGGCTGACCGCGAGGGAGCACGAAATTCTGGGCCTTCTCGCAAAGGGATACCGGTACAAGGAGATCGCCGACGCGCTTCATATCAGCGTCGAAACCGTCCGTTCCCATCTTCACAAGGTCTACGAAAAACTCCACGTTCGATCGCGCACCGAGGCGGTGCGCAAGTATTTCCGCACGTAGTCTCTCCCGGCAGTTTTTTCCTCCCCGCTCGGACCACGCCCTCTTCGGGGGATACAAGTACGACCCCCTGACGCTCTCCTCAAAGATCCCCAGGCATTGAAATACGACTTTCGTGTGATTGACTTCATTCCGGCACCGGGATATCTTCCCCAATGCATCTCGACAAACTTCATGGAACACACACGACAGGTCGAAGCCCTGCCCCGTAAAGAGAGAGGCCACTATGGCAATACTGCAACGCAGCGCGGCTGCGCTTCTCGTGATGGTGCAACTGGTGTCTGGCGGGGCGAAGCCGACCCCGGCATGGAAGGCGGAGCTGCCCCGCAAGCTGGATGCCATCCGCTTTTCGGCGGACAGCCGGCACGTTCTGATTGGCAGCGGCTCCGCTACCTGGCTGTACGACGCCGCGACGGGTGCAAAAATCTGGGAGAAGGAATTTGAAGAGAAGGACAACAAGGGAATCCGCCTCGTCCCACAGGGGGATAAATTCCTGATCAGCACAAGGAAGAATACCATTGAGTGCCTGAGCATAGCAACCGGTACGAAACTCTGGGAAACCGAAGTCGAGGGGGTAGACCAGGACGACTATTCAAAGGTCGACAGCGTCGCCGCCGACATCGCACGCATCCAGTATCGCGACTGGCGGGTGCAGGTTGACCTCTCCACCGGCAAGGTGCTCTGGTCGGGACGGATCAACACGAAGCTGAAAGAGAACAACGGGTACGTCGTCGTCGACCTGCCAAAGATTCAGAAGTCGATTCTCCTGATGGACAACGACCAGTTCGCCATCTGCGATAACACCGGGGCGGCGAAACCTGTTGCGCTCGAATATCCGCCGCCGTACAAGCTCGTCGCGAAAGGCGAGGAGTGGATCTATGAGTCGCCCGACGACCGCATGGTTGTGGTGGCGTTCGATGGCGGGATGGCCGTAGTCGATGCATTGAATGGCCGTGAGGTGTTCCGGCACCCCATGGAGATCGATGTGGACCATCGGGTTCTCTTCCCGACCAGAAGCGGATGCGCGGTCTTCGGGCACGACCGGATGGTGCATTATGAATTTGCCAGCGGAAAGAGCGTTGAGCTCCCGGTGGAGTTCGTCCGCCTTCGGACGCTGGAGCAGTATACGATCGGCGGGAAAGACCTCCTCCTCCTTTCCCTTGAAGACCAGCTGGTCTGCGTCGATCTCGTCAACGGAAAAGAGTTGTGGCGATCGAAAGAGGGGGATCCGGCCTTCGCGGGATTTGTTCATTGTTATCGTTCGTCCGACGGGAAGCTGCTGGTGGACGGCAGCCGGATCGTCGTAACGTACGTCCAGTCGCAGCGTTCCGGGGAGAATTCGGGAACACATCTCTATGCGATGGGTATAGACGCCCTGACAGGTTCGGTGGGATTCAGGACGCGTGTCGCTCTCGCGGAGAAATCCCTTTCGTCCGGCGGGGGGCTGTTCAGCATCATCGGCAAGATCTACACGGCGGCCCTTACGTTCGGTCTTTCCGTTGCCTCGGACATGCTCTCGCCCGACCTGGGCTATGGAAATATCGGCTTCGACTACTCCCTCATGCTCGACAGGGGCGTGCTCTATACCATCGTCATCACGACTGCGGAAATGCTGAATCCCGACACGCGCGCCGAGCATGGGGAGGGGATCTGCGCCGTGGACATCCGGTCGGGGAAGAAAATCTACGGCGAACACTTTCCCATCGCCGAGGCGATCAAGCCGGAATGGATGCCGCTGAAAGTGGACTTCGAGGACAATTCCATCCTGTACATCCCCGGTCACAAGAAGATCGTGGCATTTAATCTGCAGGCCGGGAAGCGAGTCTGGACGATCGAAGGTCCGCTCGACGGCCAGCCGGCGGATCTCGCTCTGCTCAACGGCACATTGTATGCGAAACTCGGCAACAGCCACTACAGCAGCAGCTACACCGCGGCGCGGAAGGGATTCTGGGACTTCGCCGGGGGGAAGGCGCAGAACAAAAATCTGGAAGTCAACAAGAACTGGAGCGCAGATCCCTTCGGGTTTGCCGCGATCGACCCGGCGAGCGGGAAGCTGCTCTGGCGCATCGAGACCGACAACGATCCCGCGCTCGCCGCAGCCTACTTTGCGGCGGGGGAGAACGGGGAACTGATGAAGCAGTTCCGGTTCAAGGATTACTACGATCCGGCACGGAACCAGCTCTACTATTCGGACCTGAAGAACGTGTATGCGCTTACCCTCGGGCCCGGGGGCGGCAAGCTCGCCTGGACTTGCTCGCTCTCGAAAAACGACGTCGGGAGGATCAATTTTGAGAAGGCCTTTGCAGGAACGAAATTGGCAAAGGAAAAGAACTGCGTGACCGGCCTATAGAGACGCCCGGTGGGCGAAAGTCAAGCCCCCGGCAAAGATAAACACCCATGTTCCTGAGGAGCGAGGTGGGGTTGTGAAAAAGCACGGAACGGGCTCGGGTCGGATATAATCCACAATCGTTCCGGGGTATTCGAGGGGCGATTGTTGGAGGCCCCGCGATGGCTGGCAGCGAAACGGCAGGGTCACCATATGCTCCCTCTTCCCACGCGAAATCACCGGTCCATGATATTGCATTCCTCTGGTGTTTCAAGTATCTTCGGGTGGCTTCCCCGCTGCCTTTCCTTGTTGTGCCACTGACCATTTACGTTCGTGTCCCGACACGTCAATCGTGGTACGCGTCCTCAGGGTCTGAGCGTCGAGGAGAGCGTCCTCTCAAACCTCCTGAATTTCATTGTCGGGCTCTCTAGAGTATAACTCCTCACCTCCGTGCGCCGGGCTGTCGACCGTCGTCGGAGGTTTGCTCCCATGAGTCTCCGCGGCACGATACAGCTTACCCTCATCCTTATTGCCGTTCTCTCGGTCGGCGCAGCTGCACTTCTCTCCTACGGAAGCGGGAAAGAAGCGTTCGAGCAGGTTACGATTGAACGCCTTCTTTCGATTCGGGAAACCCGCAAAGAGCAAGTTGAGACCTTTTTCCAGTCTGCGGTGCGGGAGGCCGAATCTATCGCGCGCAGTCCGCATATCCGTCGTCCTGTCGGCGGGAGGCCGGCGACAGGGGAGATCCGCTCGGTGCTCCGCGACGTTCAACGGCACCACCGTTACGCAGACGTGATGATCGTTGACCGAAGGGGGGTCGTTGTGTCAAATGCTTCGCTTGCCGATCTTGCCGGCAGGCGGCTTGAACGGTCGTCCCTCGATAGTCTGTTCCGACAGCACTCGCCCGGGAGAGGGTCGGCAGTCGCACGCGTCACGGGACCCTTCATTGTCGACTTTGAATTCCGACGCGACGTGATCCGGTCTCCGGAATGCACCGTGGTCTTTCCGCTAGCGGGCAGTGAAACGGGTGGCGGATACGTTCTTATTCTGATCTCTGCCGAATCGCTTACCGACGTGGCGACTGCTGGCCGGAGCTGGCTCGAACAAGGAATGGGAAAGACCGGAGAGACATATCTCGTGGGTCCGGACTGCCGTCTGCGGACTGAGTCAAGGTCTTATTTCGAGGACCCTGATCGATATGCGAGCGACCTTCTCCGTGCCGGACACGATTCGACGCTAGTCACTCGCATTCGATCCTCCGGTACCGGCATTCTCCTGGCCGACGCATCGACGACAGTCGTACGCGGCGCTCTCGAGGGGAAGACAGGGACCGGCATGCTGAAGAACTATCGTGGAGTGCGCGTGGTGAGCGCGTACACTCCGCTCACGCTACCCGGCCTCCAGTGGGCGCTGATTGCTGAGATGGAGTATCAGGAAGCGATGGCGCCTGCCACGAAGTTGCGTACCCGCTTGCTTCTCCTCGGGGCCGTCATCATCGCCGCGTCCGCCCTTCTCGGGGGTCTGGTCGCGCGCACGATCTCACGGGAGCTTGCGGCTCTGACGCGCATGACCGATGAATTCGGGCGGGGAGACCTGACGCACCGGGCCCCTCTCAATGCGTCGGGCGAAATCGGGCGGCTGGCCCGGAGGTTTACTATGATGGCGGAGAACCTGACCCGTGAGATTGCCGAGCGGCGCGAGGGGGGGGAAGAGCTTCGCCAGTCTCGTGAGCTGCTGCAAGACCTTTCGGCCCATCTTCAGTCTGTCCGTGAGGAGGAACGGAAGACGATTGCACGTGATCTCCACGACGATCTCGGGCAGGGTCTGGCGGATATGAAGCTCGACCTCTCCCTTCTGCGTCAGGGACTCGGGGACGTCGCGCCGTCCGTACGGCAGAAGCTGGAAGGTGTGGAAAGCGTGCTTGACGGGACGATTCGTGCGGTAAAACGGATCATCACGGAACTTCGTCCCCGTCTCCTCGACGATCTTGGGCTGACGGCGGCCATCGAATGGCAGGCGACTGACTTTCAGAAGCGCACAGGCCTTCCCGTGAGGGTGTCGATCTATCCGAGAGAGATTATCCTCGACGCGGACCGCTCCACTGCATTATTCCGGATTCTCCAGGAGGGCCTTTCCAACGTTGCACGTCATGCCCGAGCCTGCGCCGTCACCGTCAACCTGACAGAGATCGACGGACAGGTGGAGTTTGAGCTTCGCGATGACGGGTGTGGCATCACCAAAGAACAGATCAACGATCGGCGATCTTTCGGACTGATCGGGGTCAGGGAACGTGTTCGTGGCCTTGGGGGGGTAATGGAGATCCTCGGAAACCCTGGCGAGGGTACCCGACTTGTGGTTCGTTTTCATGCAACGGAGGAACCGTCCACGACATGATCCGGGTGGTGATAGCAGATGACCATGCGATGTTCCGGGAAGGTATCAAGCAGATCCTGGCGGGGCAAAAGGATATGTCTGTTGTTGCCGAAGCCGGTGACGGCCATACTGCTCTTGACGCCGTGCGTCGGATTGAGATGGATGTCATCCTGCTCGACATTAGCATGCCCGGCCTGAGCGGTCTGGACATCCTGCGGGACATCGTGCTCGAGCGCCCGCACGTGGCCGTCCTTGTGCTCAGCATGCATCCGGAGGAACAGTATGCTATCCGTGTCCTCAGGGCGGGAGCAGCCGGGTATCTGACGAAGGAGAGTGCGGGTGACGAGCTCATTGCGGCTATCCGGAAGGTGGCGGGGGGGGGAACGTACGTCAGCTCTGCCCTCGCGCAAACTCTTGCCGCGGCCTTACGGACAGACTGGGATACTCTGCCGCATCATTTGCTCTCAGACCGTGAGTTTCAGGTGATGCGGATGCTGGCCCTTGGCAAGAGACTGCGTGAAATTGCCGAGGAACTATCCCTCAGTGAGAAGACCATCACCACCTATCGCGCGCGTGTCCTGGAAAAGATGAAGCTTCGCACGAACGCGGAAATCACGCGTTATGCCATCAGGCATCGGCTGATCGACTGATCGGGCGCGATTGTCCCCCTTGTCCCCTTACACCCATCCCCGCAGCTTGCATGCTTCCGCCACTCGCGCGACGCCCACGACCATGGCGCCAAGCCGCGGGTGAACCCTCTTCTCCATAACGGCTTCGTGAACGGTTCGATAGGCGTTGGTCAGCTTCTTGTCCAGTCGTTCGTGGACGAGAGACTCCTCCCAGTAGAATGAGTACTTGTCCTGGACCATCTCGAAGTACGAGACTGTCACCCCACCTGCGCTTGCGAGAATATCCGGAATGACGTGGATGCCCTTGGAAGCAAGGACCGGATCGGCCTCAGGTGTCGTCGGGCCGTTCGCAAGCTCGCAGATCACCTTCGCGCGGATCCTTTCTACGTTTCGCTCGTTGATTGCGTTCTCAAGCGCCGCGGGGTAGAGGATATCGACGGGCAACTCGAGGATGGCATCCCGGTCGTACGGTTCAGCTCCGGGGAAGTCCACAACCGACCCGGTCTTCAGTTTGTGAGTGACCAGATCGCGCGGGTTGAGGCCGCGGGGGTTGCGGACGCCCCCCCGTGAGTCACAAGCCGCAACCAGCGTTCCGCCCCCCAGAATCTCTTGATGGAGAAGCGCGGCCCGCTGCCCCGCATTGCCGAAGCCCTGGATCGCGTACGTACCCCGTGGGTCGATCCCGTGAAGCCTGCACGCCTCACGCACGGTGATGACCCCGCCCCGTGCGGTCGCGTCACGCCGTCCTTCCGTTCCCCCGATTTGCTGCGGCTTGTCCGTCAGCACGCCCGGCTCGTGTCGCTGGACAATCGTTTCGTATTCATCCATCATCCACGCCATTGTTTGCGGATTGGTGTACACATCGGGGGCGGGAATATCCTTGTCGGTCCCGATGAGCTGCACCACCGCGCGGACGTAGGCGCGGGCGATATTCTCGAGTTCGCGCTCCGAGAGCTTCCGCGGGTCACACACCACGCCACCCTTACCACCTCCAAGCGGCAGATCCGCCACAGCCGTCTTCCAGGTCATCCATCCCGCAAGTGCACGGATCGTGTCAACTGTCTCGTCAGGATGAAATCGAATTCCACCTTTGGCCGGCCCGCGTGCGAAGTTGTGCTGGATCCGCCATCCATGTAAGACCCTGACCCCGCCGTCATCCAGGTGCACAGGCATCGTGAAGGTGAGTTCCCTCTGCGGCCAGAGGAGAAGTTCGACGGTGGCATCGTCCAGCCGGAGGATGCGCGCCGCCTCGAGAACCTGTTGTTGCTCAACCGCGAAGCTGTTGTACGACGTCATTGCTTCCGCTCCTTCGGGTGGGGCTTCGTTCGTTTTTCCGTGGTCGTCCGCGTCGTGTGGACGTCGAGAATGATGCGGTACCAGCAGTGCTTGCACATCAGTGCGCGGTCCACGCCGAGCAGGACCTTTTCCCATGGACTGAGGGCACGGCCGCAGTGCGGACAGGCTTCAAAGACCTGCGGTCGCAGATCGGGATCGTCAGGAGTCACGACTCTCCTCCGGTTTCAGGATCACCCCCTTGTTGAGGTGTCCGTTGATCTTGATAACGAGGGGACGCTCGAATCGAATGAGACGGGTCCAGGTCATAGCCTCGAGTGGTGGTTGGCGGAGAAGCCAGTCCCAGTCGAGGAAACCCTGCGGGGAGCGGGTATTGACGGTGAAGTATCCCACCATGAACGAGGTGATGTTCTGGAAGAAATGCGTTCCCTGGGAGGGGGCGACGGCCAGTTCTTTGAAGCCTGTTTCCACGATGGCGCGGGCACCGGCGATGTCGTTCCAAGTGACCGGGATGCCGAGCCAGGGATCGAGTGAGCCCCAGCGGCCGACACCGATAAGCAGGTACGGGCGCTGTTCGTCGATCATCCTGCTGTTGAGCTGGCTTACCTCCTGTGCGACCTCCCTGCTGCGTGCTCGATCGAACGTGTGAAAGTCGACCACAACGACGTCGTGGATGTCCTCAATCAGGCCGTTGCCGAGCACCATGGTGCTTTCGCACAGGAGACGCGACCGGTCGGGGAGGTCGATGCTCAGTGCTTCCGGTTCACGGTGGATGACGAGCGGCCGCATCTGGAGGACGGCGAATTCCCTGGGGCGCCCCTGCTGTGCTGACAGCGTAACGGCAAACTCAACCTCGACCGGCGTGCCCATCCCCCAAGTTCCCATGTCGAGAATCAACTCGAGAATCTGCGGCAGTGGAAACAGGCGGTTGCGAAGAACGGGGTGGAACGTCACAACACGAATCCCCGGCCGGGCGAGTCCGTCATGGATCACATCGTTTTCCGGCGAATAGGTCGATCCGAGATACCGGAGTGTTCCGTCCCGCTCTGCGACGTCCAGTTCATGAAGCGTGAGAAGGAGGTCATGGGTCTCCGTCCCGAAGTCGGTCGGTGCGTCCATCTGCAGGGCGTAAAACTGCCGCTGCGTGCTGTTGATCGTCTCCTCGACGGAGTAGAACTGGATCAGGTCTGTCGGGTACTTTGGAGAAAAACGCACCGCGTTCCCACCGTCAACCACCATCTTGCCAAGCCCGAGAGCGACGGAGGCGATGCCATCCCCCGCTTTCTGAGGAGGGATGGGGTAGAAGTTGTGCGCCTTGGCGACGCCGGCGAAGTCCGGATAGAAACGGCCATTGTGCTGGAGACCGACCATCTTCTGGACGATGACCGCCATCTTCTCCTCCTCCAACCGGTAGGAGGTGACGCGGAAGTAGTTCTTGGTGCCCTGATAGAACGTCGAGGCATACACCCGCTTGATGCTGTTGAGAAGCTCGTTGAGCCGGACCAAAGGGTTGGGATTGGTATTTGGCAGCATATACGTTTCATACACGCCGGCGAAGGGGTGGTACTGTGAATCCTCCATCAGGCTCGATGACCGTACGGCAAGTGGAGTGCGGACGATGTTGAGAAATGCAGCGAGGTCCGCAAGGATGTCCTCCGGGAATTTCGGGGCCTCGAGGAATCGCTTTGTGATTTCTCGGTCATCAGGACATCGCACCGCGAACTGTCTGAGGTCGTTCTCGTCCACGAACTGGTCGAAAACCTCCGTGCCGACGACGACCGCGGGGGGGACGAAGATCTGCACTCCCTCGAACCTGTCACGGACGTTGTAATCGTTGATCAGTGTGCTGACGAATCCCAGCCCGCGTGCTTTTCCTCCCAGCGAGCCGCCTCCGATGCGGGCGAAGCTGGTGTCGGGGTCGAAAGTGTCCTTGGAAAAATCCGCGATAATACCCCGCTGGCGGATGTTCCGGTAGTGATGCAGGGAGGCAATAAGGTCGCGCCGGAGGGCTTCCACTGTTGGGTAGTCCGAGACCTTGCGCGGGCGGAGTTGGTGAGCGAGCCAGAATTCCGTGCGCGCCTTCAGCCAGTTGGAAAAGTGGTTCCGCTCGGCATGGTACCGGATGCTCTCCGGAGGGACCTCTGCGAGCGACTCTTCGAGGTTGCGGAGATCGGCTGCCCTTCCCACCTCGCCCCCGTCGGGGAGGCGGAAGACAAAGTCGCCGAAAGAAAACTGCTGGGACATGAACTGGCGCAGCTCGTTCAGCAGATGGGGGGAATCCTTCAGAACGAAAGCGCATCCGGACTGCCGGGCCTCCCGCTCGGCTTCGGCCATCGTGGACAGGAGCAGGATGGGGACGTCCGCCTGGTCCGCCCGGACCGTTCGGGCCAGCTCAATGCCGGCGTGGGGATCCTGAACACCCCCCCGCGGAAAGTCTATGTCGGAAATGATACCCAGGACGAAATCCCGATACTTTCCGTAGAATTCCATTGCCTCCTCGTACGTGTTCGCCAGGAGAATCTTTGGTCGCGCGCGCATCCGGAGGAATTTGTGCGTGAGGTTGATACCTTCCGAGACTAATCGCTGGGACTGTTTCAGGATCTCCGTGTAAATGATCGGAAGAAAAGAGGAATAGTGCTTGATGTTGTCCTCGACGACAATGACGGTCTGCACGCCGACCATCCGCGTGTCGTGCTCGACATTCATCCGGTCTTCGAGATACTTGACGATCGCGATGATGATCCGGAAGTCGCCCTGCCAGATGAATATGCGGTCAAAGACGCTGGTGTCGTGGTTCAGGAGCAGGTGTTTGAGCTCGCGATTGTCGTGGGCAAGGAGGATAATGGGGATGTCGACGCCTGAGGTTCGCACCATGCGCGCGAAGTCGACCGCGTGCATATCGTCGATATGGAGCGTCGTTATGATGAGGTCGAACCGGCGCTCTTCGCGGGCAAGACGGACCGCGTCATGGCCGCTCGAGACGCGGGTAAGCTCAGGAGAATGGCTGAGATTGAAACCCTGGTACTCGTTCCGGATAAGCTCGTAGAGCCGACCGTCCTCCTCGAACAGATACAGGTCGTAGAGGCTGGACACAAGGAGAATGTCCCGGATCCGGAGACGCATGAGGTTCTGAAAACCCTGGAAGCGGTTTCCGTACCCGTGCTCAACCAGCAGCGTATCGAGCATCCCGTGTGCGTCGTCCGAGGGGGGGGTCATGGTGCAGCGTCTCCACAGGAAGATATCAAATCCCTGGTTCCGGCGAAAGGGGATATGCGGAAAAAGAGAGAGACGGGTGCGACCCCGTCTCTCAGGCTGCGTCGGTGCCACCTCCGCGTCAAACTACCCCCTGGTCCATCATCGCATCGGCGACCTTCAGGAACCCCCCGATATTTGCCCCGTTCACGTAGTTGCCGGGGGTCCCGAAGCGGTCGGCCATCTCGACGCACGTATGGTGGATGCTCTTCATGATCAGGCGCAGACGGTTATCCACCTCGTCCCTCAGCCACGGCAGTCGCATGCTGTTCTGCGACATTTCAAGGCCCGACACTGCGACCCCGCCGGCGTTGGCGGCCTTCCCCGGGCCGTAGAGAATCCTCGACTCCAGAAACACACGGACTCCCTCGGGCGTGGTCGGCATGTTCGCTCCTTCAGAGACGCATATGACGCCGTTCCTGACCAGGTTGGCTGCATCCTTTCCGGTGATCTCGTTCTGGGTCGCGCTCGGGAATGCGCAATCGGCCTTGTGGTCCCAGAGCGGATTGTAGTCGAGCTTCCCGTCGAGGGCCGTGTAGACGGCATTCTTGTACTTGGTCGCATATTCCTGGATCCGGCCCCGGCGAACATTCTTCAACTCCATGACATACGACAGCTTTTCGGGAGAGATCCCCTCGCCGTCGTAAATGTACCCGTTCGAGTCCGAAACCGTGACGACCTTTCCCCCCAACTGATTGAGCTTCTCAATCGTGTATTGCGCAACATTGCCGCTTCCGGAGACGAGGCAGACCTTTTGTTCGAGGGTTTTTCCCCGCGTGCCAAGCATCTCCCCGGCGAAGTAGACTGCACCGTACCCGGTGGCTTCCGGTCGGATGAGCGAGCCGCCCCAGTTGAGGCCTTTTCCCGTCAGCACACCGGTGAACTCGTTTCGCAGTTTCTTGTATTGGCCGAAAAGATACCCTATCTCCCTCCCTCCGACGCCGATGTCGCCTGCGGGAACGTCAGTGTCAGGTCCGATATGGCGGAACAGCTCACTCATGAACGCCTGGCAAAACCGCATGATTTTCAAATCACTTTTTCCCTTGGGATCAAAGTCCGATCCTCCCTTGCCTCCTCCCATGGGGAGCGTCGTGAGGCTGTTCTTGAATACCTGTTCGAATGCCAGGAACTTCAGGATGCCGAGCGTGACGGACGGATGAAACCGCAAACCTCCCTTGTATGGTCCGATTGCGCTGTTCATCTCAATCCGGTACCCGCGATTCACGTGGATGTCGCCCTGTTCGTCCACCCATGGTACTCGGAACATGATCAGCCGTTCCGGTTCGATAATCCGCTCCAGAATGCGCGCGGCGCGGTATTCGGGGTGTCGCTCGAAAACGAGGGCGAGCGATTCGGCGACCTCCTGCACTGCCTGGTGAAACTCAGGCTCTGCCGGGTTCTTGCCCCTCACCTCTGCGATGAGGTCTTTCACGTATTCCGACATGATACCCTCCGGATGTTAGTGGCTTCGAATATGCTCTGCGGCGTCAGTTTGCCCGAGCGAATGTTCACTCCAAAGCATAGTGAAGCGATTGAAAATAGGCCATCGGGGAAAAACGGAAAAGAGTGTAGGGATTCCCCGACAGAATAGGGAGGAGCAGGTGACGGTTCACGAGAGAAGTGCCGAGGGATCCTGAATACCGCTACATTCCGGGTTTCAGGATCACTCCCAGGTGGTCGTGGCCGCTGATGCGTACGCTGAATGGTTGAGCGAATCGGATATGTCTTGTGACCTCGAGTTCTTCAGCAGCGGGCTGGGAGAGGACCCAGTCCCAGTCAATGAATCCCACTCCGGCCGAATCATTGACGGTGAAGTAACCGACGCGAAACGAGGTGAGGTTTTGAAAAAAATGCGAGCCCTGTGACGGCGTGACGCTGATGTCCTTGAATCCCGACTCCACGATCGCGCACGCTCCGGAAATCTGGTCCCACGTGACCGGGATGCCGAGCCAATGGTCGAGGCTCCCCCACCGGCCGACGCCAATCAACACATAGGGACGGTTCTGTCCTACCAGCTTTGCGTTGAGCGTGCTTACTTCGTCCGCGGCGTTACGGGTTCGGGTGCGGTCGAAGCGGTTGATGTCCACGACGACGAGATCGTACAGATCGGTGTAGGCCCCGTTGCCTAGCACCTGCGTGCTCTGGCAGATGAGTTTGTCCCGCGGAACGGCGTCAATCCGGAGCTGCTCGGGCTCGAGACTCATCACCATGGGCCGGATCTGAAGAAAGGCAAATTCCTTCGGCGCACCGTGCGGTACGGCCATGTTGACCGCAAACTCGATCTCGACGGGAGTTCCCATTCCCCACGAACCCATTTCCAGTACGAGGTCGAGGATCTCCGGAAGGGGGAACACCTTATGTTTGAGAATCGGGGCGAAGGTCACGACCCGATTGCCGTCCCTCGATACGCCATCATAGACGCTGTCGTTCTCCGGTGAGTAGGTTGAGCCGACGTGGAAAAGGGTCTGGTCCTCTTCCGCGGCGGAGAGAGGAAATCGGGTCATGTAGTAGTCGGGGTCGTCGTCGATGTTCGCCGGCTCGAGCCCGCGGGCGAGGTCGAGAGCATAGAAATCCTGCTGCGCGTTCCGAATCGTCTCGCGCGTGGAAAAGAACTGCAGAAGGTGTCGAGGGTATTTCGGGCAAAAGCGGACCGTGTTCCCACCCTCTACCACCGTTTTACCAAGGCCCAGTGCAACAAGGACGATTCCGTCGTCCGGTTCCTGCGGCGGGACCGGGTAGAAGTTGTAGGATTTCCCGACTCCCGCAAAGTCGGGATAAAAGCGGCCATGCCGCTCCGCGCCGACCAACCGCTGGATGATGACCGCCATCTTCTCCTCCTCCAGCCGGTACGGGGTTGCCTTCATATAGTCCTTGGCCTTTTGCGACAGCGTCGAGGCATA
>Ga0326726_10002406_pt1 | contig 17245 bp, 19 predicted proteins | sample MHFenrmetagenome_2_FD_207603 | JGI IMG/M metagenome (GOLD analysis project Ga0326726, IMG submission 207603) | Lab enriched peat soil microbial communities from Michigan Hollow, Ithaca, NY, United States - MHF15MN | ecosystem: Environmental > Terrestrial > Soil > Wetlands > Peat | place: USA... | reverse complement strand
CGACGAGCCCGATCAGGACGAGGCTGCCCGCGATCGCCGTCCCGAGGTCGGCCGTCGCGGCGCCCGACGACTGGCCGGTGGCCAGGGCGAGGGCCGGCCCGTCGAGGCCCGACGGCAGGAACCGCCCGACGCCGGGGATCGCCGCGACCAGCGAGACGACGATGAGCGCCACCACACCGACGCCGGCGGCCGCGGCAGCGGAGCCGAAGACGGTCGAGGCGAGGAACGTGATCGCCGCCCAGCTCGCCAACCCGATCCAGGTGAGGACGGCCAGGGCCACCCACCCACCGATCGGGCCTGGCTCGAACAGGATCGCGGTGTAGATCCAGCCGAGCGCGACGGCGCCGAGCACCGCGACGGCGATGACGACGCCGAGCCCGACGAGCTTGGCCGCGATGAACGCCCCCCGGCCGACCGGTTTGGTCAGCAGGAAGGCGGCAGTCCCGCGCTCCTTCTCACCGGCCACCGAGCCCATCGCCAGGACGATCGCGGCGAACGCGCCGAGCTGACCGAGGTTCTTCTGGAGCTGGAGGACCGCGTCGGCTGGGGTCGGCGTCGGGATCGGGATCGTCAGCTGGTCACCGACGGCCAGCTTGAGGATCTCCGGAAGGTAGCGCGCGGTGAGCGGCGACAGGATCCCGATCGCGGCGAACAGGATCACCACGACCGGCAGCCGTCGCGTCCGCCACGACTCGACGAGCTCCTTGCGCAGGAGGGCCCCGAACCCGGTCATGCCACCCGTCCCGCCGACCCGGTCAGCTGGAGGAAGACGTCCTCGAGCGTCGGCCGGACCCGCTCCACCCCGCTCACGGCCAGCTCGGCGGCGACGATCGCGGGGAGCAGCTCGCGCGAGGCGCGGGCCGGGTCGCTGACCGTGATCCGGACGCTCCCGTGGTCGACCGCGACGTCGCTCGCCCAGCCCGTCGCGCGCAGGGCCGCCGCGAGTCGCGCGATCGCCTCGGCCTGGCCGGGCTCGGGCTCGACCCGGTAGATCGGCAGCGCGTAGCGGTCGAGCAGCGCGTTGAGCGGACCCTCGGTCACGAGACGGCCGTGATCGAGGATCGCGATCCGGTCGCAGATCCGCTCGACGTCGGCGAGGACGTGGGTCGAGAAGAGGACGGTCGCAGAGTCGCGCAGCTCGGCAATGAGCGCGAGGAGGTCGCGCCGCCCCTCGGGGTCGAGTGAGCTGACCGGCTCGTCGAGGATGAGCACCGGCGGGTGGGCGACGAGGGCCTGGGCGATCCCGAGTCGCTGGCGCATCCCGCCCGAGTAGGTGCCGATCCGGCGGTCGGCCGCGTCGGCCAGCCCGACCCGCTCGATCACCTCGTCGACCCGCCGATCCAGCGCCGGGCCGGTCATCCGGGCGAGCCGCCCGACGAGAGTGACGAGCTCGCGCCCCGTCGCCCAGCCGTAGTAGCGCGGGTCCTGGTCGAGGAACCCGATCCGCTCGTTGAGCTCGGTCGCCCCGAGCGGGATCCCGGCCACGGTCGCCGAGCCGGCGGTCGGCCGGGCCAGCCCGACGAGGAGCCGGAGCGTCGTCGTCTTGCCCGCGCCGTTCGGGCCGAGCAGCCCGAAGACCGACCCGGACGGGACCTCCATGTCGAGCCGGTCGAGGGCCAGGACGCCACCCGGATAGCGCTTGGTCAGCCCGTGGCACGCGATCGCCGGCGGCGCGGTCGGGGCTGCGGGCGACGGTGCCTCGATGGGCACGCCCGGCTCGGCGGACGTGGCGGATGCGGCGCGGGCAGAAGCAGCGGCAGGAGCGGCAGGAGCGGCAGCCGCGCCACCCGCGGGTGCAGCAACGGCGGCAGGGGCAGCTGCGTCGGCGTCGGCCGGTGCCTCGGGCGCCACGGCGGTGGGCCAGACCGGCGGCGCCTCGGGCTCCGCGGTCCCCTCCTGGCGGCCCACGAGGAAGTAGAGGATCGGCCCGATCGTCGAGACGAGCAGGATGATCAGGGCCCACATGAGCCGGCTCTCGCCCCGGACCCGACGGCCCGGTCGGGTCAGGTCCCAGAGCGCCCAGACGACGAGGGCGATCTCGATGACGATCAGTGGTCCGAGGAGGAGGACGACCTCTGGACCGATGCCGTTCACGCCCGCTCGCCGACCTTGAGCTTGTTCGGGTCGGCCTTCCAGACCCGGTACGAGTAGGCGAAGGACACGACGAGCACGACGACGATCCCGCCGAGCAGGACCGCCAGGAGCGCCTGGCTGCTGCCGACCAGCCCGGTGATCGCGACCGCGAACCCGAGGACGACGAACAGCCGGCCGACGAGACGATGGGTCCTGTTCCAGCTGAGGTCGCTCGACAGGGTCCAGGGCGTCCGGATGCCGAACATGAAGTTGCTCCGGACCTTGCCCAGCACGTTCCCGATGACGACGAACAGGAGGCCGGTCCCGAAGCCGAGGACGAGCGTGACGTCGAGCGGCCGCCCGACCGCGGCGAGCACGACCATCAGCTGGAGCCCGACCATCAGGACCAGCAGGGCGATCGTGACCTGGAGGTAGGCCGGACCGGATTCGGCCAGGTTCCGCGCCCGCGGCTCGAACCGCGGCAGGAAGTAGAGCATGACGACCAGCCCGATGCTGAGCAGCGGGGTGAACAGGAGCGCGATCTCCTTCGGGGCGTAGCCGTTGGGCTGGCCGTCGACGCCCCAGTGGATCGGGACCTGGGCGCCGGCAGGGACCTGGACCCAGGCCCACGCCGCAACGACGAACATGATCCCGACCGCCGCCGTCCCGGCGATGGCGAGTGGCCGGAGGTTCATCGGCGGGACCCCGCCGGGTCGAGCTTGAACGCGTCCATCAGGGCCATCATCGCCTCTTCGAGCACCGACACGTTGAGCCGGTAGGTGATCGTGGTGCCGGCCCGATCGGCCTGGATGAGGCCGGCGTCCTTCAGCACGGCGAAGTGGCCGGACATCGTCGCTGCCGCAAGTTCGAAGTGGCCGGCCAGCTCGCCCGCCGTCATGTCGCGCTCCCGGAGCAGGGCGAGGACCCGTCGGCGGGTCGGGTCGGAAAGCGCCCGGTAGATCTTGTTCATGGTTCGCCGATCAGCTATTTCGGTGGTCGCCAAAATAGCCGCTCGTCCGCCCGGGCGTCAAGGCCGGGCGGGCAGCGCTCGATGACGGCCGAGGACTCGGGCGGTTGTGCCTCCCTGGGGCCAGGATCGGTGCATGGTTGCAGGCGTTTCGCTCCGGCGCGCGGGTCGCGGTCGACTAGACTCGGTCGATCGAACGACGGCCGGCCGACCGGCCCCGTGCTTCGTGGAGGGAACCCCATGACCGACGATCGCGAGCGCTGGGCCGTCATCCTCGGCGCCTCCTCCGGGATGGGCGAGGCGACCGCCCGGGCATTGGCGGCGGCCGGCTATCGGATCTTCGGCGTCCACCTCGACTTCCGGGCCGCCCTGGGCCATGTCGAGGAGGTCAAGGCGGCGATCGAGGCGGCCGGGTCGGAGGCGCTCTTCATCAACATGAACGCCGCCGACGACGACAAGCGCCGGGCGGCCCTCGTGACCCTCCGCGAGCGGTTCGACCGGTCCGCCGCCGCGGGCCGCCACGCGTACGTCCGGGTGGTCATGCACTCGCTCGCCTTCGGCTCGCTCGTCCCGTTCATCGCCGACGATCCCAAGGACGCCGTCGATCGGAAGAAGATGGAGATGACCCAGGACGTGATGGCCAACAGCCTCGTCTACTGGGTCCAGGACCTGTACCGTGGCGGGTTCCTCGAGCAGGGCTCGAAGGTCTTCTCCATGACATCCGAGGGGTCGAGCCGGGTCGTCCCATCGTACGGCGTCGTCTCGTCGGCCAAGGCCGCCCTCGAGTCGCACACCCGGCAGCTGGCCATGGAGCTCGCCCGGACCGGCACGGGGATCACCGTCAACGCGATCCGGGCCGGGGTCACCGTGACGCCCGCCCTGCTCAAGATCCCCGAGCACGAGCAGATGATCGAGATCACCAGGAAGCGCAACCCGTCCGGTCGGATGACCACGCCCCAGGACGTCGCGGCGACGATCGTCGCGCTCAGCGGTGACGGGGTCGACTTCATCAACGGCGAGGTCATCGGCGTCGACGGCGGCGAGTTCGTCACCGGTTCGTAGTGAGCGGCCGGATCGTCGTCGTCGGGTCGGTCAACGTCGACCTGGTCATCCGCGGGGAGCGGCTGCCGACGCAGGGCGAGACGGTCGCCGGCGGGGCGTTCGAGCGCCACCACGGGGGCAAGGGTGGCAACCAGGCGGTGGCCGCCGCCCGGCTTGGTCGGCCGGTGCTGTTCGTCGGGGCGGTCGGCGACGATGACTTCGGGTCCGGGGCGCGCTCGGCGCTCGCCGCCGAGGGCGTCGACGTGTCGTTTCTCCAGACGCTCGAGGGCGCCGCGACCGGGGTCGCCCTGATCCTCGTCGACGAGCGGGGCGAGAACCTCATCTCGGTCGCGTCGGGGGCGAACGCGCTGCTCGAACCGGGGTCGATCGGCCCGGCCTTCGATCGGATCGCCGTCCACGCCGGCGACGTCGTGCTCGTCTGCCACGAGCTCCCGACGGCGACCGTCCGCGAGGCACTTCGGGTGGGCCGCGAGTCGGGGGCGCGGACCGTGTTCAACCCGGCACCGGCGGACGGCATCGACCGAACGGTCCTCTCGGCGGCCGATGTCATCAGCCCGAACCGGGGCGAGCTGCTCACCCTGGCGGCGACCGACGATCGCAGGTCCGGGCGGGCGTTGGCGTCGCGCGTCGCCCCTGGGGCAGACGTCGCGCGCGCGGCCCGGATGCTCCTCGAACCGTCGCCCGGCGGGCCGGGCGTCGGTGAGGCCGTGGTGGTGACGCACGGCCCGGCCGGGGCGCTGCTCGTCACGCCGGAGTCCGCCCTCGACGTGCCGTCGATCGACGTGGTCGCCGTCGACACGACCGGCGCCGGCGACGCGTTCAACGGCGCGCTCGCGGTCGCCCTGGCCGAGGATCGCTCGCTCCAGGACGCGGTCCGTCGGGCGGTCGTCGCCGGGGCCCTCGCGACGACTCGGGTCGGCGCCCGGGAGGGGATGCCGACGACCACCGAGCTCGAGGCGGCGCTCGCCCGCTGACGAGTGGACGAGCCCCGGGTGCTGGCGAGGCCAGATCTCGCCGGCTCAGGCCTCGGAGGCGACCCAGATCGTGCGCGCCCGGGCCGCCGCCGTCATTTCGAGGCGCCCGTCGTCGCGCACCCACCAGCCGGCCAGCCCGCGGGCCCTGGCGACCGGCGAGATCCCGTCCGCCCCGTACAGGAACAGGCTCTTCGACCAGACCTCGGCCCAGGCCGGGTCCGGGCCGGCGACGGTAACTGACAGGAGACCGGCCCCGCCCGGCTCGCCTGTCCGAGGGTCGACGAGGTGGTGGACCTGCCGCCCGTCGATCGCGGTCCAGTGGTTGACCATCACCGACGACGTAGCCACTGCCCCATCGGAGACAGCAACAACCGCGACCGGCACCGGTCCACCGGTCGGGTCCTCGATGTCAATGATCCACGGTCCACCCTGCGGCGCCGGGCCGCCGGCGACCAGGTCGCCGCCGGCGTCGAGCAGCGCGCCGCCGCCGTCGGCCAGCACACCGGAGCGCTCCATCAGGCGCCATGCCCAACGCAGGGTCAGGCCCTTGCCGATCCCACCGAGGTCCACTGGCCGATCGATCGCGACGGTGGACGCACGCGAGTCCGCGCACAGCCAACGATGACTTCCGTCCGACGCCCGGTCGGCCCCAGGATCGGCCGCGGGGCCGGCGTTCGGACCCAGATCGATCCCGTGGTAGCCGAGTCGCTCCAGGTCGGCCAGGACCCGGGCATCGAAGCGACCCTCGGTCAGCCGACCCGCTCGTCCGGCGGCAACCAGGGCCTGGACCAGGCGCCTGTCGACCTCGATCGGTGAGCCGCTGCCGGCGGCTCGATTGAGGAGGGTCAGGTCGCTCGAGTCGCGAAAACGCGACATTGCCTGTTCGGCAACCTCGAACTCGTCGGACACGAGCTGCCAGGCACGTTCGGCGGCGGCTCGTCCGCTCGGCGCGACCACCGTCAGGCTCAGCGGCGACCCCATCGCCCGACGACCGAAGCGGTGGGTCTCCGGCGTCGTCACGGTCTCCGCCGGCTCCTGGGTCAAGGGCAAGGCTTTCCTGAGGCGCAGGTCTTGGCGTGGCTGACCGGCTTTGAGGCCGTCGCGGACACGCGCCCGACCGACGGCAGCCCGCCGCTGGTCGGAGGTACCCACGCCGCGCTGCCCTTGGTCTTCGTCACCTGCTTCGCCAGTGCCTGGAGCTGCTGCTCGTAGGCCATCAGGCTGCCCGAGACGTCGCCGTACGTGGCCGCCGCGGTATTGTACGCGGCCGTTGCCGCCTGGAGGCGGGCCTCGAGCTGGTCATGATGGGTCTTCAGCAGGTCGATGGCGTCCGAGGTCGGTGCGTACCCGTCGCTGACCGCCTGAACCGTCGAGGCCTGGAGCGCGGTCACCCCGGCGAGCGATGCGGCATAGGCCCCCGCGGACAACCCGACGAAGATCGCGAGGTGGACCGGATGACGACTCACGGCCTTCGGTCTCGACCCGACCATCGCCCGAGCGCCGTGACCAGGGGCGGACGGACCGATCTGCCGACCGACGGGAATCGATGGGACGACTGGTCGGATCGGTCGGAGTGCTTCAGTCATCCCCGCCCTCGCCACCGTCATCGCCCCCGCCGGCCTGACCGGACGCCCCGGTCGAGCCGTGAGATGCGGGCTTCGACGCGGCCTGGTGGGTCGACGGCGCCGCCGCATGGGTCCGTGCCAGTTGCGCGGCCCGTTGCATCGCTGCGAGCTTCTTCTTCGCGGCCGCAAGCTGGGCCTGGAGGTCCTTGGCGGTCTTGGCGTCGAGCGTTGCCCGATCGCGGGCCATCTGGAGTGCGTCGGTCAGGTCGGTCGACTGGTTCAGAAGCGCGCTGAGCTGGGCCTCGAGCGAGGCCGAGCGGGCCTGCTCGTCGCTGAGCTGCTGGGCCAGGGTCTTGGCCGAGACCGGCGGCAGATCGAGCGGCGCCGACGCCGCAGTCCAGGCCGCCGCGGCCCGGACGGCCAGGCCGGCAAGGGCCAGGGTGAGGACGACCGCTGCGACGATCGCGATGCGCCTGACCAGAAGTCGGGTGGTCATCGTGGGGTGGCTGATCATCTCGTCGTCGCCTCCTTGAGCTGTCCCTGCGAGAGGGAGGTCTGTCCCTCGGGGAGGGAAGTGGAGAACGTCGGCCGCGCCTTGCGACTGACCCAGTAGCGGTAGGCCGCCGCCACGAGGACGGAGAGGCCGGTCCAGATGTACAGCGAGCGGAGCGCGTCGGCATCCGTCCCCGACAGGATCCCGTGGAGCCAGGCGAGGATGAACACGACGATGCTGAAGCGGTGGAGCTTGAGCCAGAAGCCCTGGGGCAAGAGCTTCGTGTAGCGGGCCGTGACGCCGGTGAGGATCAGGGCGTACATCGCGAGGGTGCCCAGGGCGACGGGTGAGCTGCGGTAGCTCGACAGCCCCGGGATGAACGTGCCGGCCACGCCGACACCGGCGTACGGGTCGAGGATGATGCTGACGATGTGGGCACCGAGGAACGCGAGGACGAAGATCCACAGGTTCTCGTGCCACGGGAAGAGCCGCTTCGAGAGCTTCCAGGTGGCCTGGTTCGTCGGGTGGCTGAGGATTAGCCCGAACACGATCTGGCCGGTCAGGAGCAGGTACGCGACGATCCCGGCCGCGCGGGCGGCGAGCCAGACCCGCATCTGGGCCTGGTACGCCGACGTGGCCGGGATGATCTGGTCGGTGGCGACCACGATCCCGAGCCCGAGCAGGCCGAGCAGGATGACGAAGCGAGGCCCGCTCAGGCGCATGACGCCCTCCCGGCGGCGGCAGATCGGTCGATCGCGGTCATGAGGCTCCCGACAGCAGAGACTGGCTGATGCTGAGTCCGAGGCACGATCGGGGCCGGAGGTTTCAGCGTCGACCGGTTCTTCGGTTCCGGTCTGACCGGTACGTTCGGGTGGTCGGGACGGTCGTCAGCCGGCGCGGGCTCGCGGGCGGAGCCAGCCCGTCCGCGGGCCGGCCACGAGGATCGCCAGGAACACCGCGGTCTCGACGAGCACGATCGTCGCGCCGCTCGCGGTATCGAGCCAGAAGCTCAGGTACAGACCGGCGATCGGGCAGGCGATGCCGATCGCGACGGCGATCGCGATCAGCCGCCCGAAGCGCTGGGTCAGCAGCTGGGCGGTGGCCGCCGGGGTCACGAGCATCGCGACGACCAGGATGATCCCGACGGCCTGGAGGCTGACCACGATGGTCAGCGCGATGAGGGCCAGGAAGAGGTCGTCGAGGAGTCCGACCCGGAGGCCGGAGGCCGCGGCACCGAGCGGGTCGAACGTCGCGTAGAGGAGCTCCTTCCACAGGAGCGCGACGATCGCCAGGACGATCGCGCCGAGGACCGACAGCGCGACCAGGTCGGCCGTCGAGATCGCCAGGATCTCGCCGAACAGGAAGCCGAACAGGTCGCCGACGTAGTTCCGGATCGTGCTGAACATGAACACGCCGAGGGCGAACATCCCGGCGAAGAGCACGCCGATGACGGTGTCCCCGCGGAGGTTCCCTCGGCGGCTGATCCGGCCGATGAGGAGCGCCGTCCCGACCGCGGCGACGACCGCGCCGAGGTAGAACGGGACCTTGAGCAGGTACGCCGCAACGACCCCGGGGAACGCCGCATGGCTGATCGCGTCGCCCATGAACGCGAGCCCGCGCAGGACCATGTAGCAGCCGACGACCGAGCAGACGACCCCGACGATGGCCGCGGCCGCGAGGGCCCGCACGAAGAAGGCGTAGGCCAGCGGGTCGACGATCGGGTCGAGCATCAGCGCCGCTCGGGCACGTCGTCGTGGTGATGGACCTCGGCGCCCGGCGGCTGGTCGTGGTGGTGGGCGTCGTCGAGCAGGATCGCCTGCTCGCCGAGGACAAGGAGGTGGCCGCCGTAGGTCCGGCGGAGGACGTCCTGATCGAGGACGAGCGACGAGGGGCCGTTCGCGACGACGATCCGGTTGAGCGCGACGACGTCCTGGAAGCGCGACGCCGCACAGGCCAGGTCGTGGGTGGTCGCGATGACGGTGCGGCCCCGACGGGTCTCGGCCTCGAGCAGGTCGAGGAGATCCTCCTGGGTCGTGATGTCGACGCCCGTGACGGGCTCGTCGAGCAGGTACAGGTCGGGCGTCGCCGCCAGCGCACGGGCGAGGAACACGCGCCGCCGCTGGCCACCAGAGAGCGACCCGATCTGGGTCCGGAGGTGGGCGGCCATCCCCACCTGCTCGAGGGCCGCGGCGACCGCGTCGCGATCCTCCGTCCGGGGTCGCCGGAGCGGCCCCAACGCGGGGTAGCGGCCCATCATCGCGACGTCCCACGCGCTCACCGGGAAGCCCCAGTCGACGGACTCGGCCTGGGGCACGTAGGCGACCCGGTGGGCCGCCTCACCGGGCGGTGCCCCGAGCACCGCTACCTCGCCAGACCACGGCCGGAGGAGCCCGGCGATGACCTTGAGCAGTGTGCTCTTGCCGCCGCCGTTCGGTCCGAAGACGGCGGTCAACCGGCCCGGCCGGAAGTCGAGGCTGACGTCACTGATCGCCGGGCGGTCGGCGTAGCCGGCCGTGACGTCGGTCAGCCGGACGCTCGGCGACGGCACCGCCTGGTCGGCCGCGCGCGGAGCGGGCGACTCGATTGACGTCATGGCCGAAGGGTATGTCAGCCGCCCGGGCCGATGCAGCATCGGCGGCCGGTTCCTGCGGGCGGGAGTGGCGTCCGATCCATGGTCAGTGAAGCGCCCCGACGAGCTGGTCGGTGTCCCAGGTGATGACCCCCTCATAGGTGTCGGCCGGCGGATCGCCGATCGAGTCGTCGTACAGGTTCGCGACGACCTTGACCCCCGTCTCCGCTGCGAGCTGGTCGACGAGCTTCGTCGGGAACTGGCTCTCGGAGAAGATCGCCTTGACTCCGGACGCCTTGATCTCGTCGATGAGCTTCGCGGTGTACGCGGCCGTCGGATCCTGGCCGGGCGCGGCGACGGCGGTCCCGACGATCGTGATGCCGTACTCCCTCGCGTAGTACGGAAACGCGTCGTGGAAGGTCACGATCCTGCGGTTGGCCTCGGGAATCGTGGCGATCTTGTGGCGGACCGATGCGTCGAGCGCGGCGAGCCGCGACTGGTAGGCGGTGGCGCCGCGCGCATAGTCCGTGGCATTGGCCGGATCGACCCGCTGGAGCGCGGCCGCGATTTCGTCGACGTAGCGCTCGGTGTACGTCACGTCCATGAACAGATGCGGGTTCTTCGTGCCGGGGTCCTCGCCGGGCAGCAGCTCGACGTCGGTCAGGCCCTCTCCCAGCTTGACCAGTGGTGTCCCGGCCGCGCTCGCCGTGGTGATCGTCTTCTCCAGCCAGTCGTCGAGTCCGAGCCCGTTCATCAGGAGCAGCTTCGCGCGGGCGATCGTCTTGAGGTCGCCCGGCCGCGGCTCGAACGTGTGGACATCGCCCCCGCGGGGCACCAGGCTGGCCGCCTGGACGTGCGCTCCGCCAACCTGCTTGGCCAAGTCGGCGAAGACGGTGGTGGTGGCCACCACGTCGATCGGGCCGTTGGCGGACGCGGCGGTCGGTGGCGCCGAGCCCGAGGAGCAGGCGACCGGGACGAGGACTAGGAGACCGGCGAGCCCAGCCCGACCGGCCGCGAGGAGTCGGCGGGATCGGCGACGGGCTCGCCAGACGCCCGCGCTGATATCGAGTCTCACTCGCGCGGATGGAGTGGCGATCGGGGCGCTCATCGCGAGTACCTCGGTGGAGAGTGGTCCGTCAGCCCACGGTCGCGCCGGCGCAGGCCGGGCACAAGCCGAACAGCTCGAGTCGGTGGGTGTCGATCCGGAACCCGGTCCGGCGACCGATCTCGCGAGTCACAGCCTGGAGGCCCGCGTCGCCGACGTCGGCGGTTCGGCCGCACCGAGAGCACACGACATGGTGGTGGTGGGCCGGCTCGCAGGCGACGTAGGCGTGCTCGCCCGACGGCAGGTCGAGACGCTCCACGGCACCAAGTCCCTCGAGCAGGTCGAGCGAGCGGAAGATCGTCGCCCGGCCGATCCCGAGCCGTCGGCTCCGGGCGTCGGCGACGAGGTCCGCCGCGGTGAACGGCCCCGGGCGCGCTGCAATGAGCTCCGAGACGGCCCGCCTGGGGGCGGTCACCCGGTACCCGGCGTCGTCGAGCGCAGTTACGAGCGGCTCAGCGGCTGTCATACGCCGGATGATACTCGGTCTCAGTGTCCGCTGTCGAGACTCGGTCTCAACCCTCGATCCGAAGACGCTTCCTCGGCTCCGGCGGCATGACCCGGACGGGGCGTGCCGCATGGCACCCGGCTCGACGACGGTCGGCCCATGAGGGTCCGAACCGTACCTGCGGTACGCTTGGCCGGCGCCCAACGCTAGCGAGGAGTCCGACCCTGTCCGCCAAGCAGCCCGGGCGCGGCACGACGCCCGCTCCCCAGCCCACCCGCCGAGAACGCCGGGCGGCGGCCCGCCGGGCCCAGGCCTCCCGGACGTCCAGCTCGTCGTCCGCCTGGCGGTCGCCGACCGTCCTGATCACGATCGCCGCGGTCGTCATCGCCGTGGCCGTCATCGCCATTCTGAACAACCGGCCCGGGCAGGCCTCTGGAACCGGGTCGACAGCGACGCCGGTGCCCGCCGGCAGCGCTGCCAATGTCGCCGTCACCGCCCCGGGCTCGCCGCTCCCGGACGGGATAACGCGCGACGGCCGGACGCTCGGTTCGGCGACGGCGAAGGTCACGCTCGACGTCTGGGAGGACTTCCAGTGCCCGGCGTGCGCTAACTTCACCAACCAGATCGAGCCGGTCCTGATCAACCGCTACGTCGTCCCCGGGCAGCTCAAGATCACGTTCCATGACTTCGCGTTCCTCGGCCAGGAGTCGCAGGACGCGGCATCGGCCGCCCGGTGCGCGGGCCAGCAGGGCAAGTTCTGGGAGTTCCACGACTACCTGTACGCGAACCAGAACGGCGAGAACCAGGGCTGGTTCACCCGCGACCGGTTCATCGCGATCGCCGACAAGATCGGCCTCGATCAGGCGGCCTTCGCGGCGTGCTACGACGGGGGATCGCAGCGCCAGGCGGTGACCGCGGAGACGCAGAGCGGCTCGACCGTCGGTGTCGGCTCGACCCCGACGCTGATCCTCGACGGCCGGACCCTGTCGCTCTCGTCGTACACCTCGTGGGACGACTTCCTCGGCGACATCGACCGGACGATCATCGCGGCCGGCGGGTCGATCGCCCCTTCGAGCCCGACCCCCGCGGCATCGCCGTCGTCGTGACCGACCGTCGCCTGGGGCTGCTGATCGCCGCGATCGGCATCGTCGGGCTCGTCATCGCCGGCTACCTGACGGCCACGAAGCTCGCCGGCGGGCTCCCGGTGTGCGGGCCGGTCAAGGGCTGCGAGGACGTCGCGCTCAGCGAGTACAGCTCCATCGCCGGGATCCCCACCGCGGCGCTCGGGGCCGCCTTCTCCATCGTGATCGGCGCCCTCGGGCTCGCATGGTGGTGGCGCGGCGACCGGCGCGCCCTGCTGGCGGCCTACGGCCTCGGCCTGTTCGGGATCCTGTTCGTGGCCTACCTGACCTATCTCGAGCTGTTCGTCATCCACGCGGTCTGCGTCTGGTGCGTCGCCTACGGGCTGACGGTCATCGGAGGCTGGGCCGTCGTCGCGGTCGCCCTCCGGCGGGCCGACCGGGCCTGAGCTCGCGGCCGGCGATCGCCACGGCGGCGGTCGATCCGCCGGGTGCGAACTTCGGCGAGGCGGACGGCACGCCGTGGCCGAGGGGACGGGGCGGTCCGGCGACGGTCGCCAGGTCGGCCTCGGCGAGCGTCGCCAGCAGGGCCTCCTGCGCAGCGCTGAACACGGCATGGACATCGCACTGGCCGAATGCGTTGCACGGCCCGCCGCGCAGGATGCACGTCCGACGGCGGCTGTCGCCCTCGACGGCCTCGATGATCTCGAGCAGGTCGATGTCGTCGGCCGGGCGGCTGAGCCGATGCCCGCCGTTGCGGCCCGGCTCGGCCCGGACGAGCCCGGCCCGGCCCAGGTCGGCCATCACCTGGGGGAGGAACCGGGTGGGGATACCCATCTCGACCGCGATCCGGCGCGCGCTGAGCGGCGCCTCGCCATCCATCCGCGCCAGGGCGATCATCGCCCGGATGGCGTAGTCGGCCCGTTTCGTGAGATCGGCCTTCATCGGTCGGTCCGGCTACTTGAGCGGGTCGCCGTCGCCGGCCTGGAGCAGGCCGAGGGCGCCCCGACCGACGAAGTTGAAGGCGTGGGTGACGATCGGGTAGAGCCCGTCCTCCGGCGTCGTGAGCTCGATGATCGCGCCCTGCGCGGGTGACAGGTCGACGGCCTGCGAGCCGTAGTGGCCGGGGTTGTTCGGGGTCAGCTGGATGCCTTCCTTGATGACCGTGTTGAAGATCGTCCCGACGATGTGGAACGAGCTGTCGATGTTCGGACCGGCGTCGAGGACGAAGATCCGCACCGAGCCTCCCGTCGGGACCGCGATCGGGTTGTCCTTGTACTGGTTGGCCACGCCGTTGAAGGCCACGTAGTCCGGGGCCGGGTTGCCGCTCGACGCCTTGGTCAGGTCGACCGGCTGGCCCTGCTGGCCGAGGTACCACTCGCTCTGGACGAGCGCCAGCTCCTTATCGACCGGCTTGAACCCACCCTTCGGCTCGACGATGACCATCCCGTACATGCCGTTGGCGATGTGGTGGAGAGCCGGCGCGGTGCCGCAGTGGTACATCCACACCCCGGCGTAGTCGGCGCGCCACTCGTAGAGCTTCTCCTCGCCCGGGTTGATCGAGGTCATCTCGTCGTTCCAGGCGACCTGGCTGGCGTGGAAGTCGACGCTGTGGGGGAGCTTGTTCGTGGCCGGGTTCTTGAGGTGGACCCGGATCGTGTCGCCGAGGTGGACGCGGATGACGGGGCCGGGGACGGTCCCGTTGAACGTCCAGACCGCCTGGACGAATCCGTCGGCGACGGTCATGAGCTTCTCCTGGACGACCAGGTCGATGTCGTGGGTCGTCCCGTCCATGACCTTCGGCGCGGTGGCGTCGTAGAGGGTGTATTTGGGGGCGTTCGGATCGGCGGCGACGTTCGTCGTCGGGGCCGGGCCGCCGTGGCTGTCGGCCGAGCCGGTCGTCTGGCCGCTTGCGGTCTGCCCGCCGACCATCACCATGCCCTTCATCCCGGCATCCGCGTGGCCCGGGATCGAACAGATGAACGTCAGCCCGGCGGCCGGGACGTTGACCGAACCGGTCGCCGTCTCGCCCGCATTCGCCGCGATCTTCGTCCCGTCGGCGAAGGTCAGGTCGTGAGCGATCGCGCCGGTGTTCTTGAACGTGACCTTGTACGTCCCAGCGGCCGGCACGGTGATCGTGCTCGGCTTGAACCCCAGGTCGAACGCCTCGACCGCGAACTCGCCGGAGGCGGCCGCCGGGGCCGTGCTCGAGACCGGGACGGCCCCCGGCGCCTCGCTCGAGGCGGCGGAGGGAGCCGCAGCGGATGCTGCGGCCGCCGCCGACGGAGCCGGCGCGAAGGTCCAGCCGGCTGCGCTCCCGGTCGAGCAGGCGACCGTCGCGGTCGCGACCACGAACATGAGGGCGATCCCGGTGAGTCGAAGCCGGCTCGTGCGGTCCATCGGATCAGGCTCCTAACAGTAAGTAACTTACTTATATATTGGCCCAGGTCGGTGCGCACCGCCAATGGGCCATTCGGCCTGTTTTCGCCGGGCGTAGCCACCCGGCCTGCCGTCCGTCATCGCCGACGAGTGCGCAGCGCGACATCCTCACCCGGCTGGGAGCGCAGGTACCGTCGCCGCGCGTCGGGCGGGACCTTCGTCGGGTCGTCGCGCGCCCCGTCCGGCCGTACATTCGAGTGACTCGGGCGGTGCTGCCCTCCAGCACCTGCCGCGAGCCAACCGGAGACCGCACCAGCTCATGGCGATCAACGTCCTGCAGGGGCTTCGCAACCGGATCGCCCGCCCGCCGGTCGACGAGTACCAGGGTTACGACGTCGAGGGGACCCCATCGGCGCCCCCGGTCGAGACCACCCCGCGCGGCCCACGCGTCGCCTGCCCGACCTGCGGGCGCTCGCTCAGCCTCATCCAGACGACCTGCCACGGCTGCGGCCTGCGGGTCATCGCCGGGGTCCCGATCCAGCGCGGCGCGCTCCTGGTCGTCGCCGGCTCGGCTCTCGGCGTGATCGCCGGGCTGAGCCTCGCGTTCATCCTGGCCTTCGCCGGGCGCCCCGCACAGGCGACCACCGACGTCCCGGCTGCCAGCGTCGCCCCGGGCGACATCACGCCCGCCGATCCCGCCCTGGTCAGCGGTCCCGTCCCATCCACCGCGGCGACCGCCCTGCGCCTCAGCGTGACGATCGAGGATCGTCTCGCGGCCTCGGCCAACACGCTGCGCGGCCAGGTCAAGGCGAAGTCGTTCAGTGCCACCGCGGCCGCCACGACCATCCGGGCGATCGCAGCCGACGCGACCTGGGGCAGCGACGTCGTCGATCGCCTTGACGGCTGGCCCGCGGCCGCGCCGCTCCGGGCCCAGCTTGACGCGTTCTACCAGTCGGTCCGCCAGACGGCACGCGACGCGCTCGGCGTGTCGTTGAGGGACAACGCGAAGTACAAGCTGTACGCGAAGCGGATGCTCAAGCTCCTCGGCTCGATCGCGTCGACACGGTCCGCGATGGAGGCGCTCGCCGCCGCCAACCACCTGACGATCCCGGCCAAGCCGGCCGCCCCTTAGCGGCCGTAACCCGTCAGCTCCACGTAGGCCTCCCCGCCGAGCGCCACTCCAGCCCGGGTTGCCCCGACGACCTGCGAGCCCTCCCAATAGACGACCCCGGTCGAGGCCCGCGTATCGAGCTCCTGGTCGAGGACGGTCGGCGTTAGACGGATCTCGAGCGCTTCGCCGGGCAGCTCGACGAGCCAGCCGGACGGGTACTCGGCTCCGGTCGCCGGCGATCGCCAGCGACCGAGGGCGGTCACGCTGAAGGCGGTCCGATCGAGGTGGCGCGCCCCGCCCGCCGCGTCGACGAGCGTGCCGTAGACGAGCGGGTAGGAGCCGTCGGCCGCGCGGACGAGTGACAGGGTCAGGTCGGTGCCGTCGGCGAGATTGACCGCGAACCAGTCCCAGCCTCCGCCGCCGACGGCGATGAAGTCGCCCCACTGGTGGTCGAACCAGGCCGACCCGGTCACGTCGAGCGTGCGCCCGGCGACGGTCAGCCGGCCGCTCGCCGCAAGCGACGTGCGGGAGTAGTAGTACGACCCTCCGGCCGACCCGAAGTCGATCCAGCCGTCGCCGTCGTGGAGGACGGCCGGCTTGGCGGCGACGAGCGACAGCTCGAGCCCGAGCCCGCCGGGCGAACCCGCCTTCGTCGCCTCGTCTGCCGTGGCCGTCGCGGCCAGCCGGTCGTGCCCGTCGCCGCCGGTCATCGACCAGCGGCTCCCGTCCGGCCCGAGCGACAGGTCGAAGCCCGGCGCCGGAAGGGCGGTCGAGCGGTCGACGCCCGGCCCGACCTCGCTCCGCTCGGCGTAGTGGAAGGCTCCACCCGTCTCGTCGGTGATCGCCAGGTGCGACGCCCAGCTGACGGGGAACGAGCCGCGCTCGGCGCGGAAGACGACGAACTCGAAGCCATAGCGTTCCCCCGAGTCGTCGACGAGATGGCCGGTGTAGTACCACCACTCGGTCAGCCGGTCGTGCGGCGCGTCGTCGGCCGGCAGCCGGATCGGGACGGGGTCGCTCGCCGCTGGCCGGCCCGGCGTGGGCGACGGACCGAGTCCGCGCTCCGCCGGCTGATTGGCCAGGATGGGGCCGGAGCATCCGGCGAGGACGACGACGAGGGCGATGGTCGCCAGCCGGGTCAGCGCCATCCGCGCCGACGGACCGCTCACGGCCGGGCTGGTCGATGCCGTACCGCGGCTCATCGCAGCGCGGCCTCGGTCTCGGCCTCGCTGGAGGGGAGCCGGCCGGCCACCCAGCGCTCGAGGCGTGCCGGCATCCACCAGTTCCAGTCGCCCAGGAGGCGCATCGTGGCCGGCACCAGGAGCGCTCGCACGACCGTGGCGTCGAGCGCGACCGAGATCGCGACGCCGAGTCCGATCGCCTTGATCAGGACGATGTCGGCGAAGGCGAAGGACCCGGCGAC
>Ga0326726_10002405_pt1 | contig 17252 bp, 12 predicted proteins | sample MHFenrmetagenome_2_FD_207603 | JGI IMG/M metagenome (GOLD analysis project Ga0326726, IMG submission 207603) | Lab enriched peat soil microbial communities from Michigan Hollow, Ithaca, NY, United States - MHF15MN | ecosystem: Environmental > Terrestrial > Soil > Wetlands > Peat | place: USA... | reverse complement strand
CATATTCCGTCTAAACGGAGTATGGGGCTCGCAGAACTGATATTCGGCATTTGTCGAAATCGTTCGCGGCTTGAAATGTATGATGTAAACTTTGGAGGAATTGAACAAATGACTAAGCGATTAACTATTGCACTCGTTGCACTCGCCATGTTCGTGCTTGTTGCAGTCTTGCCGGTATCGGCAGTCGCAACAAACGGCTACTATGCGGTAGCTCAGAACGTCGGTCAGGGCGCAACGGTGTTTATTGGAGAGCAGGGTCTTAACATAACCTCTGCTATAGCTTCTGCTAATACAGCAGGCGGTACAGCTGGCCTTTCCACTATCGGATGGTGGGCATCAGCCGCAGATATCTTTAACACGGCACCAACCGTTTCCGTTGACACAACGGGACGGGCTGCTACGTTTACCGTAACCCAGTCAGAATTTGACGGTTATGAAGGTCAGTGGTATCTCGTTAACCCCGCGGCACAGAATACTGCACTACTCGGTTCTGGAGCGGTCTTCAACGTTAAAGCACCAAAACTCGATGTAACCATCAGAGATCCCAACCAGAATGATGGTGCAGACGTTTCCGGCAAGTCGGTTCCGACAGGTTCGGACCTCCAGTTCCAGATTGGCACCAACATGTACACGGTGCTTGGGAACACTGCACAAAGGTTCCCGGTGTTCAATAATGCCGGGTCTGGCGCAACCGGTGACGGGTACCTCGACATTGTGGTAAAAACCGATTCCGGAGCTGTTCTGACGGCGCTGTATAACGACAGCGTTCCCGTTACGAGCAATACTATCAAAGCCCTGAACGTTTCAGTCCAGCCCTTTACATGGGGCAGGAGCAACAATGGGGCAGGGACCGGAGCAGGGTCGGTACTTTACACTTGGGCTACCAATGCGTTGACACCAGGTACTAATGAGAAAGCCTACCCGGCAGGTACCTATACTGTTAGTGTTGTATCCAAACTGAACAACATGAACGCCAATTACCTGAGTGGTTCTGCAGCGTACACCGGAAGAACGGTTTCCGAGACAAAAACAATTACCCTTGTCTCTGACACGGTAAGTATCACCGCAAACAAGGACTCCGTTGTCCGGACCAAGCCATTCTCAGTAACGATCGTGGGCAGACCCAGTGCGTTTTACAATGTCTGGATCAAGAGCACCAGCAACATGAATAATGCTGTCTACGACGATGGTTCACCGATTGTGACCGCGTTCCAGGATAAAGTTACTCCCGGCAGCGCAGCAACTGATGCCTACAAATACCAGAATGGTGGCGGAAGAAACGTTACACAAGATTCCTACGGTGACGGTACGAATTTCGCCTACGCACAAATCCAGCTCAGCACCTCCGGTACCAGAACCGTTGAGTACACTACCACTTCAAACACCAAAGCACAGAAGTACACAGTCCGTGTAGAAGTAAACAACTTCGGAGACGGCCTTGGTAACACCACGGCAGATTACACGAACGGTATATTCAAGGGAGATGAAGTCGATGTGAAGGTCGAGAAGGGCGCAGTCACCATCGTGGCAGCCGGCGACCAGAGCTACTATCTCGGCGAGGAGATTAAACTCTCCGGAACTAACACCGAGAGCACGACCACCTACCTGTTCATTATCGGGCCGAACCTGCCATCCAACGGTGGCGTACTTACCAACCCGAAAATAGCAGTCATTCCAGAACTTACTGCGGCTGACGCAGGAAAATGGAACTCCGTTACGGCGGATGTTCTGGCAGACAACACCTGGTCCTACAAGTGGGGAACTTCAAACGTTGACCTCGATGCAGGAACATACACGGTCTACGCCGTAAGCAAGCCTTACAACAAGGACTCAACCCTCCTCTCCCAGGCAGCATACGGCACGGTTTCTATCATCATCAAGAAGCCCTTCGTCTCTGCAACCGCATCTCAGTCAACCGTAGCGCAGGGTGACAAAATCTTCATCACCGGTACCGCAGAAGGCCAGCCAAGCTCTGTTGCAATCTGGATACTCGGTAAGAACTTTGCAGTCCGCCAAACGGAGACCGTGAACTCTGACGGTACCTTCAAGTATGAGGTTAAGCAGGATACAACCAAGTCTATGTACAGCGGTCAGTACTTCGTTGTCGTCCAGCACCCGATGATGAACGGCATATACGATATTGACTGGGCAGGTGCCCCGGCAGAGTACGTCTTTGACTATGGACTGGGAGCATCCGGTACCTCTGGATTATCAGGACCTATCAGCGTCTTCAAGATCCTTGGACCCGGTAGCCTGCAGGGATCCGATGCAGCTGAAGCACTTACCCAGGCAATCAACCAGCCATACATCGACGATACCTACACCAAGCTCCAGTTCCTGATTGAGCAACCCGTCATCACCATCGTCCCGATTGGCGACAAGCATGTTGGTGACAAGTTCACCATCTCCGCATTAACCAACCTCGCGGTAGATGACGAAATTCTCGTTCAGGTCTATTCATCATCGTTCAAGCCGACTCAGAAGAGCCAGAGCGGCGAGTTCAGCGGCGCAACCGGAACGGTCAGAGTCCAAAAGGGCGAGACCGGATTGAACGCGATCAAGTTCGATGTTGATTCATCAACATTCAAACCTGACGAGTACATTGTGACTGAGGATGCAGTCATTCAGGAAGCTACAGGCACAGCCCTGTTCAACGTCCTTGAAAGCGCTCCCGCTACCCCAGTACCAACAACGGTAGCAACAGTGATCACGACAGCAACACCTGTTCCGACAACAGTGCCCCCGACCCCGATCCCGACCCCGACCAAGACGCCCGGGTTCGGTGCATTGATTGCATTGAGCGGTCTCGGTGCAGTTGCATTCATCGTCGTGCGCAGACACTGAACTAACATCTAAATCTCTTTTTTTTCGCAACCTTCTTAAAAAAATCAAAATTGTGCTCATTTGCAGACATGGGTTAATTCTACGAAGACTTGCCCGATCTGATTTTTTTAGAGTGGCACCCTTTTAATGTCCGAACGGTTAACGTAGATGTGAAAAGGATTCATTTTCAGGGGAATCATCACCACCTGAGGAGGGCCAATCTGTGAAATTAAGGGTAAAAAATCTGGATATTACATCACGGGGTGTCCTGCTCAACCGGGCTGACGCCCGCAGCATAGGTGTGCTTGATGGCGACCGTGTCCAGGTAATCAATTCAAAAAACGGTGTATCGGTTGCGGCTTTTGTGGAAACCACCTCAACCATAACACAGCAGGGGACGATTGGTGTCTACCGTTTTACAAATGAGCGGCTTCACCTTGAAGAGGGCACCGAAATTGAGGTACGGGAAGCAGGGAGACCGGAATCCCTTGACTTTATCAAAAAGAAAATGGATGGTGGCAAACTCTCCAAAGAGGAGACCTTGACTATTATCAAAGATGTTGTAAGCGATGACCTGTCCGGGGCGGAACTCACCGCGTTCATAATTGCATCTTACATCAACCCCCTTGATATGGATGAAGTGGAGCACCTGACCCGTGCTATGGTCGAAACCGGCGAGCAGATCAAATTCGCATCCAGACCGATTGTAGACAAACATTCAATCGGGGGCGTTCCCGGCAACAAGATCTCCCTGCTCGTTGTTCCTATCATCGCTGCCAGCGGGCTTAAGATACCAAAGACAAGTTCGCGTGCGATAACCGGGGCAGGTGGCACTGCCGATCTCATGGAGGTCCTTGCAAAAGTCGAGTTTTCCTCTGGTGAAGTGCAGAAGATGACTGAAAAGGTGGGCGGAGTCATTGTGTGGGGTGGTGCGACTAATATCGCACCTGCGGATGACCGCATTATCCTTCAGGAATATCCATTTAAAATCGATGCCCGCGGTCAGATGCTTGCGAGTGTTATGGCAAAGAAATATGCAGTCGGGGCTAATCTTGTTGTGATTGATATTCCTATAGGACAGCATACCAAGATCGCTACAATGCAGGAAGGGAGAAAACTTGCCCGGGAATTTATCGAACTCGGTGAACGGCTTAATATGAAAGTCGAGTGCGCTCTGACGTATGGGGATATTCCGGTGGGACGGAGTATTGGTCCTAAACTCGAAGTGATAGAAGCTCTCCGAGTACTGGAGGGGGCGACGGAACCGAATTCTTTCATCCAGAAAAGTTTGTCGCTTGCGGGTATTGCACTCGAGATGTCAGGCAAAGCTGCACGAGGTGCCGGCGTAGTCGTGGCACAGGATATTCTCATAAAAGGGAAGGCACTTGAAAAATTCCGCCAGATAATAGAGATTCAGGGGGGTAATCCGAATGTCAAATCCACAGATATCATTCCAGGTGAACATCAATTTGTTGTAAATTCTCCCTCATCAGGATATGTGATAGAAATGAATAACCGGTCGCTTATTACCCTTGCCCGCACAGCGGGGGCACCTCATGATCCCGGAGCGGGTATTCTCCTTCATGCAAAGAAAGGGAAGCTTATCAAGATGGGAGAACCGCTTTTTACCCTGTTTGCAGAAAGAAACTGGCGGCTCCAGAAAGCTATTGAGGAGGGACGGCGGCTTATGCCAATTCTCGTAGAAGGAATGCTTTTAGACCGGGTGCCATCCTCTTCAGAATTTTAGACCGATGTGCTCAAATATAATCAGAAGGCGATATTCTTTATGTTTCGCCAGAGAAATCGTTTCCTTTTTACCCTTCTGTGCACCCTTCTTCTCTTCAGTTTTGCACAGGCGACGATCCTGCAAATCTCCGTGCAGGATAGTATAGATAATTCAACAATCCCTAACGCGACGGTATTTCTGAATGGAGATGATTATGCGAGAACCAATAATAACGGACTGGTGTTTCTCAATCACTCCGGATTAAATGACCAGCTCATCCGGGTTTCCATGACAGGATATGAAGACTGGGAGAAGCTGGTGGCGAAAAACGAAACATCGGTACTTGTTAACATGAATAGAAAGATCATAACTCTGAGAATAAACCTCTACGATTCGGATTCATTGGGATCTGTAGCAGGTGCCAGAATAAACATTTCTGCTGATCATACAAAACAGATGAATCTGACAGATGTAGCAGGTTCAGTAACTTTTGAAGTAAATGCAACAACCGTGTATTCTATCGATATTACCGCTCCGGGTTATCTGCCCCGTATTGGTATTATTGACATAGGTACCGAAGATAAGGAAGTTCAGTACTGGATGCTCCCGTCTAACCGGTTCTCTTTTTTTGTAAAAGATAAAAATGGAATGGTACCGGTTCCTGATGCGGAAGTGCGAATCGACAACGCGTCTGTAGGAAAAACGGATAGCAGGGGAGTTCTGACTATTCCTGTTACACGAGGTAAAGTATATACTATCGACATTAAAAAGGGTGGTTATCAGATATTTACTGCATCAAGAATAATCAACGAAACTGATGCTCTCTATTCTGTGACACTTTCAAAGGCGCCTTTAGGAGCGTCTATCTCTGTTTTTGATGAAAATCGCAATCCGATTAATGGTACAGATATATATATGGATGGTACTTTTTCAGGAGCCACCAACCAGTTTGGACGCATTAATTTTCCGGATCTTGTTTCCGGCTCCTATATTATCGAAGTAAGGAAAACCGGATATAGTACTTTGAATCGTACGATTCTCATCACAAATAAAAGTGAAGATTTTACGTTCGAGATACCGTTTGAAAATGCAGACCTCACTCTTTTTGTTCAGGAGAGAGATCAGAAAATGGTGCCAAATGCAACTATTCTCATTAACGGAAACATTATGGGTGTCACTGATAATCATGGTTTGTTTAGGACCAAAGTCAAATTCAACACGCTTTACAATATTACCGCAATAAAGGATGCATACCAGCCAGTTTCAGTCCAGAAACAGTTTGCTCAGGGAAATGCAACGGCATCAGTAACCCTCATTATGGAAAAGAGTCTAGACTGGGGGATTATCACCATTATTGTTGTCGGTGCCCTTGGTGTTCTTATAGCGTTTGGCGCTATCAGAAAGTGGGGCGGTCGTAAACCGCAGCATAGCATGAAAAAGAGTGACTTATGAGCTCTTTTTCTGGCATAAATAATTAATATTTTCCAATTAAATAAAGTTTTAAGTTTTTTTTAATTATGAGCGTAGTGGTGATTCCTCAATAAGAATCCTAGAGAAATCATTTTCATAGGAGAAAAAGAGAAGAACAACGTATTTTTTTTAAACTGCAGACGTTTTTTACCCTTTGACCCCATTAGCAGGGGGAATTTTCTTATCGCGGCAGTTCGTTACATCTCATCTCTGATCGAAGTTTCGAATGTCAGCAATCTGAAAATTCTATTGTTAAAATCAACTGCAGTGACAGCATTTGGGGTGCATCAATTCAAATATTCTTTTTAACTAAAAAAAACGGACCCAGCGGGAATCGAACCCGCGTCCTTGGGTTCGAAGCCCAAGAGGATGTCCTCTACCCCATGGATCCTTCTCATCTCTTATATATCAAAAGATATTAAGTATTTTCTACCGATAATCTAGTGAATGATTTTATCTGCACCGGAGATTATCCGCCGTCTCGATCGGGGTTGTGAACGGGGCGACCTCGTTATCACACCCTACAGTAGCGAATGCCAGCAACCCGCATCCTACGATCTGCGTTCTGCCGGTGACAGTCTTCTTCGTAAAGGTTTATGTACGCTTGTTCCCACACTTGAATGGGTCGAACTTCCCAAGGATCTGGCAGGAACGCTCCGGTGCCGGTCCTCGTTCGGGAGGCGGGGGGTTCTTCTGGGTGCTGGTTTTGTCGACCCGGGATTTCGCGGACAATTGACACTTTGCCTGACAAATCTGGGAAGCGATGATATTATTGTCCAGAAAAACGACCGCGTAGTGCAGATGATCCTTCACGAAGTGCGTGAAGGCAGCCAGAATTATTCAGGTCGTTATCAGGATAGCATGGGAGCAGTGGAGGCAAAGTGACGATGATCCGTACTGAAAGAAAATATATCGAAATTCTTCGCATTCTCAAAGAACACCGTGATCCTATTGGTGCAAAAAGACTTTCGGAGCTTATGGCAGAACGGGGTTTTGTCCTCAGTGACCGGGCAGTTCAGTATTATCTCAGTTACCTAGATACGATGGGGTTCACGGAAAAAATCGGTAATCAGGGCCGGATATTGACAAGGGCAGGACTGGATGAAACAGATAATGCTCTCGTTGATGACCGGATAGGTTTTGTTATCTCAAAACTTGAGCGATTGGCGTATCGGAGTACATTTGATCCTGTAACAAGTACTGGCGATGTTGCCTATAATCTCTCCATTGTCCCCATTGAGTCACTGGAAAACGTTAAACTCGCATTTGACGAGGTTGTAAAAGCGCAATGCGGTTTTTTTAATTCATATCGGATACTTGATCGTGATCCCCGGGTTCCTTCTGGATCGGTAGGATTCATTACCATCTGCAGTATTTCCATGGATGGAGTTTTCCAAAGAAATGGCATCCCGGTAAAAATGGCCTATGGTGGAAGGCTGGAGATCGAGAATGAGACTCCGACGCAGTTCAGGGACCTGATTGGTTACCGGGGAACGACAATAGATCCGCTCGAGCTTTTCATTTCATCAGGTCTTACATCGATATCAGAGTTTGCACGATCAAAATCCGGAATTGCATTGGCAAATGTACGGGAAGTTCCCTGTTCCGCGAAAAAAAAGGTTGAGGAAACGATCCGCCTCATGAATACATGCGGTTTTATTTTTCCCGTTGCGATGGGGAATCAGGTCTTTAACCTGCCCGCAAATCCTTTCCGCATTTCGATAGTTGCATTCAGCGGACTGAATTATATTGGAAATACGGTGGAACACGGTATTGAGATTACTACCGAGATAGGTGCCGGCAATATTCAGTTTTCAAAAGTGATCGAGATTAACTGATTATTTCCAGGAAATATCGTCTTTTTTTGTAGTGTTTTTTTCCCGCTTTTTGGTTGCTTTGGACGATTCTTCCGTGACATGATTACTGCCCCCCGGTTCACTTTCAACATCCTTTGATTCCCCCGGGGTTTTTTTCGATTTTAGATCTGTGTGAATGAGTGCCGAATCCCGTACCTGGGGAGTAACAGGCCTCTGAACACCTTTGCCCTCAAAAATTTCGTCCTTTGATTTATACGCGGAATTCTTCAGACTAACCTTTGAGTTTTCAGAATCCATTTGTCTGGAATAGACCTCATTGCGCTTTATGACGGATAGATCGTCATCTTCGATAGAGACTTCCCCGTTTTCATCCTCGGGGATTGATGTATCCACCGTTACTGGATGCACCCTCTTTTTTTGTATGACAACCGTTCTTTTCTGGTGTACCTTAAGCGTGACTTCATCAGGAACGGATGGCTCATATTCTTTATTCAGGGATGTTTTGTCTGCAACTTCACGTTTGAATCTGACAATTTCAGGAGTGGGTGAGGGGTGTGTTGACGTTTTTGACCCCGTCTTTGGTGTTCGACCAGATATTGCCATCATTCTCTGTCGTTGCAGCTCTCTCTCAATTATCTGTCGTTCCGTCTCTTTGGTCCTCAAACGATCATCGTTTGCATGCGGCAGATGTTTCTCATCAAACCCTCTGGAATCTTTGGCATATAAGGATTTTTTGCCATGGGGTATTCCATGAACTGAAGATTCATAGGATGTGGAATGTGGTGCCGAATGCGTTGTTTGAATAGCTTGATCCTTCGCAACAATGACCCGATGCCGGGGTGCATGAGTACCTGACACATCCGGGGTGCTCATTTCATCTGCAGGCAGTGGAGGAATTACCTCTTCAATAATCTGAGGTTTTGTAATATGCTGAGGTGCGGTCCTTTTTTCAGCATCTTTTGATTCCAAAGAGATTTTTCGTCGCACTCCAGATCGTGGTGTCTCGATTCCCTGTGGATATTCTTCCTCGGCCTGATCCGAAAACCTTCCGGAATCGCCCTGAAGGAATTCTTTTTTCTTATGCGCTGTAAGGGGGAGAATAAGAGTCTCATCTTTTGCCTTTGCTGCTCCTCGTATGGCTGATCTTCCTACGTTACTGCCGATTCCGATACTTTCAGAAACACTGACTATATCAGACCCCGAAAGTTTCACACCTGCAATATTTTCCTGACGATTGGCTTTATACTGAATCTGGATTTCCTTGAGTTCGGTGATGCGGGGAATATTTTCAAGCCCGGTGAGCATGATGATAATTGCCACATTTTTTGTATTCATCACAGGATAATCACCGGATCTCGTTTCCAGTCCGGCAATACTTCTGTCAATCCATTTACGCACCGTCATAAACCCTTTCAATGACAGCTCATGAGATGGACCGGCGATAAGAATTAATGCCTTGTGCGCGCTCGTCAGATCGCAGGGAGTGGAAATCTCGTGATATATCGCCTGTTTTGCCAGGTCAACGATTCGTGAGGCTTTCTTTATATGCTCATCAGCAAAAAAACCGGTCGGACGCCAGCTGGTGAGGAAATTCAATGGATTATGGGGAAGTCGTTCGACCGCATACCCGATCGTAATATATCCCATCCCTTTCATGGTATTGAGCACCTCGCCGGAGTCCAGTACAACCTCTGCAAAGTCAAGCCCGCCGTCCGCCTTGAATTCTCCGGCTCTCAGAATGAGGCTAATCCTCCTGACAATCCCCTCATTCAGGAGTAAATATGTGGCAAGCTCCGGAGAAATATCAGGTTCACTTTTCCTGAACCCGAGTTTTTCAGCGAGGCCCTTCTCTTTTTTCGTCAGCGTTGATTTCTGTGCTTTGGTTTTTTTATACCAGGTTTCGTTATCAAAAAGAATTATACCGTCAAGGAGGGGTGTCAGCATATCGAGATCATCGGCTGCTTTTGCTGAATGACGCTCTCCTTCAGCAAGACAGGGAAGCGTTACAAGACCAAAGATCGGCTCAGTAATCGAGGAACGAAGTGCAGCGATAATATGCGGTGCAACATCCACCATGCTGCCACCAAGCCCGCAACACACAAAGATCGCATCTGTCTCCCCAATCTCAATATTCTGGATACGGGCAACGATTTCCCCAATATCAATTGTTGCTGTCTGAGTATTTCCACCCACTTCAGTCTGAATGTCCGGATCAAATGGGGGAAAAAAAAGTTTTGCGCTATCCGGCAGTCCCCCCATCTGGGCTAATGTTTCTGCATTTACATCGATGACAAGTGCCTGGACGCATACAACTTTGCTGCTACGACGATCCGTAGTATAAAGACCGTTAACGATCCTGCAGCCTGCGCCCCCCAATCCAATAGCAAGTATGCGCATGAACAAATCCCAATTAAAACCCTATAGGGCACCCTATAGCTTATTGTACTATTATTTGCTGGAAGTTCAATATCTTATAGTATACTGCTTTGAAGTGAAATATAGCAGATTCGATTTTAAAAGATATCGTACAAAATCTAAAAAAAATATTAAAAAATCAATTACCGCCCATTGAAGATCTCAAGGGATATATCACAACATCGGGTAGTTTATGAACAGGTATTCGATAATTTTTTCAATGACCCAGAATAAGGGAAAACGTCAGAGGGACGACTGAATGTGTATATCTGGGTGCGTTCACCTCCGCTCAACGACTCCCGGGAAGATTGCAAAAGAAAAAAACGATAAAATGGGCATATTTTGAGCGGATAGCGCAAAAGGATCAACGCAAAATGATAATTTATTTAAATGTGTGTACGGTAATACTCCATGAGGTGAATAACCCTTGACATATGGAATTGAATTTGTACCAGGAAATGTCAATGTAAAGCAAGTTGTCAACTTCTGTAAACTTGCAGAATCCAAAGACATAGATTTCGCATGGATCACTAACCACTACAACAACCGTCACTGCTACCCCACCCTCGCCGCCATCGCAATGGCGACCACGACCCTCAAGATGGGTCCGGGTATCATGAACGCGTTTACCGACACCCCCGCCGCAATGGCATCTTTTGCCTGCACACTGAATGAGATCTCCGATGGACGTGCAGTCCTCGGTATCGGCCCCGGTGACCTCTCAACGCTCCCGAAGCTTGCAATCAACGCTGAAAAGCCGGTCGGACGCCTCGAGGAAGCAGTAGTCCAGATACGCAAGCTCTGTGCCGGTGAGGAGATCAAGAAATCAGGAATGACATTCTTTGACTACGATGGCGCAAAGCTTACGGGGGTCACTCTCCCGGGTAAGAAGGGTATTCCGGTCTACATAGGCGCACAAGGACCCAAAGTTCTTGATCTCGCCGGAAGGATCGGCGACGGTGCATTGATCAACGCATCCAACCCTAAGGACTTCAAGATTGCCATCCCAATCATCCAGGCCGCCTGTGACAAAGTAGGCAAGAAAGGCTTTGATATCGGTGCATACACGGCGATGTCCATCGACCGAAGCGAGAAGAAGGCACGCAATTCAGCAAAAATTGTCGCTGCATTCATCGCAGCAGGCTCCCCCCCAGACCTCCTCACCCGCCACGGTCTTGACCTCAACAATGTTGCAAAGATTAAGGCTGCACTGGGTAAGTTTGACTTTAAGACGGTTGGAGAACTTGTCGGAGACAAGGAGATAGACGCATTCACCATTGCAGGAACTCCTGAGATGGTCAAGCAGAAATGTGAAGATCTCACCAAAGCCGGTGTCACCCAGATCATCTTCGGCTCACCGCTCGGTCCAGATATGACCACCTCTATCCGCCTGCTCGGCAAGTACGTCGTATAAGTGCGGAACGAACCTCCTGCCTGAATACAGCCGAAAGTGGCGAGGCAGCGATGGTTTGGCAGATAGATGAATCTCTTTTTTTTTTAAAAAATTATTTGTAATATTTTGTAGAGATGTGGATCAATCACCGTGCAAACGACTATCTGATCTCACCGGAAATAGTTTTGTGAACAGGTATGTTTTCGGTCCGTGAAGTTGTCACCGGCAGAGGCTCACTACAATATCGCGAAGAACATCTCACTGGAATACGGTGTAGAATCAGTCCCGACCGGTTAAAAAGGCAGATTGATCAGACATTATACATTCCTTCAAAAGCAGAAGGTTGCCCGTTCTGTCGTGATGCCGTTTTTTCTGTTACACCCACATTTCCTGATGGCAGGAGGATCATCCGTGGTGAGAGTGTTACCTTCCCGAACATGTTTCCTTTTGGGGAAGGCCACGTAGTCACGGTAATAACCTGTGAGCATGCTGTCGCTACCTTCAGCCGGCAACAGATAGTGGATGCTCTTCTCGCCCAGATCGATGCACTCCGGCAGGCTGATGGATATGCCAGCATCAACTGGAACTTTCTGCCGTCGGCAGGTGCGAGTCTTGTGCACCCCCATTTGCAGGGGTTGTCAGATTCATGCCCATCACGTATTGTTGACTGTTATATTACCGCAAGTGAGCAGTTCCGCAGGGAACAAGGCAGGAACTACTGGGATGCAGTAATCGAGGAGGAAAAATCCTCAGATCGATATCTGTTCGGTGATGAAATACCCTGGTCGGCCCATGCGGTGCCAGTTGGGGAACGCGAAGTGAGGGGACTACTTCCGATATCCACGATTAATGAAATGGAAAATTATGTGGATCTTACAGCACAGGGTATACTAGAAATCATTTTACTCTACCGGAAACTGGGTACCTATGCGTTCAATATGTCACTGTTTTTTGATAAAGGCGGTTGCGATCATGGATTTCGTGCATTCTGTTCTATGATATCCCGGATCAATCCTAATCCTTCATCAACAAGCGATTCTGCATTCATGGAACGGCTCCATCTTGAGCCGGTCATACTGACACTTCCTGAAGACCTCGGAAAATTCTACAAAAAAGAAAAAAAATAAAGAATTTACTCAAACTTTGCCACAAGTTTCTTCTTGGCGACAAGCGTCCCGTCCTTCTTGTGGGCCTGACGCAGAATACTGTCGCCTGCCTTCTCGAGCTCGCGGGCCTCGTCACAGAGCACTGCTGCGATCCTCATCATCTCGTGAGCGCTTGCAACGATCGGGATGTATTTCTCCCATTCCTTGGTCATGAAGCAGCCCTTCACGTTCTGTCCTGCAACAGCCATCGCGATCTCGTGTGCAGCGCGTGCCTTTGCAAGTGCAAAGGGGTTGGTGAATTCACCATCGACAGCCTTGTCGGTGGTCATGACGATCTTCGGGAGCTCAATTGCGTCGCCTTTCTTTCCCGCCTTGACCTGGTCGATGACCTTGTCAAGAGCAACCTGCATTTTGCGGAATGCACCGGTCAGCGCCAGCACTTTGACGAGGTTTGCGTTGTAGTCGGACATTTCGACGGGGTCAAGGAACTCGCGACGTGCACCGATCATGGAGTCTGCCTTCATGATGATGTACCCGAACTTGCTTGCCTTGACTCCTTCCCATTCCTTCTTCGCGGTTACATCATCAGTGATGATGACAACCGGGATGCCAGCTGCAGCGAGCTGTTCGCGGGCACCAGTCGGTCCGGGGAGAACCCCGTTGGGGGAAACTACAATACAGAAGTCCGGTTTGTATGCCTTCAGGTTAGAGACGACACGGTCAACATCCGCCGGTTCAAGTTTTGTGCCGCTCGTTGCCATGAATGTCTGCATGTCTTCACGGTCTGCTCTCTCATCGAGGAGCAGTTCTGCCATTACACCACTTGCAATATTGCCGAGTTTTGCAACTCCTACTTTAACAACCATCTAAATCACCTAGATTTTTTTTATAACACGTTATTATGACCCGGTATTCATATAAACATTTTGAAATGTCCTCTCTCCTCGAAAAATTATGGAAAAACAATTTTTTAGAGTATATGATGGTGTATTAATGCAGACGCTCCAACAGTATGTTTGTATTTGGTATAGTTAACGAAAAGTGTTTAAGTTTATATATAAGATTTAATACTATGAAAGATGGTCTGCTCACCGAACGCCAGATGGAGGTTCTCAGGTACCGTAAACAAGGGCTGACCCAGCAGCAGATTGCTGATATTATTTCCACCTCCAAAGCTAATGTCTGTACCATTGAAAAGAGTGCTATGGAGAATATTAAAAGGGCAAAAGAAACCCTTGAATTTCTCTATACGCTGGATGCAACACACCTGTGCACTATCCCTTCAGGGACTGATCTTTTTGATGTGCCATCCATTATCTTCGGAGAAGCAGAAAAAATAAACATTAAAGTGATGTATGATACAATTTCCCTGATAAACCGGTTGAGGGAAACCCGTCCCCAATGTTGTAAAGCGCGTTGTGTTTGTGAAGATATTATTGTTTATATCACTGATCTCGGTGAATTGTATTTTGGATAAGATATAAATGAAAACTAATTGAAAAAAATGAAAAATGCATAATTTTTCCTGTGGAATCTGTAGCATTTTATATCCAGCCATTGGCATATGTTTATATTCTTTTTTATGCAATGATTAAGGAAGCCGATATGAGGTTATCCTCTGATGTATCCATGTGCTGACATGATAGAAAGCACATTTTTGATTTCATCATACGGCGGAACCTGACTTCCGGACACAGGAAAATCGGTTGTGCCGTGGGTAATCCTCGATTGGTGAACTCCGCTTAATTGCGGGGGAAACCCGAGAAGGAGTTGTGACTCGTCACAACAGGCTGACTGAGTGGGATCTGACCAGCACGCATGGGTCGACGTTTGAGCAACGAGCCCGTTCCACTTGCTCCTAACATGGGGCAGATGGATGCGTTATTGTCAGGATCTTCTTTCGCGAGACAGGAAAGCTGGTGTACATCAGCTCATGGATGAGAAAAATATCATCCCTATGTCCGTAGCCAAATGAAAAAAATGGACGTTCAATAATACATAAAAAAACCCGCAACTGCGGACTAGTGTATTACATGAGTTGTCCTTTTTCTCTACTGGCGTCGCGTGTTGGCATCTTAACCAGACAACGTTATCACACGGTCTCGGATTAATCAAAAATTCGTGTCGCAATGGGAATAACCTACACGCAGAAAAAGGATTGATTAACACATGCCAAAAATAAACAGACCACGTCGTGGTTCTCTTGCATTCAGCCCAAGAAAGCGTGCAAAGAGCCCGATCCCGAAATATCAATCGTGGCCTCTCTATGACGGGGCACCGGTACTGCAGGGGTTTGCTGGATATAAAGTAGGTATGACGCATGTTATCATGGTAGATGATCACAAGAACAGTCCCACAGAGGGCAAGGAAATTATGGTGCCGGTCACCGTCATTGAAATCCCCTCTATGAAGGTTGCTGCGATTCGTGCCTACTCTGAAGATACCTACGGCAAACATGCGCTGACAGAAGTCTGGGCCGACCAGCTCGATACCGTGCTTGGTCGCCGGATCACCCTTCCAAAGGACTATGATAAAAAGACTGCTCAGAAGAAATTTTCAGATGCAGTTGCAGCAGGTACGGTTGCGGAAATCTACGCTGTCTCCTACACACAACCTGCAATTTTGTCAGGTGTCCCCAAGAAAGTTCCCGATCTTATGGAGATCAAGGTCGGTGGTGGAGACATCAAAAAGCAGTGGGAGTTTGCACAGGGTATCTTAGGAAAAGAGGTATCGTTGAGCAATGTCATCCAGTCCGGTGCATATGCCGATATCACTGCGATCACCACCGGTAAGGGTACGAATGGTGCAGTAAAGCGGTGGGGTATTGCGCTGCGCAAGCGTAAACACTCTGTTGGCGGCAAGGAGCGCCACCTGGGTACACTCGGACCCTGGAACCCCCATCATGTGAGGTGGCAGGTACCTCAGATGGGCCAGCTGGGATTCCAGCAGCGGACTGAGTTTAACAAACGTATTTTAAGGATTAGTGAAGACGCGAGCGAGATCACACCCTCCGGGGGATTCCTGCATTATGGTGTGCTCAGGAGCCCGTATGTCCTTGTCAAGGGATCTATTCCGGGCCCGGTCAAGCGGCTTATACGTATTCGTCCGGCAATGCGCCTTGGTGAACATGTCGTCAGGATGCCGACAATTCAGTTTGTGAGCATCCAGAGCAAGCAGGGATGATCTGAGATGAAAGCACAGGTTAAATCACTTGATGGCGGAATCGCGAAAGATATTGAACTTCCGGAACTCTTTTCCGAGGAGTACCGCCCCGATCTGATCAAAAAGGCAGTCATGGCCCTTCAGAGCACGCGACGACAACCCCATGGGACGAATCCGTATGCCGGTATCTGTTCTTCAGCAGTCGGCTGGGGAAGTGGCCGCGGTTCATCGCATGTACCCCGTATTAAGAATGGTTCACGCGCTGCAAAAGTTCCGCAGGCAAAAGGAGGTCGTGAAGCACATCCTCCGAAGGTCGCCAAAATCCTGATCAAAGAGATAAACCAGAAAGAAAAACAAAAGGCCTTCCGTTCGGCAGTAGCTGCGAGTATCTCTGCGGATCTCATCCGCGGTCGCGGTCACCGGTTCGATGGCGCTGTTCCCGTTATTCTTGAGGATAAGTTCGAGTCACTCGACCGTACGCAGGATGTCATATCAGCGCTTACAACTGCAGGTGTCTATCATGATATCGAACGGGCAAAGGAGAGCAAGAAAGTCCGTGCCGGAAGAGGTAAGATGCGTGGTCGCAGGTTCAAACAGAGAAAAAGTCTGCTCATTGTCACCGCAGCAAAACCACTCCGGGCAGCACGTAATCTTTCCGGTGTCGATGTAGTGACCGTTGACCAGCTGAATGTCGAGCATCTTGCACCTGGTATGCTGGCAGGACGCCTTACGGTCTGGACCGAGAGCGCCCTTGTGCGCCTGGAGGGGAGATAAATGGCTCTGAAATACCCGTTTGTCACAGAAAAAGCAATGGTCCTTTTAGAAAACCAGGCCAAGCTCCAGTTCCTTGTCAGCCGTGAAGCCTCCAAAAGCCAGATCAAACGTGAAATCGAAAAAGCGTTTGGACAGAACGTCAAAAACGTTCGCACGCTCATGACCATGCACGGTCAAAAGAAGGCAATTGTGAGTTTTGAGAACGAAAAAGCCGCCGAGGAAATTCTCAGCCGGCTTGGTATTATGTAGGTGGGAACATGGGACATCGTATTACAACACAAAGCCGGGGTAAGGGAGGCCCGACCTATCGAGCACCATCCCACCGGTACAAGGCCGAACTGAAGCATATCGGTGATGATACACAAAAAATCACGGGGAGTGTCATCGATATTGAACATGATCCGGCACGCAATGCTCCGATAGCACTTGTGAAACTCGAAGATGGGGCCAAAGTCTACATGCTGGTCACAGAAGGTCTCGGTATTGGTGAAATCATTACCTGGGGATCCAATGTTGAGGTAAAGAACGGCAACACACTTACACTCCAGCATATTCCCACCGGGACG
>Ga0326726_10002404_pt1 | contig 17253 bp, 21 predicted proteins | sample MHFenrmetagenome_2_FD_207603 | JGI IMG/M metagenome (GOLD analysis project Ga0326726, IMG submission 207603) | Lab enriched peat soil microbial communities from Michigan Hollow, Ithaca, NY, United States - MHF15MN | ecosystem: Environmental > Terrestrial > Soil > Wetlands > Peat | place: USA... | reverse complement strand
CACGCGGCGTTGCTGCGTCAGGGTTTCCCCCATTGCGCAAAATTCCCCACTGCTGCCTCCCGTAGGAGTCTGGACCGTGTTTCAGTTCCAGTGTGGCCGTGCGCCCTCTCAGGCCGGCTACCGATCTAAGCCTTGGTGGGCCGTTACCCCGCCAACTAGCTAATCAGCCGCGACCCCCTCTTCCAGCGAATTGCTCCTTTGATCTCCAGAATTTCCACTCCAAAGATGTTATGCGGTATTAGCCCCGGTTTCCCGAGGTTATCCCCCACTCGAAGGTAGGTTAGTCACGTGTTACTCACCCGGTCGCCACTTTACTCATGGATTGCTCCACTTTCTCGTTCGACTTGCATGTGTTAGGCACGCCGCCAGCGTTGATTCTGAGCCAGGATCAAACTCTCATTTGAAACCTGTCGTCTGCCGACGGGTAGTTGGCAGACTGCCACCACGCCCTCGAAGAGGCATGGTGGATCTATCTTGTGAGATCGCTCGGATTTCAACCCGAGCCTTCCTCTCACGACTGGCACGTTCAACCTAGTTGTCAAAGAACCGATCCGCTACCGCCTGAGCGGGCGCTTTCAGTCCAGTGCAGAGACACACAAGTGCGTCCCTGCCTGTCCTCGAAACTTGTACAAACTACGCGTCTTGCACGGCCACTGTCAACCCATTGCGATCACAGAATTTCCACCTGTTTTCCACAATCGGGGAGCCCATGTGGAACCGGGTCTCAGACCCGGTCAGGTCGAGCTCAGCTCGACGGCTTTAAACCTACGCCGGAGCTCTGCACACGCGACAAAACGCATCTCCCGCACCGCACCCATGCCCTTTCGGCACAAGCCGAGGCGGAAGACCATTAGCTTGATAAAAGATCACTTGGAGGTTCTTGCCAACGTCAGGCTTGAAAGCCTGACCTACCGAACCCTTCGAGGAACCTTGTCCCCGAATGAAGCCCCGTGGCCGGGACTGATTTGCAGGATTTACCTGTATTTAATTAGATGCCGGACGAGCGACGAGAGTTTCACAAAATACGCCCGGCTAGCCACACACTGCTCTCGGTGAATTGTTTATATCAGATGAATGCGGCGGAACGCAAGGGGGTGTTTACGAAGTTGGGTCGGGTTGGAGGCCGCTTCTATCTCGGCTGAGGCTAGGCCCGACTACTCGGGCTGTGTTGGCAAGCTGACGAGCCAATCTTACGTGGTGCTTTGACTCCGGCCTCGCCTCGCGCTGGATCAATACCACATGGCCCGGAATACCATCGCCACCTTCCTCGTCGCGGGCGATGACAAATCCCGCTTCTCGTGCGGCGGTCGCTGTGACTATAGCAATTTTCTTGTCTGGGAACCTCGCCGCGATTAATTCAAGGTTGGTTTCGCCGAGAATAAAACAGGAAGCCTGATTCGTGGATTCCAAGAAGGCGGCCGACGAAGACCTTTCGGAACCGTCTTCCCTCGTGGTGCACCAATCCCGGCTTACCAATACCCTGACGAGCTCGATATCGCCTTGAAGCGCGCCATCGTCCTCGAAGCACATCGTGGGGGGTAGCTACCGCGCACCGACCAACCATTTTAGATAACTGTTTAGATCGGCGATCTGATTTCCAGGCAAGTCAGAGTCGTCAACCAATTGGGAGTTTTCGAGCTTCGCCATCACGGTGGACCCGCTGGCAAACGTAGTGAACTCCACCTCCCGCCTCCCAACATTCCACCGCATTCCAACACCGCCACCAGAGATCGGACAGAGAGTCGGGGGGGGCAACGTATCCACTTCTATGAGTGACAGCAACGTGCGCGTTTTGGTTGAAGCGTTGTCGGAGACGCGAAGGTCACCCACTCCGCGAACGTCAGATCCAAAACGTTCAAGCTCATGTAACTGGGAAAGCGCCGAGTAGAGCCAGGGCGCGGAATCCGAAAGCGAAGTGGGGACCAGTTCGCTCGTAGCCGCTCGAATGTCCTTGGGATACTCCACGCATTGGAATGCCGCACCCGCAGTAATAGGTGTCACTTTATCCCCCAATATGAATGCATGTCGGGCGTCGTAAACTCCTTGAAGCCTGTGACAACCGCCACGTGGCCGATGTCGAGCCATTTCAATATGTCTGACAAGTTCGAACTGGCAGGCTTCCCGGTCGCCGTTAGCACAAATTGAATAATCTCTTTGCTATCGCTCTTGCGTATGCCAGGTTGGACCGTAACCTGCAAACGGCCGGTATTGTTCGGCAACTCATAAGCGGTCATGAATGAGACCATTTGCGAAGCGCGAAGATCGCCAACTTTGCCACCCGACCACACGCGAAAAATCCGGGAAACGTCTCCAAAGGTTTCCCATTCTTTCCCGCGCACTAGATGGTTAATGTACGTGACCTCACACTGAACTACTTCGACGCCTCCAAGCGACTCCTCATCGAGGAATCCCTGGAAGACCTTCCAATCGCGTTCAAATAGCGGACGCACGTTTTCGTAGTGCTCATAGTCTGTAGTCTGTTCTGTTTGCCGCCAATTGCGGATGAACGCGTTGCGTTGTACCTGAATCAACTGCGTACCGGACGAGTCGACGAATACCGTTCTGACCGGGAAAGCATTGAAATCGACGCCCTCTCCAGCCGAGAACCTGAGTTCCCCAGGCCCGGCCGCTGTCCTAACCTCAGTGGTTGGGTAGTTCTGTCGGACCTTATCCCAGAAGAGACCAAAGTGTAGCAGTGTCCATCTGGAAATCGGCGCGAACACCACTCCCAGTGCTGTTTCCGCAACTGGCGGGCGTTCAAAGTCAACGATTCTTTGGGTAGCCAAGGGCCGTTCCGTCGGAACCATCTTCATCGCAAACTGATTGTAGGTCGCAGGGAGTACCACAATACAGGGCACGAGGAAACCAAAATGCCCCACTCACTACCGTATGTCCCATTTCAGGATACCAAAACAGCTTCCGGAGACCGAGCTCTGGTACATGTGGTACGCGTGTACCCTATGTATTATATGTTACTTAGGTACCATGTGTAGCCTAGCATACTCATGTACCATGTGTACGCTCTTTTTCAGGGTTAGGGATCAGACTTCCATATGGCCGAGTCTTTCAAGAATACGGTGCTCAATTTGCGAAAGTTCCCCGACGAACTGAAGCGTAAATGCAAGATGAAGGCGCTGGAACAAGGAATTACACTGACCGAGTTCGTCATTCGATGCCTGCGCGATGCTACAGAACCTAAGAAGCTTTACAAGCACGGCAAAGCGGACTGACCCTCTTTTCTCAGCGCCTATGTCCGCGCGGCGGCTCCTCCTGTGCTGGTGTTATTCTAGGCCCATCAACGGACGGCTTATGGGCAATGCCAAACAACAAGTCGCGTCGCTCTTGCACAAGCTGCCGGACAACTGTTCCCTGGAGGACATCCAGTACCACCTCTATGTCCTCGACAAGGTGCGGCGCGGAGTGGATGACGCCCGCCAGCAGGGGGCGGTGCCGCAGGAAGATGCAGAGAAGCGGCTGAGCCCGTGGCTCAGCGAGTAGTCTGGTCGCCGCGCGCCATCGCGGACGTAGAGGCGATCGTTTCCTACATCGCCTCCGATTCACCTGTGAGGCGCTGAGGCCGTAAGTCAAAAGCTTCGCGGGCGAGGGCGCCCGCGACCACACTGAAGTGTCAGACAAATGTTGTATAATGTCTGACATGTCGTCCGACCGCATTACAATCCGGGTCCCGCAGGCGCTGGGGCAGCGGCTGCGCAGCCGCTCGCGGCTGAAGGGGCAGGCGGAATCCGAGCTCGTCCGCGAGGCGCTGGAGAGCTATCTTGGCCAATCCAGCAGCGAACGGCCGGCCTACGAACTGGCCGAAGAGGCTGGATTGATCGGGTGTGTACGGCGCGGCCCCGGATCTCCGGCAAAAGACCTCAGCACCAATCCCCGCCATTTTGATGGCTTCGGAGAAGACACACCCACGAAGACGAGAGCCCGAATCAGTAGCAGGAAAAAGAACCGCAGGAACGGGAAGTGAGGCGGGTGCTGGTGGATACCGGCCCGCTGGTTGCCATTCTTTCCCGAGCCGACCAATATCACGAAACTTGCGTCAGGGCGCTTCGGCATCTGCCGGGGCCCTTGTTCTCCTGCTGGCCTGTGATCACTGAGGCGGCATGGCTTCTGCGAGGCTATCCGCGGGCGATCCAGCAACTTTTGGGCAGTCTGGATGGAGGCTTTCTGGAGATACTCTCATTGACTGGCTCGGAGGGCGTGGCGATTGCCGACGTGATGAAGAAGTATGCCGACATCCGTCCTCAGCTCGCGGATGCCGCGTTGGTTTATCTGGCGGAGCGGGACGGCATTGACACGATCTTCACGCTGGACCAGCGCGATTTTAGTGTTTACCGCTCGGGGCGCAGGCGTCCCTTCCGCATTTTGCCGGAGTTGTGATGGCAGGAGGGGCAAGAGAGCTGCCGAGCTTCGCTCGGCTGGACAGGTGGGACACCTGTCCCTACGTGGTTCATGGTGATTCGGCTGCCTCATCCTACTTTGGCGGCGGCAAGTGCCCCATCTTTGTCACCAGTAGCGCCACCGCGATTCCGAGCGACACTTCCACGAAGCGGTGATAGGCGACGACCCAGGGCGGGGCTGCGTGGGCGACCAGCAGGACGATGGTCAGCGTGATCGCGGCAAAGCGATACGCGGCACCCAGGCGCAGCATTGCAGAAAGGATGCCGCAAACCAGGATCCCGGCTCCGTACACCATCCAGTTGGCGCCGACGAAGGTGGCGATCAAGGCGCCCAAGGCCGCGCCCACGGCTGTCCCGGCGAAGCGCTGCCAGGCGAGCGCACGGGGATCGCTAACGGAAAGCAGGATCACAATGGTTGAAATGGGCGCCCAATAAAATTCCGGAAGCCTGAGAGCACGCGCCAGCAGGGTGGACACAACCGCGGCGATGGCGGTCCGAGCCGAGTGCAGGAGGGCTTCGCGGGTGAGCCCGAGACGGGTTGCCCATGCAGCCATACAGCGGGCAATTGTATCGTGCGGGCGGGGGAATTCTCGCGGGCGAGTCGCCCGCGGCCACACAACCAGACCACACGACCACCGCACAACCGGAAGCTTGCCGAGCTTGGCTCGACCTGGACGGGCAGGATGTAACAGCGGTCGAGGGGGATGACGTAGGCGGTCACCACGGTAATCCGGAACCCGATAATTCTCTTCCGCTTTCGGCGTAGCGCGCTACAATCGCGCCAAACACCGTGGATCTTAAGCGCATCATCAGCACCTTCACTTACCGCATTGAGCCCAATCCTCAAGGCGGATTCATCGCGCACGCGACCGATCCCAGCCTCCCGCCAATCGAAGCTCCGACGCGAGAGGAGTTGCAGCAGAAGATTCAGGCCAACATTAGCGCCGGTCTGGCCAGGGAATTCCCCGGATTAAACCTTCCCTCGGGAAATCTTCCGTCCGGAAATAAGGGACCCAAGTTCGCCTTCCACATCGAAGCCAAGCCGGGCGGTGGATTCAGCCTTCATTCCCACGATCCGAACGCAACCACGATTGAAGGAGCCAGCCACGAAGAGATCGAGTATCCCTTCGCGGAAAAACTTGCCGGCGTAGTCGGCAAGTACCTTCTGCCCGAGCTGTCTCAGGCGCTGGCCAAGCAGGGCGGGACCGGAGATATAAAAGTGTTCGTGGACCGAAAGGTAAGCTTCACCGCAAACCCCGATTCCCAAAAACCCACCTTCGGAGGCACGCAGAATTTCCAGCCCTCCGGCACGCTTCAGCCCCCGAGCATCGACAACTCGCCCCTCACTTTCGAGAAAAGCAAAAGTTGGCCCATCTTCCGTTTCCTGCTTGCATTGCTGGTGGCGGCCGTTCTGGTGTACTTCTTCCTTCACCGCTGAAGTCTGCGCGTTTGAGCCTGACAGAGATGTCTTCTCCCCGGCGAAGGGCTGCCGAGCTTTGCTAGGCTGGGCACGTGAGGACACCTGCCCCTACGTGGTCTCCCCTGGTCTCGCGCTTCTTACTGAAACTCTACAATGATGAGCTTGGCGTTTTGCTTGCCTGCGTTGGTCAGGGTGTGGGTGAAGCCGCCTTTTACCCAGGCTACGTCTCTGGCCTTGAGTTGAACTTTGGATGGGCCTTTGCCTTCGATGTCGCTGCGCAAATCGAGATCGGTCACGGCTACGACCAGATGGGGGCCGGCGTGGTGGTGTTTTGGCAGCACTCCGCCCGGCTGTAGTTGAAGCTCTGCGGCGCGGGCGCCATCTTTCGCGAAGAGGATGTCCTCGGTGCCGCCGTTCAGGATGTGCAGACCTCTTTCCTCATCCCACTTGGGCGGCGGCGAGCGGTGCGCTTTCTCGTCCTGCATGAGTTCGATGGTGATGTTGCGGAAGGGCTGGTCGGAAAGATTTTTCGCGATGTGGGCGAAGCCGCTGGGAAGAAAGTGCGTCTCTCCATCCTGCAGACTGATCGTGACTGGTGGCTTGCCCGCGACGTCGTTCTCTACGTGCGCGACTCCCAGCGTCACATAAATATAGTCGTGGCGATGACGGTGCATGAGCGTGGCCGCATGGGGCGCGACTTCCACCTTGAACACGCGGACGTATTGGTTTTCGAGGGCCAGGTGATGGCCGGGCTCGGCGGTGATCTCGACTTCCGATGGAGTTTGGGCGGTGAGAGTCAGGGCTAACAGCGAGACAATGAGGAGAGCCAGACATCTGCGCATGAGGCGAGATTCTAGCATCTGTCCGGCACACTTCCTGAATTGAACCACCGAGGACACAGAGGACACGGAGAAACTTCAGCCAGGGTTTAGACTGGGTCTTGCATGAGCGATCTGGGGAAATTGTTGGTGCTGGTCGGGGCGGTTGCCATTCTCGCGGGAGTGGTGCTCATGCTTGCGGAACGGGCCAACATCCCTCTGGGACGGCTTCCTGGGGACATCGTCTATCGCGGGAAGAACACTACATTTTATTTTCCGCTGGTGACCTCGATTCTGGTGAGTGTGGTGCTTTCGGTGGTGTTTTATTTGATTGGGCGCTTTCGGCATTAGCTAATGGGCTGGCGCAAGAACAGTTGACGTCGAAGTCAAAGTCAAAGGCGTCGGACAGGAGTGTCCGACCCACACTGGGTCGCTTATGAGCTCTACTGATCAGCTCGGATTCAGTTTCAAGCCTCCTGATCGCCGCATCTGGACGGTGCGCGATCTGGTGGCCGCGGTGCGCACTCACATTGAGCGCGAGTACGGCGACACCTGGGTGGAAGGCGAGATCTCGAATTTTCGGGCCCATGACTCGGGGCATCTGTACTTCACTCTGAAGGACCAGAACTCGCAGATTCGCGCCGTGATGTTCCGGTCGCAGGCGCGGCTGCTGCGCTTTCGCCCTGAAAACGGCATGCAGGTGGTGCTGCGCGGTCGAGTCACGATCTACGAGGATCGTGGCGAACTGCAGATTTCCACCGAGTACCTTGAACCCAAGGGCGCGGGCGCGCTGCTGGTCGCGTTCGAGCAGCTTAAGGCGAAGCTCGAAGCGGAAGGGCTGTTCGACGCTGCCCGCAAGAAGCCAATCCCAACTTTGCCGCGGCGGATCGGGGTTGTCACTTCGCCGCAGGCTGCTGCCTTGCGCGACATTTTGAACATTCTTCTGCGGCGTCATCATACAGCCGGTGTTCTGATCTTTCCGGCGCAGGTGCAGGGCGACGCGGCGAGCTCGGAAGTGAGCGCCGGAATCCGTTATTTCAACAAGGCACGCAACGTGGACGTCATCATCGTGGCTCGTGGCGGAGGGTCGGCGGAGGACCTGGCTGCATTTAATAACGAGGCGCTGGCGCGTGTGGTGGCCGCGTCTGAGATTCCTGTGATTTCCGCGGTGGGCCATGAGACCGACTTCACGATTATTGATTTCGTGGCGGACCTGCGGGCTCCGACGCCATCCGCAGCTGCTGAACTGGTGATTCGTTCCCGGCAGGAAGTGGAGGACCAGGCGGAGGGACTGCGGCAGCGCCTGGTTCGCGCTGTACGTTACCGGTTGCTGATGGGGCGGCAGGCGCTTACTGAACTGGCCCAGCACGGCGCGTTTGGACGCATGGTGGATGTCATCAACCGGCGTCAACAAAAACTCGACGACTTGAAGAATCGGCTGGACCGGGCCGAGCACCAGATTCTGGAGCAGCATCGGCGGCGTCTGGAAACGGGGGCAGCCGCAGTCAGACATTACGATGTCCGCCGCATGCTCAGTGGTATCCACAAACAACTCGATTCTGGTGTGGCCGCACTTGCCGCGGCTGCGCGGACCTTGCTGCTGCGGCAGAGAGGCCGGCTCAATCAACTTTCAGGACAACTGGAGGCGCTGTCTCCGCTGGCAATCCTCGATCGTGGGTATGCTTTGGTGTTCGATCCTTATGGGGCGCTGCTGAAAGATGCGGGGCACGTGAAGGCTGGAGATGAGATCTCTGCCCGCCTGGCAAAGGGCACGGTGAACGCAACCGTGAAGTAGCCGTGTTGGGTGGGTCGGACACTCCTGTCCGCCGTCTTTGACTTTGACTTAAAACTCAGGTAATGGGATATTCCCGTTCCGTGTGCTTTCGCTAGGGCACGAACTAGAAGCAAATTCAGTTTCCAAGGCGTCGGACAGAGTGTCCGACCCACACATACCTACATATCTTTACAAAGCCTTTATTTCGATCAATATAGCCTTTCGGGGCTGGATTACAATTAGCTTTGTCCCCGCTCAAGTCAGCCAATTTTTGGAAAGGGGCTCGCAGGTGAAGTTCTTCGCAGCGCCGTGGCCGCATTTGTCGCTGATTTCGGTCGTCGACATCCTGCTGGTCGCCTTCATCATTTACGAACTGCTGGCGCTCATCAAAGGGACTCGTGCCGCCTACATGTTGGTGGGCGTGGCGGCGCTGGCGCTGGCGTTTTACTTTTCCCGGATCGGCGAACTCACCACTCTGAACTGGCTGCTCAGCACCCTGCTGCCGTATGCGGTGTTCGCGCTGATTGTGATTTTTGCGGCTGAGATCCGGCAGGCTTTGGCGCGGCTGGGACGCAGACTTCTGCGCAGCCGGACGGCAGCGTCGGAGGCGGACGCATACGACGACATCGTATTGGCGGCCAACCTGTTCTCCCAGAACCAAACGGGCGCTCTGATTGTGATTGAGCGGGAAATCGGATTGCGCACCTACATTGAGAGCGGCGTTCCCCTGGACGCTCGTCTTTCCTACGACCTGCTGGCGACGGTTTTCCGCCCCAGCGCGCCCCTGCACGATGGCGCCGTAATCGTGCAGAAAGACCGGATCGCGGCCGCGGCCTGCTTCCTGCCACTTTCCATGAATCCCGTGCTCTCGACCCAACTCGGCACCCGGCATCGTGCCGGCATCGGCGTGACCGAAGAGACCGACGCCATTGCCGTAATCGTTTCTGAGGAAACCGGCGCCATCAGCCTGGCGGTGAGCGGCAAGATCGAGCGCGACCTGACCGTGGAGCAACTGCGCGAGCGCATCGGCGAACTGCTGCGCCGTTATGTGCCGCCCTCCACCTTGCCCACGCCCATCACGAATGGCAGCGAGGAACCTGCGAGTTCCGAGGGCGACAGTCAGAGGATTTCGCTTCCGCGCACGGCCGATTCGCGGGTCAGCCCGGGAGGCGAGCGCTAGCCATGAAAGATTTTATTCAACGGCACGTGCTGTACAATTTCGGCATCAAGCTGCTCTCGCTGGCGCTGGCTGTGGGCTTGTGGCTGGCGGTGGCCAGCGATCCGCCGGCGGAAGTTGCGGTGGACGTGCCCATTGTGTTCCGCAACATCTCCGAGAATCTGGAAATCAGCAGCGAAAATGTTCCCCGAGCGCAGATCCGGGTGCGCGGCCCGCAGCGCGTCGTGCGGCGCCTGCAGCCCGCGGATATTTACGCCGAGATCGACCTGAGCGGGATGAAGCCAGGCGAGCGCACGTTCGACATGACGGCGCAACAGGTCCATCAACCCAAGGAGCTTGAGGTCGTACAAGTCGTTCCCAACCAGTTCCATCTCACATTTGACACGCGCCTTACCCGCCAGGTTCCGGTGCGTCCCCGGGCCTTCGGCAACTTCGCTGCGGGCTACCAGATCGGACGCCTGGAGGCAGAGCCGTCCTCGATTACGATCAGCGGACCGCGCAAGCGTGTCGAGGCCGTCGAGGCTGCCATCACCGACTCTATCGACGCAAGCGGAACCATGGACCGGGCCACTTTCGTGCGTCATGCTTACGTTTCTGATCCCCTGGTCCAGGTGATGAGCCCCAATCCGGTGCGGGTCACGGTTATCATGGAAAAAGTCCCGGCCGGAACCGGACGTTGAGTATTCTCAATTCAGCATGACAACCCAGACACGACAACTCTTCGGCACCGATGGCATTCGCGGCGTCGCCGGCGAATTCCCCTTGACTCAGGACAGCACTTACATGATCGGCCGCGCTCTGGGCCATGATCTGAGCCGCTCCGGAGGATCTGGGCGTGCAGTGATTGGGCAGGACACGCGGGAATCGAGCGCGTGGATTGCCGACCGGGTGACGCATGGGCTGACCGCCAGTGGAATTGAGGTCCACAGCGCCGGTGTTATCACAACGCCGGGAGTGGCCTACCTGGCGCGCTCGCGCAAATACGCGGCGGGTGTGGTCATTTCGGCATCGCACAATCCCTGGACCGACAACGGCATCAAGGTTTTCTCCGGCGATGGCTACAAATTGCCGGATGCGCACGAGATCGCGATCGAGCAGGAAATCTTCGCCCTGCTGCAGAACCCCGAGGCCCACGTGGATTCGTCCTTCCAACCTACTCCTAGTCTCCCCGGGGAGGGCGAACTCCGGCACGCCTACATCGCGTGGCTGGCGCAGAACGTCAGTACTGATTTGAGCCGGTTGCGAGTGCTGGTGGATTGCGCCAATGGCGCCGCCACCGCCGAGGCCCCGGAATTGTTCCGCTTGTGTCGTATCCAGGCGACTTTTCTAAGCGCGGCCCCGGATGGCAAGAACATCAATGAAAACTGCGGCGCGTTGCATCCCGAAACAGTCGCCCGTGCGGTGGCAGAAAAGCCCGGACAATTCGATCTGGGGGTTACCTTCGACGGTGACGCGGACCGTGCGCTTTTTTGCGATGCCAATGGCCGGGTGGTGAACGGCGATGCCGTGCTTCTGCTGGCTGCACGCTACCTGAAATCTCATGGGGCCTTGCCGGGCGAGACTGTGGTCGCGACGACGATGTCCAATATGGGCCTGGAAATCGCGCTGCGAAATTCCGGCATTCGCCTGCTGCGCGCCAACGTCGGAGACAAATACGTACTGGAGGAAATGCAGAAGAGCGGCGCGGCCTTGGGCGGAGAGCAATCCGGGCATATTATTTTTCGAGATGGTGAAGCCACCACCGGTGATGGCCTGCTCACCGCGCTGCGCGTCATGGAAACCATGGCGCGGACAGGTAAGTCGCTGACAGAGTTGGTAAAGGATCTCAAAGTCTTCCCCCAGATGATCCAGAACGTTCGCGTGCGCGAGAAAGTACCGTTTGCCAAGGTGCCGGAGATTCAAAAGGCGATTGACTCCGCCGAGCGCGAATTAAACGGCAACGGGCGTGTGGTGGTGCGCTACTCAGGCACCGAAGCGCTGGCGCGGGTGATGATCGAAGCGGAGTCAGAAGAGAAGATGAAGTTGCTGGCGCAGAGCATCGCGGGGGCGATCAAGCACGCGCTGGGCGTGTAGCGCTCCTGGATCAACAGAAACCGTGTGGGGACGGGTCTCCGACCCGTCCGGGCCGAGCAAAGCTCGGCTTGTCTTTTTCGTTGCGGGAATCAGCAAGAGGAAGTCTGGAATTTCACCTGCAAAGGTTGAGCAAGCACGGGAAAGTAAGGGCCTGTCCAGCTGCGCTCGACCTTCAGAGACCCGTCCCCACATGGCCTTTGCTGGGCTCCAGTTCCTATTCCAAGTCCCGCCAGTTCTGTCCCACTCCGAGTTCTACCAGCAAGGGGACCATCAAGGGATGAACATTTTCCATCTGTTCGCGCACCAGCGTGCGCATGGTCTCGACCTCGCTCTCCGGCACTTCGAACACCAACTCATCGTGCACCTGTAGTGTCATGCGTGACTTCAACTCGCGTTCGCGCAGGGCCGCGTCAATGCGGATCATTGCAATCTTGATCAGGTCCGCCGCCGTTCCCTGCAACGGCGTATTCACCGCGGTGCGTTCGGCGAAGCCGCGCTGGTTCGTGTTCTTGCTGTTGATGTCAGGAATCGGCCTTACCCTCCCGAACAGTGTCTTCACCTTCTGTTCACGGCGGGCCTCTTCGAGAGTCTTGTCGATAAACTCACGTACGCCCTTGTACTTTTCGAAATAGGCGCTGATGAACTGCTTGGCCTCCCCAGGTTCGATGCCGAGAGTTTGTGACAAGCCGAAAGCCGAGAGCCCGTAAACGATCCCGAAGTTCACCACCTTGGCCTGGCGGCGATGATCGGCGGTGACCATCAGGGGCGGCACGCCGAAAACCTGCGAGGCGGTGAGAGTGTGAATGTCGTCGCCGCGACGGTAGGCTTCCACCAACAACGGGTCTTTCGAGAAGTGGGCCAACAGACGGAGCTCGATCTGGGAGTAGTCCGCAGCCAGCAACACATGGCCCGGTTCCACCGTAAATGCGGCGCGAATCTCGCGGCCCAGTTCGGTGCGGATGGGAATGTTTTGCAGATTGGGATTGGCCGAGGACAGCCTTCCCGTCGCGGTACCGGTCTGCCCGAACGTGGTGTGCAGGCGGCCGGTGGCAGGATTCAGCAGCGCGGGCAGGGCATCCACGTAAGTTGATTTGAGTTTCGAGAGCTGGCGGTATTCCAGCACCTTGCGGGCAACCTCGTGGGTTTCCGCCAGATTTTCCAGCACATCAACGGCGGTCGAAATGGTCTTGCCCTTGCCGTACTTCACCGGCTTGGGCAGATTCATCTTGTTGAACAGCACGTCGCCCAGTTGTTTGGGCGAATTGATATTGAACTCAGATCCCGAGAGCTGGTAGATTTCGCGGGCCTTGGCTTCGACTTCGCGTTCCAGCCGCGACGACATTTCTCTGAGAACTTCGCGGTCGATCTTGACTCCCGCCTGCTCCATCCCTGCAAGGACGGGCACCAGAGGCAAATCAATTTCTTCATACAACTTCAGCAACCCGGCCTGTTCGACTTCCTGGCGGAGGGCTACAGAAAAGCGCCCGGTTACGTCGGCTGATTCCGCCAGCGTGCCACTCAACTTGAGATTGAAGCGCCGCAGCGCCACCTCCGCCAAGCGGTGCGAAGAATAGGTGGGGTCGAGCAGATAGGAATACAGCATGGGGTCGTGCCGCACGCCGCGCAGCGTGATGGCCTGGGGCTCGAAGGCGTGGATGGCCGCCTTGTAATCGTGGATCGCCTTGGGTACGTTTTCGTCTTCCAAAGCAGATCGCAGCCGGGAGCCTGCATCTTCCTGCATCGCGACCGTAACCGCCGTGCCTGCGGCTGCGGAAATTGCGATCATGCGGGCGGGGCCAGCTTCGGCGGCCGGGGCGGTGAGCGGCAGCATGCTGCCCTGGGGCTCGTCAGCTTCCTCCTCATCCACGACGTCGCTGGACTCCGCCTCGACGGCCACGGCCAGTGCATTCCCGGCGGTGACTGCGTTCAGCACTGCTTCCACCTCAGCCGCGGACTTCGCCTCGGTGTAGCGCGCCTCGGTTACCTCCACCACCGGCAGCAGCTCTTTCAGCAGGGAAGTGAATTCCAGTTCAGTAAACAGTCCGCGCAGGGCTTCGAGGTCGGGCTCTCCGGCGCGCATGGTGTTCACATCAAGATCGACGGGCACATCGCAGTCGATGGTCACCATGCGCTTGCTGAAGAGGACGTTGTCACGATTGTTCTGGAGCGATTCGCGGTAGGACTTTTTCTCCACTTCGGCGGCGCGATCGAGCGCCCGCTCCACCGTGCCAAAGCGCCGGATGAGTTCGACCGAGCCCTTGTCGCCGATTCCTGGGGCACCGGGAATATTGTCCACGGAGTCGCCACGCAGGGCCATGACATCGATGACCCGCTCCGGCGGGACCCCGAGAATCTCTTCTACCTTTTTCGCGTCACAAATCAGATTGTCCTTGGGCGGATTCAGCACCAGGACACGATCGTTGACCAGTTGCAGCATGTCCTTGTCGCTCGAAACCACATACACCAGATACGATTGCGCGGCGGCCTTGCGGGCCAGGGTGCCGATCACGTCATCGGCTTCGTAGCCCGCGAGTTCGAGGATGGGAATGCGATAAGCCTCGAGGGCGCGCCGGATGTAAGGCACCTGCTGCACCAGTTCCGCCGGCATCTCGCTGCGGTTGGCCTTGTAGCCGTGATATTCAACTTCCTGGAAGGTTTGGGTTTTTAGGTCAAACTTGCGCACCTTGGTGACGGCTTCCGCTTCGGTGTCTCGAAAGGTGGGGGCAGCCACGTCAAACACCGCCGCCAGATATTCGGGCGAGAAGTCCTCGCGCAATTTGCGCAGCATGTTGACGAAGACATAGGTGGCCGCGGTAGGCAGCCCGGTCTTGGTGGACATGCCGCGCTGTCGCGCCATGGCGTGGTAGGCGCGAAAGATGAAAGACATCGCATCCATGAGAAAGATGCGGCGACCGTCAGCGGCGGTCAGCTTGGGCGCAGGTGTAGGAGAAGGCACTGGCTTCGGGGCCGGAGCGCTTTCCGGTGATGGAGTCGAGAGTTTTCTTCGGGGAGGCAACAGCTAAGTTTAGCAGGACAGAGAGATCGGCAATTGGCACTTTGGCCTGCATGGCCAACGGAGGGTGATTGCTAACGCGCTAATCGCTGACTGCCAAGTGCTAATTGCTGGCTGCCGCTCTTCACTGGACAACCCGACTGGACAACCAGTTAATAGATCTCAGTTCTCTGTTGTCAGTTAATTGCTGCTTTTCACCGGCTTGCCATACTCGGTTTGATAGTGCAGTTTGATCACACCGCAAGTGCCGTGCTCCTGCGAGTAGACCACGCAGGTATCAAACGGACGGGAATAAACGTGCAGGCTTACCGCGCGCTGGTTGAATTCCCTGGGATTGTAGACCCGGTGCACGGGCTCCAGCGGATCGACGGCGCAGGGCTGCCGTGGATTCATTTCGACCGTGTCTGTGGTCTCGAGCTTACAGGTGCCATGGTCCAGATCCTGCGAAATCGTACGGTAGTTTTCTACCCGCAATCGTCCGACGGGGACCGCCATCCAGCAATTCTGTTCGCGGTGGTTGTGTACCGAACTCGCCTGACCCACCTCCCAGCAGATGGCAACCAGTTCGTAGAGCGGCGTCTTGTCAATCAGGTTGCGGGTGTAGTGCTGGCGGTCCCAGGTCAGGTAGGGCGTCAGAGTGTCAGAGGCGACCGGAGTGCTCTCGAGAAAGCGGATGATCTGGTCGATCCGGCTGAAAGCAGGTTCGGGAAATTTCCTCAGTTCCGCTACAAAATCCTGGATTGGAATGGGCTTCGATATTGCTTGTGTTCCCATATCTCACTCCCCCGCCAGGCCAGTATATTCCTGAGACTGGTTACTCCAAAAACATGCAATCTCCATAAGAATAGAATCGGTAGCGCTGGCTGACCGCATGACGATATGCGTCGAGCACACGCTGCCGACCTGCGAAAGCACACACCAGCATGAGCAGGGTGGATTGCGGCAGATGGAAATTGGTGAGTAGCGCACCCACTACCCGGAATTCATGGCCGGGGTAGATAAAGATGTCGGCCTCGCCACTCCCTGCCTGTATCCGGCCCGATCCCCGTGCAGAATATTCGAGCGTCCTGACCGTTGTGGTCCCCACCGCTACGGTCCGCCGTCCAGCATCCAGCGCCCCGTTGACCGCCGCAGCCGCTTCAGGGGAGATGGAATACCATTCGCGGTGCAGTTTGTGATCTTCTACCCGCTCTTCCCGCACCGGCTGGAAAGTACCTAACCCCACGTGCAGAGTGACTTCCGCGGTTGCAATGCCTCGTTCTTTTATCCCGGCCAAGACTTCTGGTGTGAAGTGGAGACCTGCGGTGGGCGCGGCCACCGAGCCCTTTTCCCGGGCATAGATGGTCTGATAGCGCTCCCGGTCCGCGAGGTTGTCGGGCCGGTCAATATACGGCGGAAGAGGGATGTGGCCAATGCGCTCGACCGCGGCAAAAAAATCCTGCACCGGAGCGAAGCGGATGCGACGCTCTCCGAAACTGCCTCGGGCCACGACTTCCGCCTGCAGTTCGTCCTGCTCGCCGAAGAACAAGGTCTCTCCCGCACCGATCTTTCGCCCTGGCCGCACCAGGCACTCCCACTCGTTGGGTTGGCGCGAGAGTTGGCGGGTCAAGAGGACTTCGATCCTGCCCCGCAGAAAATCGCGCGCAGCTGGATTCCTCGCGCTGAGCGGCTGCGCCTTCACCCCCCTTCTCCTGCCATACAGGCGTGCGGGAAAGACGCGCGTGTTGTTGAACACGATCAGGTCGTCGGGTCGCAGCAGGCCGGGAAAGTCCCGGAATTGTGCGTCCCGCAACTTTTCAGAACCACAATTCAAATGCAGTAGTCGCGACGCCGCCCGGTCGGACAAAGGTTCCTGGGCGATGAGTTCGTCAGGAAGTGAATAGTTGAAATCGGAAACCAGCACGCTGGTTGATTATAGGATTCCTTGTCTCCTGTCATTCGAAAAGAAGCGTGGGCGGGCCCCATTCAAAAATGTAATTGTGTGTAAACGGCGTTGTAACCGCCAACCGCTTGGGTTAACATACGCGGAATCAGCTGGGGCTTGCGGTTTACCTTCCCGAAAACGATGTCCAGCGAACGACAATATCGGCGCGAAATCGTCCTCTTTGGCCGGGCCCTGCACGAGCGCGGCTACGTGGCCGCGATGGATGGCAATCTTTCAGTGCGGCTGGACGAGCACCGCATCCTTGCCACTCCAACCTCCATGTGCAAGAGCATGATGAAACCTTCGGACCTGGTCATCGTAGATCTGGAGGGCCGCCGTCTGGAAGGGCGTCGCGATGTTTCCAGCGAAATCGCCATGCACCTGCTGATTTACAGGCTGCGTCCGGACGTGCAAGGCGTGGTACATGCGCACCCGCCCACCGCTACCGGCTTTGCCGCGGCCGGCATGGCGCTCAACCAGCCCCTGGTTTGCGAAGTGGTGATCGGACTGGGCTCGATCCCGCTGGCCAAATATGGCACGCCAGGAACGCCCGAGCTTACCGCCGCGCTCGAACCCCTGGTTCCGCAGTACGATGCCATTCTCATGTCGAACCACGGCGTGGTCGCGTACGGCGCCGACCTG
>Ga0326726_10002403_pt1 | contig 17257 bp, 14 predicted proteins | sample MHFenrmetagenome_2_FD_207603 | JGI IMG/M metagenome (GOLD analysis project Ga0326726, IMG submission 207603) | Lab enriched peat soil microbial communities from Michigan Hollow, Ithaca, NY, United States - MHF15MN | ecosystem: Environmental > Terrestrial > Soil > Wetlands > Peat | place: USA... | reverse complement strand
CTCGGATTTTCCGCTGGGCAATCCTTCCGGGCGGCCGAAGGATCCGGCTTCACAGGCGCTCACGCTGGAACTGGCGCTACGCCTGCTCGAGTCGGCGCCGGGCCCGCGTACGACGATGCAATCGCCGTTGCGGTGGGCCGCCACCGCCGACTGGAAACGTGACTACAGCAATATCGAGCGTCTGTCGGCCGAGGAGATCGAGCGCCGTCGCGCCGCCTTCGACAAGGCGAAGGCGCAAGCAAAGCAGGTCAAGCAGCGCGACGGCGTGTAGCGGCGCGCCCGGCGTCTTGGCCGGTGCTTACTTGCCCTGCTCGTTGCCGTACGTCTTCGCCAAGTAGTCGACGATGTCCGGCATGTCGGCGTCGTTGATGGGCGCCTTGAACACGGCCTTCATCCGCTTGACCATTGCATCCCAGTAGGGGCGCGGTGCCGTGGGGGGCTGGTACAGCATGTACTCGGCCGAGTGGCAGCCGACGCATTCCTTCTTCGCTTTGGCATAACCGGGCAGCGAATTCGCGGTGAGTTGCACCGGGTCGGGCGGAAGCTCGATGCGCTTCGTACCTGCCATTGCACAGGCAGCGAGGCCGAGGGCGCTGGCGGCGAGCGCCGCCAACGTGATCGATCTGGCGTTCATCGTTCGCTCCTCAGGCCGCCGTCACTCGGACGGACTCGACGACGTTGCGCATGTAGCCCGCGGGCTGCCAGAGCGCCTGCATCGGCTGGCTTTGCCCGGAGCGGTTCCATGCCCGCACGCGCAAGTCGTAGTTGCCGGCGGCCGGCACGATGCCGAAAGTGAACTCGCGAAACGAATAGCGGCCCATTTCCGTCCCAAGCTGCGCCTCGCGCCACGTCTGGCCGCCGTCGGTGGAGTAGGCGACTTCCTGGATGCCCTGGCCGCCGTCGAACGCGATGCCGCGCACCGTGAGCGCCTGGCCGGCGCGCACGCGCGCACCGTCGCGCAGCGACGTGATGAACGAGCGCACGTTGAAGCGGCCGATCGGCCGCGTGGCGGCAGGTGTTGTGCCGGGCTCGATGCACGCGCAATCGTTGTCGGGTACGCGATACGCCGGCTTCATCCAGAAGCCCTCGAAGACGCTGTCGATGATCTCGATCGACGACAGGTGCTTGACCCAGTATGTGCCGTAATACCCCGGCACGATCAGGCGCACCGGATACCCGTTGAGCATCGGCAGGTCGTCGCCGTTCATGCGATAGGCGATCATCACCTCGCCGTCCATGGCGTGGCCGACGTCGAGCGACTTGACGAAATCGCCGCCGCCCAGCACGCCGTTGTCGAGGCCGTCGAACGTCACCTGGCGCGCAGTGTTCTTCGGCTCGGCGCGGGCGAGGACGTCCTTCAACGGCACGCCGACCCAGCGCGCATTGCCCATCGCGCCGTTGCCGAGCTGGCCGCCCGTGACACGCGGGTTAAAGAGCGCCCGGCTGTTGCCGGAACACTGGTTGACCGCAACAAGCTCCACCGGCTTGAACTGCGTACGCAGTTCTGCGACGCTGATCTGGAACGGTTTGCCCGCCGCGTTGCCGGCGATCCTGATCAGGTGCTTGTCGCCGTCGATCGACGTCGGGATATCGGCGTTGTGATAACGCACGAAGAAGGCGTCGTTCGGCGTGATGAGGCCGTCGTTGAAGACCTCGAACGGCGTTTCGAGCTGCGGCGGCCGCGTGGTGAGCACGATCATGGGCCGCTTCTCGGGGAACGTGGCGATGTTGCGTTTGCCGTTGAGGAAGGGATGCTCAAAGGTGGTCTGCGCGTGCGCGGCGCGCCCGAGCGTTCCGAGTGCCGAACCGGCGAGCGCGCCGACACTTCCGGTGAGCAGCCTGCGGCGCAGGCGTCTGCTGTTGTCGTCAAACATTGTTCTTTCCTCCCAGACAGGCGTCGAACGATAGACCTTCGCGCGGCGTCCGCGCTACCGCTTCCCTGCCTGCTTGGTGTGCGGCTCGCACCAGTTTGCCGCCGTCCGCACGGCGCGGGCGTCTGCGCCGTACCAATGCCATGCGACGCCGCCTGCCCAACCTGCGGGAGTGCCGCGCACGGTTGCTCGTTCTGCAAAGGATGTGGCAACGCCGCACCCGACCTGGCAGAACCGCTGATACGATGAATGCGCCAAGGGGAAAGGGGGAGCGCTCATCAGAGGCGCCTGCGGATCGCGGAAGCCGGTGATGCCGGCAGTGCGGGCCCGCCCGTTCGTCCTTCATTCGAGATCGAAAGGAACGTCATGCAAGAACGTGATCTGCGCAATTTGATCGAAGACGTTCGGCGCGGCAAACTCTCGCGCCGCGGTTTCATCGAGCGTCTTGCCATGGTCGGGCTCACTGCCCCCATCGCAAGCCAATTGCTGATGTACGCCGGCATCGCGCAGGCGCAGCCGAAGTTCACCTATGCGCCGACCAAGCGCGGCGGTGGCGGGCCGCTCAAGGCTCTGTGGTGGCAAGGCGCCACGCTGCTCAATCCCCATTTCGCCACCGGCACCAAGGACCAGGAAGGCTCGCGCATCTTCTACGAGCCGCTCGCCGGCTGGGACGACGACGGCAACCTCGTGCCGATCCTCGCGGCCGAAGTGCCGACCGTCGCCAACGGCGGCGTGGCCAAGGACGGCAAGTCGGTCATATGGAAGATCAAGAAGGGCGTGCAGTGGCACGACGGCAAGCCGTTTACCGCGGACGACGTGCTGTTCACGTGGGAGTACGCCAGCAATCCCGAAACCGCGACGGTCACCATCGGCAGTTACAAGGACGTCAAGGTGTCGAAGGTGGACGCGAGCACGGTTCGCGTCGAGTTCGAGAAACCCACGCCGTTCTGGGCGAACGCATTCGTGGGTGCATTCGGCGCCATCATCCCCAGGCACCTGTTCGGCGACTTTACGGGCAGCAAGTCGCGCGACGCACCGACCAATCTCAAGCCGGTCGGCACGGGCCCGTACAAGTTCGTCGACTTCAAGCCGGGCGACATCGTGCGCGGTGAGTTGAATCCGAACTACCACATGCCGAACCGGCCGTACTTCGACACGATCGAGATGAAGGGCGGCGGCGATGCGGTTTCCGCGGCGCGCGCGGTGCTGCAGACCGGCGAGTTCGACTACGCGTGGAACATGCAGGTGGAGGACGAGATCCTCAAGCGCCTGGAGGCGGGTGGCAAGGGACGCACCGACATCTCGGGCGGCGGCAACATCGAGCACATCCAGCTGAACAGCACGGATCCGTACACCGAAGTCGATGGCGAACGCTCGAGTCTCAAGACCAAGCATTTCGCGTTCAGCGATCCGGCAGTGCGGCGCGCGATCGCGCTGCTGATCGACCGCCAGGCGGTCGAGGACCATATCTATGGGCGTACCGGCGTCGCAACCGGAAACTTCGTCAACAATCCCGGGCGGTTCAAATCGAAGAACACGCACTGGGAATTCAACATCGACAAGGCCAATGCGATGCTGGATGGCGCCGGCTGGAAGAAGGGTTCCGACGGCATCCGGGAGAAAGGCGGCAAGAAGCTCAAATTCGTATTCCAGACCTCGATCAACGCGCCGCGCCAGAAGACCCAGCAGGTGATCAAGCAGGCCTGCCAGAAGGCAGGCATCGAGTTGGAACTCAAGTCGGTCACGCCGTCGGTGTTCTTCTCGTCCGACGTCGGCAACCCGGACACGTATCCGCACTTCTATGCGGACATGCAGATGTACACGACCACCATGACGCAACCGGATCCGGAAGTGTTCATGAACCAGTTCCTGTCGTGGGAGGTCGCCACCAAGGAAAACAAGTGGCAGGGTCGCAACATCACGCGCTGGAAGAGCGACGAATACGACAAGGCATGGCGCGCAGGACAGAACGAACTCGATCCGGTCAAGCGCGCTGCGCTCTACATCAAGTGCAACGATCTCGTCGTCGGCGATCCCGCGGTGATCCCGGTGGTGTACCGGCCGCGCGTGCAGGTGGTGAATCTCAAGCTCAATGCGGTGTTGAGCGGGTGGGACCTCGACTTCTGGGCGCTGCAGGACTGGTATCGAAGCTGAGTCGTTGATGTCATTCCGAGCGCAAGCGAGGAATCCTGGCCGCACCCACGGCCGGGATCCCTCGCCGTCGGCGCGGGATGACAAACACGATGCCGAGTGACACGCAGCATCGCTTTGCATCGTGAGCCAGTACATCCTGCGGCGTCTCTTGATTGCGCTCCCGAGCGTGCTCGGGATCAGCATCGTCCTGTTCACGGTGCTCGCGCTCGCGCCAGGCGACCCGTTCGGCGAGCTTGCGACCAATCCGAACGTCCCGCCCGAGGTGCGTTTGGCGCTGCGCGCCAAGTTCGGCATGGACGATCCGGTGCTGCTGCGCTACTTCCACTGGCTGATGGCGATGCTGCACGGCGACTGGGGCTTTTCGTTCGTCAGCCGGGTCGACGCCGACCAGTTGATCCTGCAACGCCTGCCGACCACGTTGATCATCATCGGCTCGTCGCAGCTGCTGGCACTGCTCGTCGCGCTGCCGGTCGGCATCTATTCGGCGACGCGCCCGTACTCGCTGTTCGATCAAGTGGCGAGCACGCTCGCGTTCATCGGCTTTTCGCTTCCGACGTTCTTCACCGGCATCCTGCTGATCCTCGTCTTCAGCATCACGCTCGACTGGCTGCCGTTTGTCTATCGCGCCGACATCGATGCGACCGGCTGGCGCTTCATCTGGGAGCACGTCAAGCAATCGATCATGCCCGTGACCGTGCTCGGGCTCTTTCAGGGCGCCTCGTGGACGCGCTACGTGCGCTCGGCCGCGCTCGACGTGATCCGTCTCGACTACGTCACGACCGCGCGCGCCAAGGGACTTGCCGAACGCACGGTGGTGCTCAAGCACGTCGTGCGCAACGCGCTGATTCCGGTCGTCACGCTGGTGGCCCTGCAGATGCCGATCGTGTTCGGCGGCGCGATCGTGACCGAGCAGATCTTCCGCATCCCCGGCATCGGCTCGCTCCTCATCAGCGCGATCCTCGCCAACGACACGCCCGTCATCATGGCGGTCACATTCGTGTTCGCCTGCCTCGTGATCCTCTTCAATCTCATCGCCGACCTGCTGTATGGCTGGCTCGATCCCCGTATCGCCTACCGTTGACGGTGCTGCGACACTCGCCCGCAACCGCGGCGTGACGCCGTGGAGCGAGGCGTGGCGCCGCTTTCGCCGGCACCGGCTCGCGCTCATCAGCGTGGTGACGCTCGCGGCAATGGTCCTGCTGGTCGGTTTCGGTCCGTGGATCTGGAAGGTGCCGATCAACGAGATCGACTTCACCGCGCGCCTCGCGGCGCCGATGCTCGCGCATCCATTCGGCACCGACGACCTCGGGCAGGATCTCTTCGCGCGCATGCTCTACGGTGGCCGGATCTCGCTCTCGGTCGGGCTCGCCGCGATGCTGATGTCGCTGACCGTGGGTGTGATCATCGGCGCCGTCGCCGGCATCTCGCGCGGAAGCATCGATGCGGGACTGATGTGGGTCACCGACCTTTTCCTGTCGCTGCCGCAGTTGCCGCTGCTGCTGGTGCTGATCTATCTCTTCCGCGATTCACTGAAGGCCGTGTTCGGGCCGGAAGTCGGCGTGTTCCTGCTGATCGTCGTGGTGATCGGCATGTTCCGCTGGATGCCGGTGGCGCGCCTGGTGCGCGCCCAGTTCTTTTCGCTGCGCGAGAAGGAATTCGTCGAGGCCGCGCGCGCGCTCGGGGCGTCGCTGCCGCGCCAGGTGGTGCGCCATATCCTGCCGAATTCGCTCGGGCCGGTGATCGTCGCGGGCACGATCGACGTTGCCGCGGCAATCATCGCCGAGTCGACGCTCTCTTTCCTCGGCCTCGGCTTCCCGCCCGACATCCCGACCTGGGGCCGGCTGCTGTTCGACGCGAAGGACTATCTCGACATCGCGCCGCACTACGCGCTGTTTCCCGGCGCGGCGATCTTCCTCGCGGTGCTGGCGATCAACTTCATCGGCGACGGCCTGCGCGACGCGCTCGATCCGCGCAAGGTGATGTGAATGGACGGGCTCGCCTCGGCGCGACAATGAGTTCGCCTCTCCTCGAAATCCGCGGCCTCAAGACCCACTTCGCCACCGACGACGGCTGGCTGCACGCCGTCGACGGCGTCGACCTCACGATCGGCCACGGCGAAACGGTTGCGGTGGTCGGCGAATCCGGCTGCGGCAAGACCGTCACCGCAATGACGGTGCTCAAGCTGATCGCGATGCCGCCGGGACGCATCGTGGCCGGCCAGGTGCTCTATCGCGGGCGCGATCTCGTGCCGCTCAGCTCGAACGAGATGCGCCAGATCCGCGCGAAGGAAATCGCGATCGTGTTCCAGGAGCCGATGACCTCGCTCAACCCGGTCTACACGGTCGGCGACCAGATCGCGGAAGTTGTGCGCCTGCACGAGGGGCTCTCGCGCAAGGCGGCCATCGAGCGCGCGATCGAAATGCTGAAGCTCGTGCACATCCCCACGGCGGACCAGCGCGTGCACGACTATCCGCACCAGTTTTCCGGCGGCATGCGCCAGCGCGTGATGATCGCGATGGCGCTGTCGTGCCAGCCGAAACTGCTGATCGCCGACGAGCCGACCACCGCGCTCGACGTCACGATCCAGGCGCAGATCCTCGAACTGCTGGCGGAGCTCAAGGCGAAGTTCGGCATGGCGCTGATGCTGATCACCCACGCGATGGGCGTGGTGGCCGAGACTGCGCAACGCGTCGTCGTGATGTATGCCGGCAAGGTGATCGAAGAGGCGCCGGTCGGCGAGCTGTTCGCGCATCCGCGCCACCCGTACACGCAGGGGCTGATCCGTTCGATCCCGCGCATCGACACCGCGGCCACCCACAAGACGCGGCTGGAAACGATCGCCGGCGTCGTGCCGAAGCTGATCGCTCCGCCGGAAGGCTGCCGCTTTGCGCCGCGCTGCAAGTTCGCGCAGGAGCGCTGCGTCAGCGCGACGCCGCCGCTGCGCGAAGTGGCGCCGGGACACAAGGTCGCATGCGTGCTCTCCTGATGCCCCGATGACCGAACCTCTGCTCAAGGTCAACAACCTCGTCAAGTACTTCCCGGTGAAGGGCGGCATGTTCCGGCGCGTCGTCGAACGCGTTCACGCCGTCGACGGGGTGTCGTTCGACGTCAACGCGGGCGAGACGCTCGGGCTGGTCGGCGAGTCGGGTTGCGGCAAGTCCACGACCGGGCGCTGTGTGCTGCGCCTGATCGAGCCGACCTCCGGCGAAGTCTGGTTCGAAGGTCGCAACGTCACGGCGCTCGATCGCGGGTCGTTGCGCGCGCTGGCGCGCGACATGCAGATCATCTTCCAGGATCCGTACGCGTCGCTCAATCCACGCATGACGGTGGGCGCGATCGTCGGCGAGGCGCTCATCATCCACAAGCTTGCCGCCAACCGGCGCGAATACGAGGACCGCATCGTCCAGTTGCTCGAGACCGTCGGCTTGAATGCGGATCAGATGCGCCGCTATCCGCACGAGTTCTCGGGCGGACAGCGCCAGCGCATCGGCATCGCGCGCGCGCTCGCCGTGTCGCCGAAGCTCGTCGTCTGCGACGAGGCGGTCTCCGCCCTCGATGTGTCGATCCAGGCACAGGTGATCAACCTGCTGGAAGACCTGCAGAAGTCGCTCAACCTGACTTACGTCTTCATCGCGCACGATCTCTCGGTGGTCGAGCACATCAGCACGCGGGTCGCGGTGATGTACCTCGGGCGCATCGTCGAGATCGCCGCCGCACGCGAACTCTATACGCGGCCGCTGCATCCGTACACCGAGGCGCTGCTGTCGGCCGTGCCGATCCCCGATCCGCAGGTCAAGCGCAAGCGCATCATGCTGCAGGGCGACGTGCCGAGCCCGATCCGTCCGCCGAGCGGGTGCCGTTTTCACACGCGTTGCCCGATCCGCCAGCTGCCTCTGTGCAGCACCGAAACACCCGAACTCAAGCAGAGTTCCAGTGGACACTGGGTCGCGTGCCACCTGCGCGGCTAGGAGGCAAGATGGACCAGCAGCGTGCGCAGGAGTTCATGCGCAAGGTCGTGGGCGACATGGGGACCGCGCTTGCGGTCGCGCTGATCTATATCGGCGACCGGGTCGGGCTGTTCAACAAGATGGCCGGCGCCGGCCCCCTCACTGCCGAGCAGTTCGCCGAACGCAGCGGGCTGCACCCGCGTTATGCGCAGGAATGGCTGGGCGCGATGGTGTGCAATGGATACATCGAGTTCGACGCCGACGCGTCGACCTACACGCTGCCGGAGGAACATGCGATGTTCCTCGCGGCATCGCCGACCGAGTACTACCTCGGCGGACTGTTCCGCGGCACGCCGCCGATGATGGCGGCTGCGCCGCAGGTCGCCGCCGCGTTCGAGAGCGGGCAGGGGGTGAGCTTCCAGCAATTCGGTGCGTGGGTGCCGCAGTCGCTGGAAGGCATGAATCGCAATCTGTATGAAGCGCGTCTCGTCAGGACCTGGCTGCCCGCGATGCCCGAGGTCGTGCAGCGCCTGCAGCAGGGCGGCCGCGCCATCGACATCGGTTGTGGCACGGGCGTCGTGCCGATCCTGATCGCTAAGGCGTTCCCGCAAGCGCGCGTCGAGGGACTGGATCTCGATGCGCCCTCGATCGAGATCGCGCGTGCCAACGCACGTGACGCAGGCGTGGCCGAGCGCGTGCGCTTCCAGGCACAGTCCGCGACCGAGTGGTCGGAACAAGGCACGCTGGACTTCGTCAGCACGTTTGACTGCATCCACGATATGCCCGACCCGCTCGGCGTGCTCAAGCGCATCCGCCGCGCACTCGCGCCAGGCGGCACGTATCTGATGGTCGAACCGAAGCTTTCCGAGAAGCTCGCCGACAACGTGGCGCATCCGTTCGCGCGGCTGTTCTACGGCATGTCGTGCCTGCATTGCGTGCCGCAGTCGCTCGCGCAGGGTGGCCCGGGACTCGGCGCATGCTGGGGCGAAGGGCGCGCGCGCGTGATGGCGCATGAAGCGGGGTTTGCACAGTTTCGCGCGCTGCCGATCCGCAGTCCCTCACAGGCGTTCTATGAGTTGAAGGTGTAATCGTCGCGTTCGCGCGGATCGTCTGCCGCGCAGGCGTATCGTTCTGACCATCGTTTCTGACTACGCGGCGCTCAGAGAACAACCTGGGACGACGCCCGCACAGGAGAGCGCCATGCCGGATTTCGCTGTCAAAGTCATCTCGCCGGGGCAATTGGACGGGGTCGGCGATCCGGGGCCGTTCCCGCTCGATCTTTTCGAGCGCAAGTACCTCGCGCAAGGTGACTCGTGGTTCTCCATCGGATCGATCCCGCCGGGATTGACCAGCAACATCCTGGACCGGCTGATCCTTTCGCGCTCCGCCGTCGCGGTGAATTGCGCTTTTCCCGGCGCCAAGCTCGCGCACATGGCCGAAACGACCAGCGCCCCGCAGTTCCTGCGGTTGCTGAAGGGCCGCCTGGCGCTGCGCTGGGATGCAATCCTCCTTTCTGGCGGCGGGAACGACCTGATCGATGCGGCAGGGGTCGGTCCCGAGCAGACTCCACAAATGCGGCTGTTTGCCACGCCGCAGGAACGCGGCCCGGGACCGTTGCAGCCCGACGACTACGTAAGCAAGCCGGGTTGGACCACCTTCGCGGACCACCTCACGGCCGTGTTCGACCTGCTTGTCCAGGCGCGCGATCGCGACAAGAACCGCGGCGTGCCCCTGGTGTTTCACACCTACGCCCCTCTGATGCCGCGGCCTGCGCCGGCCGGTCTGGGCTTTGGTCCCTGGCTCGCGCCGTCACTGCTGAAGTTTTCCGTTCCGCAATCGGATTGGCTCGGCGTGGCGACAGCACTGATCGATCGACTGGCGGCGCTCCTGCAATCGATCGTCGCCCAGCACACAGCGGCCGATCCCAACTGCGAATTGCATCTGGTCGACACCCGCACAGCGGGATTGCAGATGGCCGACGCCGGTTCCAGCGGCGTGTCGGGCGATTTCCAGAACGAGATCCACCTCACGAACGGCGGCTACCGCAAGGTGGGGCAGGTCTTGCGCCAGACACTCGACGTTCTGCCCGCGCAGGGCGGTTGACCGCGAACTCCTCCTGGTTTCGTGCGGCGAGTTCTTGCCAGCTGGGTGGCGCTGCGATCCGTCAGCGCACCGGCTCCATCTTCTGCCAGGCCGTCGTCGAGTCGATGTTCGGGTTGTAGTTGGGATCGTTCGAGTGCCGCACCGAGCCGAAGGCATCGGTCCAGTGGTAGCGATATTCGCTCGGCTGCTCCGAGGTGCCGCGATTGGGATCGTGCACGCGTTCGGTTCCGCGAATGTATTGCATGAAGTTGTCGTGGATCCGATCCTGGCTGGCGCTTTTCGCCGCGTACTGCTCGCGCAACATGGCGCTGATCGCGTCGTTGTTGGCGGTGATCGAGCGTGACAGCTGTGCGGCCGCCTGGATCTGCGCGTACCCGCGCGCGATGTACTGATTGAACTGCGCTTGCAGCTGCTGATTGACCTGCTGCGCGTGCCTTTCCCACAGCGGGTCGACCTGAAACGACGCGACAACGAAGCCGAGCAGCGGATACAGGCTTTCGAGTCTGCCGCCCTTGGCCCCCATGCTGAACACATACGTCAGCGGTCGGTGGAACTCGTAGGTCGTTCCCTGCGGCCCCGTATACGGCACCTGGTTGCCGGCGCCGAGCAAGCCGTAGAACTCCTCGTCGACGGCTTCGCCGGCGAGCTGGTACCTGATCCGGATCGCGATCGAATCGCCGGCCTGCGCCGGCTTGCCGAGGGCCTGTGCAAGATTCGGCACCGGACGCCAGCCGACGAATTGCAGGTTCTGCGCGTTGCCGCGATAGCGCAGGATGACGTAGCGCTGCATCGCCTCCAGCGCGCCGATACCTGGCCGGTAGATCATGCCGAGATTCTTCGCTCCGACCTGCATCGGCATCAGGAGCGGCTGCATCCAATAGAACAACTCGGACGGATAGCCTTCGATCCAGGCCGAGCCATCCGCCGCTTCGGCTCGCGCAGCCACGCGCACCGGCCAACTGACGTCGCTGTAGGTCCACGTCAGACTGCTCATCGCGCGCCAGTCCTCCGGCACGACAAACCTTACGGCGACCAGCCCGCCGTGCATGTTGTCGACGATGGTTTCGGTTCGGAAGCGCGTGTGAGCGAACTGGGCCGCGCGCGGTTGCAGCGAGTCGCTGTCGCGGCGTTGAGTCGTTGGTTCTGCGGCGTCGGTGCTATCGCAGGCAGTCAAGGCGAAGGCGGCCACGATGCCGAGCGCAAGAGATGTGATCCCGACCGCTCGTATGGCGTTCTTCATGATTCCCCCAACTCGATCGCGCGCACCTCGACGTACGTTTGTATTCCTCCCCCTTGCGCAAGGTCTTGCTCAAGCTCAAGGTTGGGCCTGACGGGGTTCGAAATCACCCGCAGCGCACAATCCCCGCGCGGAGCGGGTCTTCGCCTCGAGGGCGACAGGACCGGTGTGGTGTCGATGGAGGGTCCTGCTTCACAATTGGCTCGGCTCCGTGATCGGCCCTAAATACGCACCCGAGCCTGATACGCGACTGATGCGCCCCGGGGCGCGGACCGCCAATGTTGTCGAAGGGCATGCTCAACGTACCCAACGCCATCACGCTGCTGCGATTTGCGCTGATCGCGCCGCTCGCGCTGCAATTGCTACAGGGCGACTACAGCACCGCGCTCGTGCTGTTCTTCGTTTCGGCGCTGTCAGATCTGGCCGATGGCTTCGTCGCGCGGCGCTGGAACCTGCGCACTCGCTTCGGCGCGATCGCCGATCCGCTGGCCGACAAGCTGACGATGCTGACCGTGACCCTGGTGCTTGCGCTGCAGGACCGGGTGCCGTGGTGGTTTGCGTTGGCCGTGGTGATGCGCGACGTCGTGATTGTCAGCGGTGCGATCGCCTATCACATGCTGATCGGCAAAGTGGAAATGGCCCCGAGCACGTTATCCAAACTCAACACCGCGCTGGAATTTCTGCTGCTGGCCAGCGTCATGGCGATCGGCGCCGGCCGCCTGGACGGCGGCGCATGGTGGCCCGTGCTGCTGCTGATCACGTTCGTCGGGGTTGTCTTGTCGGGCGCGCACTATGTGCTGGTATGGAGCCGCAAGGCAGCACAGGCGCGCCGCGCCGCAAGGTAGGCGCCAAGGGGCACTGTTCGTTCCGCGCGGGTCCGGCCAACGCCCTTGTATCGCTCAGCGGTCGCCCATGATGTAGTGCTCGAGGTGGGCGATGACGAACTCCTGCTCGGCGATGATGTCCTTGACCAGGTCGCCGATGGAGATGATGCCGATCACCTTTCCACCCTCCATCACCGGCAGATGGCGGATCCGCTTTTCGGTCATCAGCGCCATGCATTCCTCGTTGGTACGTTCGGGACCGACCCAAAGCACTTCGGTGTTCATCACCTCCTGCACCTTGAGATCCTTCGACGACTTGCCGTGCAAAGCGACCTTGCGGGCGTAGTCGCGCTCGGTAAAGATGCCGACCATCCTTCCGCCTTCCATGACAAGCGCCGCTCCAATGGACTTGTCCGCGAAGAGCTTCAGGCATTCCAGCACAGGGGCAGTAGGCGCGACCGATTGGACGACGTAGCCCTTCGCTTTCAGCAGCTGCGCAACGCTTTTCATCGCTCCTCCTTGCACACCGCTCTGTTTTCAGCATACGCCGTCCTCGCGGGTGTGGCAGGAGACTGCCGCGACGAGTCGGACGTCTGGTGCCAATGGTGCACAGCGCTCAGCGTCTCAATGCGAATGGGTCACGATTGTTTTGGCTTGCGCTGCATCAGACCGACCGCACCGGTCGTTGTGCGCCGCGAACGACGTGGAAGTATTGACAGGGAAACCAGCGCGGGCGATAAATAATCAATACGTCCTGCCCGCTGGGCGTTCCATCTCAAGGAGAGACGTCGATGTTCCGCGCAACGTTGCTTATGGTCTCATTTGTTGTGTTCGGGTCGGTCGCGCCTGCTGCGAGCGCCTGGGAATCGGAACGATTCTCCGTCGAGCGCGAGACCCGCTTCGGACCCGTCGTCGGTGTGGACGATTCGGCGCGGACGGGCACCTTGTTTTGGAAGGGCGTGCCATTCGCGAAGCCGCCTGTAGGCGATCTGCGCTGGAGGGCGCCCGTCGATCCTGATCACTGGCGACATCCCAGGTTGACCCAGCACTTCGGAAACGCGTGCGCGCAGTATGGCCGCATCTACGGTCCGGGCGCGAACAACCGCTATGACGAGACGATCGCGACGACGCTCAATCAGGCAGTCGGCGCCGAGGACTGCTTGTACCTGAACATCTGGCGGCCGGCGACACATCAGGGCGGCCTGCCGGTCATCGTCTTCGTTCACGGCGGCAGCAACGTCTCCGGCTACACGGCAGACCCCGTGTACGACGGTGCTGCGCTTGCCCGCACTGCCAATGCCGTCGTCGTGAGCGTGAACTATCGCCTGGGCATCCTCGGCTTCTTCAGCGTGCCGCAGCTCAAGACCGGTACCGATGCGAACGAGGATTCCGGCAACTTCGCATTGCTCGACATCATCAAGGCGTTGAAGTTCATCCGGCGCAACATCGAACACTTCGGCGGCAACCCGGCGAACGTCACGTTGACAGGGCAGTCGGCGGGCGCGATCAACGTCTACGCGCTGCTCACGTCGCCGCTGATGGTCGATGCGAAACCGAAGCTGTTTCATCGCGCCGCGGCACTGAGTGGCGGAATCTCGCTTGCATCGAATCTGCCGCCGGGCAGCCTGCCCACGCTCAACCCGGCATCGGTTCCCCTCGCGCAGGGCAACGCGCTGCTGGTCAATCTGGTCATCGCCGACGGACACGCGATCGATACGGCGTCGGCGCAGGCTTATATCGCGACGCAGACGCCAGCGCAGATCGCCGCATACCTTCGCTCGAAGAGCCCCGCCACGCTGCTGGGGACCTTGCTGACGAAGCTCGCAGCGCTTGGGCTTGCGGGTTCTGGTCCGATACCCGACGGGGCGGTGCTGCCGGTCGATCCGGTTGCCGCGATCGGCGCCGGGAACTACGTGAAGGTTCCCTTCCTGGCCAGCAACGCGCGGGACGAGGCCAAGCTGTTCCCGACCTTCCTCGCGCTCTCGCCTGCGCTCGGTGGCGTAAGCGGGCGCCTGGTCAGCGACGCCACGCTCTTCATGACGCAGTTCAGCTACAACCCCAACGCCGCGCCCACGATCACAGTCCAGCAGTGGATTCCCGCTGTGTATCTTCCGGTCAACACGCCGGTGACGGGCTTCAACGCGAGGACCGATCTCCTCAACCGGATCTTCTTCATTGCCAGTCGCGACAACGTGCTCAACGCGCTGCGCGGTCAACAGGCCGAGGTCTGGTACTACCGCTTCGACTGGGACCAGGAGCCTGCGCCCTGGAACGACATCTACGGCGCGGCGCACGCTTTCGACCTGGCGTTCGTGTTCGGCAACTTCGGGCCGTCGCTGTTCTCGAACATCGCCAACTCCGATGCCAACCGGCCCGGCCGCCTCGCGTTGTCGCACGCGATGATGAAGAGCCTCGGGGCGTTCGCACGCCGTGGCGACCCTAACAATCGGTCGCTCCGCGTGTTCTGGCCGGCGTGGCCCTCGACCCTCGTCTTCGACGCCGACGAGACGCGCACCAGGATCTCGGTGCAGTAGGTCATGGTCACCACGCGCGCGTCGTCGCGTTGGCGACCGATCGCCTTCGGCAGCGCGGCGCGCGCGGCCTGCGCAGCGCGTTGCAGAGCTGAGCCGCGCTCGCGGACAGGACCGGATACCCGGTGGCGGCGCCCTGTTGCCCCTTAGTGCGGGCCGCTCTAGCCGGCGGCCTGCGAAAGCAGCTCTTGATAGAGGTGCCGATAGGCTCGCGCGGATTCGTCCCACGAGAAGTCCTGGCGCATCGCCCGCTGCACGGTCGCGGACCAGCGCGGCGGATCGGCATGCAGCCCACGTGCGCGTCGCACCGCTTGCGCCAGCGCGGCGCCGCTGGCCGCATCGAACACGAACCCGGTGGCGCGCGCCTGAGCGAGCGCGGTTTCGTCGGCATCGACCACGGTGTCCGCCAGGCCGCCGACCCGTCGCACCAACGGCAGCGTTCCATAACGCAGCCCGTAGAGCTGCGTCAGTCCGCAGGGCTCGTAACGCGATGGGACCGCGATCACGTCGGCGCCTGCGATCAGCCGATGCGACAGCGCCTCGTCGTAACCGATCCGCACCGCGATCGCGCTCGGGAAAGCTGCCCCAAGCGCGCGCAGCCGCGCTTCGAGCGGCGCATCGCCGCTACCCAGCAGCACCAACTGGACGTCGGCGGCGAAATCCGGAATCGCGTCGGCCAGCAGATCCATGCCTTTCTGGTGTGACAGCCGGCTGACGACGCCGAGCAGCAGCACGCTCTCATCGACCGGAAGGCCGAACTCCCGTTGCAGCGCCGCCTTGCAGGCACGTTTGCCGGCAAGCGTGCCCGCGTCGTAACGCACCGCGATTTCCGGATCGGTCGCCGGGTTCCAGACGTCGGTATCGACACCGTTCAGGATGCCATGCAGATCGGCGGCACGATGTTGAAGCAGGCCTTCGAAGCCGCACCCGAAAGCCATGGTCTGGATCTCGCTGGCATAGGTCGGACTGACGGTGGTGAGTGCGTGCGCGTACGCAAGCCCGGCTTTCATGAACGAGCCCTCGCCGAAGAACTCCAGCCCGTCGGGCGCAAAACTGGCGGCCGGCAGAAGCAGCGTGGCAAGTTCGTCACGCGGAAACGGACCGACAAAAGCCAGGTTGTGCACGGTGAAGACCGTGCGCGGCAGCGCGAGCGGATGTTCGCGCCGGTAGGCCATCGACAGCCCCGCATGCCAGTCGTGCGCGTGCAACACGTCTGCTTGCCAGTTGCGATCGAGATCGCCGAGCGCCAGATGCGCGGCGGCCCAGCCGAGCAGGGCGAAGCGGCGCGGATTGTCGGGCCAGTCGCGCCCGGAGGGGTCGACATAGGGATTGCCGGCGCGCCGATACAGCAGCGGCGCATCGACAAGATAGACGGGCAGCCCACTTTCGAGCCGACCCTGCAGGATGTCGACCGTCGCCGCCCCGAAGGCCGGGCCGAAACCGGCAATGCGGCGCGGTTTCGCGACTGCTTCGCGCAAAGCCGGGTAGGCCGGCAGCACCAGCCGTACATCGATTCCGGTATGCGCCAGCGCGCGCGGCAACGCGGCGACCACGTCGGCAAGACCGCCGATCTTCACGTATGGATGCAGCTCGGCCGCAACGTGCAACACGCGCATCGTTCGAGCGGCCCGCCCTCAGAGACGCGCCAGCATCGGTCGCGTGATCAGCGTGATGCCGGCTTCGGTGCGGCGGAACCGTCGTGCATCGAGCTCGGCGTCTTCGCCGACCACGAGCCCGTCCGGAATCACGCAGCTGCGGTCGACGACCGCCCGGGTCAGCCGCGCATGCCGGCCCACCTGCACCTTCGGCAACAACACCGACCAGCTGACCTTGGCCCACGAATGCACGCGCACGCTGGAAAACAGCAGCGAGCGATACAACTCGCCGGAGATGATGCAGCCGCCGGAGACCATCGACTCGACGGCGAAACCGCGCCGATCGCCCTCGTTGTGCACGAACTTCGCCGGCGGCAGCTGCTCCTGGAAAGTCCAGATCGGCCAGTTGCGGTCGTACAGGTTCAGCTTCGGCTGCGTGGCGGTCAGATCGATATTGGCTTCCCAGTAGGCATCGATCGTCCCGACGTCGCGCCAGTAGGGTTCCTGATCGCCTTCGCTCATCACGCACGCCTGCGCGAACGGCTGGGCGTAGGCCATCCCCTGCGCAACGGCGGCCGGAACCAGGTTGCGTCCGAAGTCGTGCGCCGAGGTCTCGTCGGCGGCGTCGCGCGTCAGCTCGCCGTATAGGTAATCGGCATCGAAGATGTAGACGCCCATGCTGGCGAGGGAGCGATCGGGCCGTCCGGCCATCGGCGGCGGATCGGCCGGCTTCTCGACGAACGCACGGATGCGCAGGTCGTCGTCCACGTCCATCACTCCGAAAGCGCTCGCTTCGCTGCGCGGCACGTCGAAACAGGCGACCGTGCAGCGCGCACTATGGGAGACGTGGAAGCGCAGCATCGCGCCGTAGTCCATCTTGTAGATGTGATCGCCCGCGAGCACCACGATGTAGTCGGGATGCTCGGAACGGATGATGTCGAGGTTGTGATACACGGCGTCGGCGGTGCCGCGATACCAGGTCGCCTCGTCCAGGC
>Ga0326726_10002402_pt1 | contig 17257 bp, 14 predicted proteins | sample MHFenrmetagenome_2_FD_207603 | JGI IMG/M metagenome (GOLD analysis project Ga0326726, IMG submission 207603) | Lab enriched peat soil microbial communities from Michigan Hollow, Ithaca, NY, United States - MHF15MN | ecosystem: Environmental > Terrestrial > Soil > Wetlands > Peat | place: USA... | reverse complement strand
AATTCGTTCGATGCTCCGGCGCGTCAGGCCTTTGTCAGTGAGATGGTGCCGAAAGAGGATCTCTCCAATGCGATAGCGCTCAATGCGACGATGTTTCACAGCGCCACCGCTGTTGGGCCGGCGGCCGCCGGACTGGCGTACGCATTTTTCGGGGCCGGCTGGTGCTTTGCGATAAACGGGATCTCGTTCATTGCAGTCATTGTTGCGCTCAGAATGATGAAGCTGGAATCAGGCGCACCGCAGCGGCGGACCACCTCCGCCATCGCCGAGCTGAAAGAGGGGGTACGGTACGTCGCCACGCAACCGGTGGTCCGTGTTCTCATTGCACTGGTTGCGGCGACAAGCATGCTGGCCCTCTCCATGGTCACGCTCATCCCGGCATGGGCAGTGAAAGTACTCGGCGGGAATGCTGCAACAAACGGATTTCTCCTCTCGGCACGGGGCGTCGGATCGCTGGTGGGAGCACTCTTCATCGCATCGCTTGGCCGTACGAAGATCCGCGGACGCCTCCTGACGATAGGGTCGCTCCTGTATCCCCTCCTCCTCTTCATGTTCGCATTTGCCCGCTCGATTCCGCTCTCCCTCCTTGTGTTCGCGGGCGCAGGGACAGGGATGATCCTGATCATGAACCTGGCAAATGCCATGGTTCAGACCTCCACACCCGACCACCTCCGCGGTCGCGTCATGGGAGCGTATATGTGGATCTTCTTCGGGTCGATGCCGCTGGGGGCGTTGTGGCTTGGGACGGCGGCGGAACATTTGGGGGAAGTGGAAGCAGTGGTCATCAACAGCATGCTCGCGTTGTGTGTCGCCGTGGCGATCGTCGTTTTCTTTCCGAAGATCCGGGAACAGTAATAACGCACATGCCGAACTTGGACCAGGATTTCTATAAGCATGAGGTTTTCGGCATCAGGGGAATTTGTGAACTGATTGACACCATTCTCAAGGAGACTCAACGATGGAAACCAGGCCCGATGCTCTTGTCCCTAGTCACTCTGTTTTCCCGTCCTCTCGAAGGCTGCCTGTACGAATCATTCTGACAGCGTTGTTGAGCATGTCGCTGGTCTCAGCGGCAATAAGCCAGGACAATCCCCTGTGGCTCCGCTCCACGGCCATCTCGCCCGACGGGCAGACGATCCTTCTAACCTACAAAGGAGATATCTACTCCGTCCCGGCGTCCGGAGGTACGGCTGTCCCTCTCACACTCAGTGAATCCTATGAGTTCGCTCCCGTATGGAGCCATGACGGCAAGAGCATTGCTTTTGCTTCTGACCGCTACGGGAATTTCGATGTGTTTGTGATGCCTTCAACAGGGGGCGAGGCCAGGCGGCTTACGTTTCATTCAAATCGTGAGATACCCAGCAGCTTTACGGCAAACGACGGGGCCGTGCTCTTCTCCGCCACCCGGCAGGATCCGGCCGCCAACGTCCAGTTTCCCATCTCCCTGATGAGCGAACTCTACAGTGTTCCGGTCGGGGGAGGCCGTGTATCGCAGGTGCTGCCCGTGCCCGCGCTGGATGCCACCGTGAATTCCTCCGGCGACAAACTGATCTACCACGACATAAAGGGGTACGAAAGTGACTGGCGAAAGCACCACACGTCATCTGTTACTCGCGATATCTGGGTCTATGATTTCAAGACCAGGAAATACGCACAGCTTTCGCGGTTCAAGGGAGAGGACCGCAACCCCGTCTTCGATTCCAATGACAACGATTTCTATTACCTGAGCGAGCAGGGGGGATCGTTCAACATATACAAGAGTTCGTTGTCCGATCCTTCCAGGAATACCCCCCTCACCAAATTCAGCAGACATCCGGTGCGGTTTCTCAGCCGCTCTACCGGCAATACGCTCTGCTTCAGCTACGACGGTGAAGTCTATACCATGCAGCCCGGCGGAGAACCCAGAAAAGTTCCGATCCGGATCGCGGCCGATGGGCGGACCACGCTGGACAAGATTGTGCCCGTGAACGATAATTTCAGCGAGTTGAAACTCTCGCCCAATGGCAAAGAGTTCGCCTACGTTTTCCGCGGTGAAATCTTTGTGACCAGCATGGAGGGGGGGATCACGAAACGGATCACGAATACTCCATGGCAGGAGCGGAGCGTCAGTTTCAGTCCCGATGGCCGCTCCCTGGTGTATGCCGCGGAGATAGAGAACAACTGGAATGTCTACACGACCACGATCGCACGCAACGAGGAGCCCTATTTCTATGTGTCAACCGCCTTGAAGGAGGAACCCGTGGTCGCCAGTGTGGCAGAAGAATACCAGCCTGCGTTCTCGCCCGACGGCAAGGAAGTGGCGTACCTGGAGAATCGCGTCATCCTCAAGGTGATCAATCTCGCCAGCAAGACAACACGCACGATTGTACCCGCGGCAATGAACTATTCCTATGCCGACGGCGACCAGTACTACCAATGGTCACCCGACGGGAAGTGGTTCCTCATTCAATACGGCCTCCCCGAACGCATTTTCACGCCTGAGGTGGGGCTGGTTTCTTCCGATGGCAAGGGGGAAATTCACGATCTTACCCTGAGCGGGTATGACGATGTAGTGCCGAAATGGGTGATGGATGGCAAGATGATGATCTGGGGCTCCAACCGTGAGGGCACACGTCAGCAAGGGGGGGACGCAGTCAGTGGTGATGTCTTCGGGATGTTCTTCACCAAAGAAGCTTTTGACCGCTTCAAACTCTCCAAGGAAGATTTTGCATTGCTGAAAGAACAGGAAGAGAAAAAGGAAAAGGAAAAGAAAGAAGCGGAGGAGAAAGCAAAAGAAGGGAAGAAAGGGAAAGAAAGCTCTGCCTCCAAGGTAGATACCGCCAAGAAAGAGGTCGTTATTGATTGGAACAGCCTCACGGAACGAAAAAGCAAGCTTACCGTGCATACGTCGCCGGCGAATGACTGGTTCCTGTCCAGGGACGGCGAGAAGCTCTATTACCTCACCAGCTTTGACAAGGGGAATGATCTCTGGGTGACAGAACTACGCACCGGCGAGACCAAACTCTTCGTGAAGCTGGGGGCCCAGAGGACCAGCATGGAACTCTCCGCCGACGGGAAATTCTTCTTGCTCCTGGCAGATGGCAAACCCGTGAAGGTGGATACGGGGAGTGGCAAGGCCGAGCCGGTCAAGGTGAGCGGGGAGATGGTTTTGAGGCAGGCCATTGAGCGGAACTACATTTTTGACCATAGCTGGCGGCAGTTCAAGGAGAAATTCTACGTTGCCGACATGCAGGGAGTGGATTGGGATCTCTATTATAAGGAATACAAGAAATTCCTCCCCTTCATTAACAACAACTACGATTTCGCGGAGATGTTGAGCGAAATGCTGGGCGAGATAAACGCCTCGCACACCGGTTGCTACTTCAGAAGCGGTCAACCCAATGCCGATCAGACGGCTGCCCTCGGCCTCTTTTACGATTACGGTTTTTCAGGCAACGGCCAGAAGATTGCAGAGGAGGTGGAAGGTGGTCCGCTGGATAAAGCTTCATCCAGAATCAAGGCCGGGCATATCATTGAGAAAATCGACGGCCAGCTGCTGACCGATTCGTTGGATTTCTACCAGACGTTGAACCGGAAGGTGGGCAAGCTGACTCTCCTGTCTGTGTACGATCCCGCCACCGACACCCGATGGGAGGAGACGGTAAAGCCCATCTCCGGCGGTGCGGAAAACGAATTGCTCTATAAGCGCTGGGTCAACAACCGCCGCAAAGAGGTGGAGCAGCTCTCCGGCGGGAAAATCGGCTATGTCCATGTGCGCGCCATGGACGACGCCAGCATACGGACGGTTTTTGAAGAGGCCCTCGGCCGCAACCTGGGCAAGCAGGCCATCATCATTGATACGCGTTTCAATGGGGGAGGGAATATTCACGAACAGCTCTCCGATTTCCTGAGCGGCAAGAAGTATATCGATATCATCCCCCACGGCCAATACGTCGGCTCGGAGCCCTATGACAAATGGATGAAGCCTTCCATCGTCCTGGTGGGGGAGAGCAATTATTCGGATGCCCACCTATTTCCCGTGGCGTATAAACTCAAAGGCGTTGGCAAGACTCTGGGCATGCCAATCCCCGGCACGGGTACCTTCGTTTGGTGGGAACCCCAGATCGATCCGACACTTGTCTTCGGGATCCCGATGGGTGGATGGCGGACGCTGGATGGTAAGTTCTGTGAAAACAACCAGATGGAGCCCGACATCAAGGTGCGTAATGAGCCGGATATTCTTACCGGCGGACGCGATCAACAGATAGAAGAGGCAGTGAAGGAACTGATGAAGAAGTAAGGACCGCCACTGCAGGAGAAAACGCCCGGGCAGCGATGTCCGGTTGCCAACCACCTCCTGATTGATGCAGTTCTCTAAAGAGAAATCCCTCCTGGGGGAACCTGGCAGGGATTTCTTGTTTCCTACGACTCTCACCAAAGGCAATGTTTAAAGAATGCTGAGGCTGATTGAATTTCCCGGCTCTTTTCGCTACGTTACCATCAGTTTGTGCCGTCCGATTCGAGGCGATTGGTTAACCCTCCATCCCCGGAGGTATCATGCTTCGAACATTCACCTTCCAGGACTCTCGCAGCAGCATCGCCATGTCAGTCGGAGTAACCTGTTTTGATCGGCCCAAACCATGTCGCACCATTCCGCCCCCTGGAGTCCCGCTCATGGGCGGAATCTCCCGCTGTTGGGACCCCGCGTTGGGGCGGGAACCTGAGGCCAGTGGAGACGGAAACCCTGATGCTCATTGATGTCCACTGTGGTACTTTTGTTGGATGCTGGAGAGACACGCCATGGGAATGGAAGTAAAAGAAGTGACCGCGCTGCATGAACTGAAAAAGTTTGTTGCGTTCCAGTACACCCTGTACAAGAACAACGCGTATTGGGTGCCTCCCATTCGTGCAGACGAACTGCGATCGCTACGAAAGGACAAGAATCCCGCATTTGATTTCTGCGAGGCAAAGTACTGGCTTGCCCGCAAGGACGGGAAGATCGTGGGCCGCGTCGCCGGGATCATCAACAAGCGGTACAACGAGAAGTGGAATCAGAGGGCGACCCGTTTCGGCTGGTTTGATTTTATCGATGACGGGGAGGTATCCGGGAGACTCCTGCATGAAGTGGAGCGCTGGGCCTCGGAACGGGGAATGAACTATGTTCACGGCCCGCTGGGTTTCACGGATATGGATGGCGAAGGGATGCTTGTTGAAGGCTTCGAAGAGGTCAGTACGCTGGGGGCTCTCTATAATTATCCATACTATCAGGAGCACATCGAGCGGTTGGGCTATGCGAAAGACATCGACTGGATTGAATACGAGGTGACGATGCGCGGGGGGATCCCCGAAAAGGTCGCGAGAATGGCGGAGATCGCGCTGAAAAGGAATAATCTCACAATTCTGAACGCTAGGAAAGCCAAAGAGTTGCTTCCGTACGCGAAGAAAATATTCCACGTTTTGAATGACGCCTATACAGACCTTTATGGATTTGTCGAATTGTCCGAAAAACAGATCGATATGTACGTGAAACAATACTTCGGGTTCATCAATCCCGAATATGTGCCGGTAGTGCTGGACTCCAACAACGAAGTCGTTGCGTTCGGGATTGCGATGCCGTCGCTCTCAAAAGCGCTCCAGCGCTGCAAGGGCCGCCTCTTTCCGTTCGGGTTTATCCATGTGTTGAGAGCGCTGAAGAACAACAGACGTGTTGATCTGTACCTCACAGCGGTACGCCCTGACATGCAGAACAAAGGGATCAACGCGATTTTGATCCACGAATCGAACAAAGTGTACAATAAGAACAGGATTGAGAAGGTCGAGACAAACAGGGAATTGGAGGGGAATACGAAGGTCCAGGCACAATGGAAGTTTTTTGAGGCCCGGCAGCACAAACGGAGAAGGTGTTACAAGAAGCAATTGACCGTCAGCCAGCCGTGAATCTGGAAATTGTCTCGTCCCCTACCACCGTATCGTGACTGAGTCAAACGATTTGCCGGGGCAGGCTGCTCTTCCCTTCCTTCTGCGGCAAGAGCAAAGCGCAGGTCGTCAGAGTGATGGTAATGTTCGGTCCTGCGAGAATCTTCCTTCCCTCCCAACAGCCATCCAATACTACCGCAGCGAGTCTTGTACATTGGATCAACGAACGAGGCAATCAGGAGACAAGGGCATTCGGCGAAGCAGATCATCAGCAGGCTGCGAACGCAGTGTGCTAACAACAGTCAAATGACGGCGGCGTTACGTGGGCTGTTCTGATTGCGCTTCAAAAATTGCGCGAACGACGTCGTGTGGCGTGCCGTGAGATGCTACGCCGGCATTTGTTTTCAAATCCGAAAACAGCTTCTACGCCTTTCGTCTATCCGCCCAAAGCGAAACAGCCCCCAGGAGCAGAAAGAGGGCTGCCTCCAGCCAATTGTGTTTTTCAAAAGCCTCAAGTAAGGCTATCCCAAAAAAGAGGATGAATACCGTCACACTGGTATTGAGTCTGAATTTGCCCATGCTGACCCCTCCGGAAAGTTTCCATGAGAGATTCCACTATTGACGTCGATGATCCGCGGTTGCGCCCTCACCCATTTTTTTGATCTGGCCGAATATCTTGTCAGCGAGTGATATGCCCGCGCCCACCGCGAATCCGATCAGGAGGCCAAAGAATGCAGTGTTTTCCGCGACAAGAACGATATTGCCACCGGTGTCTTCCATGACGAAAGTTCGTATGATCGCCAGATGGATTTCGCCGGCAATCACGTACACCACTCCATAGATCCCCGCCAAGGTGATGGCCGAATAGGCGTAGTGCAGATGTGCACCCTGTTTGAAATATCTGAAATACATCATGATCGCTGCACCGATTGCCCCTACGTAAAAGATATCACGCAAAATGAACGCTACGCGGGTGGATTCTGTGGTCAATAACGTTGCCATGAGCAACAGGAGTAACCCGGCTGATGCATCTCGGGGCCGAAGGAAGAGAAGGAGGTTATAGACGACCGATGCAACCACTGCACTCCACAGAAATTGGAAAGATCCGTTGCTGCGGTGAAAAACCCCGTCCTGGAAAAGGATAAACCCCACCGCTATCGAGCAGATGATCGGGACAAGACTGTGGAGTATGAACTGCTGCACTCTGGATGTCGATGGAACCATTGGTGTACCCTTCCTGTAGTCAATTCTGAGCAGTTTCAAATACCCTTCGGGCCGCTACCGTGCGCCAGACGTTTTGACATCGCCTGCTCAACTGACGCGAGCGCCGGCGTGCCGTCTGTCAATCGTTGTTGTTTTGCGATTCGACAAAACATCCGCCTGAAGCAGCTGCCGATCCGTATCGCAAGCCCGGCTGGCGCCTAATCTCTTATTGACAGACTACTTCTTGGTTTGGTTCAGGTTCGGCCAGTAGGAAAATGCGAAGATATACAGTGCGATGACATTCACGATCGGTACAAAGACCACCAGGCTCCAGGCAGGATGATATCCTGCTTTGCCCAGCATCTTCCAGAACGGCAATACGGTGAGGAATCCGACAATAAGCGCAAGGGTCAGTTCAGAAAAGCCAAGGCCGTGCATCTGAGATCTTTTCAGAATGTGAGAACCGAGTGAAATGATCCCGCCGCCCGCTTCGGATAGACGGTCCATCAAAACCAGGTTGTCAGCCGGTAGAGGCGGTAGGTGTCTCCATACCGCGCCAGCAATCTGACTTCTTCCAATCGTCTCCAGTAGAGTATGTTCGCGATTCCTATCAGTCCGACGGCAAGACTCACCATCGCGCCGTGATATATGCTCCAGCCTAGAATCCACAAAACGAAGCCGGCGTACATCGGATGCCTTATGTTTGTGAACAAGCCAGTGGTGACAAGATGATTGATGTTCTCCACCCCTCTGAGGTGAACAAGAGCCCCCACAGCCAGGACCATGCCTAATCCGAAAAGAACAAAACCACCCCATCGTACGGCATCTGGCATGTTCACCGGAGATGGGTCCAATGGGCAGAGGGTGAACCAGGAAGCCCAGAGAGCGCACATCACTGTGAGGATAATCGCAAAAATGAGCCTGCTCTCTGGATTGACCTTGCCGGCCTCTTTGAGGAGCTCATAGCCCGTTCGAACAAACAGACAAGCGAGAAAGGCGACAATCAGGAGTACAAAGCTACTTTCCATTGGTTCGTTGTTTCCCAAAGGCCCGGGGCGGCCATGCCGTTTGCCTTGCACGGGGGGACGGCACTAACGGTGGTGCCAGTGATACTCTCTGTTGCGTACTGAGGCTACGCGGCACTCCAATTTAGCTTGAAATTTCTACCCAGGTCAAAGATGAAATCTTTCACCTGGACCACCTTGCCCCCCAGTATGCTAATGACAGTCACACCACTGTTCCGACCGACCCGTCCTTCGCGATTCGTGAGCTGGAGATTCCAGTGCACGGCGACGACATTGGTTCCGCCCAGGGCAAAGATGTTATGGATGCAGAGAGCCTGAATATCGAACTGGATTCTCGGGAATTGGTCAAAGAATTCTTGAAACCAGCCTTCGACAGCACTTTTTCCCTGAAACGTGCCACTTGCAGGTATTTCACCAGGGTAGATAAACACACCGTCATCCTTCCAGGCCGACATGAACGTGGCGAGGTCATGTCTGTTCAAAGCCTCGAATGAGCCAGCGATGGCTTTTCGAGCAACAACAGCTCCAATCATTGGATCCTCCTTTCAGATCGTATCCTGCCGGATAAAAATATGACCCGCAGGCCGATGCAACTGCAATCTTCGAGTCGACCCCCGCCGCGCGCCCCCTGACAGTGAACCGGCGTGAAGATTATTATTTTGTCAGGTGTCAAAACCAATCTCGAGAGTTTTTCTGTAGTTTCTGATCGTCCCTGGCTTGGCTGCCGCACACTGTGCGGTTCGTGCCATCAGGTGAATTGACGGCATGATTAGATCGCCCCCCGGATAACATGCCACACGACGTCTGCCCAGAAATGTATGCTGACGGCTGATAGGAAGCCATACTTTCTGAAAAAGTACGCCACGAAGGCAGAAAGCACGCCATTGAGAAGGATGATTTCGATCAGGAGGGGAGTCGGAATGTCCCCTATCGTCTTCCAACCGAACAGAAACATCAGAGAAGGAATATGCGCGAAAGCGAATGCCAGGGCTGACAGACAGACAACAATCCAGAAAATCTGATCTTTCCATTGGTCTTTTCGGACAATGGAAGAAATGGCCCAGACCCAGAATGACACAAAAAACAGGCGGAATATCACTTCTTCTCCAATGGCGGCGGCCCCTGAGGCGACGAGAGAAGTCGGAAACGGTGGATGGGGAAGGGGTCCCAATCCATGTAACCTACTGAAGACCGCGTCGACGAGAATGAAGAACAGGCCTATGCCAACTCCGATGAATGCAGGAACGAGCAGCCGTTGTCTATTGGTACTCTTTGCACTCCAGAGGTCAGCAAAACCGACTCGTCGCGCGAGATTCATTCCAAGGAGACCCAGGCCTCCGTACAGAAGAAGGATCGTGAATGCAGTCAGCAAGGCAAACAGGGTTTTTGGAAGAGGGAGCTCAAACGAAGGGACAGAAGCACCCTGGGGTAAAAAAACACTGATTGCAGCTAATGCCGCCAGAATTATGATGAGAAGGATAAAGATTTTGACTGAGACGGACAGTCTTTTCATTGTGTACTCCACTTTCAGCTTGAGCAACATATCAAGCCCCACCGAAACGAATTCGTCAGTGCGGCAACCGCCATCGTAGAAAATGGACAGTCCGCTTGAAAAACCCGACTCAGCCGGCTGTGTGGGGCGCAGAACGTTCCACATGCGCACGCCGTGCCGGGCCGCGCATGGAAGGGCGAATGCTGCGGGCACGCGTGTTATGCGCCTGAGGACGCCCACAAAAAGAAATCTGTGCCTGCTGATAGGTGGGCTCTCTGGATCACCTGGTCTGCCTGTGGCTGAGGAGAGTGCTCCAGATTACCCACCCATCCATGGTTGGCACGGGACAAAGGGTCCACAGACCAGCTCCAAGATTTGCTATGGCGAATATTTCCAGCCAGGCAGTTCTGAAAAGTGCTGTCATGCCCAGGCCCACAAGACCTGCAGCCAGGTTAGAGATCGGCCCACCCAAACTGCGCCGGATGCGTTTCCCTGCTGGATACGTCGCCTGATCTTTCAAATACAACGTAACGTCTCGTGTCGCAGTGAGAAGCAATATGTCCATGGGCGACTGAACGATTTTGCCTGCAATAATATGGCCCAGACTATGGATCACATTTGCCAGGTAAAGGAAGGCGCCATAGAGCAAACCAGTTGGCACGAAATGAGAACTGTCACTCCTGCCTACGAAGGCAATGAACAATCCGAATCCAATCCAGTTCGGCACAGCCAGCCATGCATAGCGGGTCGACTGGACCCGCACCCCCGCCACGGTGAAAAGATCCTTCCGCATCGGGGAACGAATGTCTTCAAAGAAAAACAGTGGCCTCATTGCACAACCCTAGTGCAGGACACGCGGACTCAGTTGAGGTTTTCCCTCCCCCTCGAAGTGGGTCTTCAGGTTGCGCAGTGAACTCTCGAGCATTCGCTTCCACCCTGGCCGCATGAGAAGCGAATCCAGGAGGGGGCCCAGCAACGGCACGGGCAAGCTGTATTCCAGTATATAGGTAAGTCGTGTCTTGCTTCCTGTTGGTTCGAAGACCCACTGGGTCCTGTGCGGTGGACCCTTGGTTACCACTCCCCTCCAGCCGCTGTTCTCCACAAAATCGTGGATCTCCGTTTCGAGGTTGAGTGTCAATCCTGCTATCCATGCCTTGTAGGCGTACCGGGTGCCATTGCCACGGGTCACCTCCGTTGTCGGCCTGAATTCAGAGACCCCCTGCCACCACTCTTCCCAATGCCGCCAGTCCGAGGCATAACCAAAGAGATCTGTGACAGGCACATGGATCTCAATACTCGACTCAACTTTCGTCAATTTCATTGCGGCACCTCCATTTCTCCTGCCTGAGTGAACACCCTGAGGTTTCGACCTCTCTTCGCTCATCCCTTCGGTTGCAGCAGTTCGACGAACGGCTGATACCCGCGAAGAGGTTTGAAGTAAATATCCCGGGTGCAACGAAATTTCATACTGCATCCCCTCAACGAAGCCTGACCCAGAAGGGGGAGCGCGGCCTCCTTCTCGCCAATGAGGGACGCTATGCAGGCGCGCCAGCAGGTGTTGCTGCCGCAGAGGCACGAGTGCCTGAAGAACCTCAAGGATACGGAAATCCGTTCAGCCCTGATACTCTCACGTCGCCGCGAGGTCAGAATGCCGATGTTGTTCTGCTGGGGGCCGGAGGCGACCTGTGCTTCGTGGAGAGAGTGCTCTTTGGCGTCGGGGTCTCCGGTGAGTTCTGGAGGGAGACGCTTGAGTTCAACGGTGCGCTTGAGGCGGGTGTCCTTGGCTTTGTGGACGACACCCATGGCGCCTCCGCCCGGGCGGTCAATAATTCGGTTGTGGGAGACAGTCCGGCCTATCATGGGAGAAATCCTTCCGGTCTGGTCGATCGGCAATGGTGGAGCATGGATCCACAATTCTGGATCGACAGGCGGGAGGGCGCCGCGCCGACCATGGAGATTCCCGTCAGATCGGAGAAGGAGTCTGCCAGGAGCCGGTTTGAAGCAAAGATACGGTGGGGTTGCGCGAGAGTCAAATTGTGGGGGAGAGTGAAGAAGGAACACCGTCATGTTTGGACGAAGCCGCCCGACGTCGCTCGCGGCCTTGAGCCGTTCGACACGCACTCCGTCCCGAGGTCCCTCGAGGGACCTGTCGGGGGGCTGCCCACCGTGAATCGCCAGATGTCCGCTTCACGGGAGAGCCCGGCAGCGTTGACCTTTGGCTCGCGCGAAGAAAGGAGTGCATCTCCCGGGCGCAGCTTGACTTTGTCCTGCCGGTCATTTATATTGTATTACGATATAATCGTCTTACGAATAAATCGGAGATAGATATTAATGCCTTCCCCCTCCACCGCGGCGCGGGCCGCCCGGATCATCCGCCTGATGCCTAAAATCATGGGCTCGATCATGCTCTCGCGCACGCACATGGCCGGACGACGGTTTCCGGATCTGACGTTTCCCCAATACCATGCGCTGGGCGTCATCAGCGGACAGGGCACCTGCTCCGTCAACGAGCTCGCCGCCCACCTGCGCCTCGCCCAGAGCACTACTTCCCAGCTGGTGGACCGGCTCGTCCGCGCGGGATTCGTCCACCGCGAAAATTCCGTCGAAGACCGGAGGAGGATGGTCGTCCGTCTGACCCCCGACGGCAAAACCATGATGGAAAAGAGGACGCGCGCGATCAGCGACGCCTACCAAAGGATCCTCGGGTGCCTGAGCCGCCGCGACCAGGCCGCCTTCGAGCATGCCTTCGAAGTGTTCGCCGGGGTCGCCGACAAGATCGACGCCGCGTTCAGGGACAACCCATGACGAACATGTTCAGATGGGCTCTTCCCGTTACGGCGCTCCTCAGTGCCTGCATCGCGGCGGCGCAGGAGGATTCGCTGACTCTGCAGGAGTGCCTACGCCGCGCGCAGGAGAACAACCTCCAGCTCCAGCAGTCGCGGGAAGGGATCAACGCCGCGGCGGCAAAACTGCGGGAGGCAGAGGCGCCGCTGTACCCGTCGGTCAGCGCGAGCGGCAGCTACAGCCACATGTTTCCCGTCTCCACGTTCTCGTTCAGCATGGGACCATTCAGTCCGCCGGTGAGCATGCGGTTCGGCCTGGAGAATGCCTACAATGCCTCTCTCGGCCTGCAGTACATGCTCTTCGACTGGGGAAGAAAGGGAGCGGGAGTGGATCTGGGGACGCTCGGCAAGGCCGCTGCAGAAGTGGGTGCGGAGCTGTCAGAACTCCAGGTGGAGAACGCGGTGGTCCAGGTCTTTTACGGTATACTGGTCACCGAGCGCGCCGTGGTCGTCCTCGAACGCTCCATTGCCTCCCTGGAGCAGCGACTCACCGCGACGCGTCAGCGCTACAACAACGGACTCGTATCGCGGTTCGATGTTCTGAGCCTTGATGTTTCCCTGAGCGCCGCACGCACGCGGCGGCTCGACGCACTCAGCCAGCTCAACCGAATGCGTATCGCCATAAACCGGCTTCTCGGCCTGCCGCTGGATCGCGCGGTCGCCCTTCGCGGCGAACTTGCCTACGAGCCGCAGTCGATGCGGATTGACTCCTTGCTGGTGATCGCGCGGCGCACACGGCCCGAGCTCCTGATGGCCCAGACACAGGAGGAAATGGCGCGGAAACAGATCGCTCTGGCATCAACGTTCGACAAGCCGACGGTTTCCTTGAGTGCGGGCGCCGGCCTGCGCAATGGCTTCTTTCCGAACCCAGACGTTCTCCGGGGAAACTGGAACGCCGGGATGACCGTGGCCTTCCCCATCTTCGACGGCTTCCGCACGTCGGCGCTGGTGCAGCAGGCGGAAACGGCGTTGCGCACCGCGGAGCTTCGCACGCGCGACCTGGGTCCTGCCGTCGAGCTCGAAATCCGCCAGGCACTCATCGATCTGGCGACAAACCAGGAGCGGATGGCGCTTGAACAGATGCGTACCGGTCAGGCGGAGGAGGCACTCCGCATCGCCGCAGAACGTCATGCAGGCGGCCTCATCAGCACCCTGGAACTCATCGACGCCGAAGTCGGGCTGCAGAACGCCCGGCTCGGGCATCTCCAGGCGCTCGGCAACTGCATCCAGAGCAGATACGCACTCGACAAAGCCATAGGAAGACACCCCCAATGAAGAAGATTCTCTGGAGTGCGGCGGCGTTCGCGTTGCTGGCCCTGCTGGGGTACCGCACCTTCCACGCCATCCGGCAGAAACAGGATATCGCGCCCGCGCGGGATGTCAGGGTTGCAGTGACCACCGGACGTCCCGCGTCCGGGGTGATCACCGATCGCATCACCCAGAGCGGCACCATCCTTGCACGCGCCGATGTAACACTCTACCCGAAAGTCGCTGGTACGCTCGCCCGGAACCTCGTGGAGATGGACGATCGCGTGCGCCCCGACCAGGTCATCGCGCTCATCGATCGCGACGAAGTGGGCTACGACTTCAAGCAGGCGCCCGTCCGGAGCACGCTGCGCGGCACCGTGGCAAAGGTATTTCTCAATCCCGGGGCAGTAGTCGGCCCGAACACGCCGCTCTTGCAGGTGGTCGATATCGACAGGGTGAAGGCGGTGATCGCCATTCCCGAAGAGAAAATCCGCTTCATCAGGAAGGGAACGCCCGTGGACATTTTTGCAGAGGCGTACCCCGGTGAACATTTTTCCGGAAAGGTCAGCGCCATCAGTCCGGTTGCAAATCCGCTCACCCGCACGATCGACGTCGAGGTGTCCATGGACAACGCGAGGCACCGTCTGAAACCCGGCATGTATATCCACGGAGGGATCGTCCTCTCCCGGCGCACCGCCCTCCTTGTGCCACTCGCCTCCGTCACCGAGCGCGAGGGGCAGCGCGTGGCGTTCTCCCTTGCCGATTCGATCGTCTCGATGGTGCCCGTCACCACGGGGGCTGTCGTCGGTGACTCGATCGAGGTCGTTTCCGGACTTACGCCCGCCACGACGGTGGTGGTAGCAGGAGCGCACCGGCTCAGCAATGGGGCTCGCGTTATGATCGGGGCGGTGCGACCATGAAGATCGCCGACATATCCATCCGGCAGCCGGTCTTCATCACGATGGTGATCGGGGCCATCGTCGTGATCGGCCTCGTCGCATATTCTATGATCGCCGTGGATCTATTTCCCGACATCTCGCTTCCCCTGGTGGCCGTCACTACGTTCTATCCCGGCACCGGGCCCGAGGAGATGGAGACGCAGGTCACCAAACCCATCGAAGAGGGGGTGAGTGCGCTTGCCGGAGTCGAGAAGGTGAGCTCGACGTCCTCCGAGGGGGTTTCGGTCGTCATCGTAGAGTTCAAACTCGAAACCGACCCGCGCCGGGCGGCGACCGACGTGCGTGACAGGATCGCGTCCATCAGGAGCAAGCTCCCGCGCGAGATTCAAGAGCCGGTCATCGACAAGTTCGATCCCGCGGTCGCTCCCATTATTGCCTACGGCATTGCTTCCCTCGCCATGCCGCTCGAGCGTCTCCGGACGACGGTGGAGGACGACATCAAGCCGCAGCTGGAGCGGATAGACGGGGTCGCCTCCGTAGAGATCATCGGCGGGGTTGAACGGGAGATGCAGGTTAACGTGGACTATTCCCGAATGCGCGCCCGCTCCCTAACCACCCTCCAGATCGCGCAGGCGTTGCGTGCCGAAAACCTGAACCTCCCCGCCGGCCGGTTGGCGGAAGGGAGCCACGAACTGCTCCTCCGCACGCGGGGAGAATTTCGGTCCGTCGACGACATCGCGCAGATCGTCGTGGCCGCACCCGGAGGGGTTCCCGTCCGCCTGAACGAGGTGGCGCACGTCGTAGACGGTTGTAAGGAAAAGCGCTCGATCTCGCGACTCAACGGTAAGGAATGCATCATCGTCTCCGTGCGCAAGCAGTCGGGATCCAATACCGTGGCCGTCGCGCAGGCCATCCGCAGGAGGATGGCCGACCTGCAGGTGCCCGAGGTGACAATCCGATTGTCGTCGGACGAGTCGGAGTTCATCCGCGATGCCAAGAACGACGTGATGCTCAGCCTTGTTCTCGGCTCCCTCTTCGCGAGCCTGGTCGTGTTTGTTTCTTTCGGGGATGTTCGCAACACGCTGATCACCGTGGCCGGACTGCCTGTTTGCATTGTCGGCGCATTCGCGGTCATCTACTTTCTCGGATTCTCGTTGAACGTGATCACACTGCTCGCGCTGAGTCTCTCCGTCGGCCTCCTTATCGACGACGCCATCGTCGTCCGCGAGAATATTTATCGGCATATGGATGAGCTGGGGAAGGACGCGGCGGACGCTTCACGCGAAGGGACCGCCGAAGTGGGACTCGCCGTAACCGCGACGACGCTGACCATCGTCGCGGTATTCCTGCCGGTGGCCTTTGCCACGGGTATCGCCGGGAAATTCTTCCGGGAGTTCGGCATCACCGTTGCCGCTGCAGTCTTGATTTCGCTCTTTGAGGCGTTCACGTTTGCTCCGATGCTTTCCGCCCTGTTTTTCAAACGCCATCGGGATGACGGCCAGTCGCTCTGGAGGCGCTTGATGCGGAATCTCGGCACTCTGTATGACCGGCTGAACGAGGTGTATAATCCGGTGCTCCGCTGGTCGCTGGCGCATCGGAAGACCGTCCTCGCACTGGCGGTTCTGCTGTTCGCCGGAAGCGTCGCGCTTGTCGGCGTAATCGGCACCGGAGGTAGCCCGCGGGGAGAAAAGCCCGAATTCAACATCCTGCTCGAGTTCGCCTCCGGGGTGAATCTTGCAGAAGCTGATGCCGTGACGCGGCGTTATGAGGAGAAGTTGCGCGCGTATCCTGATATCTCGGATCTCTTTACGGTGATCGGCTCGACAGACGGTCCCGTTGACCAGGCGGTGCTCCACGTTCGCATTGTTCCGGGTGGAATGCGCAGCCGCGCGTTTCAGGACCGGGTGCGTCCGGTTCTCGAGACCATCCCGGGCGCGAAAATCACGTTCCAGGAGGCCTCGTCGTTCAGCGGGGCGGCGGCAAGTGCGCTAACCCAGCTCCCGATTCAGATCAATGTCCGGGGAAATGATCTTCATGCCATCACACAGTTCGCCGAGCGGCTGAGGGATCGTCTCGCGGGCGTTCCGGGCCTGGAGGACGTGAACACGAACGTCCGTCCGGCGCGCCCCGAGGTACAGATCAACGTGAAGCGTGAAAGCGCTGCGCAGCTGGGCGTTAGCACAACGCAGGTTGCCACAGTGTTCCGGACGTTTATCGGTGGCGACGTGGTGTCGAAATTCCGCCAGGGAGAGAAGGAAATCGACATTCGCCTCCGTCTGGATGAGCGGGATCGCGGGCGACTGGATCTGCTTGAGGGACTCTCTGTTCCCACCGTGCGGGGGACGACGGTGATGCTTTCCCAGGTGGCGGACGTTGTGTTCAGCGCGGGTCCCACCCAGATCACCAGACAGAACCGGGCGCGCCAGATCATCGTGGGGGGGAACATCCGGCAGGGGCGCGCGCTCGGCGAAGTGACGGCGGATGTTCAGAAGGTGTTGTCTTCGATGGAGACTCCCGAAGGAGTGGTCGTGACCATCGGAGGTCAGGCTGAGCAGATGGCCGACAGCTTCAAGTCGCTGGGGGTTTCCCTTGCGCTGGCCATCCTGTTCGTCTATATGGTCCTTGCTTCCCAGTTCGGCTCGTTCCTGCAGC
>Ga0326726_10002401_pt1 | contig 17257 bp, 10 predicted proteins | sample MHFenrmetagenome_2_FD_207603 | JGI IMG/M metagenome (GOLD analysis project Ga0326726, IMG submission 207603) | Lab enriched peat soil microbial communities from Michigan Hollow, Ithaca, NY, United States - MHF15MN | ecosystem: Environmental > Terrestrial > Soil > Wetlands > Peat | place: USA... | reverse complement strand
TGATCCGGTGGCACAACGTGTTGCCCGGTGATGTCGAGAGTTCCTTCATCACGCTCGGCAACGCGTCGAAGTTGCTCTCCCCGCTGATCAACACGTCGAGCGCGGGATCGGCCAGCGACGCCAGCGCAAACCGCATCCGGCGCGTCGCATTCCACCGCGCCCGCTGCGTCGTCGCGACGTGGCCCACCTGCGACGACTTCACCGTCAGCCGGCGGGCGTGAAATCCGGCTCCGAGCGCCACCGGGACCGTCGTGTCGCCGTACCAGCTCATTTCGACAATCGTCGCCTCGAATCCTGCGGCGCCCAGCGCGATGTCGAGTCCGCCGGCGGACCCGCTCGCGTGGATCACGACATCGGCGTCCTGGGGCGCGGCGGCCGGCGACGCGAACCGCACGCCCAGCGCCCGCGCAATTGACGCGCGCCGTGGATTGACGTCGATCAGATCGACCTCGCAGCCGTGCACGCGCGCGGCCAGCCACGCGACGAGACAGCCGACCGTGCCCCCGCCGACGACGACGACGCGATCGCCGACGTGCGGGCGCGCGTCCCAGAGTCCGTTGATCGCCGTTTCGAGATTGGCCGCGAGCACGGCGCGTGACGGCGGCACGGTGTCGGGCAGGATGTGCACGGCATCGGCAGGCACGACGTAGCGCGTCTGGTGCGGAAACAGCGCGAACACGTGGCGTCCGACCAATTCGAGGGGGCCGCGCTCGACTTCACCGACGCTGGCGTAGCCGTACTTCACGGGTCCGGGAAACTCGCCGTCCTGAAACGGCGCGCGCATCCGCGCGTACTCGCTCGGCGGCACGCGGCCCTGAAACACGAGCGCTTCGGTGCCGCGGCTGATGCCGCTGTAAAGCGCGCGCACGACCACATCGCGCGCGGACGGCGTCGCGAGCGTCTCGTCGCGAATCTCTCCGAGTCCCGGGGCCGCAACCCAGAACGCCCGCGCCTGGTCGGGTGCCACGAGTCAAACGATACAATGAACCGAGGCTCCGCTCATCACTCCAGCCAATCTCGTCACGACCGTCCGCGCGGCGTTGGTCGCCGGACTCGCAGTTGCGATCGCCCAGCCGCACGCCGATTCCATCGCCTGGGCCGTCGTGGCCGCTTCCGTTCTCATCACGGTGCTCGACAGCGTGGACGGCTGGGTCGCGCGGCGCACGGGCACGGCGACCGCGTTCGGCGCGCGGTTCGACATGGAAGTCGACAGCGCGCTGATCCTCGTCCTGTCGATCCTCGCGTGGAACTACGGCAAGGCCGGCGCGTGGGTAATCCTGTCCGGACTGCTCCGCTACCTCTTCGTCGTCGCCGGCTGGCGGTGGACATCGCTCGAGCGGCCGCTCTTCCCCAGCCGCCGCCGGCAGACGATCTGCGTCGTTCAGGTCGTCGGCTTGATCGTGACGGTCTCGCCGATCGTGGTGCCGCCGCTCAGCACGGCGATCGCCGCGATCGCGCTGGCCGCGTTGTGCGTGTCGTTTGCGATCGATGTTGTGTGGTTGTTGGGCGAACCGGAGGGCCGCCTGAAGGCGGCCGCCACGACCGCAGGCCGGCGGTGGGCGACGCTCGTGGTTTCGATTGCGCTGCTGAACGTCTCGCTCGCCTTTGACAACCTCTGGCCGACGCCGGCCATCACGTGGCTCGGGTGCCTGTCCATCGAGCTCGCCGTCTGCATCCTTATATTAAGGATGGCGCCCAGGGCCGCCGGCTGGCTGAGCGTCGTCTGGCTCCTGCTGGTCGTCGGCCGCTACGCCGACGTGACCGCGCCCGCGCTCTACGGGCGCGACATCAATCTGTACTGGGACCTGCGGTTCATCCCCGACGTCGCCGCCATGGTGATTCGCGCCGCGCCGATGTGGCTGATTCTGCTCGCGTGCGCGGCCGCGGGCCTCGGGCTCGTGGTGATCTACGGTCTGCTCCGTGCCGCGCTGGCGCGCGTCGCCGTCGCGATGGAACGCGCGCGCGAACGACGTACGCTCGTCGCGATCGCGATCGCCATGGTCGCGCTGTTCGCCGCCGAGCCGACGCCGCCGGCACAGGACGACCCTCACGCGCTGACGTTTGCGGCGCCGGTGACGGCCGTCTACGCGCGGCAGGCGCGTCTCGTCTTCCAGGCCGTCACCGGATCGCGCGTGCTCGCGCCGAGTCCGCCGATGGAGTCGGACCTCTCGCTCGTGAAGGGCGCCGACGTGTTTTTGATCTTCATCGAGTCCTACGGCGCCGTCAGCTGGGATCGGCCCGCCTTCGCCGCCTCGCTCGCCGACAGCCGCCGGCAGTTCGACAGCGCGATCCACGCGACGGGACGCGACGTCGTCTCCGCCTTCGTCGAGTCGCCGACATTCGGCGGATCGTCGTGGCTCGCGCATCTCAGCCTGATGTCCGGCGTCGAAGTGCGCGATCCGGAAACCAACGCGCTGCTCATGACGAAGCCGCGCGACACGATGGTCGCCGCGTTCAAACGCCGCGGCTTCCGCACGGTGGCGCTCATGCCCGGACTGAAACAGCAGTGGCCCGAAGGGGTGTTCTACAAATTCGACGACATCTACAACGCGGACCGGCTGAAGTATCGCGGGCCGGAGTTCGGCTGGTTCAAGATTCCCGATCAGTTTTCGATCGCGAGCCTGGACGCCGCCGAGGTGGCGCGGCCATCGCGCGCGCCGCTCTTCGTGTTCTATCCCACGATCAGCACGCACTTCCCCTTCAGCCCGACGCCTCCGTATCAGGCCGACTGGCCGCGCCTGCTGACGGCCGAACCCTTCACCGACGCGCAGATCGTCGACGCGTACTCGACCGAGCCCGACTGGCTGGACTTCGGCCCCGGCTACGTCGCCGCGCTGACGTACGACTTCGCGTCAATTGCAGGGTATCTGCGGTCGCGGCCGGCGCATGACGTCGTGATGATCCTCCTCGGCGATCATCAGCCGCCCGCGGCCGTGAGCCGCGAAGGCGCGCCGTGGGACGTGCCCGTGCACGTGATCGCCGGACGGCCCGCGGTGCTTGATGCGTTAACCGCGCACGGATTCCATCGCGGTCTCACGCCAGAGCGGCCGACGCTCGGCAAAATGCACGCGCTGCTGCCGATTCTGCTCGATGCGTTCGGATCGCGCGAGGTCAGGGGTACTCGACGTTGAGGTCGAGCGGCTTGATGGTGATCTTCACGGGGAAACGACGCTCTCCGCCCGCCGCGCGCTTCACGACGACGGTGTGCGTGCCGAGATCGACGGGCACGGCGTCGAGCGGCGTGTCGCCCAGCAGGTTCCCGTCCATCCACACCTCGGACGGCGAATTCGCCCTCACGGTCAGCGTCGATTTCGGCGGGGCGATCGAAAGCGCGGCGACGGCGCCCGGCTTGATCGCGACGCGCTGCGTCTGGTCGTAGCCGAGCTCGTAATTTCCAATGCGGAGATTGTGCTCGCCCGGCGAGAGCAGCAGTTGATGCTGCTCGTCCAGCGCGAGGGCCCTGCCGCGTTCGGTGATCACGACGTCGAAGGGCGAGTACACCGCCAGCCAGCCCGGGTAGATCGACTCCGCCAGCTCCTGTGTGTCCCCGCCGGTGATCTTGACGGATTCTTCGACCGTGCCGGCGGCGCTCTGCAGCACGACCGCATGCGTGCCGACCTTCAGATTCTCGACCAGCAGCGGCGTCACGCCGCGCGGTTTGCCGTCGATGGCCACGCGCGCGGACCCGGGAGTCGCGGTGATGCGCAGCTGTCCGACCGTCGTGTCGACAGCCGGGGCCGTGGCCTTCGGCGGAGCGATGACCGCCGCCTCGCGCACCTTGGCGGCCACCGGCGTGCGCATCGCCAGCTGCCAGTATTCGCGGCCGATCATGGCCAGCGACATCACGGACGCGGCGACGACGAGCGCGGCGGACGCGCGCCGCCCCAGTCTCATCGCCGTCGCAAATTGAAGGGACCGCGCCCTCTCCACGAGCGTCTGCGTGACCGTCCTGGCGAGCGTCAGGACGTAGGGCGGTGCCTTCTCTTCCAGGCTTCCTTCTTCCGGCCCGCCCAGGACCGCGAACCTCCCGCCCATTCCGAAATCGACGGCCGTTGTCGCCACGAACGTCGCGGCCGGATCGGCCTCAGCATCGGTCCACGTGGCACGGCGCGCGCGCACCCAGCTCGCAGCGGCAAACGCCGCGGCACGCACGTGGGCCTGTCGATCGGTCATCTCCGGAGAGGGCTGCAAGAGCCAAACCAGCGACGCTTTTGGCAGATGTTCGAATTGCGTGAGTACTCCGCGAAAACCGTCAGACAGAATCGTAATCGCGCTTACACGATCCGTGGGGCAGCCGCGTGCAGGCGGCTCGAATCCGGATGAAAAACGCTGGAGCCCTTGGCGCTGGCCTTGCAGCCTCACCCGTACGATTTTGGCGAGAACCGTGATCCACAAGGCCATCGACGACATCTCATTGAACCGGCCAGGCGCCGCCACCGGCAATCTGGACGATCTCCGCCACTCCCTGACGTCGCGCCTCTCCGCGCTCGAGGCCGCGCTCGCCGATCCCATTCAGAGCAGCTCGCTCGAGCGTCTGATGATCGAGCTGGCGCGCGTCGCGACGTCCGAGGCCGAAGCGTCCGCCTCGCGCGCCTGGACAGAGGCGGCCGCGAAAGTGCGCGACCAGGCCGCCGCGCTTCGCCAGACCGAAGAGGCGCTGGAGTCGGAGCGCTCGTCCGCCGCCGCGCTGCAGCGCGATCTCGACCGGCTCCGGGCGGCGTATGAAACGGAATGCGCATCAGTCGCGCAGCTGCGGCGCGAGGTCGCGTCCGCGCAGGCCGCGAGTCGAGGCGACAGGGATTCCGCCGCCCAGGCCGCCGCGGCGATCTCCCGGCTGCAGCAGGATCTCGACAACGTCCAGCGTGCGGCCACGTCGAGAATCGCCGACCTCGAGGAAGCGACCGACGTGTTCAGGGCGGACGCCGATCGGCACGCCGCGGAATTGGACGCGCTCAGGGCCGAGCTGGAGTTGAACCGCGAAGCCACGGCCGCCGCCGAAGCGGATCTAGCAGCGAGTCGCGAGGCGGCGGTCGCCGCCCAGGCGGACGCGCATGCGCATTACGAGGCGCGGATCGAGAACGAGCGCGCGCAACTCCAAGAGCGCCTGGAACACGAGCGCGCGCAGTTCGAAACGCGCCTGGAGAACGAACGCGGGCAATTCGAGACGCGCTTCGGGCAGGCCCAGGCGCAATTCGAGAAGCGCTTCGAGGATGCCCGCGTGCAATCCGTGAAGCGGCTTCAGGAAGCGCGCTCGCAATCCGAGCAGCGGCTCCAGGAGGCCCAGGCGCAATCCGAGCAGCGGCTCCAGGAGGCCCACGCGCAATCCGAGCAGCGGCTCCAGGAAGCCCAGGCGCAATGGGAGAAGCGTCTCGAGGCCCAGACGCAATCCGAGAAGCGTCTCCAGGAGACCCACGCGCAATCCGAGAAGCGTTTTCAGGAAGCCCAGACGCACTCCGAGAAGCGTCTTCAGGAAGCCCAGACGCACTCCGAGAAGCGTCTCCAGGAGGCCCACGCGCAATCCGAAAAGCGTGTTGAGGAAGCCCGCGCCCAGTTCGAGAAGCATGTGCAAGAGGCCCAGCAGCTATTCGAGGATCAACTCGCGAGCGTGCGAAGCCCGCTGGACCGGCGCGTGCGCGATCTCGAGCTCGAGCTCGCGACAGTCCAGAACGCCGCCACGGCGAAGATCACGGACGTGGAAAAGGCGGCGGACCGCGCGAAACAGGACGGCGATCGCCTGAAGGGCGAGGCGGAACGGCTCAAGGCCGACGCCGATCGCCTCCGGGATGAAGCAGACCGCCTCACCGCGGAACTCGAGGCGACCCGCGCCGCCGCGCGAGCGGCGGAGGCGGAAGCCCAGGCGCGCTACGAGCACGCGCGCGAGCAGGCGGACCGGCGCATTCTCGATCTCGAGCTCGAGGTCGACGAGCGCGATCGCGAGGTCAAAAAGCGCGACGAGCGCATCGCGGCGCTCGAAGCGGCAACGCCGCCCCTCCCCGAACCGACGCTCGAAATGGTGAGCGCGAGCCCGTACGAACCGCCGGAGCCGGAGCCGCCGGCGGACGACCGGCCGGTGCGTCGCGCGAAACGCATCACGTTCGAGGACGTCGAGGTGCTGGTCGACGAAGGCACGGCCATCCTGGTGGATTTGTCGACGTGCGGCGCCCAGGTGTTGTCACCGCGCGCGCTGCGGCCCAACCGCGTGCTGACCGTCCAGCTCGCCGGCGGCGAACGTCCCGTCTCGGCCGCCGGCGCGGTCGTCTGGACGAAGCTCGAGCCGAGAGAAGGCGCGCTGATGTACCGCTCGGGAATGGCGTTTCTCGATGTCGACGAAGCCGCCGTCGAGGAATTTCTGACGAGATACAGCGATCAGACTGAGGCGATAAAACACTAAACAGAAAACTGAAAACTGAAAACTGAAAAGAGAAAACTGACTAGGGAAGATGGAGACTCTTCACTCTTCTGTTTTCACTTTTCTCTTTTAAGTTTTGTTGTACGTCAACGTCCGTGTCGTCGATTGGCCGCCGGATTCGAGATCGCGCACGATCGTCAACGTCGATCCGCTGAGCCTCAGCTGATCGCGGCCCCAGTTCATGCCCTGCTTGTAGTGCAGGTGCAGCATCCCGCCTTCCCAGTGCGCGCGGCTCTTGAACGCCATCACGTCGCCCGGCGGCAGCTCCGTCGTCTTATCGTCGAGCGTGTAGACGATCTTCTTGCCGCCGATCTCCACCGTCAGCGCGGTGGCCGTCTGCGCGATCGTGATCGTCTCCGGCGCAGGCGCCAACATAGTGTCCGCGTACGGACCGGAGATGCCGCCGCCGCCGGCGCCGCCGCGACCGCGGCCGGCCGGAGCCGGCGGATCGGCGGACACGATCTTCCACGTTCCTGAAAAATTCGCCGTGCCTTGGGCCGGCGTCACCGCGGGAACCGCAACGACGAGCGCGAGTATCAGCAACAGGCCTGACTTAGTCATTTTGCCCTCTGCCCTTTGCCCTCTGCCCTTTGCCCTTTGCCCTTTGCCCTTTGCCCTTTGCCCTTTGCCCTTTGCCCTTTTACTGCGCTGCCGTCGACGTGGTCTTCGGCATCAACGGCTGCGGACGGTAAATGTGCGAGGGATCGGCGCCGGGGCGCGGCTTGAACTTCTGCGCGCGGCCGCCGAACACTTCGGCGGTGTAGAGATTGCCGTCGGTGTCGGCGGAGTATTCATGGACGGCCCAGAAGAGTCCCGGCGTCGTGCCGTGCGTGCCCCACGCGTACAGCAGATGGCCCTGCAAATCGTACTTGAGGAATTTGTCGAGCGGGCCTGAGAACACCCAGAGAAACCCGTCGTCGCTGACGCGGATATGGTACGGCTGCTGGATGTTCGGGAACTGGTCGAGGTACTTGCCGTTCTCGTCGAACACCTGGATGCGGTTGTTCGCGCGATCGGCGACGTAGACGCGGCGGTTCTTGTCGATTGTGATCGAGTGCGGCGTCTGCAGCTGGCCGTTGCCGGTGCCGCGCGTGCCCCACATCATCAGGAACTTGCCGTTCTTGTCGAACTTGGCGACGCGCGTGTTGCCGTAGCCGTCGCTGATGAAGAAGGTCCCGTCGGGCAGCCACGCGATGTCGGTCGGGCGCTTGAAATGCGTGCCGTCGTTGCCCGCCTCGTCGCGCGTGCCGAGCGTCATCAGCAGCTTCTTGCCGTCGTTGCTGAACTTCCAGATCTGATGGTGGATGTCGTCGATGACCCAGACGTTGTGCTCGGGATCGTACGGGCTCATCGTCACCGAATGCGGGCCGCGGCCGTCGGCGAACAGATAATCCCACTGCGTCCACGACTCGACGGCCTTGCCGTTGCCGTCCACGACGACGAGACAGTTGCGGAACTCAGGCGTCGGCGTGGTCGCCTGCTCGCCGAACGAGCCCCAGAAACCGGTGAAGCCGAACGGCAGCTCCTTCGGCAGCTTCAGCTCGCCGCGATTCGCGATGAAGATGCGGTTGGACGACTCGGCGAACACGCCGCCGGTCGATCCCCAGATGTAACCGGGCTTCGCGTACGCGAGCGGCTGCGGCCAGTTGCCGACGACATCGTACGGGCCGGTGCGATCGTCGCCGCCCTTTTCATTGTTCTGTGGGGGCAGCAGCGCAACCGCCGACACGGAGCCGACGACGACGACGGCGGCGAGCGAGAGAAGGAGTGTCTTCATGGCGGTTGGATTCTACATCCGGCGGGTCCAAAAGGACCCGCCCTACTAATCAACGTTCCAGCGCCGGATCCCGTCTAAGCCCGAGAATTGGAGGATTCATGCGCACCTTTATTAAGGCCGTCGCGCTCGCGGGCGTCGCCGTGCTGGGCCTGGCCCCGCGCGCGGTCGCCCAGGACGATTTCCACTGGAGCGGACAGCTTTCGCCAGGGCAAACCCTCGAAATCAAGGGCATCAACGGCAGCATTCGTGCCGACGGCGGCGGCGGCGGCATCGGCGAGGTCACGGCGACGAAGACTGCCCAGCGGAGCAACCCGAACGACGTCCGCATCGAAGCCGTGCCCCATGCGGGCGGCGTGACCATCTGCGCGATCTATCCGAGCGAGGCCGGCCGGCCGCTGAACACGTGCGAGCCCGGCAACGGCGGCAATTCGTCCACGCGCAACAACGACGTCGTCGTGAACTTCGTCGTGCACGTGCCGTCGGGCGTCGCGCTCGCGGCGCGCACGGTGAACGGAGACATCAACGCCGAGTCGCTGACCGGCAACGCGGACGCGAAGACGGTCAATGGCTCGATCAAGCTGTCGACGACAGGCACCGCGACCGGCAACACGGTCAACGGATCGATTACCGCGACGATGGGCCGCGCGGATTGGGCGCAGGGCGCGTCCTTCAAGACGGTGAACGGCGGCATCATGCTGAAGTTCGGCGGTGATCTGAACGCCGACGTGAAAGCCTCGACGCTCAACGGCAGCATCACGACGGACTTTCCGCTGACACTGACGGGCACGTTCACGCCGCGGAAGCTGGAGGGCACGATCGGCGCGGGCGGACGCAAGCTGGACCTGTCGACCGTGAATGGCAGCATCACGCTGGCCAAAAACGAGTAACCTTCTGCGGCGTGGGCCGCAATCAGTCTCGGAGCGCGAGGCTTCAGCCGAGCGTCACCTGGGCCGCCGGGATTGTCCTGGCGGCCGCCGTCTCCACCCTCCTCGCCTCGCCGCCGACTCTCCCTATAGATAAAGGCGCGTCCGGTCTCTGGCAGCAACTCCTGAAACTTCAGACGACGGCAAGCGCCCTGCACACGACGGCGCATCCAGACGACGAACACGGCGGCGTGCTCGCCATGCTCAGCCGCCGCGACGGCGTGCGCGTGTCGCTGCTGACGCTGACACGCGGCGAGGCCGGCGACAACGCGATCGGTCCGCAGTTGTTCGACGGCCTCGGCTTGATTCGCACCGAGGAACTGCTCGACGCCGACGCGTACTACGGCGTCAGCAACCAGTACTTCACGACGGTCGCGGATTACGGCTTCTCGAAGCGCCTCGACGAAGCGCTCGAGAAATGGGGCGAGCAGAACGTCCTGCGCGACGTCGTCCGGATCATCCGGATGGATCGGCCGTTCGTGCTCATCTCGCGCTTTCAGGGCAACGCGCGCGACGGCCACGGCAATCATTCGACGGCCGGGCTCATTACGCAGGAAGCATTCAAGGCCGCTGGCGATCCGAAGATGTTTCCCGAGCAGATCGCGCAAGGATTGAGGCCGTGGCAGCCGTTCAAGGTCTACATCGGCGGCGTGCGCGAGAACGAGAACTGGACGGTCCGAGTGGATCCCGGTGAGTACAGCCCCTGGCTCGGCGATTCGTACGCGAACTTCGCACGGCTCGGCCTGAGCTTCCAGCGATCGCAGAACAGCGGTCGCTACACGCCGCAGCTCGGGCCGTCGCCCGCGTACTATCGTCGCGTCGGCACGACGCTCGCTAAGGCGCCCGACAAGGAAACGAGTTTCTTCGACGGCATCGACACGACGGTCCCCGGTCTGTTCAAGACGCTGGGCGAAACGTCGCCTAGTGGTGCTGACGCCGCGCTCCAGGACATCGATCGCGCCGTAAAGGGCGCCATCTCGGCGTTCACCGTCGGCGCACCATCGGCTATCGTGCCGGCGCTGGTGCGTGGCGTGCGCGCGACACGGCAAGCGGCCAACGCCGCGACGACGTCGCCGAATGCACGGCTCGTGCTGAAAGAGAAGGAACGGCAGTTCGAAGAGGCGATCAACAAGGCGCTCGGAGTCGAGCTCACGGCGTTCGCGTCGGTCCGCGCCGCGCCCGTTCCTGGCCAGTCGTTCGAGATCACGACCGAGTTCGTCAATCGCAGTCCGCTTGAACTCCGCGCGAACAGCGCGGACGTTCGACAGACGAAGGGCTGGAACGTGCGAGACGAGGAGACCCGCTTCGACAGCAGGTTCGCGCCGGGCGCCGTGAAGACCCAGCGATTCACGATCACGCTGGCGCCGGACGTGGCGCTCAGCACGCGGCCGTACTTCGGACGAGCATCGATCAACGACAGCCGGTACACGATCGACGACGAGCAGCAGGTCGGACGGCCGTCGGTGCCGCCGGCAATCGCGACGGCGGGATACATGGTGGACGGCACCGATATCCGCGTGGAGACGGTCGTCAGGCGCCGGGAGCCGAAACTTCCCTACGGCGACGCGCTGCGTGAGTTGCGCGTCGTTCCCGCGCTCGCGCTCACGCTGGATCCGGGCGTCGCGATCGTCCCGCTCTCGGCCGCGAAGAAGCAGATCACGGTCAACGTCGATCTGCTGAACAACAAGGACGGTCCCACGAAAGGCGGGCTCGCGCTGCATATGCCGGCCGGTTGGACGTCCGCTCCTCCTGCGCATGACTTCGCGTTCACTCGCGCGGGCGAACGGCGCGCATTTGGATTCGTCGTCTCGATGCCGTCGATCGAAGACAAGCCGTACACGATCGAGGCCGTCGCGACATCCGGCGGCCGAGAATATCGCGAGGGCTACGACCTGCTCGACGAGCGCGATCTCGAACTGCGGTACCTCTACAAGCCCGCAAAGGTGATGGTCCGCGGCGTCGCGGTCAACGTACCGGCGAAGCTTCAGGTCGGCTACGTGATGGGCATCGGCGATCACGTGCCGGCCGGCATCGCGCAGCTCGGACACACGGTCACCCTGCTCACCGAGCGCGATCTCGCATCAGCGAATCTGCAGCGATTCGACGCGATCGTCACCGGCACCCGCGCGTACGCGGTGCGAGACGATCTCGTCACGTACAACCAGCGGTTGCTCGACTACGTGAAGTCCGGCGGCAATCTCGTCGTGCTCTACAACACGGCCGAGCTCGTGCCGTCGAAGTTCGCGCCGTATGCGGGCGAGCTCACGCCGCAGGCGGAAGAAGTGTCCGAAGAAGATTCGCCGGTCAACATCCTCGCGTCGGCCGATCAGGCGTTCACGTGGCCCAACAAGATCACGAAGGCGGACTTCGACGGCTGGGTCGAGCAGCGCGGATCGAAGTTCTGGTCGACGTGGGCGCCGGAATACACACCGATGATCGAGACGTGGGACAAAGGACAGGCGCCGCAGAAAGGCGGCTGGCTGTCCGCGCGCTACGGCAAGGGCCGCTACACGTACTTCGCGTACGCGTTCCACCGCCAGCTGCCATACGGCGTTCCCGGCGCCTACCGTCTGCTCGAGAACGTCCTCTCGTTGACCAAGACGAAGAACTGACGGGCCTGAAGGCAGACGTATGTACACTTCCCCACTCTGCGATCTCGCGATCTCCGCGGTTACACGTCTGTACGTCTGTCTGTCCGTGCGAATACGAAGTAGAGCGCGACCGACGTGGCCAGGAATCCGATCGAGAAGGTGATACCGGCCGTCGGCCCGGTCGCGTATACGTAGATCCACATCGCCAGCGCGACCAGCGCCGGGATCGGATAGAGCCACATCGTGAACGGCTGGCGCAGGTCCCGCCGGTATCTCCGCAGCAGCAGCACGCCCGCGCACTGCCAGACGAAGATCGTCAGAATCTGCACCTGCATCAGCCAGTTCACGAGCTGGCCGAGGGAAAAGAAACAGAACGGCAGCGAGACCGCGCCGATCGTCAGCAGGGAGACGTGCGGAAAGTGTTTCGTCGGATGCACCCGCGCGAAGATTTTGAAGAAGTCGCCGTCGCGGGCGGCGGCGAACGGGATGCGCGAGTAGCCGAGGATCAACGAATACAGCGATGCCGCCGCGATGAAGAGAATCAGCGCGGTCATCCCGATCGCCGCCGCGTGTCCGGCGGCAGGATCGACGAACGTCCGCTCGATGAACGTGGACCCGATTGTGACCGTGTTCGCCGCTTCCTGCCACGGCACGAGACCGACGATCGCGCTGCTCATCACGATGTAGATCAGCGCGACGGCGAGAATCGACAGCAGGATCGAGCGCGGGACCGTGCGCTCCGGCGCCTTGATCTCTTCGCCGATCGAACAGACCTGGTTGTAGCCGCCATAGCTGTACATCGCCAGCACGGATGTTGCGCCGACCTTCACGAGCAGGTCGCGATCGAAGCGATAGGCTTCTGGCGGGAACGTGAACGCGAGCCGCGCGGACGATCCGACCAGTCCGGCCGCAATCACCCACACGACCGTCGCGAGCACGACGACCATCATCACCACCGCCAGCCGGCCGACCGACGCGATGTCGCGATACAGCAGCAGCGTCATCGCGACGCAGACCGCCGCCGCGATCGCGTGGTGCGCAGGCGGCGTCATCGTCGTCCAGTAGAACCGCAGGTAATCCGAGAAACCGACTGCGCCGCCGGCGACCGACAGCGGCGCGACGAGCACGATCTGGCAGATGTAGACGAACGCCATGAGCCGACCGAGGCCAAACGGCTGGTACGCCTCGCGCAGATATAGATACGGTCCGCCGCTGCCCGGCAGCGCCGCGCCGAGCTGCGCGTAAACCAGGCCGTCGCAGATCGCGAGCACCGCCCCGACGATCCACGCATACACAATGTGCGGCCCATTCATCGTCTGCAGCATCAGCGGGATGACGAGGAACGGACCGACGCCGACCATCGCAATCACGTTGGTCGCCGTCGCGGCCAGCAGACCCATGCCCCGATCGAGATGCGGGCGATGGCTCATGCGGTCAGCAGCGCGATTACCAACGTCGATGCCAGCTCGCGCGATGGCACGAGCGGATTGCGCGCGAGCGCGTCGACGGCAAGCGCGCGGTCGCCGGTCGTCGCGGCTCTGACGGTCCGGCGTTCGTAGTCCTTCACCTGGACGACGAGATCCGCCACGGCGGCGGGCATCGGCCCGACCGACATCGCGGCGCGCGCGCCGTGCGCGCCGACGATGCACGGGACCTCGATGACATCGCCGGCCTCGAGGCCGTCGATGGTGCCGCGGTTGGCGACGTTCAGCGGAATCGTCGCGCCGGTATTGAAGTGGATCGCGCGCACGGTCTGCAAGGCGATCTTGTCGTAGCCGGTCAGATCCGCCCACGGTGATCGCGTCAGCGGCGCGTCTGCTCCGGATTCGATCTGCATGTAGCCCGCATCGCGAGCGGCGAGATAGCGTTCATAGATACGGACCGGATCATCCGCGCCGTTCTTCAGATCGGCAAACAGCTGAGTGTTCAGCTGCTCGATCACTGCTCCGCGGCTCTGCCCCGCTCGGCTGAGATTCGCCACCGCATCCGCCGATCGAACGTAGTAGTAGACGTACTCCGTCGGCAGCAGCCTGAGCGACTGCAGCCACGCTGCCTCGAACAGCGGCGCGCGATAGAGGCGCGCCAGCTTCTCGGGTTCGCTCCACAAGCGATCGAGCAGCGGCCGGCCTCCGTGATAGACCTCGCGCACCCAGCCCAGATGATTCAGGCCGAAATAATCGAAGCGGCACTCGGCCGACGGCACATCGAGCGCGTGCGCGATCTCCTCGAACAGCTCCGTCGGCGTGTCACAGATGCCCAGGATGCGCGCGTCTGTCGACTCGGCCACCGCCTGCGTCACGATGCCGACGGGGTTCGTGAAGTTGATGATCCAGGCGGCCGGCGCGCGGCGCGCGATCACGCGTGCGTACTCAACGACCGGCGGCACCGTCCGCAGGGCCATCGCGAACCCGGCCGGCCCGACGGTCTCCTGTCCGACGACGCCGTGGGCGAGCGAAATCTGCTCGTCGCGCGCGCGGCGCTCGATACCGCCGGCGCGGATGCTCGTGAAAACGAAGGCCGCGCCCTCGACCGCGCCTTCGACAGTGGATTCGACGCGAAGCCGCGCACGGCCGGCGAATTGACCCGCCAGCGGGGCGATCGCGGCCAGCCGCTCACGGTCGGTGTCGTAAAGAGCGATGTCGTCGATGGGAAGATCGGATTGGACCAGACCGTTGACCAGCAGCGGGACGCGGACGCCGCCGCCGCCGATGATGGTCAACTTCATTTCGGTCGCGACCCTGAAGGGATCGCGCTACTGGTCATTGGTAAACCACCAGCGTGTCGTGTAGATGCTGCGCCCGCTTCATTCGCGAGGCGCAGGCACGCGCGGGGGGAATGGCCGCGCGCCAGCCCCGCGATGAATCCAGCGTTGAAGGCGTCGCCGGCGCCTGTCGTGTCCACGGGAGTGCGCCGTCGGACGCCCACCAGCAGGTCGCGGTCCCGCGAAATCCACCGGCTGCCGGCCTCACCCAGCTTGATCACGGTCTGCGGCGCGAGCCGTTTCCATCGCACGACCGCCGACGCCAGGGTGCGCGTGCGCGCGTACAGCAGGGCTTCCTGCCTGTTGACGAAGACGTAATCCAGCGACGCCAGCAGCGCTCGAAAGCCAGGCGCGCGCGCGAGGCGCTCATTCCATCCGAAATCCCACGAGGTTATCGCGCCCCGTTCGCGCAGACGCTGCACCGCGACGGCCCAGCGCCGACAGTCGCGCGGCGCGAATGCAAAGTGGATGTACCGCGCGCGCAGCGTGTGGCGTAACGCAAAGAGCCGGTCGTCGAGCCGATCGTTGACGCCGGTGAACGTCACGAAGCTGCGGTCGAGCCGCGTGGAAAGAGCCGCCGTAATGGCCGCGGCTTCGCGGGACTTCCGGAGATTGAGGCTCGGCACGCCTTCGGCGCGGAGCCGGGCGACGGCGGGCGCGCTCAAGGCGCTGATCACGCGCGCGCGCAGGCCGAGTCGAGCGGCGACGACGGCCGTAATCACCGCGCCGCCACCGACCGTCGCGAGAAACCGGCAGGTCCGGATCTCTTCGCCGGCGCGCGGCAGACGATCGAGATCCAGGAAGATCAGATCGTCGAAACTCTCACCGACGCACAGAAGGTCCGGCTTCACGTCGCCTTCTTGCGGATGAAGCCGGAGAGCCGATAGCGCGCGAGCGTCGTTGCCGGCAGATCGGCCGCGCCGCCGATGACGCCGAGGCAGTGCGCGCCGTTGCAGCGGCAGATGAACCGCTCGGAGACGCTCCACTCGGTCGCCGGGTAGAACGCGCGCAGCTCGTCACCGGGCGCGATGTCGCGCAGCGCGCGGACGACGCCTTCGTCGACGTCGAAGTGCACGTTGGGCGCGCACGAATGATTGACGTAGCGCAGCTCGAACGGCAGAGGCTCGCCGTGCTCGTGCTCGCCGATCTGGAGCGTCCAGCGTCCCGAGCTCGCCTGGCGCCGCGCCCACTGCAGCGGGCTGACGACCTCCGACGCCCGCCACGCGCGCCGGGCCACGACGCCAAGACCGAGGTCGTTGAGAACAATCTCGCACGCCGGGCGCCAGTCCGGCGACGTCTGATGCCACGCCGCGCGGACGAACTCGGAGACGTGGTCGCCGTACGCCGCCCGAACGGCCGGCAGCAGATGATCGCTGCCGAGAATCACGCGCCGGCAGTCGGGCGCGCCGCACGAGCATTCGAACGGCGCCATCGCAGGACCGCAGAACGTCGCGTATTCGATCGTCAGTTCTTCGCCGGCGTCGATGTCGAGCCGCGCGACGAGATCCAGACCCTCGAGCCACGTGTTCGGATCGCACGAGTGATTGATGGGACGCCAGTCGTCCGGGTTGTCGCTCCACGCGATGTGGAGGTCGGCCGTGATCGGCCACGCGTACGGCTCGAACCACTGTCGCCGCACGCCGCGCCAGTGGCGCTCGACCTGACGGCGCGAGACGAGGACGTGCGGCCGGCCCTCGTACTGCTCGACGAGTTCGCCGGGCCGCAGCGCCCGCGTCGCGAACATTCCGAACCCGTGGTCGCGAATGAATTGGAGCCTCCACGGTTTGCGCGCGCGATCGCGGCGCCGGATGGCGCACGCCAGCAGGTGCTCCAGGAATCCCCGATGACCCACCGGATCGTTGGCGAGGCACAGATCGGCGCTGCCGTGCTGCCCTTCCGGATAGAACACGCCGCAGTTGGGATTGATCTCGAGCACGTAAATGTCGCCCGCTGCGTCCATGCGGAGATCGCACCGGCCGTAGCCGGACCCGCCGAGCGCGACGAAGGTGAGGATCGACGCCTGCTGCAGTCGCCTCGCCAGCGGCGCATCGTCCACGAGCTGCCGCGTCTCCAGGTCGTCGAACGATTTCCACTTCAGGTCGAAGTGCTTGAATGATTCGCCGGGCGGGAAGCCGAACTCGACCGGCTGCAGGGCCCACGCCTCCTCGTCTCGACCGGGGTCGTCGCGCGGCTCGGTGACGAGGACCGTGAACTCGCGGCCCTCGATGAACTCCTCGATCAACGCGGCGCCGTATGACGCGATCGTCTGTGCGGCCTGGCACCGCAGGTCCTCCGCGGTGGTGACGCGCGAGGCGCGCGTCAGCCCGACGCTGGAATAACCGTGCGGATGTTTCACGATCAGCGGAGCGCGCAGGCGGTCGAAGGCCGCGGCCGCTTCGTCCTCGGTCGTCGCGATGACGTACGCGGGAAACTTCACGCCGGCGGAGTGGCACGCCATCTTCATCGCTTCGCGGGACGGGTCGTAGAACGCGGAGCCCGCGCCCGTGAACGCGACGCCGAGCCGTTCGAGCGCCTGCACGACCTCGATGCCCGGCCGATCCTCTTCCCACGCGCCGTCACAGAGGTTGATGACGGCGTCGAAGTTCAGGCGCGCGACATCGGCGACCTGGCGGACGGCGGTCGTCTTGTGGATTTGGAAGTTGGCGTAGTCATGGCCCGGCAGGTAGAAGTCGGGCACGCAGGCCGGATCGAAATCCTTGAACGGCGCGTTCGACTGGTCGTAGGACGGATGCAGAATCGCAATCTTCATGAAAGATGAGTAGGCCAGCTCCTTTC
>Ga0326726_10002400_pt1 | contig 17260 bp, 15 predicted proteins | sample MHFenrmetagenome_2_FD_207603 | JGI IMG/M metagenome (GOLD analysis project Ga0326726, IMG submission 207603) | Lab enriched peat soil microbial communities from Michigan Hollow, Ithaca, NY, United States - MHF15MN | ecosystem: Environmental > Terrestrial > Soil > Wetlands > Peat | place: USA... | reverse complement strand
CGGCCGTCAGATCGCCCGAGGTCCTTCCCGATCGGCGCGTGACGTTCCGCATGGTGGCGCCGGAGGCGTCGAACGTCGAGTTGCGAAGCCCGGGCGACATCCCCGGCAGCATCGGCCGAGGTGTGGCGCCGATGGCGCTGGCGAAGAACACGGATGGCGTGTGGGAAATCACCGTCGGTCCGCTGCCGGCGGGCGCGTATCGGTACGTCTTCGCCGTGAACGGAGTAGTCGTCGTCGACTCGCGCAATCCGGCGACGAGCCAGACCAACACCACGGTCTACAGCCTCGCCGTCGTGCCGGGCTCCGAGTTCTTCGACACGCGCGTCGTGCCGCACGGCGCGGTCGCGTCGGTTCACTACCAGTCGACCGCGCTCGGCGGCATCCGCCGCATGCACGTGTACACGCCGCCGGGCTACGAATCGGGCCGCGATCGGTATCCGGTGCTGTATCTGCTGCACGGGGCTGGCGACGTCGACGAGTCGTGGAGCACGGTCGGCCGCGCGGGCTTCCTCCTCGACAACCTCATCGCGTCGCGCAAGGCGAAGCCCATGCTGATCGTCATGCCGGCGGGTCACGTCGACGGCGCGGGTTCGGCGCTAGGTGCGCCGGCGGCAGGCGGCCCGGAGAATCCCGGACTGGGCCCGGGGCCCGATCCGTTCGTCACCGACTTCGTGACGGATCTCATGCCGTACGTCGAGAAGAACTACCGCGTGCTGACCGATCGCCAGAACCGCGCGATCGCAGGTCTGTCGATGGGCGGCTATCAGACGCTGAACATCGCCGTTCCGCACCTCGACCAGTTCGCGTACATCGGCGTCTTCAGCTCCGGCATCTTCGACGGCCCAGGCGCCCGCGGTGCAGCGCCTGCTCCATTCGGTGAAGCCTGGGAAAAGCGGAACGTCGCGTCGCTCGACAACGCCGCCGCCAGGCGGGGCGTGAAGCTCCTGTGGTTCGGCACGGGCAGGGACGACTTCCTCATCGAGACGACGAAGAGCACGGTGGCCCTGATGAAGAAGCACGGGTTCTCGCCGGTGTTCGTCGAGAGCGAGGGCGGGCACACGTGGCTGAACTGGCGCGACTACCTGTCGGAGTTCGCGCCGCAGCTGTTTCACTGAGCGGTCCGATCGTTCATGCGACCTGCATCGATCGTCCTGAGCCGGCCTCCACCCGAAATGTCCGATAGGGCAGGTGGCACCCGTACGTCCGGAGGAAGTTCAGAAAACGCTTGTAGTCCGCGTCCGGCATGTTGAAGAGGCGGACGACGAGGCGGTAGCTCCCTCCTGTTCGTTCGAGCCCTTCTTTGAGAATCGCCTTCAGCTCGTCGCGCCGCAGGTCGCGGCTCATGAACGGCGTGTACACCGTCGACCAGAACGACTCGCCGGCATCCACCATGCGTCTGAGCAGATCCCGAACCTCCGCCGCACCATGTGCGGCCGACGCTCCGGCAGCCGGGGCCGTGGTGGCCATCCCGCCCATCCGGAGATCGGCAGGGACGTCGGCCATCTCCAGGCGAGGGCCGGCCGACCTCAGCACCATCCGCTCGACGGCATTCCGAAGCTGACGGACGTTGCCGGGCCAGTCGTACGCCGACAGGAGGCCGATGGCGTCCGGCGACCACGCGCGGGTCGATGTGCGGTGGTGCCTCGCGTAGTACTCGAGAAAGTGCTCGAGCAGCGCCGGGATGTCTTCGCGGCGCTCTCGCAGCGGCGGCACGATGATGTGGATCACGTCGAGGCGGTAGAACAGATCCTGGCGGAAGGTACCCGCCGCGACGGCGGCGAGCAGATCCCGATTGGTCGCCGCGATGATTCGGACGTTCGCGCGCGTCATCGAGCTGGTGGAGCCCACGCGCTGGATCTCCCCGGTTTCGAGAAACCGCAGCAGCGACCCCTGCATGCGCGGGCTCATCTCGCCCACTTCGTCCAGAAAGACGGTCCCATTGGGCGCCGATTCGAGGATCCCCTGTTTGTCGCGGTAGGCGTCCGTGAAGCTGCCGCGCGCGTGACCGAACAGCTCCGACTCGATCAGCGTGTCCGTCAGACCCGCGCAGTTGACCGTCGCCAGCGGGGCGAGACGGCGCGCGCTGCGCTGGTGAATGAGCCGGGCAATGAGGTCCTTGCCGACGCCGGTCTCGCCCGTGATGAGTACCCGGGCATCGGACTTCGCCGCGAGCTCGATGTCGTTGTCGAGCGCGCGAGTCGCCGCGCGGTCGCCAATCAGCCGAAGCTCGGATCTGTTCTCCATTATCTGTGCCGCCATCAACGTCTCCACCAGGCAATCTGCATGTTGTCGACGCTCGGCGTTGCCCACCGCGCGTCGGAGCCCGTGGCCATCAGGGCCACGGTATTCAGTCTGTGAAACAGGCCTTCCAGGAACTGCCCATGCTCCACCAGCGACAGGAGCGGAGCTCCCGTGATGGAGACCACCTGAACCAGGCGGGACGTGCTCATCCAGTCGTAGAGTGCGATCTGCTGATCGAGCGTCAGCGCTTCGACGTGCAGCAGGAGCAGCGTCCCGCAGGGCTTCTTCGGCAGCACCAGCGGACCGGGCATCACGCACGTGTGCACGGGCCGCGCGCACAGCGCGCGCAGCTGCGTCACGACGCCGTCGAGCGCGGCATCGCCGCACGAGATTAGGAGGTTCGGCCTGTGCTGCTGGGACGACAGCGACAGGAGCAGCAGGAGTTCGGAGAATGACGCGACGTCGGGGGCAAGAAGCGGTGGCATTTGCCGATGTGGTGATGGATCACGCGAAATCGTTTCACGGAGGGGCTCACGACGGTTTCGTAACGGATCAGCGGGTCGCGTCACTACCTCCGCGAGACGAAATGCGCTGCCAACTCATCAGTTGCGGGCCGTTCACGCGGTTGCGGGCGCCAGGAGGCGCGTTCTACGATAACCCCCCTTGGTACGCCTGCCCTTTCACGAGTTCGACCAGGCTTACGTCGATCGACTCGTGGCCGGGGATTCCGAGACCGAACGGCACTTCACGCGGTACTTCGGAGACCTGATGACGCTCAAGCTCCGCTCGCGGCTCCGATCGCCGGCGGCCATCGAGGATGCCAAACAGGAGACCTTCGTGCGCGTCCTGACCTCGTTGAAGCGGAAGCGCAGCCTCGCGACCCCGGAAACCCTCGGCGCGTTCGTCAACTCCACGTGTAACAACGTGGTCTTCGAGCTGTACCGATCGGGGGCGCGCACCACGCCGCTTCCCGACCAGTACGATGAAGCCGACAACCGCAGGCCAGGCGCGGATTCCGCGATGCTGGCCGATGAAGAGCGGGCGCTGGTGAAGACCGCGCTCGACGGGCTCCCGGAGAAGGATCGCGAGCTGCTGCGCTGGCTGTTCTTCGACGAGCGCGACAAGGACGCGATCTGCCGCGAGCTGAACATCGATCGAGGGTACCTGCGCGTGCTGCTGCACCGGGCGAAGGCGCGTTTCCGTGAGCGCTTCGCGGACCAGAAAACAGGGTGATGAAATGCCGAGCGCAATGGATCACCGGCAAGCCGTAGAAACGCTGGCGCTCGAGCGCTACCTCCTGGGCGAGATGGCCGACCAGGAGCGCGACGCGTTCGAGGAGCACTTCTTCTCCTGCGTCGAGTGCGCCGAAGACGCTCGGGCGGCCGGGACGATGCGGGACGCCGTGGCGGACGGCATGGCCGGCGCGGTGAAGCAGCCGTCGAACAGAGTGCTCCGCATGCCGGCTCCACGTCGTCGTCTCGCGTCCATCGTCCTCCCGTGGGCGGCTGCCGCGTCGCTCGCTCTGGTCGCCGGATATCAGGGGCTCGTCATGCGATCGGGGCTGAAGCCAATCGCCGCTCCAATCGTTCTCTCGCCCGTCACGCTTCGGCCCGCGAGCCGCGGCGAGGAGCCCGTCGTGTTCGCGTCCGCGGGCGCCATGATCACCCTTGCCGTCGACCTCGGCAGTGGTGTGATGAGCGGAGACATGGCATACGAAATTGATCAGGTGGACGGCGGGAGGATTGCTTCCGATCGCGTGTCCGCTCCGAAAGATGGTGCGCCGCTGCTGCTGCTCGTCCCCGCCGCCCTCTTCCAGCCGGGCCGGCACTACGTGCTGCGTGTGAAGAATTCGGGAAACGTTCGCTTGACGCCCGCCGACTATCGTTTTACGGTTGGTGTTCGCTGATCGACACCGCAGCACGACATCAACTCATCTGTAGACGCCGACGAGCGCCTCCGACACGATCACTATGGAACTACGACGCCGATTCATCTTCCGCGGGACCGCCGCCGCCTTCGGCGGCCGCATCATCAGACCCAAAGACATCGTCCTCGAAGCGCCGGGCGCCAGCTCGTTAACGGTAACGGGCGGGCGATCGGTCGCACGCATTCCTCGAACCGCATTCGAGGATTTCTTCAGCATCGAGTCCGCATCGACATTCGCCGAGGGCCGCTTCGACGATGCCAGTCAGCTGATCGAGAAGACGCACCATCGCGTGCAGGAGGACTCGCTGACGGCGACGACCACCGTCAACGCCGATGTCGTGGGCCTGGCGATCGGACGAAAGCCGCGGCTGACGGTCGGGCATCTGCACGCGTCGCTCACAGCGAGGAGTCCGCTTGGCAGCGGCGAGCCCGCCATACAAATCGGGAAGGACACCGTCGTCGAGAAGGTCGCCGTCAACGGCCACAACTTGATCATCGAGCTCGATCTGACGCCGTTCCAGCGCTGCGACACGCACGCGAAGCTGATGACCGCAGCCGACGATCAGGCGTTTGTGAGGGAAGCGGGCCGTGCGCTCTTCATGCAGGCGTCGCAACACGGCCATCCGGCGCCCGGGGCGGGACGGCTCCTCGAGTCGTATCCGGGGACGCTGTACACGACGATCGTGAAATCGATCAAATGGGACGGCGATCCGTTCCCCGGCGCCCACATCGAGAACAACGTGGTCACGATCCCGGATTTCGGCCGCGTGTTCTTCGGCGAGCTCCTCATCTCCAAGTACGACCGGCGTCTGACGATGGTGCGCGGCGTGCTCGGATCGGATTCCGGTGGTGATTCGTCTGCCGGCGATGTGCAGGACAACGGGAGCTGGGGCTACTAGGGATCACGAGGTTCCAGAGGTTCCAATGGTTCCAGGAGTTCCAGGGGTTCCTGGTTCCAGGAGGAGAGGGGCGTCGGCCCTTTTTCTCGCGCTGCTCGTTCTATCGTCCTGCCATCGCGGTGCATCTGAATCCGATCTTCGACGGACGTACGACCAGGCGAACCTGGCGTTTCTTCACGGAGAGCTGACCGAAGCGCAGGCGATCGCCGAGCGAGGCCTCGCGCAAGCCGGACTGCAGGCCGATTCAGAGTGGTCGTGGCGATTCCGGCTGCTGCGCGGCGACATCCTGATCTCCGAGCGCAATCTCAGCGAAGTCCGCGCGCTCGTCCACGCCGCGTTGCCTCCGGCGTCCTCCGAATCGTTGCGGGCGAAACAGGCCTTTCTCGAAGCCCGCGTGCTGCTGGCGGATCGTCGTTTCGACGCTGCCCTGTCACTCGCGAAGCATGTCGCTGAGATCGCGCCTCGAGACCAGCAGTTGCGCTTCGATGCCGAACCGCTGGCCGGCCAGATCCTCTTCCAGACAGGACGGTGGGATGAGGGCGAAGCGCTGCTCACCGGGACGGTCCGCGCGGCATCGGAGGCGCGAGACCGTTACCACGAGGCCTTTGCGTTGCATCAGCTCGGAATGGGCCAGCTGGTGCGCAATCGCTTCGACCAGGCGCTGGCGTTGTTCGAGCGCGTGCTCGCGTTCTCGGATCTGTCCGCGACGAGCATCTACGCGAAGGCGCTCAACAACGCCGGGATCTGTTATTCGCGATTGGGCCAGTTCGAACGGGCGATCGTCGTGCAGCGGCGCGCGGTCGATCTCCAATCGCGGAGGCCTCGCAGCGCCGACTACGAACAAGCGCTGGGGCAGCTCGGCAACACCTACCTGCTGCAGAAAGACCTGGCCGGCGGAATGTCGTACCTGCAGCGCGCCTTCGAGGTCGCACGCGATGCCGGCATCACCGCGGACGCCACGCTGTGGGCCGGCAATCTGGCCCAGGCGCATATCGAGAGCCGCCACTGGGACGAGGCCGAGCGCTACAACGAGGACGCGAAGCGTCTCTGGACGGCGACGCGGAGCGGCAAAGCGGTCTACTCCACGGTCAACAGCGCTCAGATCGCATTCGGCCGCGGGCAGATCGACGTCGCGTCGCGACTGTACGAGCAGGCGCTCGGTGATCCGCAGGCTCCGGCAGCGGTTGTCTGGGGCGCCCGCTATGGGCTTGCCGAGGTCGCCATCGCGCGGAACGACCCGGCCCAGGCGGCGCGCCATCTCGAAGCCGTGCTGACCGTCATCGAGCAGACGCGTTCGGATCTGCTGAAAACCGACTACAAGCTCTCGTACCTCACACAGCTCATCTCGTTCTACCGGGATTACGTCAACGTGCTGCTGCGCCAGGGACTGACCGAACGCGCGCTCGAAATCGCCGACTCGAGCCGCGGTCAAGTGCTCGCGGAGCGGCAGGGTGTCAGGGCGCCAGGCCGGGTGCACAGTGCATCGCTGCAGACGCTCGCGGGCCGGACGGGCAGCGTCTTCCTGTCGTACTGGCTCACGCCACGAAAGTCATACGTGTGGGTGATCTCGAGCGCCGGAATCAGATGCGTCGAGTTGCCACCGTCCGCGAAGATCGAGGGACTGGTTCGCGCACATCAGGCGGCGATCGCGAACGTGCTCGCGGACCCGCTCAGGGCCGGCGAAAGTGCGGGCAGCCAGCTGTATCGGCTGCTCGTGGCTCCTGTCGTCGCCGGCCTGCCCGCGAACGCCCGCATCGTCATCGTCCCGGACGGCTCGCTGCACGCCGTGAACTTCGAGACGCTTCCGGTCGACGGCGTGAAGCCCCACTACTGGATCGAGGACGCGGAGATTCAGATCGCCCCGTCTCTTGCGAGCCTGACGACGACGAAGCCTGCGCCGTCGGAAGGGCGGTCGCTGCTCCTCATCGGCAACCCGGCGCCGCGCGCGCCAGAATATCCGGCGCTCGGCTATGCCGGGGCCGAGATGACGGACATCGCGAAACACTTCGAGACGCGCGCGGTGAGCTCGTTCGACGGCGTCAGCGCGTCGCCTGCCAGCTATCGCGCCGCCCGGCCCGAACAGTTCACATTCATTCACTTCACCGCCCACGCCACTGCCAACATCGAGAGCCCGCTTGATTCCGCGGTCATCCTGTCCGGCCCGGATCAGGCCTACAAGCTGTACGCGCGTGATGTGGCGGCGCGGCCGCTGACCGCCGACCTGGTGACGGTCTCGGCGTGCCGGAGTGCCGGCGAGCGCGCGTATTCGGGCGAAGGCCTCGTCGGCTTCTCGTGGGCTTTCCTGCGCGCCGGCGCCCGGCGCGTCGTCGCCGGACTGTGGGATGTCGACGATCGATCGACCGCCGAGCTGATGGACCGGATGTACGGTGCGCTCGCCGCCGGTGATCCCCCGGCCCGCGCGCTTCGTCGCGCGAAGCTGGCGTTGATCGCTGAAGGTGGTCCGGCGGCGCGGCCCTACAACTGGGGTCCGTTCGAGATGTTCACGACAACACCTTAAGGGGGGTTCCAGAGGTTCCAGGGGTTCCAGAAGTTCAGCGGCGCTCCATAACGGCCGGGTTGACCACGTTGATCGGCCGGCCTTGCGCATACGCGAGGATCTGATCGAACACGTCGGAGAACTGCAGCTCGTACTCGTCCCGCGTGACGTAGCCGATGTGAGGCGTGCAGACGACGTTCGGAAGCGTGAGCAGCGGATCGCGGGCGTCGCGCAGCGGTTCCGTTTCGTAAACATCCACCGCCGCCATGCCCGGCCGTCCCGACTGAAGGGCGGCGACCAGCGCGCCTGGTTCGATGAGCCCGGCGCGGCTCGTGTTCACGATCAGCGCCGACGGCTTCATGCGCTGGAGGTCGGCGGCCGTCACGATGCCCCGAGTCGCGGGCACGAGCCGGATGTGCAGCGAGATGACGTCGCTCTGTTCGTAGAAGGCGTCGCGGCTGCCGGCCACCGCGTATCCCTCGGTTCGCGCGCGCTGTCGCGACGCTTCGCGCGCCCAGACGAGGACGTTCATGCCGAACGCGCGTCCGTAGCCGGCGACGGTGGCGCCGATGCGTCCAAACCCGTGGATGCCGAGCGTCTTCTCGCGCAGCGTCTGTCCGACGCCGATCTGCCAGCGTCCTTCCTGAAGCGAGCGCATCTGCTGCGGGATCTGGCGCACGGCTGCGAGAATCAGGCCCCATGTGAGCTCAGCCGCGGCGTACGACGGCGTGCCGGCATGCTGGTCGGAGGAGACGATCACGCCTCGCCGGGTGCACGCCTCGATGTCGATGTGTGGGTACACGCTGCGCTGGCTGATCAGCCGGAGCTTGTCCAGCCGTTCGAGCAGAGGCGCTCGCACTTCCGTGCGCTCGCGGATGAGCACGAGCACCTCGGTATCTCGCAGACGCCCGGCCAGCGCGTCGACGTCCTGCACGTGATCCGTCCAGATCGTGACGTGATGTCCATCCAGCTTGCGAAAGCACGGCAGCGTTCGCAGCGTGTCGAAGTAATCGTCGAGAATCGTGATGTTCATACCGCTCCGATGGCCGGTGAGGCGTCAATGGTGCGGGAAATGCGAGGCGGCTGCAACGGTGCGAGCCGCCCCGGCGGGAGGCGGGCCTTACGACAGCTTGAGGGCCGCGCGGATCTTCGCGAGGTGGTGATAGCTGTGCCGCAGCGCGTGGTCCTCGACGAAGAACTGGCACGTGAGCGGCGCATCGGCGTAGAGCGACACCGGAACGTCCCGCGCGAGCTGCTCGTCGCTGAATGCTCGAACGGCCGCCGCGGCGGCGGTGCTGTTGCGCTGCAGCAGGTCCAGCGCCGCCTTTCTGGTGACGCCATCGTTCTCGGCGGCGTGGCCCGCGTTGATCTCGTCGATCTTGGCACCGGTCAGGCCCGTGACGGGCTTGCCCTCGGCGATTGTCTGCGCCACCGAGATCTCCAGCGGGTACATGAACGCCACGTGATGGACGACGACGCCCACTTTCCGGCTGTCGTGGGGAATCCGCGTTTGCCACTGCGCATCGGTGAGGGACGATGCAAGCGCGGCGAGCGCGCGCGCGCCCTGTTCGAGGCGATCCGCCAGCGCGTTTGCCTGCTGGCTCGGTCGGGTGGTCGTGACCTCGGGGTCACACGACACAACAGTCGTCATAAACTATCCTTTCGAATCGCGCGCGCTTCAATGCGCGGCGTGTTTCCACGGTAAGGCGAGGTCCCCTGTCAGAGCCATGCGCGCGCGTCCGGTTTCTCTAGCCGTTCGTCTGCATTTCACGTCGACCTGCTCGATCGTCCGGCGCACATGCCCGCGCGTCCGGCTCGAGGGTGCATGAAGGCCGACGTGCTCTCCGACGTGCTCGGCGCCGTCCATCTCACCGGGGCGCTCTACTTCGACTTCGAGCTCAGCTCTCCCTGGGTGCTCGAGGCGCCGCCATCGTCCGCGATCGCGTACAAGGTGATGCCTGGCGCGCAGCGCGTCATCGAGTACCACATGATTGCGCGGGGCTCGTGCTGGGGACACGCGGTCGGTGAGGAGCCGATTCGACTGAACGAAGGCGATCTGATCGTGTTTCCCCAAGGCGACGCGCATGTCATGTCGAGCGCGCCGGGGATGCGCGCGGAGCCCGACATGTCCGCGTTCGCGCGCACGTCGACACCGCTGCCGTACGTCTACGAGTTCGGCGGCGGGGGTGAGGATCGCTCCCGCATCGTCTGCGCGTTCATGGGGTGCGACGAGCGCCCGTACAACCCGCTGCTGACGGCACTGCCCCGCATGATTCACCTGCCGGCAGCCGATCCGCGCGCTGCCGCCGGCTGGCTGGGCACGCTGCTGAGTATCGCGTCGCAGGAATCGGGCCGAGAGCAGGCGGGCGGAGAAAACGTGCTGTCGCGCCTGTCGGAGCTGATGTTCGTCGAGGCCGTCCGCCGGTATCTCGAGACGCTGTCGCCCGATCAGAAAGGCTGGCTGGCCGGACTGCGCGATCCGGTGGTGGGGCAGGCGCTGGCCGCGCTTCACTCGGAGGCGCGCGAGCCGTGGACGGTCGAACGGCTCGCGCGGGTCGTCGGCGTGTCACGCTCGGTGCTGGCCGAGCGATTCACCGAAATGGTCGGCCAGCCGCCGATGCAGTATCTGGCGTTGTGGCGGATGCAGCTCGCGTCCCGGCTGCTCGTCGACGGCGCCCAGGTCGTCGTGGTCGCCGAGGCTGTCGGCTACGAGTCGGAAGCTGCATTCAGCCGCGCGTTCAAGAAGCTGGTCGGTCAGTCTCCGGCGACGTGGCGGAAGGAGACCGTTGCTGGCCGTGCCGCCGGCGGAACGTCTGTGGCGTCTCCCTCCTCCAGCGCTTGAACGCCCGGTGAAACGCTGCCGGCTCCGCATAGCCCAGGAGGTACGCCACCTCGGCAATCGGAAGCGATGTCTTCGCGAGGTAGCGTTCGGCGGCGTCCCGTCGCGCCAGATTGACCAGTTCCTGGTAGGAGGCGCCTTCGTCGGCGAGCTGACGCTGCAGCGAACGCACGGACGTGGCAAGTGCCCGGGCGACGGCATCGATGCGCATCTCTCCGCCCGCAACGCGTGACGTCAACGCGCGCCTGACCTCGAGCGTCATACCTCGTTCCGCGGGCAGGCGCGCCAGCATCGCGTTCGCCTGATCCTCGAGCACCCGGCGAAGGATCGGATCGCGTCGCCGGAAGGGAAGCTCCCACGCGTCACGCGTCACGACCAGGCCGTTCCACGCCCCTTCCACCTCAACCCGGCTTCCGACGATCCGTTCGATCTCCGATGAATCGTCTGGCCGGTGGGTGAAGCTGACGTGCTGGACTTTGAAACGGCCGTCGGTTTCCGTGCGCAGGTGCAGCGCACACAGCGTGATCTCGAACTCGAAGCCAAACGCGCCGGGCAATCCGTCGAAGACGATGCGCACCGGATCTTCGTCATCATGCAGATGAAGCTGGATCGGGACGCCGACGAGCCGGTGATAGCGCGCAAGCTGCTTCAGCCCCGCGCCCACGCTGTCTGACGTGACGACGAGATAGTCGATCATCGGGAACGCCCCGATCGGCGTCACCGCCGCGATGCGGGCGCCAAGATTCTTGATCGGGCGCTGCCGCATTGCGTGGCCGAATATGGCGTCGACGGAAGCGCAGGGTATGCGGCCGTCAGGATCGTCGAGATCGGCGCGAGGGATGCCCGCGGCGGCAAGCAGTGCGTCCGCGTCGAAGCCGAGCCGCGCCAGAGCTTCGACGAACACGCGCATGTCGCTGGCGGCCTGCGTCGGCGCCATGGATTCGGAAGGCCTCCCGGCTCTGTCGCTCGTGGCGCGATCTGTCAATCGATTGGCACGGGCTGTCATCGCGTTCTGTCCGCTCCAATCGCATCATTCTGCCATGACCATCGACGCAGCGATTGACGTGACTGGAGCGGCCACGCACAACGCCATCAGGGACGCTGCGAGGCGGCACCACCGGTTCTATGTGGGGATGGCTCTGGCGTGTGCGGCCACCGTCTTCAGCGGATTTGCGCAGTCGTTCTATTTGAGGTCGCCGGCCTTGCCTCCGCTGGCGCCTCGCGCGATCGCGCACGGCATCGGCATGACGTGCTGGGTTCTGCTCTTCCTGGTGCAGACGATCCTTGCGGCGACCGGTCGGATCCGGCTGCATCGATGGCTGGGACTTGCCGGCGCGGCGCTCGCCGTGCTCATCGTCGTGTCAGGTGTGCCGCTCGCGTTGTCCGGAGCCCGGCGAGGCATATTCGCCGGCGACTCGATCGCGTTTCTCTTTGTCATCCTCGTGGACCTGCTTGCGTTCTCTGTCTTCTCGGCCGCCGGGATTCTCATGCGACGCCGGAAAGAGACTCACAGGGCCTTCATGCTGCTCGCGATGGTCAGCCTGCTGCCTCCAGCCATCAGCCGTTGGCCCATCGCCGTGACGCATCCTGTGGTCATTCCCGCCGTCGTGCTGGCGTTCGTGGCCGCCATCGTGGTGCGCGATCGGCTGGTGTTGAATCGCTTTCATGCGGTGAGCGCCTGGGGCGGGCTGGCGCTTGCAGTATCTCTTCCGCTGCGTCTGCTCGTCTCGCAGACCGCGACGTGGCACGCCCTTGCGCGCTGGGTGGTCCGATAGGCCTCGCTTGCTGGAGGTCGCGGCTAGAAGTGAAGCCCCGCGCGCGTCAGCGGGCCGGCGCCCGTCTCCACAATCGGAGGCGTCTGCGCCTTCTTCCACGCGCCGACTTTCGCGTCGGTGAAGGGGCCGTACACGCCGTCAGGCGTAATGCCCAGCGCTCGCTGCAACGCCTGAACGTCGTCGTTCTGCATGTACGGCGTCGTCAATCGAAGCGTCGGGCGGGCAGGTGCGCCGTCGGACAGACCGAGATCCTCCTCCGCCACAGTGACTCCGTGAACGACGATGGGCAGCTTGAGAAACCAGTTGCTGGCCTCGATCAGATCCGTGAACGCCTGCATGCGGTACACGGTCGCGGGCAGCGGAGGGTTGAGCGACAGCAGCCACTTCCGCCGGACGTCGATGTAGGTCTTGATCCACGACTGTTCGTCGCGTGCGGCGCTGATGGCTCCGACCTTCGGCTGCAACCGGCCCCATCCGCCTTGAATGTGGCTGTCGTACACGACCGCCTGCCCGAGCGGCTGCGTGATGCCGAGCCGTTGCGCCGCCTGGAGCGCCGGCGTCAGGAAGCGATTCGAGAAGAACCGATCCTGCGTCTGCCGCATGACGATGTCGTCGCTGGCCCGCTTCAGCAGCTTGCGGACCGCATCGTCGGTGTCGAGTGACACGTCGCGCTGCTGGAATCTCGGCAGGAACGGGAGCAGCTCCGCGGCGCACGTCGCGTTCGGCTGGCTGCAGTAATCGGTCAACAGGTCGAACAACGTGCCACTGCCGAGGCTCGCCTGGCTGCGCCCGTAGGAGAGATGCCCGTTGTCGCCTTTCATGATGGCGATGCCGCCGTACTGGCCGCGCGCGCTGCCGGTCTCGAACACGTTGACGATCGCCACCGCGGTTGCTGTCTGAATCGCGTTCATGACGTCACCCCAACTCTCTGCATCTCACCCGGCGGCACGCTGAACGCGGCCTCGGCTTTCTGGCCGTCCGGATTCATCAGCGTGAAGACGTGGCGGCCGCCCTCCCGGAACCAGCGATCGGCCTGCTCCTGGTCGGTCGTGTCGAGGCTGCTGCGCAGGAGCGAAAAACGCAGCGCGCGCGCGAACGTCGGGTTCGTGTCGTCGCGCATCAGGATGTCCGGCGCGTGCTGGCCTTGCGCGTTGATCAGCATGCGAAACGGCAGGTCGACGTGATCGATTTGCAGCAGCGCGTCCGGCGAGAGGCTGGACCCCCGCACTTCGATGACGCGATCGTTCAGCGTCGGCGCGACGATCGTGTCCATCTGCGTCGCGGCGGCCGCCGACACGGCCTGGAGCACGGACGCCGACAGCCGTTGCACGGCCGCGGCCGTCTGCTGCGCGGCCGAGGCTTCGGCGGCGGTTGCAGTCGGCGGTGTCGCTGTCGCCGCCGCGGCCGCCTCGGCCGCCGCCTTCTCGGTGTCCTTCTGCGCGTCGGCCAGTGTCGCCGGCAGTCCCGAGAAATCCGTCGTCGTGTGCGCGGCGGTCGTGGCGGCGATCGCCGTCTTGAGCGCCGTCAAGGCGGTCTGCACCCGCCCGTTCATCGACGCCGGCACGGTCGCGACGAACGCTTGAGCGTCCGCGATCGGCTGGGCCACGTCCGGCAGACGCGGCGTCGCGTTTCGCGCGGCGATGCCGTCGTCGGAATCCGCAGGCGTCATCGAAATCTCGGCGATGACCGGTCCCGCCTTCCGCGCCATCTTTCCGGCGAGATAACCCGTCGACGACAGCCCCATCAGATACAGGAGCTTCTCGGGAACCGCCGGCAGGCCGGTGATTGTCCCCGGGCCTTCGTGCAGGACCGCGGAAACAAACGTCCCGACGCCCAGGATCGTCCAGCAGAGCATCTGGACGCGGTCGACCGCGACGACGCCGCCCGATGTCACGAGATCGGCGATCGTCGGCGCTTCCTCGCCGGATCCTTTCGTGCCTTTGGCCGACGTGACGATCTGCGCCCCGATGGCCGTACCCGCGGACACGCCGATGATCGCCGGCAGCGTCCCTGGCACGTCGGGCCACGTCTGGTGCTGGACGAAGACGCGGCTGATGTACAGAAACGCGTAGCCGAAGATCGCGGCGACCGTCCAGAAGTAGAACTGCAGTTTCGACAGGCTGTACGTGTCGGTTTCGGGATCGAGGAACAGCGCCGAGACATACCGATAGTCTTTTCCCGAGATCCGATAGGCGCGGCGCGCGCGCGAGAGCAGCCAGAGCGGAATCAGCGCGAGCACGAGCGCGATGGCGGCGGCGAACGAGGCGACAGTGGAGGTGTCCATCGAGTACGCCGTGAACTGACGGATCTCGCTTTTGGTGTCGCCGAATCCGGCGGCGAAGCTCAGCTCGCCATTCGGGGGCACTTCGATTCCGCATAAGTCGACTTGTTCGGGGCCGAAGACCTGGCCGTGCACGACGAGATCAAGCGGTGCGGCCGGCGATCCCAGACGGTTCGGATCCTTGCAGCCGTCCCACACGATGTCGTTCCGCCTCACGCCGTTGATCCAGATCTGGAGCTCCTGCCTCTGCGGTGGTTCGACGGCGACGAAGCCCGTGCCGCGCAGGGAAACGTCAACGGTCCGCTTCTCGACGACCGATGCAGTCGGAGTCGATCCAGGCAGGTACGCCGTTTTCGTGTCGTACGTGTACTTGGGCGAGAACTCGTTCAGGTGGACGTCGGCGTTGGCGTACGGCTCGATCGAAACGCGCAGCTTGGCGGCGGCCGCCATGCCTTGGGTTTCGGCCGTGACGCTGTAGTCGCCGAGCGTCGCCGTCTCCGGCACGGTCCCGCTGATGCGGCCGCGCGCCGCTCCCGGCGCCGGCGGCATGTACGTGGCATCGCTGATGAGCGTTTTGTCGCCCTGCCGTTCGATGCTCATCCTGGCCGCGGCAGGTGTCGCGGGACCGTTCACGAGAACCACAATTGCCTGGCCCCGCGCGACGCGCGGGGATTCGAGCTGTGACGACGTCTGCGCCGCGAGCGTCGCGGCTGCGCACAGGAAGGCGCAGGCCCGGATCAGATGGCGTGCCCCGGCGGGGATTCGGTCGGTCATGGTTGTCTCCGTCACACTCAGCGGCACGGGTGTACGCGCAGGACTGGCGCGGACGGGGTCACCAGTCGACAAGCTTCTTCGCCGGCGACGAGAGTGCGCCGTGGCGGCCAATGGGTTGGCCGGCCGTCTCGTACAATTGGCGGCAGGCGGCCCCTCTGTCACTCACGACTCGCTTCGCGCCTGCCCCCACCGGCTACCTCCATCTCGGCCACGTGCTCAACGCCATCTGGGTGTGGCAGACGGCGCGTGCGTCCGGCCCGGACGGTCGCGTGCTGCTTCGCATCGAGGATCACGATCGGCAGAGGAGTCGGCGCGGGTACGAAGCCGGCATCCTCGAAGATCTCGCGTGGCTGGGCTTCGTGGCTGATCGCCAGGTGGTGCGCCAGAGCGAGCGACACGCGATCTACGAAGAGGCCCTCGGCACGCTTCGACGCCGCGGCCTGGTCTACGCGTGCGAGTGCTCGCGCACTGATATCGCGGGCCATCGTTATCCCGGCACGTGCGCGCGCAGAAACCTCCCGGAGACGCCGGGTGCCGGGCTTCGCATCCGAATCGACGATGCGATCGAACGGTTTGATGATCTCCGACTCGGCCCGCAGGAGCAGCAACCGTCCGCGCAGTGTGGCGACGTCCTGGCCCGCGACCGCGACGGCAACTGGACGTATCAGTTCGCCGTCGTCGTTGACGACTGGCAACAGGGCGTGAACGTGGTCGTCCGCGGCGAGGATCTCCTCGACTCGACAGGCAGGCAGATTCAGCTCGCCCGGCTGCTGGGCCGCTACGAGCCGCCGGTCTTTCTGCATCATCCGCTGATCATGAAGTCTCCGGCGCAGAAGTTGAGCAAGTCCGACGGCGATACCGGCGTCCGCGACCTGCGCGCGAAGGGATGGAGCGCGGAACAGGTGCTCGCGGCGATTCCGCGTGAGCTTCGGCCCTGACTTCAGTTAAGTTATCGGCGGTATGAGTGTCGCGGCGCCCGGCGGCGCGGTGGTGAGCGGCGTGCGATGCAGCACGTGTGACGTCGAGCTGGCAGGCCCGCACTGCCACCAGTGCGGCGAACCGCGCGCGCACGAGGGCGATCTCGCGGTGAAGCATCTGCTGCACGACGCCGCGCACGATCTGACCCATCTCGACGGCAAGATCTGGCGGACGCTCCGCGCGCTTCTCATCGAGCCTGGCCGTCTGACGAAGGAGTACTGGGAGGGCCGTCGCGGGCTGTGGATCCGGCCGTTTCGCCTGTACCTCTCGATCTACGTTCTGCATCTGCTGCTTCTGCCCAACGTCGCCGGCCCGCTCGCGCTACGTTTTGCCGCCTACCGGGACGCAAGCGGGAAGCCGCATATCTCGATCGGGACCGTGGCCGAAAAGCAGGCGATCGACGAGGCGCTCGTCAACGAAGTCCAGCATGTGTACAAGTGGGCGCAGTACGCGTCGCTCACGCTCTTTGCGGGCGCCATGTTCCTGCTGTATCGCCGGCGTCAGCGGTATTTCGGCGGCCACATGATTCTGGCGATGCACTTCTACAGCTTCGGGAACATCCTGTCTGCGGTGACGACGCCTCTGACGACGCTCGTGCCGCAGCCCGTTCGTCCGGTGTTTATTCTGATCCCGCTCGCCTACATCTTTCTCATGCTGCGGCGAATCTTCGGCGAGAAGCTCTGGCTGACCGCGCTCAAGACCGTCCCGATACTCCTTTTGTTTGTCATCATTGAGTTGGCGACGGCGCTGGCCATCGTCGTCGGCGTGACCTGGGCCAACGGTCACTGGCGCTAGTGTTCACGCTCGACGGGGTCGTGCCGTGGGGCCGATCCTTTGACGAATATCTGCGGATGTTCTCGCTGTCGGAACGCGACCTCGAGTTGAAGATCCTCGGCTGCGGCGACGGCCCCGCCAGCTTCAACTCCGAGGCGAGCCGCCGCGGCTGGCGCGTCGTCTCGTGCGATCCGATCTATCAGTGGAGCGCCTCCGATATTCGCAGCCGCGTCGCGGAGACGTACGAGCAGATCATGGAACAGACGCGACAGAACG